>Ga0075423_10001901_pt1 | contig 18733 bp, 16 predicted proteins | sample SoiMethybrSBSTD2_FD_80114 | JGI IMG/M metagenome (GOLD analysis project Ga0075423, IMG submission 80114) | Bulk soil microbial communities from a Populus tree surrounding site in Tennessee, USA - Soil MetaG P. TD hybrid SBSTD2 | ecosystem: Environmental > Terrestrial > Soil > Tree plantation...
CCGGTGCTGACGCCGCCGTCGACTCCCACTCCGTCGATCCGCCAGGCGACCGCGCCGATCCCGCCCTGGTCGGTCACGGTCCCCTTCACGTGGACGAGGTCCGAATAGATGAACGTCAAGCCGTCGTAGCCCGTGTTCGGCGCCGCGGGCGGGAATCCAGCGTCGCTCGCCGGCTCGGGATCACCGTCGCGGAACACCTTCAGCGTCACGGCCGGAGGCTTGTCGTCGACGAGACGCGACCCCTCCGCGCTGGCCAGGTGCCCCAGCGTGTCCTGCGCGGCAACCGTGAATTCCAGCGCCCCTTCCGTGCCGGAGGCAGCCTTGGTCGCGTCGAGATCGAAGAAGAACGAGCCGCCGTCCTGCGCGACGGGCAACGCGGGCGGGCTCGTGCCGACGGTGATCTTCGGCCCGGGTCCGCACCCGCCGGCCTGGCAGACGCCGGTGGCGTCGGTGATGACCGCTTCCACGCGGATGATGTCGGGTCCGCCGTCCGGGAGCAGGCGCGCGTAGGGCTGCGGATCGGCCGCGATCCGGATCGCCGGTCCCGAATTGTCGAAGCGGACGAAGGCGGTCGCCGTTCCGTGGTTCGGCGAGCCGCCGTCCGGAGCGTCGTCCGCCGAGACGGTGAAGGACACCGGCGTTCCGTCGAGCGTCCCCACCGTCGGAGCGCGGGGCAGGGTGAAGGTCCACAGTCCTCCATCCACGCTGTTGCCCGCGTGGGGGCAGCCCGTCTCGCCTTCGACCTGGAGGCAGGCGTTCCGGACCCCGGACACATCCGTGATCCGAGCCGAGACGCTGAGCGTGCCGCCGTCCTCGCCCCGGTAGATTCCGGGCGCGAAGTCTGGCGCCGTGGTGACGGTGATGTCCCCGATCGTCGGCGGAGTCACGTCCACGCAGGCTGCGCTCCGGCAGCTGAGGCCTTCCCCGCACGCGGGGAAGCAGGCGCCTTCGCGGACGGCGCACACCTTCGCAGACTGATCACACACCGCGCCGGCGGGGCAGTCCGAGTCCGAGCTGCACTGACCGAGGCTGCCGCTGCGGCAGGCGGCGGCGACGAGCGCGAGCGCGGCTGCGAGGAAGGGGCGCATGGTCAGAAGGCGAACGCGAGGAGGAGGCCGGAGGCGAGCAGGACGCCGCTCGCGGCGAAGAGCACGTTCGCCGTCCGCGCCGCGCTGTTCCCGGACTCGAGGTTCGAAAGATCGTTCGGTCGATACACGTTGCCGTTTGCGCGATAGCCGCTCTCCGCGTCGTTGATGAGCGATCGGCTGTGCAGCCCCTCGAAGACCGCAGCTCCGGCGGCGACGATCCCGGCGCCCGCGGCAACGTAGCCGGCCGTCCGCGTCCAGCGCGTGCGCGCCGGCGCCGGGACCTCCGCGGACACCACCGCGCGCTGCGCGACCTCGTCGGGCGTCAGCAGCAAGGGCTTGCCTTGCTCGCGGCGCAGCGTCATCACCACGGGCTTCTCGGCGACGACGGGAAGCGTTCGCCGGACGACCGAGTCGCCCGACCGGATCGCGAGCGCGTGCACTCCGACGGGAAGGGCGGTGCGCGCAGCAGCGGGCTTGCCGTCGATCTCGATGGCGGCGCCGGCCGCTTCGATGTGGGCTTCGCCCGAGCAGCCCGCGGGGACGAGCAGGCCACATGCGATCGATTCCGCCGCGGCGCGCAGCTCCGCCGCGTCCGCGGGGGCGGGCTGCTTCGCCTCCGCTGCCGGCTTCACGCCGGCCGGGTCGAGGACGCGCACGGCGAGAACGCCTCCCGAGAGGCGCGCGAACAGCACGCGATCCACCTGCTGCGCGGCGCCGAGGGCCGTCGCGCACGCATCCGCTTCGCACCCCTCGGCTCGGAGCGCGATCGCTTCGCGCGCCAGAGGCGCAAGCACGGCGATCGAGCGCAGCGAGGTGGTGAGACGGGCCGCCGTCGCGATGTCGAGATCTCCCGAGACGCCGACGCCGATGCGACCCGCCGGCGGCACGGCAGGCGCCACTTCGGGGGGCCTCTGCGCCGCCGGCTTCTGTTCCGTCGGGATGGTGGGGAGCGGCAGCTGGTCGACCGGCGGCAGCGGCACCTCGGGAGGAGGTGGCTTCTTCTTTTCCGCCGCGGAGACGGCGAACGCGAGCAGCGCCGGCGCGGCGACAGCCACGAAACGAGTCACGTGAAGGAACCCCCCGATGTCAGGATCGCTCACCTCGTGCGCGCAGCCAAGCGCGTCTTCCCCACCTCTGCCTACATCGAGGGTGGCGGATGTCCCTCGAGCGGTGCGATCTCGCGCGACGAAAGCCGCAAGAAGCGCGAGAGCAGCGCGACCGCCACGGCCGTCAGCCCGGCACACAGGCCCCACCAGAGGCCGATCACGCCTCGTCCGCCGAACAGCCCGAGGGCGACGGCCACCGGGAGTCCCACGACGTAGTGACCGACCAGGTTCGCCAGGAAGGCGAAGCGCGTGTCGCCGGCGCCGCGCAAGACTCCGGCGCCGACGGCCTGCACGCCGTCGGAGATCTGGAACACGGCCGCCACGGCGAGCAGCGGCACGGAAGCGGCGATGACGTCGGCGCGATCGCTGAGCAGCCACGCGATGCGGCTTGGGAACAACCAGAAGGCGAGCGCGGCGACCGCCATGATCGACGCGCCGGCGACGAACGCGACGATTCCGGAACGGCGCGCCGCGCGCGCATCCCGCCCGCCGATCGCCCAGCCGACGCGGACGGAGCCGGCATTTCCCACGCCGACCGCGAAGCAGAAGGTGAAGCTCGCGAGCGAGATCGCCACCTGGTGGGCGGCGATGCTCATCTGGCCGAGCCGGCCTGCCAGGACGCCGACCAGGGCGAAGACGCCGACCTCGGCGCCCATCTGCAGGCCGACGGGGATCCCGATGCGCGCCGCTGCACGGAGGTCGGCGGCGACGGGCGCGCGGCGGGGCACCTCCGGCTCGCGTAGCGCCGCCGCGGCGGCGAGCAAGACCCCTGCTTGCAAGATGCTGCAAAGCGTGGTGGCCAGGCCGGAGCCGGCGGGACCCATGCTCGGCACCCGGCGGAGAGGCCCGGCCCACTCGGGAAGGTTCGCCCCGCCGAAGACGAGCACCACGTCCAATGCGAAGTTGGCGAGATTCGCCAGCACGGTGGTCCAGACGAGCGGCCGCACCACCGCGGCGGCCTGCAGATAGGCCCGCAGGCAGACGAACAGCAGCAGCGGAAAGAGGCCAGGGAGACGCGCCCAGAGGAATTGCTTGGCGCCGCGCGCCACCGCCGGCTCGATTCCGGCCACGTCGATGAGCCGCGGAGCGAACGCGAGCGGGACCGCGAGGATCGCGGAGACGATCGCCGCGAGCCAGATTCCCTGCCACAGCAGGGCGCGCGTGCGCGGCCGATCCTGGGCGCCGAACGCCTGCGCGATGAGCGGGTCGAGGCCCATCACGATGCCGATGCCGACGACCGCGACGGCGAAGAAGATGCCGTTCGCCAGCCCGACCGCGCCGAGCGCGGCGGCGCCCAGCCGGCCGACGACGGCGGTGTCCACCACGCCCATCAGCGCGATGCCCGCCTGCGCCAGCGCGATGGGGATGGCGAGCCGCAGGAGCTCGCGCACCTCCACGACGACGCGCGGCGCGTCGGCCGTCTGCTCGATCTGTCTGAACACGCCCGGGCGCCCATACCGTAGGAGGTGCCGAGGAGCAATCGACCTGGAGCGCCGGCGGCCCGAAGACTCGAGTCGCGCGCCTCCCGGGAGCAGGAGCGTCGAGCAGAAGAGCCGAGCTAGGCGCGCGGCAATCCGGCGACGGCGCCCATCCGTGTGCACACCGCGCTGCCGACGGAGCAGGCCAGCTCGAGCGCGCGCTGCAATCCCTCATCCGTCGGGTCGGGATCGCGCGCCAGACGCGACAGGAGGCCCGCGACGAATCCGTCGCCGGCGCCCGTCGTATCCACCACCTGGACCCGAGGCGCCTCGGCGCGGAACCAGCGCTCGCGGCGCAGCGCGATCGCGCCGCGCTCTCCCAGCGTGATGCAGGCGATGCGCACGCCCAGCTCGCGCAGCCGCTCCGCCGCGCGTTCCGGCGTGCGCTCGCCGACGCAGACCTCGCATTCGTCCTCGGACAGCTTCACGACGTCGCAGGAGGGGAAGACCGCCTGGCAAAGTGCCCGCAGCGCGTCGAGATCCTTCCAGAGGTGGACGCGCACGTTGGGGTCGAAGGAGACGCGCACCGAGGCTTCCACGGCCCGCTGGACGGCGGTCTTCAGCGCGCGTTGCCCTTCGGGCTTGACGTGGCACGAGGAGCCGCAGTGCAGCCACTTCGCCTCCGCGACGGGGGCGGCGACGGCGTCCTCGCGCGAGATCGCCTTGTCGGCGCTGTCCGGGCCGCCGGGGCTGAAGAAGGTGCGGTCGCCGCGCTCGTCGAGCGCGACGAACCAGAGCCCCGTCCGTGCTTCTGCGGTGAAACGGAGCCGCACGTCGACTTGCTCGTCGCGCAGCTTGCGCGCGAGCAGGTGGCCGAACTCGTCGTCGCCGACCACGCCGGCGAACGCGGTGCGCACTCCCAGGCGCGAAAGCCCGACGGCGACGTTCGCCGGGGCGCCGCCCGAGTGCACCTCGAACCGCTCGCAGTCGCGGAGCCTGCCTCGGCGATCGGGCAGCAGGTCCACCAGCGCCTCGCCGAAGCAGACCACCTCGGGCGCGGTCATGCGCCGTCGATCTCGAAGCGGCCGATGAGCGGCACGTGATCGCTCTTGCCGTGGAAGGGGCTCCGCTTGTCGCCGAACGGCAGCGTCCCGTCGAGGTCGATCCAGCGGACCTTGCCGTTGCAGAAGACGTGGTCGAGATGCATGCGCAGCGAGAGGAAGCCCGCGGTGGGGAACTCGCGCGGCTGGCCGCGGATCTGGCCGAGCGCATTCTGCACGCCGGTGAGGCCGGCTTCCTCGGTGAGGAACCTGTAGACCGGCGAGCCGGGCGGCGAGTTGAAGTCGCCGCAGACCACCAGCGGCTCGCCGTTCGACTGCGCGCGAACGAACGAGGCCAGGGCCCTTGCCTCGTGGAGCTGGTTGACGCCGAAGCCCATGCGCTCCGTGCCGGTCCAGAACTCCCTGGCGAAGGGCGTGGGCAGGCTGAGATGGGTGTTGAAGACGTGCAGCGAGCGCCCGTTCCGGTCGGTGACGCGAAGGTGCGCGCAGATGCGTGCCTGCTTGCGGTCCTTGAACCGTTGCACGTGGTGGTGGGTGATCCGGTGCGGCTCGAGCGCGTTGTGATGCTCGACGTGCAGCCGCGTGGTGTCGACCACCACCGCGAGGCCCATGGTGGAGATGGCGCGGGTGCCGATGCGGTTGGCGTGGGCGCGGAAGTAGAACGCCTCGTACGGCATGGGCCGGGAAAGCTCCTCGAAGGCGCTCTCCAGCTCCGCCATGAACGATTCGAGCTGCGTCTCCTCCGGGCTCTTCGGCCGGAAGGCGAGCGTCGAGCGCAAGGACGAGGTCTCGACCTCCTGCAGGCAGACGATGTGCGGCAGCGGGATGAGCGAGGCGATGCCGCGCGCGATCGAGCGTTTGCCGGTGCGCGTGGACGCGAGGCCTTTGAGCGCGTGACCGAAGTACCGGACGTTGTAGCTGACGATGCGAAGTGGCTCGACCATCTCGGCTCGCCGATGTTAACGCAGCGCCGGGCTGCGAAGCGGGTCCTCGAGGCCCGGCCGCCTGACAGCTCGCCCGCCGTGCGGTAGAGACGTGTGCGTGCCGCGTCTCCGGACTGCCACACCTGCGGACGTCCCCGTGATCCTGCGGCTGGTGCGGGATCTCGCCCAGTACGAGCGCGCGCCGCAGGCGGTGGTGGCGAGCGAGGAGGACTTCCTGCGCCACGGATTCGGCCCGCGTCCGCGCTTCTCGGTGCTGATCGCGGAGGAAGACGGACAGGTGGCTGGGTTCGCGCTCTGGTTCTTCACCTTCTCGACGTGGCTCGGGAAGCCGGGCGTGTACCTCGAGGACCTGTTCGTGCGTCCGGAGTTGCGCGGCCGCGGCGTCGGGAAGGCCATGATGATCGAGCTGGCGCGCATCGCCGTCCGGGAGGGATGCGGGCGGTTCGAGTGGAGCGTGCTGGACTGGAACCAGCCGTCCATCGATTTCTACCGCTCGCTGGGCGCGCGCCTGATGGAAGAATGGGTGGTCTGTCGCCTGGAAGGCGATGCGCTCCGGTCGCTCGCGGAGCGGGAACGGCGGGTGGACTGATGGACGACAAACGATTCGAGCGCCTCGCGTACGACGAGCTGGGACGCGTCGAGCAGGCGGTCGGCGCGCTCGACGGCGTCGACGCCGACCTGGCGGACGGGATCCTCACCCTGGAGTTCGACGAAGGCCCCAAGGTGGTCGTGAACAGCCACTCCGCCGCCCGTCAGATCTGGCTCGCGGCAAACCTCGCCGCCGCGCACTTCTCCCCCGACGAGAAGACGGGCCGCTGGTTCGACTCGAAAACAGGCGAGGAACTGTGGGACCGCCTCCAGACCATCCTCGCGGAGCGGCTGGGCCATCCCGTGAAGCTGCGGCGCTGAACGCTCACTGGAAGGCGTACACTTCCGGGATGGTTTTTGCGGGGTCGTACGCCGCGGATATGATCGGAGCGGTGAATCGTTCGCACTACAAGACCAGGCTCTCGCGCCTTCACGACGTTCCGGTGAGAGCGTCGGTTCCGCCGGCCGAGTGCGTGAAGATGGTGTGGGAGCTGACACGGCAAGCGTGGACCTTCAAGGACGGGCGCTGGAATGAACCGCGACTTCGCCGAGATGTTGTCCGCGTTGTCCGCCGCGGGCGCTGAGTACCTGGTGGTCGGCGCCTATGCGCTGGCGGCTCACGGCCGGCCGCGCGCGACGGGCGATCTCGACATCTGGGTCCGGCCGAGCTCCGACAACGCCGACAAGGTCTGGGCGGCGCTCGCGGGCTTCGGCGCTCCGCTATCCGCGTTGAAGAAGCAGGATCTCACGACGCCTGGGATCGTCTTCCAGATCGGCGTCGAGCCCGTGCGGATCGACATTCTCACCGCGATCGACGGCGTCGATTTCGACGGTGCCTGGACGCGTCGGATCGTCGTCGACGTCGATGGGCAGAGTGTGCCCCTGCTCGGAAAGGACGATCTCATCCGCAACAAGCGCGCTGCTGGCCGGCCGCAGGATCTCGCCGACGTCGCCGCGCTCGAGCAGGACTGACGATCGGGCCCCTCTCGGCGGCTATCTCCGCAGGACCAGCTTTGTCGCGGGTTCCGCCCAGGCCTCCGGGGCGTGTTCCCAATCGACGATCGTGGTTGCGATGGACCCGAGATCGAAGGAGCCGCTGGTGGCAAGCGCGACCGCGTCCGGAAGATCGCGACGCGCGTGGACGCGGCCCGTGACGAAACGGACTCCGCGCGTATACATGTCGAGCAGCGGAAGCGCGACGTCAGCGAAGTAGATCGCGGCGCTCGTGCAGGTACCGTCGCCGTCCGTGCTCGCAAGGCAGAAACGGAGTCCCTCCGCCTGCCCGGTTGCGTCGACGGTGATCGGAAATCGGCCGACGCGCAAGCTCGGTCCCCAGGTCTCGCGGACGACCTTCGCCTCCAGCTTCTCGGCGACCGCGGCTCGAGCTGGTGACCGGTCGACGTAGACGACCTCGCGTGCGCCGAGCGCGCGAGCCGCGGCGACCGCGTAGAGCCCGACGCTCGGCGCTCCGCCGCCCGCGACGAGGACGCTCGCGCCCGGTCGGCGCGCGAGCGGTTCGTGCACGGTGCGAAAACCGTCGACCGCGTTGTCGGCGAGCGCAGCGGCCTCGACCGGGTCCAGCGACGGAGGAAGCTTCACCAGCATCGCGTCGGCACAGGGGACGCGAAGCAGGTCGGAGACCGCGCCGCCGAACTCCGTGCCGGAGAGGGGAGAAAGTCCGTAGGCGGCCAGTTTCGGGAATTCCTTGCACGAGCCCGTCTGCCCCATCCTGCAGCGTTCACATGCCCCGCAGCTGATCTGGAACGGGACGACCACGCGATCGCCCGGTTTCACGGCGCTGACGGCGTCTCCGACTGCGACGACCTCGCCGACGCACTCGTGTCCGAGCGCGAACGGACCGGCGACGGGGGCCAGCCCTCTGGCGAAGATGAAATCCAGATCGCAGCGTGCGACGGCGAGAGGCCGCACCAACGCCTGGCGTGCCCCCTGGATGGTCGGAGCAGGTTTCTCGCGAAATTCGACCTTCCCAGGCTCGACGAAGGTCAGCTCTCTCATCACGACCTCACTCGAAGGGCGAGCGGCTCACAGAAGCGAAAAGGCGGTCCCAATGCTGGTGCTTCCCCGTCCGGGCTTGATGCCGCACGGAGAAGGTGGTTTCGAGAAGCTCGAAATCCGATGCCTCGGCGAGGGTGACCAGCCGCCAATCCGGAAGCCGCCCCGACCGACTTTTTCCTGCCACCTGGTACACGAACAGCCGGAGCCTTCCGTGCATGATCCCGTAATCGTGCGGCTCGGCAATGCGCGGCAATCCGCCGAGCTGGAACCGGATCAGGCGCATCCCGGCAATCGCCGTCCGAATGATCCGATCGGCTTCGGTATCCACGAGTGCCCCTTCCGCCGCGCGGCTCGAATGGCCGCCAGCGAGCGGGGCTGGCTCGCAAGCAAGGCTCCGTCATAACGGGGCGAGGCGCAGTCTGCAGAAGCGCATCACACCGACGGGCGGACGCAGCGGTGGTGTAGCGCTCGCCCTCGGCGGTGCTGTCGAGGATCTCGCCGGTTTCCTGATCCATGTAGCGGAGGCTGACGGCGCCGCGCCGTAGGTCGTCGCAAGCGTCTCACGCGAGCGATCGTCCGCGACGCCATCCACCGCGCAGGAGCCACGTTTGTGGATCGGCAGTCAGCGGCGGCCCAGTCACCGCCGCGGAAATGGCGGCGGACGAGTTCGGATCGATCCAGTCGGCGCGCACCGTCTTGCCCCACCGCGAGGCGTGGCGCACGAAATTCCCGAGCACGTACGCTACAGCGTTGGCTACCTCGGTCGGCGTGCGCAGCGCGTGCGCGTGATAGCGGTCGGCGAATACGTCCCCCCGGCGCTGCATCACGCGATTTAGGCCGCGCGCGAGCCGGATCGCGAGTCCCTGGATGCCGCGCGCGAGCTGCTCTGCAGATTCCGCCTCCACGATCAGGTGGACGTGGTTCCCCTGCACGGAGAAATGCACGAGCCGAAATCCGTTGCGTAATTTACCGAACGCGAAAGCACGTGCAATCGCTCGGAAGCACCGTCGGCTTCGCAAATTCCAAACTGCGTCGCAGACCCGCAGCGTGACGTGCACGGGATGATGTCGCGACAATACGGGCCGCTTCACAGGATTCGCGTCACCACTCCCGAGCAAAGGCTTCCGAGCCTGCCTTTCCGATAGATCGTCGACACCGCCATCGTCGACGCGCCACACGCAGCAATCGCCCACGCTCGCGCCGCAAAGCTGAATCGCCCACGATCGCCACCACTGCCAACGCGCATTGGCCGCGTGCGGACGCACCCGAGGTGCCACCCGAGCCGTCAGCGACGATCAGGACGACACCACCGCCGGACGCACGAAGTACGGCAACGCGATCGTTTCCTTCGCCGGGAGCGCTCGCTACCGCGTGGGCCGTCTCCAGCACCGGTCGTCACTCCGCCGCGGTGTCGATGATCTGTTCCGAGTCCTGGCACATGTAGCGGACTGCGGCGGCGCCGCGGTGGGGGTCGTCGCAGCGGCCCTGGTAGCGGCGGATGACGACGTGGCCGCCCCACTCCTCGACGGCGTCGCCGGCGGGGTCGAGGCCGAGTTGGTGGAGGGGAGGGGAGACGCGGTCGTCGAGCAGGGAGCGCGCCTTGTCGGCGCCGGCGTCGCCGTGGGTGCGGACCTGGTAGTCGCCGAGAACCACATGGTCGGCCGGGCGCAGCCACACCTGCATCGGGTTGAAGCGGGCTCGGGCCGTGCGGCGGAGGACCTGCGCTCCGTCGGGACCGTCGGCGCCGAGGCGGTAGCGCTCGCCGAGCTGGGCGAACATGGTCGACAGCCACGGGTCGGCGGCGACGCGCGGGTCCTGCGGCTTTTGCGGCGGCGGCTTCGGCGCCGGACGGAGCAGGCGCAGGAGGCGGCGGATCATCCGGGCACCGGCGTCGCCTTCCAGATCTGGTCGGCGTACTCGCGGATGGTCCGGTCGGAGGAGAACTTCCCCATCCGCGCGACGTTCAGGATCGCCATCTTCGTCCAGCGCTGCGGGTCGAGGAACGCCTGCTGGACGCGCTGCTGGCACTCCACATAGGAGGCGAAGTCGGCCAGCAACAGGTACGGGTCCTGGTCGAGCAGCGACTGCACCACCGGCCTGAACAGCTCGGGGTGCTCCGGCTCGAAGAACCCGCCGTTGATGAGGTCTAGCACGGCGCGCAGCTCGGGATTCTGCTCGTAATGGTCGCGCGGCCGATAGCCGCGGCGGAGCAACTCTTGCACTTCCTGCGCCGTCAGGCCGAAGAGGAAGAAGTTCTCGTGCCCGACCTCGTCGCGGATCTCGATGTTGGCGCCGTCGAGCGTGCCGATGGTCAGCGCTCCGTTGAGCGCGAACTTCATGTTGCCGGTGCCCGATGCTTCCTTGCCGGCGGTGGAGATCTGCTCCGACAGGTCCGATCCGGGGAAGATCCGCTCGGCGAGCGACACCCGGTAGTTGGCGAGGAAGACCACCTTCATCTTGCCGTTCACCTGGGGGTCGGCGTTGACGACCGCCGCGACCGAGTTGATCAACTTGATGATCAGCTTGGCGGCCGCGTACGCGGGCGCAGCCTTGCCGCCGAAGATGAACGTGCGCGGCACCATGGAAAGGTTCGGGTCGTTCTTGATGCGCAGGTACAGCGCGACGACGTGCAGCAGGTTGAGCAGCTGCCGCTTGTACTCGTGCAGCCGCTTCACCTGGACGTCGAAGATCGAGGCGCGGTCGATGGACAGGCCGTGCTCGCGCTCGATGTAGGCCGCGAGCTGGTCCTTGTTGCGCTGCTTGATGTCCCGGAAGGCCGCCCGGAAGCTCTCGTCGTCGGCGAGGGCCTCGAGCTTGCGCAGCTCGTCGAGATTGGTGGTCCAGCCCTCGCCGATCCGGGCGGTGATGGCCTCGGCCAGATGCGGATTCGCCTCGAGCAGCCAGCGGCGCGGAGTGACGCCATTGGTCTTGTTGTTGAACCGCTCCGGCCACATCTCGTGGAAATCGTGGAGCAGGTGTTGCTGGAGCAACTCGGTGTGCAGGGCGGCGACGCCGTTGACCGAGTGCGAGCCCACCACCGCGAGGTAGGCCATCCGGATTCGCTTCGAGGAGAGCTGCCCGTCGCCCTCGTCGACGAGCGACATCCGCGAGATGCGCGCCTCGTCGTACGGGAAGCGGTTCATCACCTGCCGCAAGAACCGGCGGTTGATCTCGAAGATGATCGTCAGGTGCCGCGGCAGCAGCTTGCCGAAGACCTCGACGGGCCAGGTCTCGAGCGCCTCGGCGAGCAGCGTGTGGTTCGTGTAGCCGAACGTTCCGACGGTCAGCTCCCACGCCTTCTCCCAGGGGAGCTGGTGCTAGTCGACGAAGATGCGCATCAGCTCCGGGATCGCGACCGCCGGATGCGTGTCGTTCAGCTGGATGGCGACCTTGTCGGCGAAGTCGTCCAGCGACTTGTGCGCGACCAGGTGCCGTCTCACCATGTCGTGCAGCGAGCACGCCACGAAGAAGTACTGCTGCCGTAGCCGCAGCTCCTTGCCGAACATCTTCACGTCGCTCGGGTAGAGCACTTTCGAGATCGTCTCGGACCGGTTCTTGTCGAGGACGGCTTTCTCGTAGTCCCCGTCGTTGAACAGGCTCAGGTCGAACTCCTCGCTCGCCCGGGCGCGCCACAAGCGCAGCGTGTTGACCGTGTTGTTGCCGTACCCGGCGATGGGCGTGTCGTAGGCGACGCCGATGACCTGCTCCGCGGGCGCCCAGTGCACCTTGAGGCGGCCGTGGTCGAAGTGCTCCTCCGTGCGCCCGCCGAATCCCACCGGGACCCAGTACTCGGGGCGCGGCATCTCCCACGGGTTGCCGAAGCGGAGCCACTCGTCCGGCTTCTCGATCTGCCAGCCTTCCTTGATCTCCTGATCGAACATCCCGAACTCGTAGCGGATGCCGTAGCCGTACCCCGGGATGTCCAGCGTCGCCATCGAGTCGAGGAAGCACGCCGCGAGCCGCCCCAGGCCGCCGTTGCCGAGGCCCGCGTCGACCTCCTGTTCGAGCAGGTCGGCGACCTCGATGCCCATCATGCGCATCGCCTCGCGCGCCGTGTCGTAGAGGCCGAGATTGAGCAGGTTGTTCGCGAGCGCCCGCCCCATGAGGAACTCGGCGGACAGGTAGTAGACGCGCTTGGCGTCGCGCCGGTAGTAGCGCTGCTGCGTCGCGATCCAGCGCTCGATGAGCCGATCGCGCACCGTCAGCGCGAGCGACATGAACCGATCGCGCGCGGTGGCCGAGTACTGGTCCTTCGCCAGCGAATAGAGCAGGTGGTTCGTGAAGGAGTGCAGGACCGCCGCGGCTTCGTTCGGCGCGGGGGCCCGGAGAACGCGAGACGCCATGCGCGGATCTTATCGCGAAAGCGGCAGCAGGTATCCCGCCTCGAGCGCGATGCCGCTCAGGGCGTGCTCCAGTCCGCCGACGGAGGGCGCCAGCGAGAGGTGCGCCTGGACCAGGAACCGCCCCGGACCGACGTGCCACGATCCACCGAACGCCGCGCCGCCGCGGACCGCCAGGGCCGACGTGGAGCGATCCAGCGCCGGCGCGCCTGGACTGTTGGCGGTGACCCATGTCTGCTGGCCGCCGAAGAGCAGCGCGACGTGCAGATCGGCGGCCTCGAAAGAACGGGTGGCGCGCACCCCGACCTGCGTCAGGACCGCGGTGGCCTTCGCCTGCTCGGTCACTCCGCCGAACGGAGCCGGAGCGCGCTCGCTGGTCGAGAACCACCCCACTCCTCCGACGTCGAGGAGCGCTTCGAGCGGCGTACCCGCGATCGGGACGGCCAGCTCCGCAGTCGCGCCCAGGCCGGGGACGCCGCCGAAAGTGATCCCTCCCGAAGCGATCAAGCCCGCCGAGGCCGCTCCGAGCGCGCCGGCGAACGCGCGGCGCGGCTTCCGCGCCCCCGGAGCGAACGACGCGCGCAGTTGCGCGCGCTCTCCGAGCGCCTCGACCTCGATTCCGCTCTGGCCCGACCCGGAGCGCGGTGGCTGCCAGGACACTGCCACGATGCCGCTCCGGTTTCGCGAGACGTCGATGTCGCCCCGCTCGGCGCTCGCCGTGACGGCCGCGTCGGGGTCCGGCGAACCGTCCGCGCGGACGACGAAGGCCTCCATGTCGAGCGTATCGCCCGTCGCCGCGTGCGCCGGACCGATCGGCAGCACGCGCATCCGCGGGAAAGGCGGCGGATCGAGGTCGAGCTGCCGGTCGGCCGCGTTCCCGAGCGGGTCCTCGACGTGCATGGTCGCCTTCGCAACGCCCGGAGGGACCACCACCTGGATCTGCACTTCGCCCTTGGCGTTGGCCACCACCGGTCCGAAATCGCGGTCGCCGATGCGCAAGTGCACCGAGGCGCGCGGCTTCGTCTCGAGGGTCATCGAGTCGCTGCCCGCGAGCGGTAACGCCAGCCAACCGAGGACGTGCTCCCCTTCCGCCTCTGCGTCGGCCGCGATGATGGCTACCGACGGCGCGCGCGAGCGCGGCGGAGTGAACTGGGCGGTGAAGGTCCCTTCGCCGATCCGCTGCGGCTCGCCGATGGCGCCGACGTTGGTGCTGAGCGAGAGCCGTGAGGCGGGCACGGAACGCCCGAAGAACCCGGTGACGCGGATTTCGATTCGCGCCGTCTGGTCCTTGCCGAGCGTCAGCAGGTCGGGCGCCGCCGACAGCGAGACGGACACCGCCAGCAGCGCGCTCAGCGTGACCACAGCTTCTTCTTGACCCGGACGGTGGGCGTCGACTGGTCGCGCACGATGGTCGTGTCCACCTGCTTGCGCCGGCCCATCGGGTCGATCGCGACGACCGCGACGGTCTGCTTCCCGTCGCGCAGCGGGACGTCCGCGCGGAACGAGCCGCCGGGCTCGACCGGGATCGGCTGCCCCTGGATGAAGACGCGGCTTCCGGCTTCGACCTTGCCGCTGACGGGCACCGTGTCCTTGCTGGTCGCGCGCTGCTCGGGCCACCGCACCGAGAGAAGGACCCGGCGCAGCGCAGGGGACGCGTCCTCTAGAGCGCCGCCGACGGTCCGGCTGACGGTGCCCGGCTTCACCTCGACCCTCTTGCCGTGCGCGCTGAGATTCACCGCGCCGGTCACGGCCGCGACGGCGACGACGCCCCGGCCGTCCGCGGTGACGAAGAAGTGGCCGCCCTGGCTGGACGCGCGCGCGTCGCTGCCTTCGACCTCCACGTCGACGCTGCCCTTGCCGGGCTCGACGTCCGACTCCACCGAGCCGCGCACCTGCGCTCGGATCCAGCGGTCGTTCGCGTCCTTCAGGCGCAGCGCGGAAGCTTCGTGCACGCGCATCTTCACGCCGTCGACGCCCACCTCCGCCTCGCCTTCGTGCGTTCGCAGGGCATCGCTCGGCGCCAGACGATCGCCGACCTGCGCGTCGGACCAACGGCCCACGGTTCCGCGCTGCAACTCGACGCGCCCCTTGCGCGAGATGACGACCGCGGTGGCTCGCACCTGCGGCTCGCCCGGCGGCAGCGGTCCGCTCGTCTTGACGGGAATGGCGGTGCCGGCCGGGCGCCCGCAGGCAGCCAGCAGGGCGGCGCAGACCAGCGCGCGCCGAGCGCACGACGAGCCCCGCTCCATGTCCCGAGACTACGGGCCGAATCGCAACCGCCGCAAATTCCACTCCGCCGCAGCGAGCGGCGACATGGGCGGCTTCCTCCCACTCGCACCCACCCCGCGCGCACATCCGCTTCCTTGTATTCGTTGGCGCCGCCGGCAAGCATCTCCCGATGCGCCTCGGAGTGAAGCTCGCGCTGCTTCTCTCCTGCGCGAGCGCCGCTCCGCTCGCGCTGGCCACCGTCGTCACGCTTCCCTCGGGCAGCCGCGAGCTCCGCTCGCAGGTCGCGCGCATCCACTCCCAGGCTGCCTCGGCGCTGGCCGATCAGGTGCAGCGGGTGCTCCTCGACAAGCTCGACGGGCTGACGCTCGCGACGCGCTCGCTGCGTCTCTCCGACCTCGACCAGGAAGCGCGGCAGCAGGCCCTGCTCCTCATCTACCAGCAGACCAAGGGCGCCGACGTGGTCGGCCTCTTCGACGAGAAGGGCGATCCCGTGGTGACGCCGGTGAGGTTCAGCCAGGTGGTGCCGGCGGAGCAGGCGGACCACGAGGAGATCGACGACGACGCCCTCAAGGCCTACGCGGCCGCGGTTCCGCTGCGCGAGGCGCTCAGGTCCAAGGGGCTGACGCTCGGGCCGCCCTACGTCCTGCCGGGGCGCGGCGGCACGCCGATCGCGCGCCTCGTGCTCGCGCTACCGGTGCAGGGTGCCCGCGGCGCGCGCTGGGTGCTCGCGGTCGAGCTGTCGCTGCGCTCGCTGCAGGAGCGTTTCGAGAAGCTGCGCCCGACCGAGGGCAGCGCGTTCCTCGTCGACGGCGCCTTCCGCGCGGTGATCCATCCAGACCCCAACGTGGCCCTCTCTCGCGCCGACCTTTCGCAGCACCCGCTGCTGTCCGGCCAGGACCAGGAAGACGTCCTCGGCGCCAGCGCCGACGTGCCCGTCGCGGGGTGGCGCGTGGTCGTGCAGGAGGACGCGGAGGCGGCGCTCGGTCCCATCCGGCGCCTCGCGCGCGGCGCGGCGTTCTGGATCGGCGTGGCGCTGATCGCGGCGCTGATGCTCGCCGTCACGACGGTGCGCCAGGTGACCCGGCCCGTCGAGCGACTGCGCGGCGCCGCGGCGGCCGTCGCCAGCGGCCAACTGGAGACCGAAGTGGACGTGCGCGGGCAGGACGAGCTGGCGCAGCTCGCGCAGGCGTTCAACGAGATGGTGGCCGGCCTCCGCGAGCGGGTCCGCCTCGAGGCGACGCTGGCGATCTCGAGCACGCTGGAACTGAAGGAGGTCCTCGAGCGGCTCCTCGAAGGACTGTCGCGCCTGGTGCCGTACCAGCGCGCCGCGGTGCTGATGAAGCGTGGCGAGCGCTATCGCGTCGCCGCCCAGCGCGGGTATCCGGAGGCGGAGCACGCCGGGGTGCTCGAGCAGGTGCTGCCCGGCGGACCGGTGGAGCGCGCCCTCAAGGCGGAACAGCCAGCGCTCGGTTGGGGCGGGGCGGCGCTGGTGATTCCGCTCGTCTCCCGCGGCGAGGTGGTCGGTCTCGTGGCGCTGGAGAGCAACAAGACGGGCGCGTACGACGAGGAGAAGGCGCGGCTCGCGATGAGCTTCACCCAGCCCGCGGTGATCGCGGTGGAAAACGCGCGCCTCTTCGACGAGGTCCAGCGCCTCGCCACCCTCGACGGGCTCACGGGCACGCACAACCGCCGCCACTTCATGGAGCTGGCGCAGCTGCAGTTCGAGAGCGCGCGGCGGTTCTCGCAGCCGCTCACCGCGATCATGATCGACATCGACCGCTTCAAGCAGGTCAACGACACTCTCGGCCACGCCGTGGGCGACGAAGTGCTGCGCGCCGTGGCGGAGCGGGTGCGGAACACGCTCCGGGCGGTGGACATCCTCGGACGCACGGGCGGCGAGGAGTTCGCGGTGCTGCTGCCTGGCACCACCCGCGGACCGGCGTCCACCGTGCTCGCCGAGCGCATCCGCCGCGCGGTCGGCGACGGTGCGGTGCACACCCAGTCCGGGCCGGTGCACGTCACCATCAGCCTCGGCGTCGCCAGCGCCGGTCCAGATTGCCCGGACCTGGCGTCCTTGCTCCGCGCCGCGGACGCGGCGCTGTACGAGGCGAAGGAAGCCGGCCGCAACCGCGTCGCGAGCTGACGCCGCCTTCGGCTACCCGATGGTCAGCGCGCGGCGGTCGAAGCGCTCTTGCCCCGTGAGGTACTTCTTGCTCTCCCGCAGCGCCCACCCGAGGCCGCCCGCGACGTCGCGCAGGAACTTCGCCGGCGCGCGACGGGAGAACAGCTCTGTATCGTCGACGACGCCCTCGCCCTGCGCGGCCGCCATCCGCTTCACTCCCACTCCGCGCGCGTACACCAGCTCGCCGCCGAGATAGGCGGTGAAGAGCGCGGCTCCGACGGCGCCGATCCCCACCAGCGCGGACAGGACCGTCGGCCGATGCTTCCGTCGCCAAAGCGTCAGCGCCAGGGCGCCGAGGGTGATGACGGTGTTGCCGACCCCGTGGAGCAGCATCGCGTCGCCGACGTGCTTGTCCGTCACCTTCACTTCCTGCGTCGCGGCCAGGCCGGCGAGCCCGGCCAGCGCTCCGCCGGCGGTGCCCGCGACCCAGAGCGTCCGCGCGGTGCGGTCGAGCGCCCGGTCGCCGCTCAGCGCGGCGGCGAGGTCCAGACCCGCCGCCATCGGCAACAGGCCCAGCGGAAGGTGGATGAGCGAAGGATGAAGCTCGTGCAGCTGCATGCCCATGGTGCGCCTCCTGCCCGCGAACCTACGCACGAGGCGACCGGGGCAGGAGCAGCAGCCGCCCGCCCGTCCGTCGATCACTCCGCGCGATGCGGCAGCTCGAACAGCGCGAGCTGCTGCCCCGGCCGGTCGGGCCGGCGGAAGGTCGTGCTGTCGTCGCCTCCGAAGCAGCCCGTCGCGAGGCCCACGCGCCGCGCGGTCGATTCGAACAGCGCCCGCGCCGCTTCGGCATACCGGCCCTCGCCCTTTCCCCGCACGCCCCAGCGGGAGTCGTACAGCTTGCCGCCGCGCGCCTCGCGCACGCGGGCGAGCACGCGATCCGCACGAAGCGGCAAAGCCTCGCGCAGGCGCTGCTCGAACACCGTGGCGACGCTCCCCGGCAGCCGCAGGAACACGAACCCGGCGCGCCGCGCCCCCGCGCCGGCCGCCGCTTCCAGGATGCGAGCCATGTCCTCGTCGCCCAGCCCCGGAATCATGGGCGCGACGTTCACGCCGACATCCAGGCCAGCCGCCGCCAGCCGCTCGATGATCTGGATGCGGCGCTGCGGAGACGCGACCTGCGGCTCGATGGCGTGCGCGTGCTCGCGGTCCCACAGCGGAATGCTGATGGTGACGCCTACCTCGGTGACCTTCGCGAGCGCCTGCAGCACGTCGATGTCGCGCTCGACGAGCGGCGACTTGGTGATGATCGCCACCGGGTTCCGGTACTCCGCGCACACCTCGAGGCAGCCGCGCGTGAGCCGGTAGCTCGCCTCGAGCGGCTGGTAGCAATCCGTCACACCGGAGAAGACGATCAGCTCGCCCTTCCAACCCGGCTTCTCGAACGCCTCGCGCAGCAACCTCGGCGCATCGGGCTTGACGGTGATCTTCCGATCGAAGTCCGTCCCCGCGCCGAGCCCCAGATACTCGTGGAACGGCCTGGCGTAGCAGTTGTGGCTCACCACGCCGTTGGCGATGAAGTCACCCGTCCCGGTGGTGATGTCGAACATCGGCAACTCGACGCCGAGCGGCTCGATGGCGGTGACGGGGACGCTGCGCGTCGCGTACTCCGGATTGCGCGACGACCCTCGCGCGCGCGGACCGATCCCGAGCACCGAGTCCGTCGGCGTCAGGCTCCGCGTACCTGCGCTGTCGGTTCCGACCACGCGCTTCCACCCGTCTTCGCTCAAGAAGCGGTGATCCCCGCTGGCGACGATCGTC
>Ga0075423_10001902_pt1 | contig 18732 bp, 20 predicted proteins | sample SoiMethybrSBSTD2_FD_80114 | JGI IMG/M metagenome (GOLD analysis project Ga0075423, IMG submission 80114) | Bulk soil microbial communities from a Populus tree surrounding site in Tennessee, USA - Soil MetaG P. TD hybrid SBSTD2 | ecosystem: Environmental > Terrestrial > Soil > Tree plantation...
CACGACGCGCTGGCGCTGGCGAGCGCGCTCGGTTCGGCAGGCGACGAATCGGCGCAGGTCCGCCGCCTCGCGATCCGGCTCCTGAGGGACTTCGACGACGAGCGAGCGCGGGCCGCGCTCGAGGGTGCGCTCGGCGATCCCGACGCCGGCGTTCGCGCCCAGGCGGTGGTCGCGCTCGCCGCCCGGCTGGACGGCGCCGAACGCGACCGCGTGCTCCGTCCGCTCCTTGACGACCCGGCCGCCGGCGTCGCCGCGCCGGCGGCGGCCGCGCTCGCGTTCGGCCCCGACGTGGCGGCCGCCGTCGCGCGGCTCCGAACGCTGGCGACCGACGTCGATCCTGCCGTCCGCGCGACCGTCCTGTCGAACCTGGCCGGGGCGCCCGCCGAGACGGCCCCGATCGCCGCTGGGGCGCTCGGCGACGAGGACCCGGGCGTGCGGGCGGCCGCCGTGACGTCCTTCGCCTCCCTCGACCCCTCGAACGCGCTCGGTCCGGCCCTCGCCCTGTTCGACGACCCGAGCCTCCGGGTGCGGGATGCGGCGGCGGCGGCCGTGGCCGGGATCGGGAGCGATGCGATCGACGACGTCCTGGGCGCGCTCGACGACCCCGAGGCCCGTGGCGCGGCGCTCCGGGCCCTGTCGGGCCTCGAGATCGGCGAGCGAGCGATCGGCGTTCGGGCCTTCGCCGATCACTGCGCGTCCGAGGCCCACCGGTCCGGCGAGCTCGCGTTCGCGATCCCGAGCGACGACGGCGCTACCGAGATGCTCAAGCGCGCCGTCCTCGAGCATGCGCGGACGAACGCCCGAACGGCGTTGCAGGCGATCTCGCTGGTGTCCGCGAACGGATCGGCCGTCCGCTCCGCGATCGACAGCCTGGACGCGGCCGACGCCGGCCAGGTGGCCAACGCGCTCGAGACGCTGGAGAACACCGTGGATGCCGCCCTCGTGCGGCCGCTCCTTCCCCTGTGGGAAGCGAACGACGGCGAGACGCGAACGCACACGAACGACTGGCTGGTGCGCGCGCTGCACAACGAGGACCCGACGGTGGTGGCCTGCGCGCACTTCGTCGAACACGCGCAACAGATCGAACACACGCAAAGAGAGGAACACGATATGAGCACAGGTCACGACGCGATGCCGGTGATGGAGCGGGTGCTGTTCCTGCAGAACGTTCCGCTGTTCGAGGGGCTCGCGCTCGCGGACCTGCTCGTGATCGCCGAGGTCGCGCAGGACCACACGTTCGCCGACGGCGAGGCGCTCGGCGTCGAGGGGGAGTTCGGTGAGGACCTGCACATCATCGCGAGCGGCACCGTCCGGGTCGAGGCCGGCGGGACCGAGATCGTGCGACGGGGTCGCGGGGACGTGGTCGGCGAACTGTCGCTGATCACGCGGCACCCGCGGATCGCCTCGATCGTGGCCGACGGCGACGTGCACGCGATCCGCATCGGCCGGCGCGAGTTCGAGAGCATGATCCACGACCGTCCCGACATCGCGATCGGGGTGATGCGCGTGCTCGCCCACCGGCTGGGCGAGGTCGAGGCGGAGGCGGACGCCGACGCGGCCGGCGCCGCGAACGCCTAGAGCGGCGGCGGCGCGGGAACGGGCGGCGGCGCGGGCGGGGCACCGCTCTCCGCGAGGTCGGCGCGCGTGCCGGCCGCGGCGCGCAGGGCGATCACCATCGCGCCGAGCCCCGCGATCGCGGTCACCATGAACACCAGGCCTCCGAGCACCGGGATCAGCGCGATGCCGCGCAGGATCCCCCACCCCGCGAAGAATGCGGGGAAGCGCGATCGGGGCTCCTTGACGACCATCCGGCCGAGCACCTGCGCCCCGGCGACGTACCCGATCGTGTAGAGCAGGGCGAGCCCCAGCAGGAGGAACAGTCCGAGCGGGATCGCGACCACGATCAGCATCAGGAGCACGGCGACGATCGGGAGCACGAAGAAGATCAGCGCGCCGAACCCGAACGACCCGCCGGTCCGCCCACGGAACGCCCCGGCGAGCGCGCGATCGGACCGGGGCGCGAACCCGAGGAGCGCCAGCCCCAGGATGAGCGTCGAGATCGTGTAGCCGAACCACCACACGTACCGGCTGATCCAGCCCCAGGTCTCGAAGTCGAACCGTCCGCTGATCCCCTTGACCTGGCCACCCACGGTTGCGCCGCGTTCGACGATCGCGGCCTTTCGGCTGGCGACGTCGCCCCCCACCTCGGCACCAGAACGGATCAGCACGCGCCCGTTGAATGCGATCACGTCGTCGGCCACGGTCCCGGACACGACGACGTCGCCGTTGAAGACGACCAGGCTCTCGGTGACGGTGCCCGACACCGTGGCGTCGCCGTTGAAGATCACGGCGGTCCCGACCGATGTGCCCTGCGGAACGACCAGCGCCCCGGTCAGAACGATCTCGTCGTCGGCCTTCGGCTGGCCGCCCTCGTCCTGCGCGAATGCGGCCGGAGCGAACCCCACCAGGGCGATCACGGCCGTCGCGAACAGGAGGGTTCGGGTCCGCCGGCTGGTCCGCATCTCGCGACCTCCGATCCTCGAGGGACGTGGAGCCTCTACCCCAACGAGCTCGAGCCTAGCCCTCCTCGCCGCCCGCCGCGGACTCGGCGGCCTCGGCATCCTCTTCCGGCAGGTCGCGCAGCCACTCGCTCTGTTCGGCCTCGCCGATCGGTGGGCCGGGCTCGATCAGGCCGGCCTCGCGGTCCTTCTTCCTGCTCGCGCGCGCGACTCGCCGCTCCTCCCGAGCGGCGTGCTTGCGCGCGGTCACGTCGCGACGCTTGCGTTTGCCGACGCTGTCGGGCATCCGCTCCTCCTTGGACGGTGCATCCGTCCGACCCACCTCGTCGGCGTGGACGGCACGCCGAGCACCCTGGATCGAGGACTCCGGGTCGTCGTCAGTCGAGGATCCCGCCGATCCGGGATCCTTCGGGCGCAGGCCCGAGGAACCTAGCCTACTATCGGAACGAGGCGTGCGACGCATCCACGTGCCGTCCGCGGCGTGCGGACGGCCGTGCTTCGATCGACGGAGGCGACGTGCAGGACCGCCCGCGGATCTGGCTCCTCGCCGTGCTGCTTGCGATCCCCGTCGCGGGCCTGGTGCTGCTGCTCGCCGTTCCGGACCTCGACGTCACGTGGGAGCATCATCCCTCACACTTCCTGCTCGTCCTCGCGGTGGCGCTCATCAACGTGGCACTCGCCGTGGTCGCCAGCGACGCGGCTCACCGACGGGACGACGCCCGTCTGTTCCTCGTCTCGCTCGCCCTGATCACGAGCTCGGGCTTCCTCGGGCTGCACGCGCTCGCCACGCCCGGCGTCCTGCTGGACCATCCGAACTCCGGGTTCACGATCGCGACGCCGATCGGCCTGCTGCTCGCCTCGGTGTTCGCCGCGGCATCCGCGCTCGAGCTGGGACCGGAGGCCGCCGACGCGATCCTGCGTCGGCGGACGTTGATCCTCAGCCTGCTCGCGGCCGTCCTGGTGGCGTGGGCGATCGCCTCGCTCGCCAAGGTCAACGTCCTGGACCGGCCGCTCGAGGAGGAGGCCTCGCCGTTCTACCGGTTCCTCGCGCCGGCCGGCGTCGCCCTGTACGCGTTCGCGGCGTGGCGCTACCTCGGCATCTACCGCATGCGGCGCCGAACGCTTCCGCTGTCGGTCGCCGTCGCGTTCGTCCTGCTCGCCGAGGCGCTGATCGCGGTCGCCTTCGCCCGCAGCTGGCACGCGTCGTGGTGGGAGTGGCATCTGTTGATGGCGGTCGCGTTCGCGGTCGTGACGCTGTCGGTGCGCGGCGAGGTCCGCCGCGAGGGTTCGGTGGCGGCGGCGTTCGGCAGCCTGTACCTGGAGCAGACGCTCGAACGCGTCGACCGGCGCTCATCCGAGGCGATCGGGCCGATCGTCGCCGCCCTGCAGGCCGGCGACCCGACCGGGCCGGTGCTCGAACGCCTGCGCGCCGACGGGTTCACCTCGGACGAGATCGCGGTGCTCGAGCGAGCCGCGCGGGAGCTGGCGCGGGTGGACGAGCTGTTCCGCCCGTACGTCGGTCCGCAGCTCGCCGCCCGGCTCAAGGAGGAACCCGCGATGGCCGAGCTGGGCGGTCGGGAGGCGGAGGTGTCGGTGCTGTTCGCCGACCTCGCGGGGTTCACGACCTTCTCGCACGATCGGGCGCCGCTGGAGGTCGTCGAGATGCTCAACACCTACTGGGCGAGCGCGGTCCCTACGGTCACCGAACGCGAGGGCGGCCTGATCGAGCGGTTCGCCGGCGACGCGATCCTGGTGGTGTTCAACGCGCTGGAGGACCAGCCCGACCACGCCGTCCACGCCGTGCGCGCGGCGGTCGGGATGCAGCAGGGCGCGGAGGAAACCGCGCGGGATCACGAGGACTGGCCGCGTTTCCGCATCGGGGTGAACACTGGGCCGGCGGCGCTCGCGATCGTGGGCGCGGGACAGCAGCGGAGCTTCACGGCGATCGGGGACACCACCAACGTCGCGGCCCGCCTCCAGGCGGCGGCCGAGCCCGGAAGCGTCCTGATCGGCGAGGCGACGTACGAGCTCGTTCGCCAGGAGATCCCCGCCGAGCCGTACGGCGAGCTCGAGCTCAAGGGCAAGCCGGCACCGGTCCCCGTATACGAGGTGTTCGCGGGCGCCGATCGCGGCTGAGATCAGCCTCCCGCCGGCACGAGCTTGAAGACCTCGCCGCTCAGCCCACACACGTAGAGCTCGCCCTGCGCGTCCTCGCCGAACGACGCGAGCCCGTCGACGACGGGGCCGAGCAGCCGATGCCCGGTCGCCCGGTCCCCTCGCGCCTCGAACGCCTCCAGCCGGCCCCCGCAGTAGTCACCGAAGACGTACGCGCCCACCAGGTCCGGGATCTCCGTCCCCCGGTAGACGTAGCCGCCGGTGACCGCGCACACGCCTCCGTCGTGGATGTACTCGTACACCGGCATCGTGAAGCCGGCCGGGTCCACGGCCGCCCCGTATGGGTGCGTTCCCTCGAACAGGTTCCAGCCGAAGTTCAGCCCGCCCGGCGAGCCCGCGGGCTCGACGTCGACCTCCTCATATGCGCTCTGCCCGACGTCGCCGATCCACAGGTCCCCGGTCTCGCGATCGAACGAGAACCGCCACGGGTTACGCAGGCCGTAGTCCCAGATCTCCGGCTTCGCGCCGACCTTGCCGACGAACGGGTTGTCGTTGGGGATGCCGTACGGCCGCCCGTGCGAGGGCCTGGGCGAGATCCGCAGGATCTTGCCGAGCAGCGTCGACAGCGACTGGCCGTTGTCGTTCGGATCGCCCCCGCTGCCCCCGTCACCGAGCGCGACATAGAGGTAGCCGTCGGGCCCGAACGCCAGACCGCCGCCGTTGTGATTCGAGAAGGGCTGGTGCACGAACAGGACTTCTCGGCGCGAGCCGACGTCCGCGCCCTCGTCGCCGAACCGGAACTCCGTGACGTGCGTGTCCCCGTTCGTGTCCGTGAAGTCCACGTACAGGAACGTCCCGTCCGGCGAGAACGCGAGCCCCAGCAGCCCCTGCTCGCTGCCGAGCGAGACCTGCCCCGTGAGGTCGAGCACGATCCGGGGTTCGGCGCCGCCGGTGAGCGCCACCACGCGGCCCACCTTCTCTGCCACGTACAAGGCGGGGTCGCTCGGCCGCACCGCGATCGCCAGCGGCTGCTCGAGCGTCGCGACGGTCTCGAGCTCGACCCGCACCCGGGCCAGGTCGCTCGGCGAGGGCGCCGGTCCCGTCCCGTCTGCGGTCGTCGCCGCCGGGCTCGGCGCCGAAGGCGTGGCCGGCGCAGAAGGTTGCGCACCGCTCGATCCGCACGCCGCGGCCATGAGCGCCGTCGCCACGAGCGCGGACCCCATGGTCCTGAGCGCAGAACGGGAGGGCCGGGCGGCCCTCCCGGGTTTTCCGAGCGTCACGGACCCAGGGTAGCGACCCTTCCCGCTACGGTGCGGCGACGTCCTTCGCTCGCGCGGCGCGGCGCCGGCGCAGGATCACCGCCGCGACGACACCGAGCACCACGGCGGCCGACCAGAGGACGGTCCATGCGAACGTGTCGTTCGACGCCGGCGCCGGCAGGCTCGAGGCGCTGCGGAGCTCGAGGTTCGCGGGGTCGACCTTGACGACCGGCCCGTCACCGGTCGCGGTGTCGATCGCGCCGCCGGCGCCGCTGCCGACCACGATCACGCCGACCATCCCCGGGTGATACGTGCAGACGTACGGGTAGACGCCGGGCTCCTCGAACCGGTACGTCACACCCGTGCCTCGCCCGAACCCGTCGTAGTCGCCCCAGGTCGCATTCGCGCCGAGCACGGAGTGCTCGAACCGGTCCTTGTTGGCGAACGTCACCGGATCGCCCGTCGCCACACGCAGGATCGTCGGGCCGAAGCAGTAGTCCCGGATGTCGACCGCCCTGCCGATCCCCTCGGAGACCGGCCGCCCGCATCCGCCTCCGCCGCTCGCCCACGCCGTCGCCGGGCCGAGCGCGAGCGCCACCAGCGCGAGCCCTGCCACGAGGGATACCCGTCGGATGACCGTCGCCATCGGTCCCTCCTCTCGTCGTCCCTGCACACACGACCGCGCGGGTCGACCGGCGGTTCCCACGCGGCCTGGGGACGAGGTGTAGGAGAATGAGAGCCATGGCGGTTCCCTCGACGATGCTGGCACTCGGGACCAAGGCCCCCGAGTTCGAGCTGCCGGACGTGACCGATGGGCGGATCGTGAGCCTGTCGGACTTCGAGGCCAAGCGCGCGCTCCTGGTGATGTTCATCTGCCGTCACTGCCCGTACGTGAAGCACGTGCGCGAGGAGCTCGCGCGGCTCGGCCGGGACTTCGCCGACTCCGAGCTCGCGATCGTGGCCATCAGCTCGAACGACGCCGAGGAGTACCCGGAGGACCGGCCCGAGAGCCTGGCCGAGGAGGCTCGGGAGGCGCGCTACGCCTTCCCGTACCTGTTCGACGAGAGCCAGGAGGTCGCCAAGGCGTACACGGCGGCGTGCACGCCCGACTTCTTCCTGTTCGACGCCGACCGGGCGCTCGTGTACCGGGGGCAGCTGGACGACAGCCGGCCGAGCAACGGTCTGCCCGTGACGGGGAAGGATCTACGCGCCGCGATCAACGCCGTGCTTTCGGGCCGGCCCGTGTCCGAGGACCAGCGGGCGAGCATCGGCTGCAGCATCAAGTGGCACGCGGGCAACGAGCCCGCGTACGCCTGAGCCTCAGCGCGTCGCAGCCTCCGCCTCATCGGCGGGCGCGGCACGGTCGCCGCGCGGCAGCTCCAGACGGACGATCGCCCCCCCGCCGGGCGCGTTCTCGGCGACGGCGCGGCCGCCGTGCGCCTCGGCCACCTGCCGGACGATCGCGAGCCCCAGCCCGCTGCCCGGCATCCCGCGCGCCGAGGTGGCGCGGTAGAAGCGGTCGAACACATGCGGCAGGTCCTGCTCGTCGAAGCCGGGCCCGCGATCGCGGACCGCGACGCTCGAACCGACGACCTCAACATCGATCTGCGAACCCGGAGGGGCCCATTTGGCCGCGTTGTCGAGCATGTTCCGCACGGCCCGCGAGAGCCGCACGGCATCGCCCGTCACGACGGTGGGCTGCAGGTGGGCGCTCACGCTGAACGCGGGTGCGCCGCGTTCGAAGCGCTCGACGTCGCCCCGGACGACCTCGTCCAGCCGAACGTCGTCGAACGCGACCGGCTGCTCGGACCCGCGCGCGAGATCGACGACGTCGTTGACGATCGCTGTGAGCTCCTCGAGCTGGACCCGGACATCGGCGAGGAGCGCCTCACGTTCCGGCGGGTCGGTCAGGCGGCCGCTCGCCAGCAGGTCGATGTTGGTGCGAACGCTCGTGAGCGGCGTGCGCAGCTCGTGCGATGCGTCGGCCACCAGCTGCCGCTGCGCGGCGACCGAGCCCTCGAGCGCGGCCATCATCGCGTTGAAGCGCGCGGCGAGCCGCCCGATCTCGTCGTCGGTGCCCGGCTCGTCGATCCGGAGCGACAGGTCGCCGGTCTCGGTCACACGCTCGGCGGCGTCCGAGAGGCGGGCGACCGGGGCCGCCGCCGTCCTGGTCACCGCGAACCCGAGCCCGACGGCCAGGGCCACACCGCCCGCGAACACCCCGACCATCATCACTGCGAGCGTGCGAAGGGTCTCGTCCACCTCGGTGAGCGGCCGTGCGAGCATCAGGGTGAATCCCTGCCCCCGCGGAACGGACAGCGCCCGGTAGTGGACGCCGCCGCCACTCGTGTCCTCGATCAGGGGCTCCCGGGATGTCACCGGGTCGAGCGCGGGCGCGTTCGGGGCCTTGATGATGTTGCCGTCGGGCGTGACCACCTGCAGCACGAAGGAGGGCTCGCCGGGCTCGATGCGGATCGGCGGAAGGCTCCCCTCGACGACCGGCACGCTCAGGTGCTCGAGGAACGGCAGGCGCGCCTCGAGCGAGTCGTCGATCTGCTCGCGGAGCTGCGACCGGACGAAGAACCAGGTCACGATCGAGGCCGTCGCAACCGCCACCGCGACGGCGGCGGCCGATGCCAGCGTGAGGCGCTTGCGGAATGTCACGCGGGCGCTCCGGGACCATCCGACGCGTCCTTCAGGACGTAGCCGACGCCGCGGACGGTATGGATCAGCCGGGTCTCTCCCTCCGCCTCGGTCTTGCGTCGCAGGTACCCGACGTACACCTCGAGCGTGTTCGACGTGGGGCCGAAGTCGTAGCCCCACACGCGGTCGAAGATCACCTCGCGCGTGAGCACCCGGCGGGGGTTGAGCAGGAACAGCTCGAGCAGGTTGTACTCGGTGCGCGAGAGCTCGATGGACCGCTCGTTCCGGCGCACCTCCATCGACACCGGGTCGAGGTCGAGGTCGGCGAAGTGCAGCGGCTCGTCGCTCGGGGCGCCGCTTCGCCGCAGCAGCGCGCGGATCCGCGCCAGCAGCTCCTCGAGGGCGAACGGCTTGACGACGTAGTCGTCGGCGCCCGCGTCCAGGCCCTCGACGCGATCCCCCACCGTGTCTCGGGCCGTCAGCATCAGCACCGGCGTGCGGTCCCCGGCCTCCCGTAGCCGGCGACAGGCCTCGAACCCGTCCATGACGGGCATCAGCACGTCGAGCAGGACGAGGTCGGGACCCTGTTCGGCGATCGCGTCGAGCGCCTGCTGACCGTCGGCCGCGGTCTCGACCGTGTAGTGCTGGGCCTTCAGGGCGCGTTCGAGCGCGTCCCGAACGGCCGGCTCGTCGTCCACGACCAGGATCGTGCTCACCTGGAGAGTCTGCCCGAACCCGCTGAGAGCCGGATGAGAACGGTCCCCGGCGCGAGGGAGGGGGCGCCGGGGACCGGTTCGGAGCCTCTCCCGAGAGGGGGTCGGTGCGGAGAAGCTCCGACCTCCCCATCCTGGAACGCGATCATGAGAGGAGCCTGAGCGGATCCCGTGCTGGTGCGGAGCGGTCGAGGAGGGACTCGCCATCGTCGACCCATCAAGCGGCTCGGCCCGATCCTGGACTTGTGCGAGCCGAGACCGTGGCTCGAGCACCAGCAGATGTTCGACGGCTCGGTCGTCCCGGGCTGGCACTACTACTGGAAGTCGGTCGAGCTCGACACGCTCGCGCCGGAGGTCGTGGGCTCGATCGTCGATCGCACCGAAGTGATCACGTCGCCGCGCTCGTACACGATCGCCTTCCAGCTCGGCGGCGCGATGGCCCGGGTCAGCGAGACCGAGACCGCGTACGGGCGACGGGAAGCCGGCTTCGACGTGAATATCAACGCGGTCTGGCTTCCCGAGGAACGCGAGGCCGGCCCCACACACGTCGGTTGGGTCCGGTCTCTGTTCGGCGATCTGGAGCCGAAGGCGCGCGGCGTGTACGTCAACTTCCTGGGCGAGGAGGGGCGGGACCGCGTCCGGAGCGCGTTCGGACCCAAGACCTACGATCGGCTCGCCGGGCTCAAGGCCCAGCTCGACCCGACCAACCTGTTCCGCTCCAACCAGAACATCCCGCCCGGGGCCTGACCCGGATTCGCTCCACCCCGGAATGGGTATCGATCTGGGCGCCACCGAATGGGGAGGTCGTCATGGGTATGACCAGCGCGATCAAGGAGTACGGCACCTCGGCGCGATACCGCGCCGGGTCGATGGGGCACAAGGCCAAGGACAAGATGCTCGAGAAGCGCCTGGATCGGGCGACCGATGAGTCGGACCGCCTGCGCTTGGAGAACGAGGTTCTCCGCGACGAGGTCATGGAGGCGCGGTCCGAACACCAGCGGATCCTCGACCTGCTCGAGGCACGGCTTCCGAACGAGCACGACGAGGGGCAGCACTCCCACAAGGGCCGCTGGCTCGTGTTCCTGCTCGCGCTCGGCGGCGCCGCGTACGCGTTGTTCCGTCAGTTCCGCCCTGCCGAGGACTGGAACACGACCGGAGGCGCCACCGCCTAGCCTTCCGCGCGCAAGCCCTCACAGGGCCCGCGCTACCGTCCCGGGGTGCGGTTCGCCCCGACAGACCTCGCATTCATCGCTGATCCCTACCCGGTCTACGGAGACCTCCGCGAACACGAGCCGGTCCACTACGACGGCGCGACAGACCACTGGCTGATCTCGCGCTACGAGGACGTGAACCGGCTCCTGCGCGACCGGCGGTTCGGGCGCACCTATTTGCACACGTCCACCCACGCCGAGATGGGACATCCGGATCCACCGCAGTGGCACGCACCGTTCTGGGACCTGATCAACGCCGGCATCCTCGACATGGAGCCGCCCAACCACACGCGGGTCCGGCGCCTGGTGTCCAAGGCGTTCACGCCGAGGTTCGTCGAGGGCCTGCGCCCGCGGGTGCAACGCATCATGGACGGGCTCGTGGACGAGGTGGTCGGCGCGGGCGAGTTCGACCTGATGCGGGTGGCCGAGCCCCTGCCCGTCACCGTGATCGCGCAGATGCTCGGGATCCCGCCGTCGGACCAGCACCACCTCCGGCCCTGGTCCGCGGACATCTGCAAGATGTACGAGCTCAACCCGTCCGAGGACATGCAGCACGATGCGGTCCGCGCGAGCACCGAGTTCTCGCAGTACCTGCGCGAGCTCTCTCGCTCACGAAGGAAGGAGCCGGGCGAGGACCTGATCTCGCAGCTCGCGATCGTGGCCGACGAGGGCGAGACGCTCACCGAGGACGAACTGGTCGGCACCTGCGTCCTGCTGCTGAACGCGGGGCACGAGGCGACGGTGAACACGACCCTTCTCGGCTGGTGGTCGCTGTTCAAGAACCCCGACCGGCTGAAGGAACTGCGCGCCGATCGCTCGTTGCTGCCGAGCGCGATCGAGGAGCTCCTGCGCTTCGACACGCCCCTGCAGATGTTCGAGCGCTGGGTGCTGGAACCCTTCCAGATCCACGGCGTCGAGATCCCACGCGGCGAGGAGCTCGGCCTGCTTTTCGGTTCTGCCAACCACGACCCCGCGGTGTTCGAGCGCCCGGACCAGCTGGACCTGTCGCGGGAGCCGAACCCGCATCTCACCTTCGGCGCCGGGATCCACTTCTGCCTGGGCGCGCCGCTCGGGCGCCAGGAGCTCCAGGTCTCGTTCGCGACGCTGATGGATCGGTTCCCGAACCTCGAGCCGGTCGAGGAGCCCCGCTGGAAACCGAACTACATCATCCGCGGCCTCGAGGGCCTGCGCGTTCGTCCTTGACCGCGGGCCTGGCCGATCGGTTCCTTTCATCGCGTTGGCGTTCGAGCATCTCCCGCAGGAGGGGCAGGATCGCCCGGTCACGCTCTCGATCGGCCGCCTCCTTCGAGCGGATCACGTCGGCGAGCGAGGCGACCGGCACGTCGATGCCACGAACCGTTACCGCGCGAAGGTCACGGCGGAGGTCCTCGTAGCCGCGCGTCCCGCTGGGCACGAAGGTGATGTCGAGATTCCCGAGATCGGTCACGAGGTTCCAGATCCGAACCCTCGCGAGCGACGATCCGTCATGTCCGAACGGCATACCGTCGGGTTCGCTTGCGACTCGGATCCTCGCGTTGAGCTCGGTCAGGGCCTCGGAGAGGCGCTCGAGGTTCCCCTGATCTTCCTGCGGCACGATGTCGACGTCGGTCGTCACATGCGGCGCGCCGTATAGGGTCGCTGCGAGTCCCCCGATCAGCACGTAGCGAACATCGTGTCGGTCGAGCACCTCGAAGATCTCGGCGGGCCGCAGGTCAACCATCCGATGACCCTTGGGGATCTCCGCGTCCGTACAGCTCGAGTCCTCCGAGCAACCCATCAAGCCGCTCGTCCGCGGACCGCTGCATGTTCTGCTCAGCCAGGGTGAAGGCGTCCTCGTCCAGAGGCACAAGTCGAACGGCCAGGTCGAACCCGCACGCGCGGACGAGCTCGACGACCCGCTCGAAGGAAGGGGTGACGACTCCCGATTCGATCCGTGCCACCTCGGGTTGGCTCAGGCCAACCCTTCCCGCAAGCTCGCGTTGGGACATGCCCACGCGCCTGCGGGCCTCGAGCACGAACTGCCCACCGGTCACGCCTTCGGATGATACATGACACGAATCAAGACGATGTACACTACGTATCGTTGTGATGCATATCACGTATCGCATGGTTTGGCACGCAACCGGAGCCGAAGGCGCCGCCGGGGTGTGGCGGACGAGCGGGACTATCCTCGAAGGGTGCCTCTGTACACGCTGGCCGAGCCGGCCGATCCACTGCTCGAGCCTGTACTCGTCGCGGCGTTCGACGGCTGGATCGACGCCGCCGGGGCGTCCACGGCCGCGGCCGAACGCGTGGCGGACGGCGCCGACCTGATCGCGGGCTTCGACGGCGACGTCCTGTTCGACTTCCGTTCGCGCCGGCCGGTCCTGGACGTCGTGGACGGCCGCCTCGAACACCTGACCTGGCCCGAGCTCACGCTCCGCCGGTCCCACCACGACCGCCGCGACCTCCTGGTGCTGACCGGCGCCGAGCCGGACTTCCGATGGCAGGAGCTTGGGCGCGACCTCGTGGACCTGTCGAAGCGGCTCGGCGTGACGCAGTGGGTGAGCCTCGGCTCGATCCCCACCGCGGTCCCCCACACGCGGCCCGTCCCGGTGCTCGCCACAGCCTCGGCCGAAGGGCTGCTGGCCGACGACGAGCAGGTCGGGCCCGCCGGTTTGCTGCGTGTGCCCTCGGCCGCGCTCTCGACGTTGGAGATGGCGGCCGCCGACGCCGGGATCCCGGCCGTCGGCTTCTACGCGCAGGTCCCGCACTACGTGGGCGGCCCGTATGCGGCGGCGTCGATCGCGATCCTCGAGCACCTCGGCCGGCACCTGGGCGTGGACCCGCCGCTCGGCGACCTGCCCGACGACGCGATGGCGCAGCGTGAGCGGCTGGACCAGATCGTCCAGGCCGACGACGACTCCCGAACGTACGTCGAACGGCTCGAGTCCGTGGTCGACAACCAGGAGGTGCCGACGGGGGACGAGCTCGTCGGCGAGATCGAGCGGTTCCTGCAGGAGCGCGGGGACGGCGGGAGCACACCACCGGGCATGCGCTAGGCGCCGCCGTAACCGCCGAAGGGACCGGCGCCGGACGGTAGCATTCGGCCATGTCGGATCGGACCACCGAACCGGCGGCACCGCCGTCCGAACGCACGCGCGTCCGTCGCCTCCCCGAACGCGGCGCCTACGACCGCGAGACGATCGACGCGATCCTGGACGAGGCGCTGATCTGCCACCTCGCGTGGGTTCAGGACGGCGAGCCACGGGTGATCCCGACGATCCACGCTCGTTCGGGCGACACGCTGTACGTGCACGGCTCGAACGCCAGCCGCACGCTGCGCGGCACCAAGGGCGGCGCGCCTGTCGCGGCCGAGGTGACGCTGCTGGACGGCCTCGTGCTCGCGCGCAGCGCGTTCCACCATTCGATGAACTATCGCTCGGTCGTTGTCTACGGGCACGCCCGGGAGGTGTCCGACCCCGAGGAGAAGTTCGCGGCCCAGCGCGCGCTCGTCGAGCACGTCGCGCGCGGGCGCGCAGACGACGCGCGTCTTCCCAACCAGCGCGAGCTCGACCAGACTACGATCCTCGCGATCCCGCTCGAGGAGGCCTCGGCCAAGATCCGCACCGGTCCACCGAAGGACGACGCCGAGGACATGGAGCTGCCGATCTGGGCGGGCGTCTTGCCGCTCCGAACCGTCCCTGGTGAGCCCGAGCCCGACCCCGAGCTCCGGGACGGCCTCGACCCCCCCGCCTACGTGACCGACTACCAGCGCTGACGGGACGTCGGAGCCCGGCCGTAGGGTGAGTCGGATGGGCGGTCCCCGACCCACGCTCCGCGAGAGCCTGCGCGCGCTCCCACCCGCCGCCTGGGTCCTGTTCGCCGGAACGTTCGTCAACCGGCTCGGCACGTTCGTCCTGCCGTTCATCACGCTGTACCTGACCACCCAGCAGCACTATTCGATCCCGCAGGCGGGCCTGGCGGTCGCGATGTACGGGATCGGCGGGTTCGGCGCGCAGGTCGTGGGCGGCCTGCTCACCGACCGGTTCGGGCGTCGCAACGTGATCGGGTTCTCGATGCTGGGCGCCGCCGCGCTCACGCTCGTGCTGTGGCAGGCAACGGCCCTGGCCGTGATCTACCCCGTCATGCTGGTGCTCGCGTTCGTCGCCGAACTGCACCGCCCGGCGGCGCAGGCGCTCATCACCGACCTGGTACCCAGCGAGGGTCGCGTGGCCGCCTTCGCGGCGTTCCGTCTGGCGATCAACATCGGGTGGGCATGCGGGCTCGCGCTCGGGGGGCTGCTGGCCGACCGGTCGTTCGACTACTTGTTCGTCGGCGACGCCGCCACCTCGGCCGCGTTCGGTGTGATCTCGCTCGTCGCGCTGCCGCACGGCACCCGGACCTCGCGACACGAGGAGCGTCATCTCGCGGGGGCGACGCGCACGATCATGGCCGACCGCGGGTTCCTCCTGTTCCTCGGCTCGATCCTGCTCGGCGGCGCGATCTACATGCAGAACGTCTCGACGTTCGCCCTCCACGTCCACGACCACGGGTACTCGAACGCGGTCTACGGCGCGCTCCAGGCGCTGAACGGGGCGATCGTTGTGTTCCTCGAGCTCCCGATCGCGGCGTGGACCAGGCAGCGCTCGCGAACGCACATGGTGGCCCTGGGGTCCGTGCTGATCGGCGCCGCGTTCGCGTCGCTCAGCGTCGCGACGGCCGTCGCGGCGATGGTCGCGATGGTGTTCGTCTGGACGCTCGGCGAGATCGTCGCGTCGCCGCCGGCGAGCGCGTTCGTGGCCGACCGCTCGCCCGAGCACACCCGCGGCCGGTACCAGGCGGCCCTCGGGATGATGTTCGCGCTCGGTGGGGTGATCGGTCCGGTGCTCGGCACGCTGGTCTACGCCCGGAGCCCGAACGCCCTCTGGATCGGGTGCGGCGTCGCCGGGCTGATCTCGGCCGGACTGGCGCTGGCGGCAGGACGATACCCCGCGCCGGCCCTGCCGGCGAGGTTGAGCGACCGGGTTGACGCTCCCGGGACATAGCGGGTAGATATATCGAAGCGATATACTTCCCCGATATATCGGTCCTCGCTCTCGCACCGACGGCCTGAGGGCCCGGACCACCGAACGGAAAGGACACGGATGCTGGAGCTCGCGATCCTCGGGCTGCTCAAGGAGCGGTCCATGCACGGCTACCAGCTGTCGAAGCGGCTCACGGACTCGCTCGGCGGGTTCTGGCGCGTCTCGTACGGCTCGCTGTACCCGTCGCTCAAGCGCCTCGAGCGCCAGGGCGCGGTCGAGCAGATCTTCGACAGCCAGGAGGTCGGGCGTCGAAAGAACGTGTACCGGATCACCGAGCACGGCGAGCAGCTGTTCCAGGAGCTGCTCGAAGAGACCGGACCCGAGTCCTCGGGCGAGGACAACCGGTTCCGCGTGCGGCTGGCGTTCTTCAAGTACCTGTCGCCCGAGACGCGGATCCGCCTGCTCGAGCGGCGCCGGGCGTTCCTCGAGGAGCGCCTGAACACGATCCAGGCCTCGCTCGCGACCACCAACGGCGACACGTACACGGTGTCCCTGATGCAGCACGGTCGCGAGAGCACCGAGCAGGACATCGCCTGGCTGAACGGACTCATCGCGGCCGAGCGCAACGCGGCCGAACGTCGCACCACCGAACCCAAGAGGGGGGCTTCGAAGCGCCGGACCACCACCCGGTCGCTTCGCCGAAAGGAGCGCGCAACATGAGCAAGGTTCGACTCGCGATCGTCGGCGTGGGCAACTGCGCGTCGTCGCTCGTCCAAGGACTCGAGTACTACAAGGACGCCGATCCCACCGACGCGGTCCCCGGCCTGATGCACGTGGACCTCGGCGGCTACCACATCCGCGACGTCGAGATCGTGGCCGCGTTCGACGTGGACGGCAAGAAGGTCGGCACCGACGTGGCCGAGGCGATCGCCTCCGAGCCCAACAACACGATCCGGTTCGCCGACGTGCCGCTCACCGGCGTCACCGTGCAGCGCGGGCCCACGTTCGACGGACTCGGCCGGTACTACCGCGAGACGATCGCGGAGTCCGAGCTGCCGCCGGTGGACGTGGCCAAGGCGCTGCGCGACGCGCAGGCCGATGTGGTCGTGTGCTACCTGCCCGTCGGTTCCGAGCAGGCGGCCAAGCACTACGCGCAGGCCGCGCTGGACGCGCACGTGGCGTTCGTGAACTGCCTGCCGGTATTCATCTCCTCGGACAAGGCGTGGGCCTCCAAATTCGTCGAGGCCGGCGTCCCGATCGTGGGCGACGACATCAAGAGCCAGGTGGGCGCGACGATCGTGCACCGGGTGCTCACCAAGCTGTTCGAGGACCGGGGCGTGAAGCTCAGCCGGACCTACCAACTGAACTTCGGCGGCAACATGGACTTCATGAACATGCTCGAACGCGAGCGCCTGACATCGAAGAAGGTCTCCAAGACGCAATCGGTGCAGTCGCAGATGCGCAAGAAGCTCGACAAGCACGACATCCACATCGGGCCTTCGGATCACGTGCCGTGGCTCGAGGACCGCAAATGGGCGCAGATCCGGCTCGAGGGCCAGGCCTTCGGTGACGTGCCACTGAACGTGGAGCTCAAGCTCGAGGTGTGGGACAGCCCGAACTCGGCCGGCATCGTGATCGACGCGCTTCGGTGCGCGAAGCTCGCGCTCGACCGCGGCGTGTCCGGCCCGCTGATCGGCCCGAGCGCCTACTTCATGAAGTCGCCCCCGGTGCAGTTCAGCGACGAGGCGGCCCGGGAGATGGTCGAGCAATTCATCCTGGGCAACGGCGCCTCCAAGGACGCGGACTGGACGGCGTTCTTCGACATCGAGAACATCGAGCCCGCCGAGGCCTGACCCGGCTCTGACGACCTACCCCCGCCTGCGGTTCCGGCTCGCGATCGCCGAGCGCGAGGTCACCGGCCCGTCGGAGCTCAGAGGCCTGCAGCCCCCGGACGTGTCCGAGGTCGGCCGCGTGCTGCTCGCGGCCTATCGCAACACCGTCGACGACGAGGGCGAGGACGAGTCCGACGCGATCGGCGAGGTCGAGCAGACCGTGGAAGGCCAGTACGGCCCGTTCCTGCCCGAGGCGTCGTTCGTCGCCGAGGACGGCGGCCCGATCGTGGGCGGCGGCAACGCACTGCTCGCTGCGGGCCATACCGAGCTCGACCTGCTCGTGACCGAGGCGAACGAGCCGGCCGTGGCGCTCTATCGCCACCTCGGGTTCGAGCAGGTGGAACGTCTGACCGATCCTCCGCACTGACCGTCCCGCCGGCGGCGTCGCGACGTCGGCTACGGTTGGGGGAACGAGCGGAGAGGAGACCACGTGCGCACGTCACGACTGAACCCCGACACCGTTGCGCCCCCGATCGGGACGTACTCCCATTCGGTCCGTGTGGAGACGTCCGATGGAACCTTCATCTACGTGTCCGGACAGATCGCGAGCGATCCCGACGGCAACCTCGTCGCGCCCAACGACCTGCCGGCGCAGTCCGAGCGCGTCTTCGAGAACGTCAAGGCGATCCTGGAGGCCAACGGCGCGTCGTTCGCCGACGTCGTCAAGCTCCAGACGTTCATCACGACCCAGGAGGGCTGGGCGGAGATGCGCGAGATCCGGTCCCGCTATCTGACGGCCGATCTACCCGCGAGCACGGCCGTCCAGGTCGCGGCGCTCGTCGTGCCCGAGGCCGTGATCGAGGTCGACGTCGTCGCGGTGATCCCGTCGTGACCCGGGTCGCGGTGCTCGGCCTCGGCGCCATGGGCCGGGCGATCGCGGCCAGGCTGCTGGGCGCCGGCCACGACCTCACGGTCTGGAACCGCACGCCGGGCCGGGACGACGAGCTCGTCGCCTCGGGCGCCCGGCGCGCGAGCTCGCCGGACGAGGCCGTCTCGGACCGTGAGGCCGTGATCACGATGGTGACGGACGGACCCGCGCTCGAGCAGGTGCTGTTCGGCGACGGCGGTGCGGTCTCGGCGATCCCCCACGACGCGACGCTGATCGAGATGTCCACGATCGGCCCCACCGCGCTCGCCTCGGTGGCCCAACGCCTGGCGCCCGTGGCCGTGCTCGACGCGCCCGTGCTCGGCAGCGTCCCGTCGGTCGAGACCGGTCGGCTCGTGATCTTCGTCGGCGGGGACCGGGAGGTGTTCGAACGTTACGCGGATCTCCTCGGCCTCCTCGGTACGACGATGTACCTGGGCGCGTCCGGCTCGGGCGCGATGCTGAAGCTCGTGAACAACGCGGCGGGCATCGCCGCGTTGGTGGCCGTC
>Ga0075423_10001903_pt1 | contig 18730 bp, 18 predicted proteins | sample SoiMethybrSBSTD2_FD_80114 | JGI IMG/M metagenome (GOLD analysis project Ga0075423, IMG submission 80114) | Bulk soil microbial communities from a Populus tree surrounding site in Tennessee, USA - Soil MetaG P. TD hybrid SBSTD2 | ecosystem: Environmental > Terrestrial > Soil > Tree plantation...
ACGATGTCGAAGAGGCACCCAACGGCAATGCGGCGATCGAGAAGCTCCACGAGGGCTTCTTCGATGTCGTCGTCAGCGACCTGAAGATGGGCGGCAGCACCGGGCTCGAGGTGTTGAAGACTGCCAAGACACTGCATCCCTCGTCTGCGATCATCTTGATGACGGCGTTTGGATCGGTGTCGACCGCCGTCGAAGCGATGAAGTCCGGCGCGTTCGACTACGTGCAGAAGCCGTTCGAGCTCGAGGAGATGGAGGTCAAGATCGAGAAGGCGCTCGAGATGCGCCGGATGCAGAACCAGATCGACTACCTCCGTCACGCGCAGGGCGACATCTACGACTTCGACCGCATCATCGGATCGAGCGGCGCGCTCGAGAAAGTGCTCGCCGTCGTCCGCAAGGTCGCGAAGAGCAACACCACCGTGCTGGTGCGCGGTGAGACCGGAACCGGCAAGGAGCTCATCGCCGGCGCGGTGCATCACAACTCGCATCGCGCGGCACGCAACTTCATCAAGGTGAACTGCGCGGCGCTGCAGGAGAACCTGCTCGAATCGGAGCTGTTCGGCCACGAGAAGGGCGCCTTCACCGGGGCCGACAAGCAGCGCATCGGCCGCTTCGAACAGGCGGACGGCGGCACGCTGTTCCTCGACGAAATCGGCGACATGAGCGCCAACACGCAGGCCAAGATCCTGCGCGTGCTGCAGGAGCACGAGTTCGAGCGGCTTGGCGGCACGCGGACGATCAAGGTCGACGTGCGGCTCATCGCCGCCACCAACCGCGATCTGGTGACCATGGTCGAGGCCGGTCAGTTCCGCGAAGACCTCTACTACCGCTTGAATGTCGTCACGATGGAGATGCCGCCGCTGCGCGAGCGCAAGGACGACGTCGCGGCGCTGGCCAATTTCTTCATCCGCCGGTTTGCCGGTGAGCTGAAGAAGAAGATTCAGGGGCTCGAGCCCGAAGCGTTGAAGCTGCTGATGCGCTATCAGTGGCCCGGCAACATCCGCGAGCTCGAGAACGCGATCGAGCGCGCCGTGCTGCTGGCCGAAGGCTCGCACATCCAAGTGGACGATCTGCGGCTTGGCGACTCGGGGCCGTCGGGCGCACCGCGCGACGGCGCGTCGGTGGTGAAGATTCCGCCCACCGGCATCCCGCTCGAGGAAGTCGAGCGCATCGCGCTGATCGAAGCGCTGAAGATGTCGAACTGGGTGCAGAAGGATGCCGCGGAACTGCTGGCGATCAGCCCGCGCGTGATGAACTACAAGATCAAGACGCTCGGGATCGACTTCCCGCGCGGACGTCGTGCCGCACTGCAGCACCACGATCCGAATCCGGTGTCGTCGCCAATCCCCAATCCGGCGTAAGAATGCCGGGTCTAAAGAGCAAGGCCCGGCCTCTGACCGCGCTCAGCGCTTACTGACGTTCGTAGGGCGGGTCCTGTTCTTTGGACCCGCCGTACTTACCTCCCGCGATCTGGCAAGAATCTTCGAAACCGTACTCCAATTCCGACTCGTTGCTGCAACGCCGAGCGCGTTCTCGACGAAGCTGTTGGGAAATCCGTACATCATCGTGTTCGGCTTGCGGCGACTCACGACATAGGCGTGAGCGCCGTGCACGCCGACGAGTTCGAGGCGTTCCTTCGCATCGACGATCGGCAGTGTCGGTTTCCGCTTCGCGCGTTCGGCGAGGAATACCACGTAGAGCTTGAGCGTCTTGTCGTCGGCGAGTTGGCCGAATGGCGCCGCGCGCGCGGCTGCATCGAGCTCACCAATGGTGCGAAACACGATGCTGGGTTCGGTCGCGGACATGGCACGAACGCGCGCCGTGATCTTCGCGAACAACGCATCGCAATCGTGGACCGCACTCTCGAACAACACGTTGCCGCTCTGGATGTAGCTCGAGACGTTGCGACATCCCGCCTGACTGAACGCCTCGCACACATCGGCCATCGCGAGCTGGGTGTGGCCGCGGACGTTGATCGCGCGCAGAAACGCGACGTAGCGAGTTGTTGGCAACGGGGAAGACGAAGGCAACGGAGATATCTTCACACGCAGGAAACGGGGAAAGACAATCACACGGGGGAACGGGGGAAACCGGGAAGAAAAATCAAAGAGATCCCCGTTACCCCCGTTCCTCCGTGTGATTGTGTCTCTCCGTTGCCTCCGTCTCCCCCGTTGCCTTCTGGGCGCGCGACTATTCGCGCCGTGCGCGCGGATGCGCCTTGCGGTACACGTCGAGCAGCTGCGCCGCGTTGACGTGTGTGTAGCGCTGCGTCGTCGACAGCTGCACGTGGCCGAGCAGCTCCTGGATGGCGCGCAGATCGGCGCCGCGCTCCAGCAGATGTGTCGCGAATGAATGGCGGAGCGCATGCGGACTGATGCCGAAGCGCGTGCTGCACGCCGCCACGTAGCGCGCGACGAGACGCTGCACGCTGCGGCCGGTCAAGCGAGCACCGCGGAAATTCACGAACACCGGCTCGCGCGGCTGCGCGCGGGACTTTGCCGTCGCGCTCTTCGATCCGTCATGTCGCGCCTGCGCGATCCGCAGTGATGCGCGATCAGCCAGCCACGCGCGCAGCGATTCCTCGGTCGCCGAGTTGAACGGTACGATGCGTTCCTTGCCGCCCTTGCCGAGCACCCGCACCATGCGGCCACGCAGGTTGACGTTCTCGAGATCGAGGCCGACCAGCTCGCTCAAGCGAAGACCCGATGCGTAGAACAGCTCGAGGATCGCGCGATCGCGGCGGCCGAGTGGATCCGAGCTGTCCGGCATCTCCAGCAGACGGGACATCTCGTCCATCGACAGATGCGCGGGGACGCGCTGCTCGCGTTTCGGCGCCACCGCGAGCGCCGCGGCGTTCACGTCGATCCAGCCCTCGCGTCTGAGGAAGCGCCCGAACGCGCGCATCGCGGACAGCTTTCTCGCCACCGAGGCGCGCGCGTGTCCCTGCCGGTACAGGTCGGCCATGAATGCGCGCACCGTGCCAAGCTGCAGATGCGACGGCTCGAGCGCGTCGAGCGCGGTGTCGAGATGCTGCGCGGCAAAGGCGAGGAACTGCGAGACGTCGCTCTCGTAGGCGGCGACGGTGTGCGCCGAGGCGTTGCGATTGAGACGGAGATACTCGAGAAACGCGCGCAGCTGCGTCGTCACTTCGTCACCGCGGAGGCTAAAGCCTCCGCTCTACGCGTGCACATTGTCATGTCGTAGAGCGCGGACTTCAGTCCGCGCGGCCGCAATCCAGGTGTCGAGATCGGCGAGCGCTCGCTGCGATGTCGCGGTCTTTCGTTCCTCGCGCTTCACGCGCTTCCTGTGGACCGTCCCCACCCCGAGCGACGTCGAGGGGTCGGGCGGCGGCATGATGCCGAAGGTGATGTTCGTCGGCTGATAGTGACGCGGATCCGCGTGCGACACGTAATACGCGAGCGCACCGATCGCGGTGGTGCGCGGCGGCGTGCGCGGCTCGTCACCGCGGGCGAGTGCCGCCGCGTTGCGTCCGGCGATGAGGCCCGACGCGGCCGACTCGACATAACCCTCGACGCCGGAGATCTGGCCGGCGAAGAAGAGATCTGGGCGCATCTTCGTCTGCCAGGTCGCGCGCAACACCGTCGGTCCGTTGATGTAGGTGTTGCGGTGAACGAGACCGAAGCGAACGAACTCGGCGTGCTCGAGACCCGGGATCAGCGACAGGACCCGCGCTTGCTCGCTCCACTTCAGCTGCGTCTGAAAGCCAACGAGGCTGAAGTGATCGCCCGCGATCGTGTCCTGACGCAGCTGCACTGCAGCGTACGGAATGCGGCCGGTGCGCGGATCGACGAGACCGACCGGCTTCATCGGGCCGAAGCGCAATGTGTCGCGTCCGCGATGCGCCATGACTTCGATCGGGAGGCAGCCCTCGAAGAAGATCTCTTTCTCGAAGTCGTGTACGGTTGCCGATTCGGCGCTCACGAGCGCGTCGTAGAAGCAGTTGTATTCGTCCTCGCTGAGCGGGCAATTCAGATAGTCGCCCTCGCCATCGTCGACTCCGCAGGCGGGTGGGGTCAGACCCCGGAGTCGATCCGTATCAAGGCCTTGAGTCGATCCATCACCGGGGTCTGACCCCTTAGTCGACCTGTCACCGGGGTCTGACCCCTTCGTCCCGCGCAGGCTCCTGCCCCACCGCGAGGCGCGGAAGACCTTCATCATGTCGAGCGATTCGGCGAGCACGATCGGGCTCACGGCGTCGTAGAAATACAGGTGATCCGATCCGACCATCGCTGCGATGTCGGCCGATAGCGTGTCGGAGGTCAGCGGACCGGTGGCGATGATGAGTGGATACATCGAGGGATCGGTCGGAATGCGCGGCACTTCCTCGCGAACGACGGTAATCAGCGCATGACCGTGAATCGCATCGGTCACCGCGCGCGAGAATCCCTCGCGATCGACGGCAAGCGCGGCGCCGGCAGGCACGCGATTGGCCTCGGCCGCGCGCATGACGATCGAGCCAAGCCGCCGCATCTCCTCTTTGAGCAATCCGACTGCGTTATCGAGCTTGTCGCCGCGAAACGAGTTGGAGCACACGAGCTCGCTCAAGCGATCGGTCTTATGGACCGCCGTCGCCCGCGTCGGCCGCATCTCGTGCAGCACGACACGCACGCCGAGCGAGGCCGCCTGCCACGCGGCTTCACAACCGGCGAGCCCGCCTCCGATGATGTGGATTGAATGAATGCCCAATGCTCAATGCTCAATACCCAACGACGACCGCCTGCTCAAGCTTACGCCTCCCCAGCGCTTTGAGCATTGGGCATTATTGGATTAGGCATTGGGCGTTGATCAGGCGCCCGCGGCCTTGCGCCGCGAGCCTCGCGCTCGTCCAGTCGATTCGGCTGCAGCCGCGCGGCGACGGCCTCCCATGCGACGCGGCGATGGTCCTGCGTCGCGTCGCGCTGCAAGCAGCTCTTGCGCCTGCGCGTAGCTGAGCGACTCGGGGCTGGTGTTTCGCGGGATCGACGCATTCGTCGTTCCGTCCGTAACATAAGGTCCGTAGCGCCCAGACAAGAGCTTGATCGTCGAGCCGTTCTCGGTGAGCTCGCGCAGCACCTTCTTCTGCGCCGGCTGACGACGACGCGACGTCTTCGGTGCACGCAGTAAGGCGAGCGCCGCATCGAAGGAGATGTTGAACACATCGTCCTCCGATTCGAGCGATCGGAATTCGTCGCCGTGCTTCACGTACGGACCGAAGCGGCCGAAGTTGGTGGTGATCGGCTCGTTGTTGTCGGGATGCAGTCCGACGACGCGCGGCAGCGAGAGCAGCTTGAGCGCCTCTTCGAGCGTGACCGTCGAATCGGTCATGCCGGCCTGCAGCGATGCGCGCTTCGGCTTCTCGACCGGCGCGCGCTTTCCTTTGGTCTTCGGTGCGGGCTCGGGCGTCTCTCCAAGCTGCACGTACGCACCGTAGCGACCGTTCATCACGTACACGTTCTGACCAGTGGCGGGATCGAGACCCAACGTCCGCGGCCCTTCCGCCTTCGCGCGAACCAGGTCGAGCGCCGCGTCGACAGTGAAGTCGGCCGGCGCCACATCTTCGGGCAACGACGCCGTGCGACCCGGGCCTCCTTCGCCAACCTGCACGAACGGACCGAAACGGCCGATCCGCACCCGCACTGGCTCGCCGCTGTCCGGCTCGGTGCCGAGATCCAGCACGGGATAGTCCGCCTTCTCAGCGCCCTTCTCGACAGCGGGCAGCAGGCCGCGATGCTTGCGGTCGCCGTAGTAGAACTGCCTCAAGAACGCGATCCACTCGCGCTCTCCGCGTGAGATCTCGTCGAGATCGTCTTCCATCTCCGCGGTGAAGTCGGTCTCGACGAAGTCGCCGAAGTGCTCGCGCAGCAGCTTCGTCACTGCGAACGCGGTGAAGCTTGGGACGAGCGCTTTGCCCTGACGCAGCACGTATCCGCGACGCACGATCGTGGCGATCGTTGGTGCGTACGTCGACGGCCGGCCGATGCCGAGGCGTTCGAGCTCCTTGATCAACGCCGCTTCCGTGAACCGCGCCGGCGGCGTCGTCTCGTGACGCTTGGGTTCGGTGTCGAGAAGCGTGATCGCGGTGCTGCCATCGTGGTGAATGCGATCGCCGACCTGACATTGCGGCAATATCGCTTCCTGCTCCTCGAGCTCCGCGACCGGATCATCACTGCCTTCGACGTAGGCGCGACGGAAGCCCGCGAACTCGATGGCCTTGCCGCTCGCGGTCAACACCGCGGTCTCACCGTTCGGTCCTTGCGCGGAGATCTCCAGCGTGGTGCGCAGCACACGCGCATCGACCATCTGCGACGCCATCGTCCGCTTCCACACCAGGTCATAGATCTTGAACGCGTCGGCGTCGAGCACGCCTTCGAGCTGGCTCGGCGCAAGACGGAAGTCCGTCGGACGAATCGCCTCGTGCGCCTCTTGTGCGTTCTTCACCTTGGTCTGATAGCGGCGCGCCCCGTCGTAGTACTCCCCGCCGAACATCTCGCGAATCACGCGCGCCGATTCGTTGATGGCTTTGTCGGAGAGCGTCGTGGAATCGGTGCGGTGATACGTGATCAGACCTTCCATCTGATCGTTGCCGACGTCGAGGCCCTGGAACAGCCGCTGCGCCACCTGCATCGTCCGATCGGCCGAGAATCCGAGCTTGCGGCTGGCTTCCTGCGTGAGCGTCGACGTCGTGAACGGCGGCGCCGGCCGCTCGACACCGGGCTTCTGCTCGACGGAGGTGACCGTCCATGGCACGTTCGCGCGAACGGTCTCGACGAGCGTACTCGCCGCTGCCTCGTCCAGCAGGCGCACGTTCTCGTTCTTCAATGCGCCGGTGGACGAATCGAAGTCTTTGCCCGAGGCGATGCGGCGATCGCCGAGACGCACCAGCGTCGCGACGAACTCGCGCCCTTCGCCCTTGAGCCGGGCCTCGAGATCCCAATACGCCGACGATCGGAACGCCCGGCGCTCCTCTTCCCGCTCGACGATGAGCCGCACGGCGACGCTTTGCACACGCCCCGCGCTCAACCCCGTCTGCACTTTCTTCCAGAGCACCGGCGAGAGCGTGTAGCCGTAGAGCCGATCGAGGATGCGCCGGCTCTCCTGCGCGCGAACCAGGTTCTCGTCGACATCCCCGGGGTTCTTCAGCGCCTCGTTCACCGCTTCTTCAGTGATCTCGTGGAACACGATGCGGTGGACCGGCACCTTCGGCTTCAGCACCTGCGTGAGGTGCCAACTGATGGACTCGCCCTCGCGATCAGGGTCGGTGGCGAGCAGCAGTTCCGAGGCTTCTTTGATCGCCGTCTTCAGATGCGCGACTTGCTTGCGCTTGTCGGTGGGCACCACGTAGTACGGCGTGAAGTCCTGATCGACGTCGACGCCGAGCCGGCCCCATTCCTTCTCCTTGATCTCCTTCGGCACTTCCGATGCCGACTCGGGGAGATCTCGGATGTGCCCATAGCTCGCCTCGACCCGGTACTTGTTGCCCAAGAACCGGCCGAGGATCTTCGCCTTGGCGGGCGATTCGACGATGACCAGTGGTTTCGTTGCCATTTACGGTAGCGGTGCGGTTCCAGTCTCGAAAAGTGACACTAGCACGTTCATGCGGAGCGGACGAAACGCCCGCCCTCGGCTCGACGGATGAATCCAGCCAGCTCCAGCTCCATCAGACGGGGCAAAAGCCTCCCGATGTCGAGACCCGACTGACAGGCCAGCGCATCGAGATCGTAGGGCTGCCCGGGCTCCATTCGCCGCAGTACCGGATCGCTCGATGTCTCTACCTGACAAGCACTTGACCCTGATTCAGGTGTTGCCTTCGACACCATGCCAAGGCCGAAGTCTTCTACGATATCGTCCACACACTCGACAATCTTTGCCCCGTCGCGAATGAGGGCATGGCCGCCGCGATTCCGCCCGCTCAGCACGTTTCCTGGTACAGCCATCACGTCGCGGCCTTGCTCGAGCGCGCACATCGCAGTGATCAGGGAGCCGGACTTCTCCGACGCCTCGATCACCACGACCGCGCGAGCAAGACCACTGATCAATCGATTTCGCATTGGGAAGTGATGCGGCAGTGGAGCTGTGCGCGGTGCGTATTCGGTGATCACCGCACCGCGTTGGGCGATCTCTCCCACGAGCGAGGTGTGCTCGGCGGGATAGATGCAGTCGAGACCCGACCCCAGCACAGCGATCGTGCGCCCAGTTTCCAGGGCGCCGCGATGTGCGGCGGAATCAACCCCGCGTGCGAGACCGCTGACAACGATGATGCCGCGAGACGCGAGGTCGGCGGCGAGCCGCGTCGCGGTCTCGAGCGCTACAGACGATGCGGCTCGTGAACCGACGATCGCGACCGCAGGCTGGTCGAGCGTGCTCAGATCGCCCTGAACCCAGAGCGCGGCGGGGCCATCGGTGATCGCGGCAAGCAACGCCGGAAACCGCGCATCGAACCAGGGCAGTACGGTGATGCCGCGCTCCTCGGCCTGCCGTCGCAGAGCGGCCGCTTCTGCGAGCAGTGGTTCGGCGAGCTCGATCAGTTCCGGATCATCGGCTCGAAGGCGTTCAGTAAGGCCGACGCGGGGAAGATCCGAGAAGAGGGACAACGCGACGGCGTGGTCGACGGTCATTCGGGGTGGCTCCTGGCTCGCACATCCGCGAGCAAAACGCGGCGCGGCGGCGCGGTCCCTCGAGAGCCCGCGTTCCGAATTCAGGCGGCCGTCCCCGGACAACAAAAAAGCCGGGACGAACGTGGACGGATCTCCGTCCGCGTCGCACCCAGCTGTCCCGAATTATAGCCATCGACTTTCGAATTTCACAACGAGCGACAGACATGTCTCGAAAGAAAGAGGACGATGCGCGCAGCGATCCGGCGGCGGCTGGCGCGAAATCACATGCTCTCAGTGGTACATGCCTTGCTCGGCATTACCAGCTCTGGAAACCGGCAATTCGCTTGCTCCTTGCGTAAGCGAGTGACATAGTGAAGGATCACTCTCCAAATATGCGCACAGCCGCGCTGATGGTCGCCTTGCTCGTTGGGCTTGCGGTGACACCGCTCGCGGCGGACGCCCGCGACGAGGCGAAGAAGCAGGTCAAGTTCGGCATCACCGTTGCGCAGAAGTCGTTGTGGAGGGAAGCCATTTTCTGGTGGGAGCGCGCCACGAAGAGCGACCCCACGTACGCAGCGGCGCACAACAATCTCGCAATCGCGTACGAGCACGAGGGCGATCTCGGGAAGGCGCGCGCGTCCTATGAGAAAGCGCTGGAGCTCGAGCCGAACAACGCGATGATCAAGCAGAACTACGAGTTGTTCAAGGAAATCAATGACCGCACGACGCGCAAGACTGGCCAGTAGTCTCGGCGCAGTTCTGCTGGCTGTCGCCTGCACGAACTCGTACGAGATTCAAATCGAAACGCCGATCCGGCCCAAGCTCGACGTCGGTGCGTTTCAGCGCGTACTCGTCGCGGGCTTCCTTGCCGGCGGCACCGAAGACGTCGACGGTAATCTCGAGACCACTCGCCTGCTTCGCAGTCAGCTCCGTACCAAATCCGAATTGCGCGTGATCGACTCCGACGTGCTGCCGCTCATGGACGTCGCCTCTGAGAACCGCACCAGCGACGGCGGTGCCGCGCCCGCGCCGGCGCCGATCAAAGATCAAAAGGATCTCGAGCCGTTCGAGCACCTCTTCGCGAACGTCGAATACTGGAAGAAGATCGGCGAGGAATATCAACAGCCGCTCATCGTCACCGGCACGGTGATGTTCACGCCGCTCCAGCGCAATCAGCTCGTGCAGCGCGAGCAGGAAGTCTACGACTCATTCGGACGGAGGCGCGTGATCCCAGTGCGCTCGTACCAGGAGCGCAAGGGGTTCAGCCTCGACGGCCGGTTCATCTTCATCGACGGCCGCAACGGTGCGACGTTGCACTCGGAGACGTTCGCGGAACAGGTTCTCTATGCCGCGAACCAGACGACGCCGGCGCTGTCGTCGTACTTCGAGCTGATGGACCGCCTGATTCCAAGCTTCCTGAGCACCCTCAGCAGCCAGAAGATCAAGGGGACGCGCATCCTGTTGCAGTAGCGCGAGAGAGGTAACGGGGGATCGCGGCTGCGGGGTTAACGGAGAAAAGATCACACGGAGGTAACGGTGCAAACGGAAGAATATTGATCTCCGTTTACCCCATTCCTCCGTGTGATGTTTGCCCCGTTTCCTCCGTCTCCTCCGTTTCCTAGTACTTGCCGGCACCTGACGCGATCTGATAGGTTTAGTAGGTTGTACTAACCAGCCAAGGGTCTGCCCTCGCGAACCCTCGGCTGGTTAGCAGTATCTTTTTGCCGCGCTTCGCGCGGCGGCCAAATCACAGAGGTTACGCGTGTACGCCATCGTTCAAGCCCACGGCCGGCAGCTCAAGGTCACTCCCGGCGCGGTCGTCGAAGTCGACGGTCCTCCCGGAGAGGCGGGATCTGCGTTCACGTTCCATCAGGTGCTGCTCGTCGAGAAAGACGCGGGCGACGTGGTGGCAGGCGCGCCGTTTGTGGCCGGAGCCAAAGTGGTGGGCGTCGTGGATGGCGAGGCGCGCGGACCGAAGCTGCGCGTCTTCAAGAAGAAGCGCCGCAAGGGATTCCGCAAGACGCGCGGACACCGCAGCGTGCTGACGCGCGTGCGCATCACCGAGATTCAGGCGTAAGCCGCCGACAAGGTTCTTTCAATGGCTCATAAAAAAGGTCAGGGCAGCTCACGCAACGGCCGCGACAGCAACTCGCAGCGCCTCGGCGTCAAGCGTCACGACGGCAACCTCGTGAGCGGCGGATCGATTCTCGTGCGACAGAAGGGCCGCCGCTTCAATCCCGGTCTCAACGTCGGGCTGGCGAAGGATCACACCCTCTTTGCGAAGATCGACGGCAAGGTCCGCTTCGAGGACCACGGTCAGCACGGCCGCAAGATCTCAGTCATACCAATAGAATAAAGAGCAGGCCTCAGGGCCCAGGCCTCAGGCCTCAGCTGGGGCCCGGGGCCTGAGCCCTGAGCCCTATGTTCGTCGACGAAGTCGACATCCACGTCACAGCCGGATCCGGTGGCAATGGCTGCCTGAGTTTTCGCCGCGAGAAGTTCGTGCCGCGCGGCGGACCCGATGGCGGCGACGGCGGCGCAGGCGGTTCGGTCTACATCATCGCCGTTCCCACCAAGAACACGCTCATCGACTTCCGCTATCACCCCGAGTTCAAAGCTGGACGCGGCCGCCACGGACAAGGCTCGAACCGCACGGGCCACGCGGCCGCCGATCTCGAGATCCACGTGCCGATCGGGACGCTCGTGTTCGAGAACGACGGCGGTGCACGTCATCTCGTCGCCGATCTCGCGCACGAGGGTGATCGCATGCTGGTGGCGCGAGGTGGCCGCGGCGGGCGCGGCAACGCGCAGTTCGTGTCGTCGACCAATCGCGCTCCACGCCGTACCGAGCCGGGAGAGACGGGCGAGGAGAAGTCGCTTCATCTCGAGTTGAAGCTGTTGGCCGACGTGGGGCTGGTGGGATTTCCCAACGCCGGCAAGTCAACGCTCATCTCGAGGATCTCGGCTGCCCGTCCGAAGATCGCCGACTACCCGTTCACGACGCTGGCGCCGAATCTCGGCGTCGTGTCGTTGAGCGACGATCGCAGTTTCGTCGTCGCCGATGTGCCCGGCCTCATCAAAGGGGCGCACGAAGGCCACGGGCTCGGCGACCGCTTTCTTCGTCACGTGCAGCGATCGAAGGTGCTGGTGCATCTCGTCGATGTGTCGGGCGCCTCGGGGCGCGATCCGGTTGAAGACTTCGACACCATTCAGGAGGAACTGCGACGCTTCGATCCCGCGCTTGCGGCGAAGCCGCAGATCGTCGCGGCAAACAAGATCGATGCACTCGAGGATCGATCTCGCCTGGATTCATTGACCCGGCATGTGAAGGCGCTCGGGCTGCCATTGTTCGCGATCTCCGGCGTCACCGGAGATGGGCTTCCCGATTTGCTCGAAGCCATGTGGCGCGAGATCGCCGCCGCGCGCGAGAGCGATGTCGAGGTCGAGACGCAGAAGTCCGAGGACGATACGATCGATCTGATTACGCCGGCGCGCGTGCGCCGCGACGCATGAACGACCACTTTCGCCAAGGCTACGGCGGTCAGCCGCGCGCTCGACTGGGTCTTCTTGGCGGCACGTTCGACCCGATTCATTTCGGTCATCTCGACGCCGCTGCCGCAGCGCAACACTCGCTCGGCCTCGACGAGATTCGATTCATCCCCTCGCACGATCCACCGCATCGTCCGTTGGATCCACGCGCGAGCGCCTTTCACCGCTTCGCGCTGGTGGCGCTGGCCATCGAAGGCCAGCCGTCGTATCGCGCGTCGGACATCGAGCTGCGGCGCGACGGACCGTCGTACACGAGGGACACCTTGCGCGCGCTACGCGAGGACGGATGGCGCGCGTCGCAGATTTTCTTCATTCTCGGCGCCGACGCGTTTGCAGAAATTGCCACATGGAAGGAATTCCCGACCGTGCTCGACGCGGCGAATTTTGTCGTGATCGCCCGGCCGGGGACGTCGCTCGACGCGGCCGCCGCACGCACGCCGTCGCTTCGTGGGCGTCTGCGGCACGCCGACGGCGCTGCCGTCGAAGACGAGGGCACGCAGGTATTTCTCGTGGAGGCCCAGACGCGCGACGTCTCGTCGACCGAGATTCGCGCGCGCCTGGCGGCTGGACAGGCGATCGACGATCTCGTGCCGGCTGCGGTCGCCAGGCATATCGTCGCGCACAAGTTATATGAGAACTGTGGCTCCATCTGACCGCGCAGCGGTCTCGCCGAAGCTTTAGCGGAGGCGGAGGCGGACCCGGAAGGCAAGTTGCATGGCAAAGACGAGCGCATCCAGATCGAACGTTCAACGGCGAGCAACGACGAAGGCACGACCGGCGAGGGCCGCCAAGGAAGACGGCAAGCTGCCGGTGGCGGTGACCACCGCCGTGCGCGCGGCTCTCGACAAGAAGGCCGAGGACGTCGTCGTCCTCGACCTGCGCAAAGCGGGCGGCTTCACGGATCACTTCGTCATCTGTACGGGCGCCAATGCACGGCAGATCACGGCGATTGCCGACTCGGTGCGGGAGACGTTGAAGAAAGAGCTGCAGGAACGACCAGCGCTCTCGGAAGGCGTCGACAAATCGGAATGGATCCTGCTCGACTACTTCAACTTCGTGGTGCACATCTTCAGCCGCGAGTGCCGCACGTTCTACGGTCTCGAGCGGCTGTGGGGCGCGGCGCAGCGCCACCAGTTCACCGAGCCAGCCGCCGACCGCGCGTAACCCGGTCATGACCGCCCCCGATCTTCTTCGATCGGCCGGCAACGCACTCATCGCGGTCGCCATCGCTCCCCGATGCGCGGCGTGCAAGACCGTACTCGAGCATCCCCTTCAAGGTCCGATCTGCGCGAGCTGCTGGCTCGCGATCCCCACGCTTCTGCCGCCGCTGTGTCGCATCTGCGGCGGCATGCTCGCGTCGTGGCGAACGATCAGCGTCGACCTTCAGCTCTGCCCTGCGTGCCGGCGCCGGCCCGGCTTCGTGGATGCCGGCCGCGCCGTCGGCGCCTACGAGGGCTCGCTGCGTAGCATCGTTCACGCGTTCAAGTACGAAGGACGGCGCAGCATCGGCACTCGACTCGGCCTGCTGCTGCGAACCGCAGGCACGGATCTGGTGGGTGATGCGCAATGCGCGATACCGGTGCCGCTGCACGCGTGGCGGCGGGTGCGCCGCGGGTTCAATCAGGCGGCGGATCTCGCGCGCGTCCTCGATGTGCCCGTCGTGCACGCGCTCTGGCGCTCCCGTGCAACGATGCCGCAGACCGGACTGACCGCAGCCGCGCGACGGCGTAACGTTCGCGGCGCGTTCAGGATGTCGCCGCTCCTGCGGCGCCGGACGATTGATTCCTATGTCGCGGGACAGACCGTCATTCTCGTCGACGACGTGTGGACGACCGGGGCGACGCTCGACGAATGCGCGCACGTCCTCAAAGCGGCGGGCGCAAGGGAAGTGCGCGCGCTCACCGTGGCGAGAGCCGACGTAGGCCGGCGTACGTAGAGGCGGGTCTTTAGACCCGCTGATGCCAGTACGCAGACCCGCCGTCCTTCAGACCCGCCGTATCATGTTCGGGTGTCCACTCCTTTGCTCCTGTGGATCGCGGGCATGCTCATCATCGTTGGCACCGTGCTGAGCGCACAACGCGACGAGCCACAGAGCGTTGCCGAGCGCAGCGGCTTCACCGAGACGAGCCGCTACATGGACGTGCGCGCGTTTCTCGAGGCGCTCGCGAAACGCCATCCCGATGTACATCTCGAAACGTTCGGCACGTCGGAAGAGGGACGCGCACTGCCGCTGCTCGTCATCGGCGAGCGAAACCCGGAACGTGCGCGCCCACCGGTCGTGCTGGTGATAGCCAACATCCATGCGGGCGAGGTCGAAGGCAAGGAAGCGACGCTGCATCTGGCGCGACGCATCCTCGACGGCGATCTCGCATCTTTGCGGAACTCGGCAACGTGGCTGCTCGCTCCTATCTACAACGCCGACGGCAACGAGCGGATCAGCCTCGACCACCGCACCGAGCAGAACGGGCCGATCGGCGGCGTCGGCACGCGCGAAAACGCCAAGGGCCTCGACCTCAATCGCGACTTCGTGAAGCTCGAATCATCCGAAGCGCGTGGACTCGTCGCGTTGATGACGCGATGGGATCCGGATATCGTCGTCGACCTTCACACGACGAACGGCTCGTATCACGGCTATCACCTGACGTACGCGCCCGGGCTCAACCCGAACACCGACGCTCGGATCACGACGTTCACGCGCGATCGCCTGCTGGCCACAGTGCGTCAAGCCATGGCATCGCGCCATCAGTTCCGTATTTACGACTACGGCAACTTCGCCCACGTTGATTCGCTCGAGGAAGAACTGGAAGGGTTCGCGGCCGACGATGGACGTCCCAAGGCGTGGCGGACATTCGACGAGCGGCCGCGCTTTGGCACCAACTACGTTGGATTGCGCAATCGTATCGCCATCCTCTCAGAGGCCTACAGCTATCTGACGTTCGAGCGCCGCGTGAAGGTGACCGAAGCCTTCGTCGAGGAGATCATGCGATTCGTCGCGGCGCACGGCCGTGACATTCGCGATCTCACCTCTCGCGTCGATGCCGACTGGAGCAAGAACGCATCGAAGACCGAGGCCGGCGTTGCGTTCACGCTCGAGGCACTGCCCAACCCGGTCGATGTGCGCGTCGGTGCCATCAGTACGATCCCCAATCCACGCTCGGGCAAACAGATGCATGCGATGCGCGAGGACGTCGCCGTTCCCACACGTATGACGGTGTACGACCGCTTCACCGCGACTGCGTCACGACACGTACCCCGCGAATACATCGTGCAGGGATCGCCCACACTGATCGACTCGATTGCGCGTGCCCTCGCCGCACACGGCATCCGCACCGACCGTCTCCAATCGACGTCTCGACACACGGCCGACGTGTTCGTCATCGATCGCGTCACGCACGCCGAGCGAGCGTTCCAAAGCCATCGAGAGACGACGGTCACCGGCCGCTTCGAGCGTCGCGATGTCGACGTCACAGCAGGATCGTTGGCGATCAAGACCGATCAGAGGCTCGGACGGCTCGCGTTCTACCTGCTCGAGCCGGAGAGCAACGACAGCCTGGTGACCTGGAATCTCCTTGATGCTGAACTCGCCGCGGGCGGAGCACACCCTGTGCTCAAAGTTCCTTAGGCTCCGAACTCCACGTCGAACTGTTGCTTGAAGGTGGGCTCGTTGACGATGACGACCTTGAAGCGGCCTCCACGCTGAAGCTCCGTGAGCGATCGTGGCACGTGACCCGGCTGCGAAGGGAAGGCGATGAGCAAGCTGTCGCCCTGAGGGTTTGCGACGAATCCGACAGTGCCGACAGGGATATCTGTCGTCGCCGGTGCGTTCTGGATTGGATCGAACAACGGGAACGACAGCAGATGCGTCCGGGTGCGAACACGAGCACCGACCAAGCTCTTGATCTGCTGCGTGCCTCCCAGAAACACGCCAGAGGCAGGCTTCCATGTGCCCATCAGATTCCTCCCGTCAACCGCGTGGGTGGTCACTCACGCGCGCGCGAGGCAATCCGCGACCGCCGCGTAAACGTCCGCTGCAACGGCATTGCGATCGCGATCGGCGTCGAGCCGCACCCATCCCTGCTCCGCTTGATGCACGTAGCTGGCTCGCACGCGCGCAAGCAGCGCGAGATCGCGCTCGTACTTGTCGCGGTCGGCCGTCTTCCGGCGCGCCGAAACCTCTGGCGCGATATCGAGCAGGAACGTGATGTCCGGCTGCGGCAGGAGTCGCTGAATCTGCTGGAGCCATTCGCCGTCGAGGCCTTGTGCCTCGCCGTACGCGACACTGGACGCGAGATACCGGTCGCAGACGAGAATCGTGCCGCCCGCTCGGGCCTGCACGATCCTCCCCTTCCACTCGAACCGGTTGGCGATGTACAGGAGCTGCATCACGTCGGCGCCGTAGTCGCGCGAGCCATGAAGCGCGCGCTGAATCTCCTGACCGATCGCGGTGGTGTAGTCGGGAAACGAAAGCAGCTGAACGTGCCGACCGGCATCGGTCAGCCGATCTCTCAGCATCTCCGCTTGTGTCTGTTTGCCGCTTTGATCGAGGCCTTCGAAGGCGATCAGGAGTCCGCGCAAAGCCCGGCCTACTTCTCCAATGCCAGCAGATCATCCATCGTCTGCCGACGACGGATCACGGTCCACTGGGTTTCGTCGACCAGCACTTCCGGCGCCAGCAGACGCCGGTTGTAGTTCGACGCCATCACGGCGCCGTACGCACCGGTGTCGAGCACCGCCACGAAATCGTCGACCTGAAGCTCGGGCAGCGAACGGGCGGTGGCAAAGACGTCGCTGCTTTCGCAGATCGGCCCGACGACGTCGTGCGCCGTTTCATTGCCGCCTCGAGCCGACACCGACACGATGCGATGGTACGAGCCATACAACGCCGGCCGCATCAACTCGGTCATCCCGGCATCGAGCACGATGAACCGCCGTCCATCGGGATACTGTTTCGTGTCGACAACCTTCGCCACCAGCGCACCCGAGTGACCGACCACCGCGCGCCCCGGCTCGAGCACCACAGGAATGCCGATCCGGCGCAGCTCGGGGATCACGATCGCGGCGTAGTCGGCGGGCGAGATGATGTCGCGCCCTTCGTACGCAATTCCGAGACCGCCGCCCAAATCGACGTGATCGAGGTGAAAGCCATCCTCGGTGAGATCGAGGGCCAGCGATACCAGCGTTTCGGCGGCACGGCGCAAGGGCTCGCCGGTCGTGATCTGCGAGCCGATGTGAACATGGACGCCGACGAACTGGAGTCCCTGCACGGTGCGGCGATCGTCGTAGATGCGCCGCGCCTCGGTGATCGGCACACCGAACTTGTTCGTCCGCATTCCGGTGGAGATGTTGGGATGGCTCTTCGCGTCGATGTCTGGATTGACGCGCAAGGCGACGCGCGCGCGGCGCCCCAGCCGGCTCGCCGCGGCGGCGATGCGATCGAGCTCACCCGCCGACTCCGCGTTGATGGTCCCGACGCCCTTGGTGATGGCCTCGTCGAGCTCTTCCCGCGTCTTGCCGACACCGGTGAAGACGACATCCTTGGGATCGAACCCGGCACGCATCGCAACCGCCAGCTCGCCTCCTGAGTTGACGTCGGCGCGACTGCCGAGCGATCGCAGCAGACGCACGAGCGACAGCGTCGAATTGGCTTTCAGCGCGTAGTGAATCGCGTGCGGATACTCCGCGAACGCCTCGTCGATGGCGCGATAGGCCTCGCGGATGGCGCGCGCACTGTAGACGTACGCAGGCGTACCCACTCGCTCGACGATGGATTTCACGTGGACGCCGTCGCAGAGGAGACCTTGCGGAGTCTGATGGAACGGTAGGTACACCGGCGGTCACATGCTATCATGCGGCACATTCCCGCCCATTTCGCTTCGTGTACGCCCCTTGCGGCAGTTGCCGGACGCGTCACCACTGATGTCCGCTGATTCCCCTTCACCCTCGCAGGTCACCGACGAGATCATCGAGCGCTGTCTGAACGGCGACCAAGCGGCGTGGGAATCGATCGTCCGCATGTACCGGCGCAAGGTCTTCAATGTCGCCTATAAGTTTGTCGGCAGCCACGATCAGGCCGAGGACCTGACCCAAGACGTCTTCCTCAAATTGTTCAAGTCGCTCGATACGTTCGATCGCCGCGCCAACTTCCAGACCTGGCTGATCAGCGTCAGCCGCAACCTCTGCATCGATCACTACCGCGCCGTCCGCAAGGAGCGCGAGACGATCAACCGCGACGTCGATCCGGCCGATCACCCGCCGATTTCATCCGACGTCAGAGCTGACGTGCGGCTCGAACAGCGCGATCGCGTGCAGCTGCTGCGCCGCGCGCTCGACAAGCTGGCGCCGACGCTGCGCACCGCGGTGATGCTGCGCGACATTCAGGAACTCTCGTATCAGGAGATCGCGACCACGCTGCACCTCCCCGAGGGCACGGTGAAGTCGCGCATCAATCGAGGCCGGACGGAGCTGGCGCGCCAAATCCAGAAGCTGCGCGATCAGCAGGACGCCATCCCGAAAACCGGAGTGACAGGATGAATCTGACCACCGAGCGCACCCAGGACGTATCCATCGTGCGGGTCAACGAGACCCGT
>Ga0075423_10001904_pt1 | contig 18728 bp, 15 predicted proteins | sample SoiMethybrSBSTD2_FD_80114 | JGI IMG/M metagenome (GOLD analysis project Ga0075423, IMG submission 80114) | Bulk soil microbial communities from a Populus tree surrounding site in Tennessee, USA - Soil MetaG P. TD hybrid SBSTD2 | ecosystem: Environmental > Terrestrial > Soil > Tree plantation...
CTGCCGCTCGCCAACGACGTCGTCGCCGCCGGCCGGACGTCCACCGAGCTGCGCGACTCGATCATCAGTTCGCTCAAGACCTACATGTCCAATCCGACCGTGACGGTCATCGTGGTCGAGACCGTGCCGCCGCTGATCTACGTGATGGGCGAGGTGAATTCGGCCGGGCCGCAGCCGCTGGTTGGAAAGATGGACGTGCTCCAGGCGCTGGCCACGGCCAAGGGGTTCAAGGACTTCGCGGACACCAAGAACATTCTGATCAAACGCGGCACGCAGGTGCTGACGTTCAATTACAACGACGCGGTCAAGGGCAAGACGGCGGCGGTGTTCCTCCAGCCCGGCGACACGATCGTCGTCAGGTAGCGGACCGAAGCGAGAGGCAAGGAGACGGCGATGATGGACTACCTGCCGGAACACGGTCGCGGCGTGGGCGGAACCCGTACCCTGGCGTTCGGCGTGCTGGCGATCCTGCTGACGGTGGTGCCGGCCTCGGCGCGGCAGTCGGAGCCCGCGACGGAGATCCAGTCGTACCGCTGGCCGGGCTGGAGCTTCACGCCCTCGCTGGCGGTCGGCGCCATTTACGACAGCAACGTGGCGCTGTCGAACGCCCGCGCCGATCTCGGCGAGACCCAGGGAGACTCGTTCTTCAACATCGTCCCGGGGGGCCAGCTCGAATTCATCGGCAAGTACACCGACTTCGGGCTCAACTACCGCGGCTTCGTCCGGCGCTATCTCGAGGTCGACGGCCTGAACGGGTTCGACCAGCGGGCGTCGATGAACGTGCGCCGGGTGATGTCACGGCGGCTGACGGTGGCGCTGCGGGACAGCTTCTCCGACACGCCGACGACCGACGAGGTCGAGCTGAACGGCGTGCCGTTCCGGCGCACCGGATCGCGCTCCAACTCGATCATGGCCACGGCCGACTACCGGTTCACGAAGTTCACGACGCTGTCGACGCGATACGACCAGACCTGGGTCAGCTTCGATCGGCCCGACATCTTCCTGACGGGCGGCTGGATCCACGGGATCCGGAGCGAGCTCTCGCAGCGGGTGTCGGAGCGCGTGGCGGTCGGCGGCGAATACGGCTTCCGTACCGCCTCGCTGAACGAGGGGGCTCGCGAGTTCACGTTCCAGGACGCGGGCGGCATCATCCGGCTCGTGCTCGGCCCGAACACCTCGGCCTCGGCCGCCGGCGGCTTCGCCACGCTGCACGATCGAAACCAGGACGTGACGCGGACCGGCCCCTTCGTGCGGCTCGGCCTCACGCACCACGTCGAGGCGGCGACGCTCGGCGCGTCGTTCGAGCGGCAGTACGTGCCGTCGTTCGGATTCGGCGGCGCGAGCAACAGCCAGGAGATCCGCGGCTACGTGCTGATGCCGCTGCGGCAGGGACTCTACACCCAGGGCTCGGCGGCGTGGCGCCGCATGATGCCATTCGAAGGCGAGAGCCTGCAGCTCGACACGGTCTGGATTCGATCGACGGTCGGGTACGCGGCCGCGCGATGGGCCCGTATCGAGGTGCTCTACACCTACACCCTCCAGGACTCGATCGTCACCGGCGGCGAGGTCGACCGCCACCGCGTCGGCGTGCAGTTCGTCATCTCACAACCCATGAGGATCCGGTAATGGAAGAACGTCCTTTTCACCCGCTCGACTACATGTCGGTGCTGCGGCGCCGCAAGTGGTGGTTCATCGCCCCGTTCGCGCTCTGTGTGCTGGTGGGCGGCGCGCTCGCGCTGCTCCTGCCGCGCGAGTACCGATCGCAGGCCGAGATCGGCATCGCCGATCCGACGCTGTCACCGGAGCTGCTGCGCGGCGTGTCGTCCTTCGACGCGAAGGAGCGGCAGCGCGCGGTTTCGCAGCAGCTGCTGAGCCGCACGGTGCTCGAGCGCGTGGTCCGCGAGGAGCACCTGCGCCCCGAGAAGCCGGTCGAGGAGACCGCGGCGGCGCTGCGCGCCCGGGTCGAAGACAACATCGTGGTGCCGAACCCGATCCGGGGCGGGGTCGTCCGTGACGGCATCGAGAGCTTCCGGCTCGGCTACGTGGACGCCTCGCCGGAGCGCGCGCAGCGCATCGCCAACCGCCTGGCGACGGTGTTCGTGGAGGAGAACTCCAAGGTCAAGACCCAGCAGGCCGAGAACACGTCGGAGGTGCTCGCCCAGCAGCTGCGCGGCAGCCAGGAGCGCCTGGCGCGGCTGCAGGAGCAGCTCCGGATCAAACAGCAGGCGAACATGGGCCGGCTGCCCGATCAGATGAACGCGAACATCCAGATGGTCAACGGCCTGCGCCAGACGCACGACTCGCTGTCGCTGCAGCTGCGGGCCGAGCAGGACCGGCTGTCGATGATCGAAGGACAGATCGAACAGATGAAGCAGGGCGCGGGCGGCGCCGGGATGACCTCGACCGGCGCGGCCGCGATCGCCGCCGCGCAGTCGCGCATCAACGAGCTGAATCGCCAGCTCACGCAATATCGCGCCGCCGGCTACACGGATCAGCACCCCGACATCATCCAGACGAAGGAAGAGCTGACGGTTGCGCAGCGCGAGCTGACGTCGGCCCGGCAGCAGACCTCGCCCAACAACAACGATGTGCTCACTGCCGACGCGAGCTACCGCCAGAAAGTGCAGGAGCGCGACCAGACCCGATTGCACATCGCGACGCTGCAGCGCCAGCTCGCGCAGGCGTTGTCGCAGATCGGGTCCTATCAGGCGCGCGTCGAGGCCGCGCCGCTCGTCCAGGAGGAGCTCTCCACGCTGAAGCAGGACTACGACCTGGAACGGACGCGCTACACCGATCTGAGCACACAGCACCAGAGGGCGCTGCTGGCGGAAGACCTCGCGCGCAAACAGGGAGGCGAACGCTTCGTGGTGCTCAACCCGGCGGCGCTCCCGACGAGCCCGGACAGCCCGGATCTGCTGAGGCTCATGCTGATGTCCGTGGTCCTGGGCTTCGTGCTCGGCACCACGGCGGTGGTCGGCCGCGAGTTCATGGATCGATCGGTGCACGATGCCCGAGTGCTGCAGAACGAGTTCGAAGTACCGGTGCTCGGAGAGATTCCGCGCATTCACGCGGTTTAGGGATTAGCGATGAGCAGAATTCAAGACATCCTGAGCAAGGCCGAGCGCGATGGCACCGCGCGGCGGACGCGTGGTCTCGGCGACGAGTATGCCTCGCGTCCGACAGACGAGGGGCTCGCGGCGCGCGGCTTCGTCGAAACGGGTCCTGCGGCAAGGCCATTGCCCGACGAGGCCCGATCCCGCACGCTGCCGATCGACGTGCCACACGCAGCGCCCGCCGTGCCCGAGGCGCCGCGTCCGATGCGGCCGCGCCGTACCGAGGGGCCCGCCGGCGTCGCCGAACCGGCGCCACGGCCGACTGCACCTCCGGTATCGGAGTTGCCGCCAGTGAGCGGCCGGACTGGCGCCGCGGAGGGCACGCCGCGGATGATCGCGCAGCTCGACCCGCACCTGGTCGCGGCGCTCGCGCCGACGTCGCTGGCCGCCGAGCAGTACCGCTCGCTGCGCACGCGCATCAAGCGGGCGGAGAGCGGACGCGCGATCCGCGCGATCGCGATCACCAGCCCGAACAAGGGGGATGGCAAGAGCCTGACCGCGGCCAACCTCTCGCTCACGATGGCGCAGGAGTTCCAGCAGCGCGTCCTGCTGATCGACTGCGACCTGCGCCGCCCGTCGGTGCACCGTCTGTTCGGCCTCTCGGAAGGCCCGGGCCTCGGCGACGTGCTGATGAACGTCGCCGAGCTCGATCACGCGCTGGTCTCGCTCCCCGAGTATCACCTCACGGTGCTGCCGGCGGGCCTGCCGCCGAGCCACCCGGCCGAGCTCCTGGGATCCTCGGCGATGCGCCGCGTGCTCGACACGCTCCGCACCCGGTTCGATCGGATCCTGATCGACGTCCCGCCGGTCGCCCCGCTCGCGGACCTGCACATCCTCGCTCCGATGGTCGACGCCCTGCTGATGATCGTCCGCGCCGGCATCACGCCGAAGCCGGCGATCGAGCGGGCGCTGGCCGGCCTCGACGCCTCCAAGGTGCTCGGCCTCGTCCTCAACGAATCGGGCGGAGAGGGCAACGCCTACACCAACTACGAAGGCTACGGATACATCGCGGGGTAATGAACAGCTCGGCGCCGGCCTCCGCCGGCGCCACGATTCACGGCCATGCAGCTCTTTAACCGGTACGTCTCGACCCGCAGCCTCACCGTCTTCGCCGGTGAGCTGCTGCTGATCTTCGGGTCGGTCGCGCTGGCGGCGGCGTTTCAAACCGGCGGCGCGCTCAGCGGCAACCTCTGGAAGATCGCGCTGGTCACCGTGGTGTGCCAGCTCTGTCTCTACTACAACGACTTCTACGACCTCACCCTTGTCCAGTCGAACCGCGAGCTGATCGTCCGGCTGCTGCAGGCGGTCGGAGCCGCGTCGATCGTGCTCGCCGCGCTCTACTTCACGGTTCCGGCACTCATGATCGGCGACGGGATCTTCGTCTCGGCGCTGTTCGTGTTCCTGGTCGGCATCCTCGGCTGGCGGCTGCTCTTCAACCGGCTGACCGGGTCGCTCAAGATGCAGGAGCGAATCCTCGTCGTCGGCACGGGCGAGACCGCGCGCAAGGTGGCGCGGCAGATCCTCGATCAGCGCGACTTCGCCTATTCGATCGTCGGATTCATCGATGACGACGCCGGGCGGATCGGCGAGCGGATCGTGAACCCGGCGATCATCGGCACGCCGGCGGACATCCGCGGCATGATCGCGCGCAACGAGATCGACCGCATCATCGTCGGCCTCGCCGACCGCCGCGGCAAGCTTCCGGTCGAGGAGCTGCTCCACGCCAAGATGGCCGGAGTCCGGGTCGAGGACGCGACCACCACCTACGAGCGGGTGACCGGCAAGATCCTGATCGACGACCTGCGTCCGAGCTGGCTGATCTTCTCCGACGGCTTCCGGGTGTCGCGGGCGACGCGGTGGACCAAGCGCGGGATCGATCTGATCCTCGCGTTCACGATGGCGGTGGTGTCCTTCCCGCTCATGGTCCTGACGGCGATCGCGATCTGGCTCGAGTCCGGCGGCCCGGTGCTGTATTGCCAGGAGCGGGTCGGCGAGAACGGGCGCACCTTCACGCTGTGCAAGTTCCGCTCGATGCGCACCGACGCCGAGAAAGGCGGCACGCCGATCTGGGCCCGGGACGGCGACGACCGCATCACCCGGGTCGGCGGCTTCATCCGCAAGACCCGCCTCGACGAGCTGCCGCAGCTGTGGAACGTGATCCGCGGCGACATGAGCTTCGTCGGCCCACGGCCGGAGCGGCCGTTCTTCGTCGCCGAGCTCGCCAAGGACATTCCGTTCTACCAGCAGCGCCACGCGGTCAAGCCGGGACTGACCGGCTGGGCGCAGGTCAAGTACCGCTATGGCTCGTCGCGCGAAGACGCCATGGAGAAGCTGCGCTACGACCTCTATTACATCAAGCACCTCTCGGTGTTCTTCGATCTGACCATCGTGTTCGACACGGTGAAGGTCGTCCTGTTCCGCAAGGGGGCGGCATGACCGCTCCCGGCGGCGAGCAGGATGGCGCCTGGGCCGACGTCCGGGACGGCCAGCTCGTCACCGTCGCGCGCAACGTCGGCACCCGCTACCTGGCGATGGCCGTCGAGACCGTCCTCGGCCTCGTGATGCTGCCCTTCAACCTGTCGCACCTGGGGCAGTCCGAATACGGACTGTGGGTGCTGATGGGATCGCTGACCGCACACTTCTCCACCCTGGAGCTGGGCTACGGCAGCGGCCTCGTGAAATTCGTCGCGCACTACCGCGCCCAGCGCGATCCGCGCGCCCTCAACGAGATCGCCAGCACGCTGTTCTTCGTGTTCAGCGGCCTGGGGGTAGTCGCCTACTCGGTGGTCCTCGGCGTCGCCTTCAATCTCGATCACCTGTTCAAGATCACGCCGGAGCAGGCGCACACCGGTCAGTGGGTCCTGATGATCATCGGGATCTATGTCGCGCTGAACTTTGCCTTCAGCGTCTACGGCGGGATCATCAGCGGTTTCCAGCGCTACGACGTGAACAACGCGCAGTCGATCATCACCAGCGTGGTGATTGCCTTGACCAACGTGATGGTGCTCAGCGCCGGATACGGCCTGATCACTCTGGTCGCCACGACCACGAGCGTGCGTGTGCTGTCCTATTTCATCTACCGGCGGAACGCCTTCCGGGTGTTTCCGGCCCTGCAGATCCGGCCGTCGCTGTTCCGCCGCAGCCGCCTCCGTGAAGTCACCGGCTTCAGCATCTACGCCACGATCATCGACTGGGCGAACAAGTTGAACTACCAGATGGACCAGGTGGTCATCGGGGTGTTCCTCGGCAGCGCCTGGGTGGCGGTGTGGGCGCCCGCCGAACGGATCATCTCCGGCGTCCAGCGGCTCACGAACCAGTTGAACGGCGTCCTGTTTCCGACCATCGTCGACAGCGACGCGGCGCGGCGCCGCGAGCGGCTCCAGCAGATTCTCCTGCAGGGCACGCGCCTGTCGCTCGCCATGGTGGTGCCGGTGGGGGTGACGCTGATGATGCTCGCCGACCCGCTCGTGCACGCGTGGCTGGGCCGCAACGCCAGCAAGGTCGCCGGCTGCATCCCGGTGATTCAGATCCTCGCCGTCGCGGTGACGATCCGGGTCGGCAACGCGACCGGCAACACGCTGCTGAAAGGCGCGGGAAAGCACCGCCTGGTGGCGTGGGTCAACCTCGGCACGGGCGTGGTCAACGCGGTGCTCAGTATCCTGTTGATCCATACCTTCGGCTTGACCGGCGTGGCCTGGGGCACGCTGATCCCGATCGCGTTCTCCGCTATCTTCATCCTCTTCCCATCCGCGTGCCGCCGAGTCGGCGTCCCCGTCTCGAGTGCCGTCATTCAGTCAGTCGTTCCCGCGGTGTGGCCCGCGTTCGTGGTGGCCGGGCTGCTCGCGGTCACGCGCCACATCTCATCCGGCACGCTTCTGGCTGTTGCGTTCCAGGCAGCGCTGGGAGGCGTCGTGTATCTGGCGCTGTTCTTCACCGTGGCGATCGGCAAGCGCGACCGTGCCGATTACGTCGCCAAGGTGGCTCAGGTAACGCGCCGGCGCCGCCTGCAACCGGCAGGCGGCCTCTAGATCGGCCGGCGCCCGGACGCGCGAGTCGAGTTCGCGCCCAACAGCGGAGTGCAGACATGCGTGGGATCATCCTCGCCGCGGGCAAGGGCTCGCGGCTCAACGGCACAGCTGGCGAGTCGCCCAAGTGCCTCGTGAAGGCCGGCGGCCTGACACTCGTCGAGCGCCAGATCCGCGCGCTCCGGCGCGCCGGCATCGACGATATCGCCGTAGTCGTGGGGTGCCAGGCCGAGCAGGTCCGCCGGGCGTGTGGGCACGGGATTACCTACGTTGAGAACGCGGAGTATGCCCGGACGAACAGCATGTACTCGCTGTGGATGGCACGACCTCTGCTATTTGAGGGGTTCGTGGTCCTAAATTGTGACGTTCTTTTCCACCCGGTCCTGCTGGACGACCTCCTCACGTCGCGCCATGAGAACGCGCTCCTCCTGGCCTACCGCGAGGCGGACCAGCCGGCGTTCGGCGACGAAGAGATGAAAGTGCAGGTGCGCTGCGGCCGGGTGCGCGAGATGTCGAAGCAGATGGATCCGGCCGATGCCGACGGCGAGAATCTCGGCATCGTCAAGTTCGGACCGGAGGGCGCGGCCGAACTGGTGAAGATCATGGACCGGCTGGTGGCCGCCGGGAGCCTGCGCGAGTGGGCGCCGCGCGCGTTCCGCGAATTCGCGCAGCAGCATCCGCTCCACGCCATCGGCACCCGCGGGTTCCCCTGGATCGAGATCGACTTCCCCGAAGACTATCAGCGCGCGATCCGCGAAGTGCTGCCGCTGATCGACGCGCCGGCCGACGCGGCCGATCCCGACATGCGCGTGCTCCCGATCCTCCCGCCCGCCGCGGGAGTGTCCGACACGCTTCGCTCCGCCGGGCTTCGCTGAGGTCGTCGATGGTTCCCAACACCGCCCGCACCGGGGACACCGCCCAGCCGCAAGCGGGCACGAGCCACGACCAGGTGCCGCGCGTCGTGGCGATTGGCGGTGGAACCGGCCTGCCGAACGTGCTGCGCGGCCTGCGGCCGCTGCTCTGCGGATCGGGCGACGTCGCCGACGAACCCCACGATCGGCTGATCGCGATCGTGGCGACCTCCGACGATGGGGGGAGCTCCGGGAAGCTGCGTGCGGAGTTCAACGTCATTCCCCCGGGCGATATCCGCAACTGCCTGGCGGCGCTCTCGGACAATCACTCGCGCATCGCCGATATCTTCCAGTATCGCTTCGGCTCCGGCGATGGATTGAACGGCCACGCGATCGGCAATCTCGTCCTGACCGCGCTGGCGGACGTCACCAACGACTTTCCTCGCGCGGTGGAGATCGCGGCGCGGGTGGTCGGGGCGCGCGGCACGGTCCTGCCCGCCACGAGCGAGCTGGTGACGCTGGTCGCCGAGTTCGAAGACGGCCGGGTGATGAGCGGCGAGACCGCGATTGCCGGCGCGGGCGGACGGATCCTGCGGGTCGGCCTGCTGCCGGATCGGCCGCGCTGCGTGCCGCAGGTCTGCGAGGCCCTGACCCGCGCCGACGTGATCGTGGCCGGCCCCGGCAGCCTGTTCACGAGCGTGCTGCCGCCGCTGCTCGTGCCGGATGTGCACGTGTCGATTCGCAGCTCGCGGGCGACCCGGATCCTCGTGGCGAACCTGATGACCGAGCCTGGTGAAACCGACGATTACAGCGTGCTGGAGCACGTGCTGACGATCGAGCGGCATCTCGGCGCGCAGCTGTTCGACTACGTCATCTACAACACCGGCATCGTGCCCGAGGCGCTCGCCACGAGTTACGCGTCCAACGGCGCCCGGCCGATCCTCACGGGAACCTTCGAGCTGAGCGCGCTGGACAAGCTCGGTATCCAACCGATCGGGGTCCCGCTCGTCTCCGAGCACCCCGAAGGCAAAATCCGCCATCACCCGGAGCGGCTGGCCGCCGCGATTACCGCGCTCGGCCAGGGCAAGTTGGGCGCCTGGCGCAGCCGGGCGGAGACCGGGAGTCACTAAATGTACGAACGTTTCTATCAGTTGCGCGAGCGTCCGTTCGCGCTCAGCCCGGCTCCGGACTACCTGTCTCCCAGCCGCGTGCACCGCGAGGCGCTGGACTACCTGCGCTACGGGCTCGAGAGCCAGGCCGGCTTCGTGGTGATCACCGGCGAGATCGGCTCCGGCAAGACGACGCTGCTGCAGACGCTGCTGCGCGGGCTCGACAGCCAGACCACGGTCGGGCGGATCGTGAACACGATGCTCGAGCCGCGGGAGCTGATCGAAACGATCATGATCGATTTCGGGCTCGACGCGCAGGGCCGCAGCAAGCCGCAGATGCTGCGCGACCTGGCCCAGTACCTGGTCGATCAGCGCCTCGCCGGCCGGCTCGTGCTGCTCGTGATCGACGAGGCTCAGAACCTGAGCCTGGCCGCCCTCGAGGAGCTGCGGATGCTCTCGAATCTCGAGACCGAGAAGTCGAAACTGATGCAGATCGTGCTGGTGGGGCAACCCAACCTGCGCGACAAGCTGCAGGACGCCGAGCTCGAGCAGCTCCGGCAGCGCATCACCGTCAGCTATCATCTGCAGCCGCTCGACGCCGGAGAGACCGCCAACTACATCAACCACCGCCTGCGGCGGGCCGCGCTCGGAGCCCCCCTGGAGTTCCCGCGCGAGGTCACCGACGTGATTCACGCCCGCAGCCGCGGCGTGCCCCGCATCATCAACGTCATTTGCGACGCGGCCCTGGTGTTCGGCTACGCGGAAGAGCGCCCTCTGGTCGATGCCGTGCTGATGCAGGATGTGCTCGCGGAGCTGGAGCTCACCGGCGTCCTGATCCGCGAATCGGCGGCGGACGGACAACCCGCGGCGGTGCGGGAGCCGCAGCCGGAACCGGCATTCGCGGGCGCCCCGGCGAAACCGGCCTATCACGAGGAGGTGCGGCGCGCCGAGCTGGCGAGCCGGGCGGCGATGGAACAGGCCGCCCGCCGCGCCGCCGAGATGGAGCAGCGGGAAGAGGCGCTGCGGACCCGCGAGCGAGAACTTGCCGAACAGCGGCGCATTCTTGCGGAAGAATATCGGCTGCTGCGTGTGCAGCGTGCCGCCGCGGCGCCGGTCGCCGTGGCCACGGCCTATCCCAGCCGTCCCGTCCGCCCCATCGCGGAGCGTTTCACGCCCGAGCGACCGGGGTTCTGGGGCTGGTTGAAGCGGGTGACGAACGGCGGCGCGATGCAGGGAAATCAGTGAGAGGCCTTCGTCGAGGAGTCAAGTAGATGTCAGTGCTCGCCGCGTCATTGCTGGAGAAGATCGAATCGCGCCGCGCCCGGACCGGCGTGGTCGGCCTGGGCTACGTCGGGCTGCCGCTCGCCGTGGAACTGGCCAAGGCCGGATTCCACGCCACCGGGATCGACCTGGATCAACGGAAGATCGACGCCATCGCGCAGGGCCGCTCCTACATCCCGGACGTGGCCACCGCCGACGTGCAGTCCCTGCAGGCCGCCGGGAAGCTCGACGCCACGACCGACTTCTCGATCGTCAAGGAGCTCGACACCATCAACATCTGCGTCCCGACTCCGCTCCGGAAGACCAAGGATCCGGACATGTCGTACATCGTCTCGGCCGTCGAGGCGATCGCCAAGCATCTGCACCCCGGGATGCTGATCGTCCTGGAGTCGACGACGTATCCGGGCACCACCGAGGAAGTCGTGCAGCCGCTGCTGGAGGCCACCGGCCTCAAGGCCGGCGTGGACTTCTTCATCGCGTTCTCGCCGGAGCGCGTCGATCCCGGCAACCCGACGTTCCAGACGCACAACGTGCCGAAGGTGGTCGGCGGTCTCACGCCGCACTGCTCGAAGCTGGCCGCGGCGCTGTACGGCACGGCGATCGAGACGATCGTGCCGGTCAGCTCGACCCGCGTCGCCGAAATGGTGAAGCTGCTCGAGAACACGTTCCGGGCCGTGAACATCGGCCTCGTCAACGAGCTGGCGCTGATGTGCGACCGCATGAACATCGACGTCTGGGAAGTGGTCGACGCCGCGAAGACGAAGCCGTTCGGCTTCATGGCCTTCTACCCGGGCCCGGGCCTCGGCGGCCACTGCATTCCGATCGATCCCTTCTACCTGTCGTGGAAGGCGAAGCAGAGCGGCTTCGATCCGCGGTTCATCGAGCTGGCGGGCCACATCAACGCCGGCATGCCGCACTACGTCGTCGAGAAGGTCGTCGACGCGCTGAATACGCGCCGGAAGGCGCTCAACGGCGCGCGCGTGCTGGTGGCGGGCGTCGCCTACAAGCGGGACATCGACGACATGCGCGAATCGCCGGCGCTCGACGTCATGCACCTGCTCGAGGCGAAGGGGGCCCAGGTCGACTACGCCGATCCCTACGTCCCCGAAGTGCACGGCCGCGAGTGGCCCGGCCGACGCGACATGGCCGCGGTCGAGATCAAGCGCGGGACCTACAAGCACTACGACTGCGTCGTCATCATCACCGACCACAAGGCGTTCGACTACCAGACGATGGTCGAGGAGGCGGACCTGATCGTGGACACGCGCAATGCGATCAAACAGCCATATCCCCACGTCTTCAGACTCGGCGCCGCCCGCCCGGACGCATCGGCGGAGCGGGTGGGGGCGGTCTGACGAACCGCGGTCCGCGGTCCGCAGTCCGCGGTCCGCGGTCCGCCGATAGCTACTAACGATGGACTTCGTTTTCTGGATTTCGGCGGCCGTGATTGCCTACGTCTACGCGGGCTATCCGCTCCTGCTGGCGGTCTGGGCGCGGGTCGCGCCGAAGGCGCCGCGGAAGGGGGCGTTTCCGGCCGGCCAGTGGCCATCGCTGTCGGTGATCGTGGCGGCCCGGAACGAAGCCGCGCGGCTGCCCGCTCGCATCGAGAACCTGCTGGACCTTCCCTACGAAGGGGCCCGGGAGATCATCGTCGTGTCCGACGGATCGACCGATCGCACCGAGGAGGCGATCGCTCGCTACGTCAGCCGGGGCGACGTGCGGTTCATCGCGGTGCCGGCCGGAGGCAAGCCAGTCGCGTTGAACGCCGGGGTGGCGGCCGCGCGCGGCGACATTCTGGTCTTCGCCGACGCGCGCCAGCAATTCGCTGCGGCCGCGCTCATCGAGCTGGCCTCGAACTTCGCCGATCCCGAGGTCGGGGGCGCGACCGGCGAGCTGGTCCTCGACTGCGAGTCCGGGTCGTCGGCCTCCAGCATCGGCGACGGCGTCGGCGCCTACTGGAAATACGAGAAGTGGCTGCGCCGGCACGAGAGCCGGATCTGGTCGACCCTCGGCGCGACCGGCGCGATCTACGCGCTGCGGCGCGCGCTCTGGCGGCCGCTGCCGGCTGACACGCTGCTGGATGACGTGCTGACGCCGATGCGGGCGGTGCTCGACGGCTGGCGCGTGGTGTTCGAGGCGGACGCCATGGCCGAGGACTGGACCGCACCGGATGGCGCGGTCGAGGCGCGTCGCAAGCGCCGCACGCTGGCCGGGAACTACCAGATCCTGGCCCAGGAGCCGCGGCTGCTGATTCCCGTCGTCAACCCGGTGTGGCTGCAGTACGTCTCGCACAAGGTCGGCCGCCTCGTCGTGCCGTGGGCGCTGATCGGGTTGTTCGCGTCGAGCGTGATGCTGGCGCGCGACGGCTGGACCTACGCCCTGGCGTTCGCCGCGCAGGCCGCGTTCTACGCGCTGGCGGCGCTGGGCGCCTGGCTCGACGCGAAGGCCAGGCATGACGCCAGCGGGTTCGCGGCCGATCTCCCGGTGGCCTTTGGAAAGGAAGCCCGCTGATGTTGCGGCGAGCCGCGCAGATGGCGTTCACGTTCGTGATGATGAACTATGCGGCCCTGACCGCCCTGTTCTCCCTGCGGCGTGGACGCGAGGTCTGGAAATAGCGATGGAGCGACTGGTCTTCGGCTACGGCACGGGCCGGCATCACGGCGAAGCGCCGGAGGCAGCGCAAGCCGCCCGATCCGGAGAAGTCTCATCGGTCGAGCAGGACGCGGCTTCCGCCTTCAGCCGGAAGCACGCAGAGCAACAGACCCGCGACTGGGCCTTCCTCGGCCTGATGGCCTTCACGGCCCTGCTGTTCTTCCGCCCGCAGGATCTCGTCACCCCGTTGCGGGCCCTGCACCTCGCGGAAATCGCCGCGGTCTTCGCGCTCGGATCGATGATCGCGGGACGGCTGGCACGCGGCCGGTCGGTCACGCGGATCACGCCGGAGCTGGTGGGCGTGCTGGCCTTCGCCGGGATCATCCTGGCGACTGCCCCGTTCTCCGTGTGGATGGGCGGCGCGATCGGCACGTTCACCGGGATGTACGCGAAGGTCGTGCTGATCTTCGTGCTGATGGTGAACACGCTGACGTCGCCGCGGCGCATCGAGCAGTTCACCTGGCTGATCGTCATCGCGAGCGGATACATCGCCGGCCGCTCCGTGCTCGACTACGTGCGCGGCGTGAACCTGGTCGAGTACGGGCGCGTGCAGGGCGCGGTCGGGGGAATGTTCAAGAACCCCAACGATCTGGCGCTGAACATGGTCGCGGTGCTCCCGCTGGCGGCTTTCCTGCTCTTCCGGCCGGTGTCGATGGCCAGGCGTGCCGCCGCGGCGCTCTGCGCGATCCTGATGCTCGGCGCGATCGTCGCCTCGCAGTCGCGCTCGGGAGCGGTCGGTCTGGTGGCGATGCTGCTCGTCCTGGGCGTGCAGATGCTGAAGCAGAGGCCGGGCGTCGTCTTCGCGGTGGCGCTGGCCGGCATGCTGGCGCTCCCGCTGTTGCCGTCATCCTACTGGCAGCGCCTCGCCAGCATCACCGACAAGGATCTCGACCAGACCGGTTCGCGCGAGGCCCGGTCGATCCTGCTCAAGGAATCCTTCGACGCCTTCGTGGCTCACCCTCTGACCGGCGTCGGCGCCGGACAGTTCGTGAACTACAACCCGGAAGGACGGCAGGAAGCCTGGCGGGAGAGCCACAACTCCGTCCTGCAGGTGGCCTCGGAGCTCGGGATTGGCGGCCTGGCGATCTTCTTCTTCCTGCTCGCGCGGGCCGCCTACGCGCCGATGCAGACGCGGCGACTGCTGCGTTCGATGGCCCCCGACCGGCGGCCGTCGAGAGCCGGACCCGGGACTCCGCCGCTCCTTCCAGACGAGCACGCGCTCCTGAGCGTGCACGCGGCGACGCTGTCCGCAGCGCTCGCGGGCTGGTTCGTCTGTGCGCTGTTCGCGTCGGTCGCGTACCACTGGACCTTCTACTATCTGCTCGCGCTCGCCGCCACACCGCGCGACTACCTGGTGGCCCGGGTGTCCGACGCGCGGCAGCGGCAGCGCGCCGCCGCCAGCCGGACCGTGGCGACCGCCGGAGCGCACGCGTGAGCGGCGTCGTCAAGACTCTGGTCCGGGGGGTCCGCACTCTGGATCGGCGGTTCGGCCGCCGTCCCGATCGCCGCCGCATTCTCGTGGATGCGCGCACGCCCGTGAACTTCACGATGGTGGCCCCCGTGTATCGCGCGATGCAGCCCGATCCGCGGGTCGAGTTCTTCTTCACCGCCACCGAAGAGCCCGGCCGGATGGCCGAGATCTACCACGAGGCGCGCGGCATCCGCCTGATCCATCCGCGCCGCGCCGCGGTCATGAAGTTCGACGCCTACGTCGCGTCCGATTTCATGTGGGCGCCGCTGCTGCGCGAGACCTCACGAGTCCAGATCTTCCACGGCGTCGGCGGCAAGTACGGCTTCGACGCGCCCGATCGCTCGATGCGCGAGTGGCATCGCCTGTTCTTCGTCAACGAACGGCGGCTGCGCAACTTCATCGGCTGCGGCGCCATCGACGGCGACAGCCCGGCCATCCGGCTGGTCGGCATGCCCAAGGTCGACTGCCTCGTGGACGGCACGTTCCAGCGGGAACACGTCCTTCGGGCGCTCGGCCTGGATCCGGCCCGGCCGACCGTGCTGTATGCGCCGACCTGGTCGCCGGCGTCGTCGCTCAATGCCCTCGGCGTCCAGCTGCTCGAAGCGCTGGGCCGCATGCCGGTCAACGTGATCATGAAGCTGCACGACCGGTCGCGGGATCTGCGCGAGCGCTACTCCGGCGGCGTCGACTGGGCCGCCCGCGTGCAGCCGCTCTTGAAGCCCGGCTGCGGGGCGCTGGCGCCGGGTCACGACATCTCGCCGTACCTGGTGGCGGCCGACCTGATGATCACCGACCACAGCTCGGCGGGATTCGAGTTCCTGCTGCGCGATCGGCCGCTGGTCCGCATCCACCGGCCGCAGCTGATCGAGCTGGCCAGCGTCCATCCTGATTACGTGTCTCTCCTCGCGTCGGTCTCCCGCTCGGTGGACGATCTTGCCGCGACGCTCGCGGCGGTCGAGCGCGGGCTCGCCGACCCGGGCGAGCAGCATGCGGAGCGCGAACGAGTGGCCGCCGATCTCTTCTACAAGCCCGGAGGCGCCACGCGGCGCTCCGTCCGCGAGCTCTACAGCCTCATGGAGCTGGAGCCCGCGCCAGCCGTCCCCGCCGCCACGCAAGGAGACGTTCTCGAGGAGTCATGGCAAAAGTCAGCGTAGTGATGCCCGCGTACAACGTGGCGTCGTACATCGGCGCCGCGGTCGCGTCCGTCCAGGCGCAGACCCATCGCGACTGGGAGCTGCTGATCGTCGACGACGGCTCGACGGACGATACCGGGGTCATGGCCGAGGCCTGCGCGGAGGCCGACCCGCGGATCCGGGTCTTTCACCGGGAAAACGGCGGAATCGCCGCCGCGCGGAACACGGCGCTGGCGCACTCCAGCGGCGCCTTCATCGCCATCCTCGACAGCGACGATCTGTGGCAGCCCCAGTTTCTCGCCGAGCAGCTCGCGGTCTTCGACGCCCACCCAGACGTGGACCTGGTGACGGGCAATGGCTGGTACCTCGGCGGCCGGCTCCACGCACGAACCGTGCGTCCGTTCCCCGATACGCGTCCGCAGCCGACGCTGACGACGATCCTGTCCGACGAAACCGCCGTCTTCATCATGTCGGTGTTCCGGCGGCAGGTCTACGAGACCATCGGCGGCTTCGACGAGACGCTCCGCACCAACGAGGACTACGACTACTGGCTGCGTGCGGCGATTGCCGGGTTCGGGTTCTGGAGGAACGACCGGCCGCTCGGTCATTACCGCCGTCGCGAGGACAGCATGTCCGCGGTCGAAGTGCGGATGCTCACCGGCATCCTGCGCGTGTTCCGGAAGCTGCGCGAGGCGCTGCTCGACCGTCCCGCCGAGCTCGCGATCCTCGACCGGCAGTGCGCGCGCTTCGAGCGCGAACTGCTGGCCGCACAGGCCCGCTTCGCGCTGAGCACCGGCGAGCAGCAGGCGGCGGCGGATCATCTGTCGGCGCTCTACGCCTCCGGCGGCGGACCGGTGGTGGGCGTTGCGAGCTTCATGGCGCGCCGCGCGCCCCGCCTGCTCTCACGCGCCTACCAGCTGCGCCGCGCCTACCTGAGGACCTCGTGACCCCGCGCCTCCGCGGCGTCTTCCGTCCGATCGGCCGCGCCCTTCGCGCCGTCGACCGCACGGCGGGGCGGCTTGGCGGCCGGCGCTCGATCCTCCTCGAGGCGCGCACGCCGATGAACCTTGCCGTGCTCCGGCCGGTCTTCGACCGGCTGCTGGCCGATTCGCGGGTCGTCGTCCGCTTCACCGGACCCGAGCGGCCGGACCTTGCGGCCGCGTTCGCCGAGATGGGACTCGCCGATCGCGTGATCCCGCGGAGCGCCGCACGGTGGCGCCGTTTCGATCTCTACATGAACGCCGACCCCTGGGAAGCGGTCAAGCTGCGGCGGGTCGACAAGCGGTTGAACTTCTTCCACGGCGTCGCCGGCAAGTACAACCTCGATTGCCCGTCCGAGCTCCCGCTCGGGTTCGACCGGTACGACATGGTCGCCTTCCCGAACGAGGGCCGTCGTGCCGCCTACGTCGCGGCGGGCATCGTCCCAGCCGAACGCGCCGCGTTGATCGGTTACCCGAAGGCGGACGCGCTCGTCGCGCCCGATGGCGACCCGCGGACGCGCGCCCGCGCCCTCGGACTCGACGCCGGCCGGCCGACCGTCATCTTCGCGCCCACGTTCTCCGCCGCCTCCGCGCTGAACGCCGCCGGCGAGGCGATCATCGAGACGCTGTTCGCGAGCGGCTGCAACGTGATCGCGAAGCTGCACGATCGCTCGCTCGACGCCGACGCCCGCTACACGGGAGGCATCGACTGGCGCGAGCGGCTGCGGCGCTATGCCGGACCGCATTTCCTGCTCGCCGAGAGCGGCGATTCGACGCCCTTCGTCCTGGCCAGCGAGGTCATGGTCACCGACCACAGCTCGATCGGCTTCGAGTTCTGCGCCGCCGATCGGCCGGTTGTCGTGTTCGACGTGCCCGGCCTGATCGAGGCGGCGCGAATCAACCCGGACAAGGTCGCCCTGCTCCGCTCCGCGGCCGCCGTGGTCGCGACCACGGCGCAGCTCGCCGAGGCGATCGATGAAGCGCTGACGTCGCCGCACTCGCGCACGGCCGAGCGGCGCCGGGTCGCCAACGAAGTCTTCCATGAACCCGGCACCGCGACGGAGCGGGCGTTGCGGCTCGTCTACGAGCTGATCGCGCTGCCGTTCAGTCCGCCGGTCGCAATGCCCATCGAGCGCCGCGCGGCGCGTGCGGCCTGACGGCTTCTGTGATCACTGAGCGCCACATGACCGAGCCCACGCTGAAATACTCGATCGTCATCGCCACCTACAATCGCGCCGGCGATCTCCGCGAAACGCTGCACAGCCTCGCCGGCCTGCAGCCCGATGGTCCCTGGGAAGTGATTGTCGTCGACAACAACTCGCCCGACGACACTCGCTCTGTGGTCGAGGAGGCCGCGCCGGCGTTCCCGGTGCCACTGCGGTACCTGTTCGAGCGCGAGCAGGGCCGCAGCCCGGCGCTCAACTGCGGCATCCGCGCTTCGTCCGGCGCCATCATCGTGACGACGGACGACGACGTGCGTGTGCCGCCGGACTGGTTGAATCGCGCCGCCGAGGGGCTGGAGCGTCTCGGCTGCGACTATGTCGGAGGCCGGGTGCTCCCGATCTGGGGCGGGCCACGTCCCGCATGGCTGCCCGATCACGGCGGCAAGCACTGGGCCGTCATCGCGCTTCTCGACTACGGGGCCGAGCCCGTCGAGTTCGGCACGCGCGTCCCGCTCGGCGTCAACATGGCGTTCACCAGGCGTGCCTTCGACCGCGCGGGCGGCTTCGACCCCAATACCGGCCGTCGCGCCGGGACGCTGCTCGGCCAGGAAGTCCGCGAGTGGTGCATCAGAGCACGGAAAGCCGGCTTGCGAGGCTTCTACGTGCCCGAGATGAGTCTGCGCCACATCATCCCGGCCGCGCGATTGAACAAGCGCTACTTCCGGCGGTGGTTCTACTGGCGCGGCATCAGCCGGGCGATGCTGTACGAGCGGTCGGGGCTCGACATGGAGGCGCCAGAGCAGACGACGCTGGATTTCTCGACGGTGCCGCATATCTTCGGCGTGCCCCGCTACCTGTATCGGAAAGCGCTACGCGCGCTCGGTGACTGGTTCGTCGATTCGCTGCGCGGCCGGCAGCTCCGCGCGTTCGAGCGCGAGTTGTGGCTGTGC
>Ga0075423_10001905_pt1 | contig 18726 bp, 16 predicted proteins | sample SoiMethybrSBSTD2_FD_80114 | JGI IMG/M metagenome (GOLD analysis project Ga0075423, IMG submission 80114) | Bulk soil microbial communities from a Populus tree surrounding site in Tennessee, USA - Soil MetaG P. TD hybrid SBSTD2 | ecosystem: Environmental > Terrestrial > Soil > Tree plantation...
AATAGGCCACGTCGAGGGCACCGTGGATGCCGTTGACGCAGGCGAGCCGGACGCGGGCGCGGTCGTCAAGACCGATCGGTTCGATCGCATCGGCACGCTGATAGATGGCGCCGAGCGTCTCCAAGAGGTAGGCCCGGGCGGCCTCCAGCTTGGCCTCCGCGCGCGCGACCTCGGCCTGCACCACGGCATTGTCGGCAAGCCGCGCCAAACCGCGTGGTGACTTCTTCGCCGCTAGCTCGACGAATGCATCGAGCATGGCCCGGGCGGTACCGAGCGCCACCGCTGCGACGCCGGTGGCGTATAGTCCTTGCATGGTGAAGGCGTAAAGGGGCCCGCGTTCCCGCCTCAGCGCCGGATCCTCTCGGGTGGTGCTGAAAGCCTCGGGCACGAACAGGTCGGTGACGCGATAGGAATCGGAGGCGGTGCCGCGCAGGCCGATGACATTCCAGGTGTCGAGCAGGCGCGCCTGCTCGGCGGGAAATAACAGGGTACGGATGGTCGGCTGCCCCTGCCGATTGAGGCGCAGCGAACCGTCGGCTTCGCTGACATGACAATGCGCCCCCATCCAATTGGCGTGCCGGCAGCCGCTGGCGAAGTCCCAGGTCCCGCTCAAGCGATAACCGCCCTCGACCGCAAGCGCGCGCGTGGCGTTGGGCGGTCCCCAGGCCACGACCGTTCTCGGATTGGCAAAAATACTGCGCGCGATTTCAACGTCCAGGAAGGCGGCGATCAAGGCGGCGCTGTTGGCGACGAAGACGATCCAGCCAACCGAGGCGTCATGGCGGGCGATTTCCTCGACCGCCCTGAAATAGGTTGTGGGCTCGATTTGATCCCCGCCCGCCGAACGCGGCAGCAACATGCGCAATAGCCGCGAGCGGTAAAGCTGATCTTGCACCGGCTCGGGAATGCGCTGCTCGCGCTCGATGCTGTCGGCGGCCGCGGCCAGCGCGGGCCCCAGCTCGCAAGCTCTGCGTAAGGGATCGAGAGGGCTTAGACTATCCACGCACAACCCCATTTGCTGACCGGAGCGCCATTGCGGCCGAGGCGCAGGGTCCTGTCAACCAAGGATTGCCGGCCTGGCCCGGGGGGCGTGGTCTGCCGGAGCCGCTCCGACCGGAGCGGCCCCAGGACAGGGGTTAGCCGGGCGCCGCACCCTGCGTTGCGGTATAGACGGCATAGAGCGATTGGCTCGCCGCCATGAACAGGCGATTGCGCTTCGGCCCGCCAAAGCAGACGTTGCCGCAGATCTCGGGGATGCGGATGCGGCCGAGCAGCTTGCCGTCGGGGTTCCAGACCGTGACGCCGCTGTAGCCCACCGAGCGGCCCGCATTGCTCGAACACCACAGGTTGCCGTTGACGTCGGCGCGAACGCCGTCGGGACCGCATTTGACGCCATCGATCATGAAGTCGCTGAACAGCCGCCGATTGGACAGCTTGTTGTCGCTGCCGACATCGAACACATACATCTCGCCCTTGCCGCCGGGACCGGTATCCCCGGGGCCTTTGCCGGTACTGACGACGTAGAGCTTTTTGTAATCGTGCGAGAAGCACAGGCCGTTGGGATCGGGCACTTGCTCCTCGGTGACCACGAGGTCGAGGCGTCCACTGGGATCGAGGCGGTAGCAGTTGGTCGGCAACTCGCGTTTGGCCTCGCCGATCTCGGCGGCCTGACCGAGCCGGTTTTTGAGGCGCCCTTGCGCGTTGCTCGGGCCCCCCGCCGCGTCGGGCGCTCCCTCGTAGAGCTGGCCGCCATAGGGAGGATCGGTGAACCAGTAACTGCCGTCGGGATGTGGCACCACGTCGTTGGGCGAGTTGAGCCGCTTGCCGTCGAAGCGATCGGCCAAGACCGTCACCGAGCCGTCGAGCTCGTAGCGCACGACGCGGCGCGTCAGGTGCTCGCAGGAGAGCTGGCGGCCCTGGAAATCGAAGGTATTGCCGTTGCTGTTGTTGGACGGCGAGCGCATGACCGAGACCCGACCGTCATCCTCGAGCCAGCGCAGCTGGCGATTGTTGGGAATGTCGCTCCAGACGAGGTAGCGACCTTGCGCATTCCACGCCGGGCCCTCCGACCACAACGCGCCGGTCCACAGCCGCTGGATCGGCGCGTTGGGCTGGGCTAAGCCCTTGAAACTCGGATCGACGTCAATGACATCGGGGTCCCAGAAATAGACGTTGGGAGCGCCGTTGGGACCGAAGTCGCGGGGTGGCGAGGTGACCGTGCTCGGCGGCGCAACGGGGCCGCCAGCTGGTGTCTGGGCAGCCGCTGCGGAGGCGCCGAGCGCCAGCGCGCCTGCGCCCGCGCCAAGGGTCCTTACCAATTCGCGTCGCGTGAGGCCCGGCGCGGGCGTCGTAACAACATCCTGTGGGCGAGACATCGTCAATTGCTCCCTAGCAAAGTTTAAAGACCCTTTTGCGAGGGCATAACGCGCTTCGAATATGTCGGAAACGTGCCGCGTGAGTAGCCTTGCGATGTCATCCGTGTCCTGTGTTTTTCGCGGGCAACGCATCTGCTGAACACGGCCTTTTGTTCCCATTGCAGCCGCCGAAATGTGCCGCCAAGCGTCAGCGCGTCGGGAGGAACTTAGGCGAGAGGGTCAACGTTCACTGGGCACGAAGGCCAACCGTGGAGATGATCATGAGACTTGTCCTCAAGGCGGCTGCCGCGAGCGCTCTGCTGGCCGTGGGAGCAACGCTCGCCCTCGCCCAAACCAGCGCGCAAACGACACCCTCCGATTCACCGTCCAAAGCCGAACCGGGCGCCCCGGAGCAAGGCCCGGGCAAGCAGGTTCCCTCTCCCAGCATGGGGACGGGCTCGCGTCCGATGGGGCCGCCAGCCACGCAGGAAGTGGCGCCCGGCAAGAACCCAACCGGCGAGAGCGTCGAGAAAAAGAAGAGCGATTTTAACGACAAGGAAATGGGCAACCCGCCCGTCAAGAAATAAATCCGCTCCTTAAAGTATGTCCTGGCCCGGCCGTTGCGGCCGGGCTTTTTTTTGCGGGCGGCCTGCGGCGCGCTGGCTTAGCGCGGTGGCACGCCCAGCAAACGCTCGCCGGGCTTGCGAGCAAGCCGCTCCGCCAGCTGCGCCAGCCAGCTGCGCACCTCATGCACGCCGCCGAAGTCGGCCTCGGCCGCGCGAAAGTGCTCGCCGGCAACTTTCAGACCCATGCCGCTTAGGCCTTCGGCGGCGATGAGCGCGCTCTCATCGCCGACGTCGTCGCCGATCATCAGCGGGCGACGACCCTTGAAGGGAGGCCGCCGCATCAGATCCAGCAACGCCTGGCCTTTGGAAAATCCGCGCGGCACCGCCTCGAGCACCTTGCGGCCGCGCCGCAAGACGAGATCGTAGGAGGAGAGACCGATGATGCGGGCGACCTCCGATTCGATAGCGCGCTGAGCCAGCGGTGCATTGCGGTAGTGCACGGCCGCGCCCGAACCTTTCTGCTCAACGAGAATGCCCTCGGCAATCCGGCTCACGCTCGTCATCATTTCGATCACTTCGGCCGGCACGGGCTCGGCCAGCATCTTGATCGGGCCGTTGGGCTCCTCACGCAACTCCGTCCCGTGCACGCCCGAGGCCGTGAGCTTGACCGGTGCCAGCAGCCGATCGGCTTCGCTCACGCGTCGACCCGTGACGATGGCAAGCGCACCTTCAAGGCCGTCCGCCAGGGCCCCCAACAGCGGTGGCAGGTCGGCCGGCACGGCGACCGCATCCGGGGTCGGCGCCATGCGCAGGAGAGTACCGTCGATGTCGAGGAACAGAGCCCACTCGCCGGGCGCGGCCAATACCGCGCCCACCCGGTCTCGGATCTCCCCCCGCATGTCTTGCATGGCCATGCTAGCTCGCATCAAAAAAGCGGTGCATTTTCGACCGTCCCCGTCAGTGCGACCATGTGCGCACGCCCAACGTGTTCCTAGCCGCGGCGAGGCGTCCGTCAATGGCCTCACGGTGCAGTAAACCGGTTTGCGTGTCGATGTGGCCAACGACGGAGGCCGCATTGATCGCCGCCGCGCGCAGCGCATCTTCCGGCGCGCGCCCGGCCGCCACATAGGTGGTGAAGGTCGCGTTGAAGGCATCCCCCGCGCCCGCGGTGCCCGCCACCTGGGTTTCCAACACCGGGCAATAGAATAGGGTATCGGGGGTGTCGACGTAGGCACCATCGCGCCCATCGGTCACCACCACGTAGCGGGGCCCGAGCTGGCGCAGAGCTGCAAAAAAGGCGCTCAAGCTGACTTCCAGCCCGCCGCTGGTAAAGCCACGGGCAGCGAGCCGAGGCGGCACCTCACCCTCTTTCATCGCCAAGGCCTTGCCGCCTTCGCCAAAGCGGGCAACCAGGCCAGGCACCAGCACGTCGGCCTCCGAGCGGTTGACCGCCAAAATGTCGATGTGCGCCAGGCTTTCAACGAAAGCACCGCCGCGCGAGGAGAGCTGGCGCACGCGCGGGTTGGCGGCCACCAGTGCGCCTTGCGCCTTGGCTTGTTTGACGATGGCAGGAAAGGCATCCGCCGATTCATTTGAGAGCGAGGAGACGTAGACGAGGTCGACGGCGAAGGCCTCCGCCCGCAGTTCGCTGGCATCGAGCAGGGTATTGGCCCCCCGAAACGTGAAAATGCCGGCGTTGCGGTCATGCGAGGACAGCAGCACCGACGCCCCCGTGGGCGCGCGTCCATCGCGCATCGCCCAGCGGGTGGAGACGCCTTCCTGCAAAAGATGGTTGAGCACGGTTTCCGCGCGCGCATCCTTACCGAGCTTGACCAGGGTGGCGACGTCGAGGCCGAGCCGGGCCATGGCAACGGCGGCGTTGACGGCGCCGCCGCCGACATGGGTTGAGATTTCCAGCGCCTCGGTCTTGCGGCCCTCCTCTAGCAGCAGAAACGAGCTGTCGGCGTTGCGCATGCTCATGCGCTCGATGCGATCGCTGGCGATAATGGCGATCGTATCGATCATGGCTCCGCCGACGGTCAGCGCCTTCATTCCGCCCTCTGGTATCGGCTGGCATCGGCCATGGGCACGCCGACGAAGAGGTCGTCGAGCGACGGCTCCCATAGTCTGACACCGCCGGTAATGCCCGCGGCGTTGCTGACAATCTTGACCTGTGGGGGTGGCTCGAAGCTGATCTTGCGGGCATTGCCGCCGCCGATATAGAGCCGGTCGCAGTTGGTCAGCTCCAGCACCGCGGTGATCAGCTTACGCATGCGGCGATTCCACACCTGCGGCCCCTTGAGCGCGAGCGCCGCCTGGCCGGCGTATTGGTCATAGGTCTTGCCCTTGCGTGCACGGTGCTGACCGAGCTCGAGTTGCACCAGCAGCCGACGATCCCGGAAGATCGCGCACCCCACCCCGGTTCCCAAGGTGAGCACGCATTCGAGCCCCGGGCCCTCGACCACGCCCAGGCCCTGCACGACGGCGTCATTGAGCATACGCACCGGCACACGGAAGCGTTCCGCCAGCACCTCGATCATGGCAAAGCCAGCCCAGAATGGCGTCCCGAGATTGGGTGCGGTAATGACCGCACCTGCGCGCACGACACCCGGAAAGCCCACGGAAATGCGATCGAACCGGGGGGCGGAATTGGCGAGCCGGGCGATGCTGGCGAGCACGGCCTCAGGCGTGGCGGGCTTCGGCGTCGGTGTGCGGACCTGTTGCGCCAGCAGGCGCCCTTGGGCATCGACCGCCGCCGCCTTGATGTTGCTGCCGCCGATGTCGATCCCGAGCGTGACGGGCGGGATGGCGGCCATCTCCGCGGCGGGCTCCTCGGTCGCGGGCGTCTTTGACGTCGTCGCTGGCATCCGCTGCTGCGCCATTACTCCTCAGGTGGCCTGCAGTTTCGCCAACGCGGTACGGATCGGCTCGGGCGCACGCCAGCTCGCCGGATCATTGCTGCGCACGCGCTCCAGCTGGGCGATGAAGGAGCGGCACCAGGCCACCACGCTGTTCTTCTCCACGGTCGCCATCAGGGCGGCGTGACGCTTCTGGCGTTCGGCCAAGGCCATCTCGAAGGCCATGCGGATCACGTCGGCGGTTTCGGCGATGTTGTAGGGATTGACGATCAGGGCCTGGCTCATCTCTTCGGCGGCACCGGCGAACTGCGAAAGGATGAGCACGCCCGGATCGGCGCTATCCTGTGCCGCCACGTATTCCTTGGCGACGAGATTCATACCATCGCGCAGGGGCGTGACAAGGCCGATGCGGGAGGAGCGATAGATGTCGGCAAGCCGGCGGCGCGCAGTGGAGCGATGGATATAGTGGATCGGCACCCAATCGAGCTCGCCGAAGCGGCCGTTGATGGAGCCGGCCAGCGCCTCGAGCTGCTGGCGAATGTCGGAATAGGCCTCGACGCTGCCGCGGGTTGGCGGGGCGATTTGCGTGAGCACGACCTGGCCGCGGTAGCGCGGGTTGCTGTCCAGGAATTGACCGAAGGCCTTGAATTTCTGGGGCAGACCTTTGGTGTAATCGAGCCGGTCGACACCGATGATGCGGTGCACGGGCGCGCGCGCCTGCACCAGACCCCCGTCGCGCTTGGCATGGGCGAAATCGGCGACATCGATGCCGATCGGGAAGCTGCCGACCGAGACCAAGCGGTCGAGCAGGCGGATGCGGCCGTCCGGCACAATGCGACCGAACACGCCATTTTCCAGATAGGTCACCAAGTTGGCGACGTCGGCCTTGGTTTGCAGGCCGATCAGATCGTAGGCCGCCAGCGCCCGCGCCAGTTGCTGATGCTCGGGGATGGCCATGAAGGTTTGCCAGGGCGGAAACGGAATATGCAGGAAAAACCCGATCGGGTTCTCGGCCCCGAGCCGGCGCAGCTCGGTGGCGAACGGCAAGAGGTGGTAGTCGTGTACCCAAATCAGGTCGTCGGGCCGCAACAGGGGCCGCAGCTGCTCCGCCAGGCGCCGATTGACATCGACATAGCGCTCGAAAAAGCCGGCCTCGAACTGGGCAAGATCGAGCCGATTGTGAAAAACCGGCCACAGCACCGAGTTGCTGTAGCCCAGGTAATAGGCCTGATGATCGGCCTCCGACAGCGGCACGGTGGCGATCCGCCCTTCGCGCTCGACCGTTGCCGTGGCGTTCTCGGGCGCAATCTCGCCGTTCCAGCCGAACCAGAGGGCTGGCCGCGTGCGCACGATATCAGCCAACGCGACCGCCACGCCGCCGGCCTGGGGGGCCTTGCGGATGTCGGTGACCCGGTTCGACACCAGGACAATGCGGCTCATACGCGCCTGATCCGGTTTCTCCACCAACATGCGTCTCTTCGCGACCCTCGTCGCGGGCAACGCACGGCTGCGGCAAAGGTTCCCGGGCTTTTCGCGAACTGACAAGGGCGCAATCTTAGCTATGGTGTTGAAAATTCTTGATCTTCAGTAGCGCAGGACCCGTTTAAGGCTGCGCCCACGCCTGCTGCCAACTGCGCGATAGGAGGCGCGCGGTATTGACGATGCCGGCCATGGAATAGGTTTGCGGCAGGTTGCCCCAGAGCACGCCTGTGACGGGATGAATGTCCTCCGAGAGCAGGCCGAAGCTGTTGCGGCGGGCCAGGAGGTCGGTAAAGAGGCGGCGGGCTTCGTCCTTGCGGTTGAGGGCGGCGAGCGCATCGATATACCAGAACTGGCACACCAGAAAGGCCGTCTCTGGCATGCCGAAATCGTCCTCGGCCGTATAGCGCATGATGAAGCCGTTGCGGTTGAGCTCGCGGCCGATGGTGTCGCAGGTTTTGACGAAGCGGGGATCGGTCGCCGGCAGAAGCCCCAGGTCGGGCAGCAGCAAGACGCTGGCGTCGAGCTCGCCGTGCTCGAGCGCCCCCAGCAGGGCGCCACGGCGCTCATCCCAGGCCCGAGCCAGGATTTTGGCGCGGATTTCGTCGGCTTTGCCGCGCCAATGCTGGGTGCGGTCGGCAAGTTCCAGGCGCTGGGCAATGCGGCTCAGGCGGTCGCAGGCGACCCAACACATGGTGGCGGAGTGGGTGTGCACGCGCTGCCGCCCCCGGTATTCCCACGGGCCCGCATCGGGCTCCATGACGAAGCGGCAGGCTTGCTTGCCAAGCGGCTCCAGGCGGCGGAACAGGTCGAGGTCGCCCATGCGCGGCAAGCGCTCATCGATGAACATTTGCGCGGCGGCGAGGATGACGCTGCCGTAAGCGTCGTGCTGGAACTGTTCGGCCGCCTGGTTGCCGACCCGCACCGGGCCCACGCCCGCAAAGCCGGCAAGATCGGTCGCAACCCACTCGTCCAGGGGATGATCGGGGATGATGGCATAGACCGGCCGTAAGGGTCGTTCCCCATCGACGGCAACGTTGGTGATGTAGTGGATGTACTCTTCCATGGTCTGCGTGGCACCGAGCCGGTTCAGCGCCTTGATGACGAAGAAGGCATCCCGCAGCCAGCAGTAGCGATAATCCCAGTTGCGCTGCGTGCCAGGCGCCTCGGGGATCGAAGTTGTATGCGCGGCAATGATGGCGCCGGTTTCTTCGAAGTTGCAGAGTTTGAGACTGATAGCGGCGCGGATGACGTCGGATTGGAATTCAAGCGGGATGGCGAGCGAACGGACCCAGTCGAGCCAGTAGTCGCGCGTGCGCTCCAGGAATTCGCGGGCGGTCGTGTCGACGGCCGCCTCAAAGGGTTCATCCGGCCCCAGAATAAGCGTGACGGGCTTGATGAGGGCGAACGGCGTTTCGTTGGCAATGTAGGAGAGCGCGCCGTCGCTGGTGAGCCTCAAGGCATCGGCGCCGCCGGAATAGCGGATGTGGTTTGAGCCGAGGGACCGCGCCGTCGGCAGGCCACCGTAGTTGAAGGTCGGGCGCACGCGGATGCGAATGCGGGGCAGGCCGGCAATCGGCTCGATGCGCCGGAAGATCTGCGGCGGGTTGAAGACGCGTTCGAAGCGGCGAAAGCGCGGCGAGAAATCCGTGATGCGGAGCGCGTTGCCCTGCGCGTCCCTGAGAATGGTTTCGATGATCGCGGTGTTGCGTACATAGGACGCCTGCGCCGATACCACCCCCTCCAGGGCCACCTCGCAAAAACCTTTTTCCTCCTTGCCCGCCAGCAGGCGCGAGAACACCGGATCGGCGTCAAAGCGCGGAAAGCACCACCAGACGATGCGCCCGCCCGTGTCGACAAGGGACGCCGTGCGGCAATTGCCGATGATGCCGAGATCAAGTCCGGCGACCTCAGATATGTCCTTGGTCATGGGTAAGGTCAGGTCCCAACGTGGCTCATCAGACACGGGTTCTTCTAAGTCGTGGCGCGAAGTGCAAACGTTCGGGCGAGAACGCCGGCAGTTTCGTTTGGTTCGCGATCTGGGCGGGCTAGCGCCTTATCGTGGCGGTCCCCGTCAGACCGTCGTTGCGCGTCCACTGCACGGCACGACCCTGCTGCTGCAGTGTGAAGCAATAGGACTTGCCGTCCAACCACTTTTGCCAGCGCTGACATAGCTTGTTGGCGGCAATCCACCAGATACCACTGTCGTGCACCGAGCCCGTATAGGCGGCGAGATTCTCCGCCTTACCGCGCATCGTGCCGTCCATGCGATAGCTGATCGGCAAGCCCCCAAGCGGCGTATTGAGTTCGATCGTCCGCCCCGAGACAATTTTCCGCAACTCCTGGCCCGGTGTTTCAGTCTCCACCGCAAGGGCGCCTTGCGTTGCGCACAACAAAACTGCGCTTATAATGATCCCCACACGCATCATTCCCCCTTTTACTCAGCAAAACATGAGGTGACCCGAGAGGCCTTCTCAAACCGCAAGGTGTCAGCTTTGTGGCACCGCAACATCAACAGCAACAAGGGTTAATGGCCGCCAATTAACCGGCCCATTGTCGCAGCGGCGCTTTTAGCGCGCAAAACTGCGGAAAAGCACCAGCCCCAGCATGTAGAGCGCGGCCAAGATCAAGATCGCCTGGAGCGCAGGCGTTGCGGGAAATCCTTGGCGTAGCGTGAGCACAGCCGCAGCGAACCAAGCCAACAGCATCAGCAGGGTCACGGGCCGCAACAAGGGCGTACGCAGCGGATGCGCCCACAGCCATGGCACGAAGGTGAGCACAATCAAGGCGCTCACCATGGCCGCCGCCAACCAGGATGGCATGCCCAACGCGAAAGCATAGAAGGCGACCACGTTCCAAAGCGCGGGAAAGCCGACGAAGCAATCATCCGGGGTCTTACTTTCCGTATCCGAGAAATGAAACAGCGAGGACAGCAAAATCAAGGAGGCGAGCAGTACGCCCAAGGTCCCTTCGAGGAAACCGCCGAGCATGAGCGCGAGCGCCGGCACGAAGACGTAGGTCAAATAGTCAATGATGAGGTCGAGGCGCTCACCGGAGAAGCGAGGGAGCACCGCGGTGACGTTGCTGAGGCGCGCCAGCGTGCCATCGACGCCATCAATGATGAGCGCGATCCCGAGCCAGACGAAGAGAGCGACCCACTCCTCGGCGAGAGCCGCGCGCAAACCCAAAAACGCGCAAACGGCGCCGAGTGCCGTGAAGCAATGAACCGCGGCGGCGGGGAGGAGGGCACGCATTCGCTCGCAGCAAATCCAACAGTCGACGGGGCTCGTCATAATATAAGCCAAGGCGCGCAGCGGCGCTGCCCGGTGCTACTATACTTGGCGGGAAGGGGCTGCGATCAGAAGCGATGCTTGATCGTGCCGCGGATCTGCAGGTCGTTCTGTTCGGGGTGTCCGCGATCCTCCGGTGCCAGCGTGCCTTTCGGCTCCGTCGCCCCGTAGAGCAGCTCCAGGCCGAAATCGAGCTTCGGCAGCACGCCCACGGTTCCAATCCCTGGGATGCGCACTTCGGTGCCGGTGCTCTTGCCGGCGCTGACGTCAGGGAGGTTGAGATTAAGGCCTGTTCCAGAACTCGGCGCGACCTTGGTCTCAGCCGGGGCCGATTTGCCCTGGGCCGGCTTTTCACCGCCACCGACGGTGGTTTCCTGGAATGCCAACGCCGACTGTCCCAGCAGCCCGACCGCGCCCGCAACCACGACCCAAGGCACCAGCCTCATCGCCACAACCCCGCCGATTCGATATCTGGTCCGCATGGTGTCGCTATACTCGAAAATGATTGTGTTTCCACTGCGCCTAAGCACTTTTTTGCGCATTCCGCTGTGGACCTGTGCCCTCAAGGCCATATTGCCGCAACGCAACACCGGACTTTTGCTCCCTATTGCCGAGCCGGAAATGCGAAAGAGCCGCCCATCGGGGCGGCTCTCCGCTAGTGTTATCAGCCTGTTGGCGATCAGAACTTCACGCGGGCGCCACCAATGACCGCATCGAAGTCCTCGGTTCCCAACTTCTTGGCAACGCCACCCGCGGCACCGGCGCACGCGCCGGCTGCGGTTGCCGCACCCGTACAGGTGATTTCCGGACTAAAGTGCCGCCAGCCGAAATACAGCTCGGTCGCGGCTGCGTCGAGGTTCTGGGTCACACCAAGGCCCCAGACGTCCATAGACGTGTCGGTCACGCCATTTACGCTGACCGCGCCCGGAATGGTTGCGGCGCTGAAGTTACGTCCGGTTCCAATACCCGCGCCCCAGTCCGTGTTCTTGGCGAACTCGGCGTAGAGCGCCGTATTGCCAAACCCGGTCCAGTTCTTGGTGATACCGGCCTGGATCAGCCACTGGGTTGAGTCGGCATGCCCAAGAACCTGGCCCCAATACGTGGTGGTCTGGGTCAGGGGAGCACGCGGGTCGTCGTAGTTCGCCTTCATGTAATGGCCCTGGGCGAACAAGCCCGATGGCACATGCAGAAGGGATAGACCAGCGCCCCAGGCCCTGACCTCGCCGTTGTCAACCAGGTTCGCCGGGCCAGCCCCGGGGGGATTGACGCAGGCCGTCGTTTGCGGAGCCACAGCGGGGAAGTTGGCAATGCCAACGCAGGAGTTCGCCGTGAACCGATCGGTTGCGTCCTCGAACCGATACCGGCCGCCACGCGTACGCCATTAAACTCATTAGCGTAGCGGAGCATCACGCCCCAGTAGTCGCCAGCCTCACCAATTGACGCCGAGAGGATGAACCCTTGGTAGGTCGGGCTATCCCAACGAATCAATTCGGATCGGCCTTGGTTGGCGGCAGGATCGCCGAGGTTGCTGATCTGGGTGGCCCAGTATTGCCCCTGAGGGCCCCGAATCAAGAACGCGCCATTGACCAGGACCACTGAGGCACTGGCGCCCGCGCCGATGCCGGCGAGGTCGATGGTGGTGATCGCACCAGCACTCTCATAGCGGCCAACGGTCAGGCGTCCCAACCTGGTGTCTTCGATCCACCATGCCGCGCGCCGTGCGTCGCCAAAGTAGGCATCGACGTTGGCGGCGTTAAAGGAGGCGCCGAAGCCACCGTTAATCTGCCCTCCCAACTTACCATCCTCGTCGAACTGATTGACCTTCGAGGAGGTGCCGCCGGCCTCGATTTCGATCGTGATATCGAAGCCCATCGACACTGTCGGCGTCACTTTGGCGGTGCCCGTGAAGCTGAAGCGCGATGACGAGTTGGTGTTGTCGAGGCCGTAATACGTATCGTTGCGATGTCCGTCGTCATACCACAGGACCATGCGGTGGACCTGCCCTGTGATGGTCAGTGACATCTTGCGATTGCCCTTGCGGGCGGTCGTTGCCTCCAGATCGGCGATACGCTCTTCCAAATCCGCACAACAATTACCGCCAAGATCGGCTGCTTGGGCGGAGCTCACGCCCAAGACAAGTCCAAAAGCGGCGGCGATGGTGAAGCGACTTGCCGCTTTCATCAATGCCCCGTTCATATCTGTCTCCACGTTATTGCGTTGAAGCAGGAAGCAGCACGCGCGCGCCCGGCGACTGCTCCGTGTCCGGGCCGCGACGCACGCACGCGCGAGTGCGCAGGCGCCGAGAACCGGACGCGACACACATCACGCAACGCTGACTAGGGTGACCTACGCGAGACCTGGTGCGGCTTCACAAAGGAAGGCGCCGGGCTTGCTTCCTGCTGCTGGACCCGTCAACCGCGGCAAAACACCAACCGGGTTGTACGGGGCCTGCCATCGACCTGAAGAAGGCCCTGCCGCACGACTCGTGACAAGTGGAGCAGACTTAGTCGAGTAAATCGTTAACTGCAAACAATCCGGCGCTGACGAAAGGCCAATTGGCGCTGGATTGTTGCCCATCTGCCACGAAATTATGCACGGTTAACACCACTTATTGTACAATCCTGTTGAAGAAAACGTAGGACTAGGGTCCCTAGTCCAAGTGCACGTCCCTTACGTATAACCATAATCGACCGTATAACCATAATCGACTCGGCTCGGCCGAACGAGGCGCTACAGATCAGGCCATAAAACGATCATCAAGCCGAGTGATTCTCTTTGCGCCGGAAATGTTGGAGATACCAAGGAACACGTGAACGCCGTAAAGCGTTTCAGACAAGCACGCGATAAGGGGGCGCGCTCAGCTTAATTCCGCCTCGTCGTTTCAGAGCAATAAGGCTCTTGAGTTGTAGTGCGTACCGGAGCTTGTGATGGGTAAGGCGAGTGGCGTGCTTTTGGTCGCGGCCGGTTTGGGTGCTGCCGTTTACGCCGCACTCCCAGCGAGCAAGTCGCCGACTGTCGGCAGTGACGACTTCGATTTTCAGCTGAACGAGCCGGCCTTTACCAGGTCGGAGGCCGCCCGTCCCAGCCCCAGTCAGGCCGCCTCGGCCGCAAATCCGGCAAGACCCCAATCGACCGGGCGACTGAGCTCGGAGACGACGCAAGCCGTTGCCTCCGCCCCGGCTGTCGTTACTGTGAGCCCCAATCCACGCCTGGCCGTTAACCCCACACCCAAAGCTGGCGTCCTCGCTACCGATCGGACCCAGCTTGCCCGCGAGCTGCAAAAAGAGCTGCGCCGCGTCGGCTGCTATGATGGCGAGATCAATGGCGGTTGGACGACCTCGACCAAGCGCGCCATGAAGACCTTCACGGAGCGGGTCAACGCGAGCCTACCAGTCGAAGAGCCGGATGTGGTGCTGCTGAGCCTGGTGCAGGCTCAGGCCGACAAGACCTGCAGTCGGCCGTGTCCGGCGGGCGAGGCATTGGCCGACGGTGGGCGGTGTGTACCGAACGCAGTAGCCGCGAGCCCCCGCAAGGCCGCCCACGGCACGGGCCCCAACCGTGACGCCAGCCCGCAACCCGCAATTGGCTGGTCGACGACCGCCGTGGGGGCGTCCCCCGCTCCGCCCATCGAAGGGCGCATGGGCCTGGCTGGCCCGGATGAAGAGGCCCCAAATGCCGAGCTTGGCGCCACGCCGCTGCCCGGCCCGGCCCCACTCCCGCGTCCGGCCGTGGCTGGAGCCGGCTACACCGCGCCCGAGGGACGCAGCGCCGCGGCCCCCGAACGTAGCCCGTCCCGGCGCTTCGACGCCCAATCCTTTTTCCGGCGTATGGATAAGCAATCCGCCAATTAGGACGACCCTGCGGGTCATCTAGCTAGCCGCTGCGACGTGAAAGTCGGCCGGAGCTTCCCCTGCCTGTTGCCGGCGGTGCATCTCCCCATAGGCGGCCTCGATATGCCGCCGAAACCGCTCCGCATCGAAGAGCGGGTGGGTCGGCAGGTTGGCGGCAAGCGTGCTGCGCACGCGCGCGAGGTGGTCCACCTCCTCGGCGAACCTGATCGCCAGCGCCTCATAATCCGACAACGATGCTGCGATGAGCTCCGGCAGGCCCACGGCCTGCAGCAGGCTCGCCGCCACCCGGCCGGCAAAGGTCGACCCCAGGCAGGTCAGCACGGGCAAGCCGGCACGAAGGGCGTCGCTTGCGGTGGCGTGACCGTTGTAGGGAAGCGTGTCCAAAAATAGCCCGGCCAACGTGAAGCGCGCCAAATACTCGCTGCTGGCGACCCGCGGCGCAAAGATCAGCCGCTCGGCCGCCACGCCGCGCTTGACGGCCTCTCGGCGCAAATTGTCCGCAGTCTCGGCGCTATCGCCCACGAGCCACAAGACACTGTGCGCCGTCCCTTTGAGGACCCTCATCCAGACATCAAAGACCGGCGGCCTGATCTTGCGGGTATGATTGAAGCAGCAAAATACAAAACCCTTTTCCGGCAGGCCAACATCCCCGCGGGAGATCGTCGGGGCGGCCAGCGGCGTCCAGTCTCCGTTCACTTGGTAGGTGTCTGGCAGGTAGACGATTTTCTCTGCATACCAACGCCGATTTGCTTCTGGAAGCACGCATCGATCTGCAAACAGATAGTCGATAAAGGGGGCACCCATCGTGCCGGGGTAGCCCAGGTAGCTCACCTGCACCGGCGCTGCCCTCCGGCCGAAAATGCCGGTGCGCGCATGTTCGGTGTGCCCGGCGAGGTCGACGGCGATATCGACACCCTCTGCCCCGAGCAATTGTGCCGCGTGCCGGTCGGAAACATCGCTTATGTCGAGAAAGGTGTCAAAGGCCCGGGCCAGGCGACGGCGCATCTCATCATCGGCCTTGGGGCCGACGGCGACGCCGATGACGCGAAACTGTCGGCGATCGTGGATCTCGATCAGCCGAGCAAGTATCGAGGAGACGGCATGGTTACGGAAATCGGGTGAGACATAGGCGAGGCCGATCCGACCGTCGTGCTTACGCGCCTGCGACGTAGATAACGGCGCGCGTGCGAACTTGTCCGCCACCCAGGTTTTCGCACAGGCTGCATGGTCGCGTTCGCTGTCGCACAGCGACAGCAAACTGAACGGCTCTGATGCGCGCTCACCGGCCCGAACCCGTTCGAGCAGGGCGCGATCGTCCTCGGGCCGGGTCCAGTCGCAGCACTGGGCACGCGTATGGGCGACATAGCCGTCGAGGTAGGGTGCTTTCGGGTCGAAGCGTCTCGCCGCCGCATAATCGGTGAGCGCCCGCTTGTAGAGGCCGATGCGCCGGGCGGCCCCGGCCCGATTGATCAGAGCCTTGACGTGATTGGGCTGGAAGGAGAGTGCCTTTGTGTAGCACTCAATCGCCTCCGCATAGCGCCCACGCTCCTGCGCGGCATTGCCGAGGTTGTAGCGGCATTCTGCGTTGCGCGGGGCCCGTGCGATGGCGAGCTCGAAGGCCGTGACGGCTTCCTCGAGGCGCCCCATGGCGCTGAACAAATTGCCGCGATTGTTGTGGGCCTGCCAGGCCTGGGGATCGATGCTGAGGGCCCTATCGAAAGTCTTGAGAGCCTCCTCAAAGCGGCCGAGTTCCCGTAGCGCGCTGCCACGATTATTGAGGGCCCCGAGGTGGTCAGGTCTAAGGGCAAGGGCCGCATCATAGCCCGTGAGCGCGTCTTCGAAGCTGCCAAGCTCCTGCAAGAGGTTAGCGCGGTTGAAATGAAATTCTGGATTGCCCGGCGCCAGGGCGATGGCCCTATCGTAGCTTAGGAGAGCTTCCTCGCCTCGCCCGAGGGCGCGCAAAGCCGAAGCCCGATGGTCATGCCCCCAAGCCTGGTCACTACCCAAAAGCAAGGCGCGATCGCACTGGGCGAGCGCCTCCTCGGGTCGATTGAGTTCGCAGAGCGCGATGCTGTGATTGAGAAGAGCTTGATGCGAGTTAGGATTGAGCGAAAGGACGCTGCGGAAACGTTGGTCGGCCGCGGCGAAGTTTTTGCTTTCGAGCGCCACGATCGCGAGCAGGTGTAGCGCATCGGTTTGCCTGGGGTGGCTTTTCAGCACCAGGCGGCAGAGCTTTCCCGCCTTGTCGAAGGCGCCCATGTCACGCGCCAGGCTTGCCTGCTGCAGCAATTCGAAAACTGTCCTTGCGGATCCCGCCATAGCCGTCCTCGCCCCGGTACTCCCATCCTTTCTACAGCTCTTTGCGGCGCAGCAAAAACGAAAGAGCCGCCCGAAGGCGGCGCCGCACCAGATCGTATGGCCGGGCAGTGATCAGCACTTCACACGCGCGCCGCCGATGCCAGCGTGGAAGTTGTCAGACGAAGCCTGACCGCAACGCCAGCTATAGAAGCCGTAATAGCCGCGCTGAAGTTCCGGTAGTTCAGGTAGAGCTCAGTGGCGGCTGCATCGATGTTCTGGGTGATGCCGACGCCCCAGACCTGCAACATGGTGTTGGTCGCGTCATTGATTACCGATGTGGCCCACCGCAGCATTCCCAGCGAAATCGCGGCTAGTGCCCTTACCACCCTGCTCTCAGCGCAAACCGCCCCGGGGCCTAGAGGCCTTCTTTCGGACCCCCAAACGGGAAGAGCCGCCCGAAGGCGGCTCCCCATCAGATCGTATGATCGGGTAGTGATCAGAACTTCACACGCGCGCCGCCGATGACAGCGTGGAAGTCGTCAGGAGAAGCCTTACCGCAGACATTATTTATGCAACCCGTAATGTCCGCACTGAAGTTCCGGTAGTTGAGATAGAGCTCGGTGGCAGCGGCATCGATGTTCTGCGTGACGCCAATACCCCAGACGGTCAGATCGGTGTCGGTTACATTCGATATAGTGACCAAACCCGATCCTGCTGGAGCAGTGAACGTGCGACCAGCGCCGATGCCGGCGCCCCAGTCGGTGCTCTTGCTGTACTCACCGAAGAGGGCCGTGTTGCCGAAGCCGAACCAGTTCTTGGTGATACCGGCCTGGATCAGCCACTGATTGGCATCCTTCTTGCCCGCAACGGTCTGGCCCCAGTAGTTGCTGGGACCGCCATCGAACTGAGCGGCCATATAGTGACCTTGGGCGAAGAGACCAGAGGGCACGTGCAGGAGCGACAATCCGGCGCCCCAAGCCTTCACATCGGGCTCCGGACCTGTGATGCCGGGATCGGCTGGACCGGGAACCGTACCAGTGAGGCGATCCGTGACGTTCTCGTAACCAATGCCAGCCGCCACTCGGAAGCCCGAGAACTCACCGGCGTAGCGTAGCATCACGCCCCAGTAGTCACCGGCTTCGCCGATCGACGCCGATGCCACAAAGCCGGCGACGGTCGGGCTGTCCCAGCGGATCAGCTCGGTGCGGCCTTGGTTGGCGGCCGGGTCGCCAAGGTTGCCCCAGGTGATCGCCCCATACTGACCGTCCTTCTGGACGAAGAAGCCGCCATTGACGAGGACCACGGAGGCGCTGGCGCCCGCGCTGATGCCGGCGAGATCGATGGTGGTGATCGCACCAGCGCTCTCATAGCGACCGACCGTCAGACGACCAAGGTTCTTGTCCTCGATCCAGAATGCCGCGCGCCGCGCGTCGCCGAAGTAGGCATCGACGTTGCTGGCGTTGAAGGACGCGGCATTTGAGCCGTTGATCTGCGTGCCGACCTTGCCGTCCTCATCGAACTGGCTCAGCTTCGACGACGTGCCACCAGCCTCGATTTCAATCGTGATATCGAAGCCCATCGACACGCTCGGCGTCACTTTGGCGACGCCAGTGAAGCTAAAGCGCGACGATGAGTTGGTGTTGTCGATGCCGTAGTAGACGTCACTCTTGTGGCCGTCATCCCAGCCAAGGATCATGCGATGTACCTGACCGGTGATGGTCAGCGACATCTTACGGTTGCCTTTGCGGGCTGTCGTGGCTTCAAGCTCTGCCACGCGCTCCTCTAGGTCGGCGCAGCAGTCGCCGCCAAGGTCAGCTGCCTTGGCGGACGGCATCGCCACGCCACCCACAATAATGCCAGCCGCAGCGACGAGCGCCCACCGGCTAGCTGATTTCAACAGTCCCCCGATCATACAATGTCTCCGTTGGACTAACGCTACCGGAACCCAATCTTACGACTGAATTTACCGTCTCCCACACGGGCCGGATGGTGATGGGTTGCGATTGCCGTCAAGGGCCGCCCGTCCGTGT
>Ga0075423_10001907_pt1 | contig 18724 bp, 15 predicted proteins | sample SoiMethybrSBSTD2_FD_80114 | JGI IMG/M metagenome (GOLD analysis project Ga0075423, IMG submission 80114) | Bulk soil microbial communities from a Populus tree surrounding site in Tennessee, USA - Soil MetaG P. TD hybrid SBSTD2 | ecosystem: Environmental > Terrestrial > Soil > Tree plantation...
CGATGGGGCGCGCTTCGCCGCCGAGGTGGTCGCGCTGCTCGAGAACCCCGGCCGGCTGCTCCTGGGCCTCTGAGCCGAAGAGTCGGAGGACGCCGCCGGTGGTGATGGGGGATCGGGTCGAGGAGGTCGACGTGGTGGTGGTGGGCGGCGGCCCCGGCGGCTACTCGGCGGCCTTCCGCTGCGCCGACCTCGGGCTCGAGACCATCGTCGTCGACGCGGGCGCCCGCCTGGGCGGCGCGTGCCTCTACGAAGGGTGCATTCCGTCCAAGGCCCTGCTGCACGCCGCGCATCTCATCGGCGAGGCCGAGCGCGCCCGCGAGATCGGCCTCGACTTCGGCGCGCCCCGCATCTCGCTCGACCCGCTCCGCAAGTGGAAGGCGGAGCGCGTCGTGGGCAAGCTGGCCCGCGGCCTCGCCGCGGTGGCGCGCGGCAAGAAGGTCGAGGTCGTGGGCGGCCGCGCGGTGTTCGAGGGCTCGCGAGAGCTCCGGGTGGAGGGCGACGCGCCCATGAAGATCCGCTTCGGCCATGCCGTCGTAGCGGTGGGCTCCGCCCCCCGTGGCCTCCCGGGCGTCGAGCTCGGCGAGCGCGTGATGGACTCGACCGCCGCGCTCGACCTCCCCGACGTCCCCGAGCGCCTACTGGTCGTCGGAGGTGGGTACATCGGACTGGAGCTGGGGCAGGTGTACGCCGCGCTCGGTAGCCGCGTGACCCTGGTGGAGCTCACCGACGGGCTCTTGCCAGGCGTGGACCGCGACCTCGTCCAGCCCCTGGCGCGCCGGGTGGAGCGACAGTTCGCCGCCGTGCACCTCGGTACGCGCGTGACGGCGCTGCGCGAGGACGGGGGCAGCGTGGAGGCGACGCTGGAGGGCCGCGCCCCGGAGCGCTTCGACCGCGTGCTGGTCGCAGTGGGGCGACGGCCGCTCACCGAGGATCTCGGCCTCGAGACGACGCGGGTCCGGCTCGACGCCCGCGGGCTGATCGAAATCGATGCCCAGTGCCGCACAGCCGACCCGCGTATCCTGGCCGTCGGCGACGCGACCGGTGAGCCCATGCTCGCCCATCGCGCCATGCGCCAGGGCAAGGTCGCCGCCGAGACGCTGGCCGGTCGCCCCGCCGCGTTCGACAATGCGGCGGTGCCCGCGGTGGTCTTCACGGACCCGGAGATCGCGTGGTGCGGCCTCGACGAGGCGGGGGCCCGGGCTGCCGGCCGCGAGGTGACGGTCGCGCGCTTCGCGTGGGCCGCCTCGGGCCGGGCCGCCACCCTGGGCCGCGCGGACGGCCTGACCAAGCTCGTGGCCGAGGCCGCCACCGGTCGGGTCCTGGGCGTGGGCATGGTCGGGCCGGGCGCGGGTGAGCTCGCCGCGGAAGCCGCCCTCGCGGTGGAGAACGCGCTGACCGTCGAGGACGTGGCGCTGACGATTCACGCCCATCCCACCCTCTCGGAAGGTCTCATGGAAGCGGCGGAGTCGCTGCTCGGCTGACCGGCCCCTCGCAGCGCGCTGGACACCTCGCCACGCCCGCCTCTATACTCGCGTCCACCATGGATCTTCGCCAGCTCGAGATCTTCGCCAAGGTCGCCGAGATGGGCTCCTTTTCACGGGCGGCCGAGGCGCTGCACCTCACGCAGCCCACGGTGTCGGAGCACATCCGCGCGCTCGAGGACGAGCTGGGCGTGCGCCTGCTCGACCGCCTCGGGCGCGGGACGGCGACCACCCGGGCCGGCCAGCTCCTGCTCTCCTATGCCTCGCGCATCCTGGCTCTCTCGCGCGAGGCGCGCCAGGCCCTCGAGGGCTATCAGGGGCGGATGCGCGGCGAGCTGGTCGTCGGCGGCAGCACGATCCCGGGCGAGTACCTGTTGCCGTCCGTGATCGGGCGCTTCCGCGAGAAGTTCCCCGAGGTGTCCACCACGCTCGTGATCGGCGCCAGCCAGGCGGTGGTGGACTGGGTCGCCGACGGTCGCGTGGAGCTGGGCGTGGTCGGCGCGCGCCTGCCGCAGCGCGGGCTCGAGTTCCACGAGCTCAGCCCCGACGAGGAGGTCGTGGTGATCCCCGCGGGTCACCCGTGGCAGGGCCGCGCCCAGGTCACGCTCGAAGAGCTCGCGCGCGAGCCGCTGCTCATTCGCGAGCGCGGGTCGGGGACGCGCGCGGCCTTCGAGTCGGCGCTGGAGCGCGCGGGCGTGGATCTCGGCACGCTGCGCGTCGCGGGCGAGATGGGCTCGAATCAGGCCATCAAGCAGGCGGTCAAGGCGGGCATGGGGGTCACCGTGCTGTCACGGATCGCCGTCGAGGAGGAGAGCCGGCAGGGTCTGCTGGCCTACCTTCGTGTGCAGGACCTCGCCGTCACCCGCGGCTTCTACGTGGTGACGCACCGCGAGCGGAGCCGCTCGCCGGTGGCCGAGGCCTTCCGCCTCGTGCTGGAGGGCGGCTCAGGCTGAGGCGGCGGCCATAGCCGTTTTCGATGCGGCCTCAAATCCGCATCGAAACAGCCGATTTGACTTCCATTGCTCAGCCCGTACCATGACCCCCGTCTCCGACTCACCTTCCATATCCCTCGTGCGACGGGAGAACTCCTCCATGGAGCGACGCGCCTTCTTGAGCACCGGCATGGGAGCCTCGGTCGCTACGCTGATGTCCCGCCCGCTCGGCGCGCTCGCGCAAAGCGTCGCCGACGGAACCCGGTGGCGCGCGTTCGAGGTGACCACGCGGGTCGAGATCCCCGATGCGAAAGGACCCGTACGCGTGTGGCTGCCGCTCCCGCTCACTCCCGACACCGATTACTTCAAGAACCTCGGCCAGAGCTGGACGGGGAACGCGAAATCGGCGCGCGTGGTGCGCGAGGAGAAGTACGGCGCGACCATGCTCGTGGCCAAGTGGGAGCCCGGCGAGCCCACGCCCCTCGTCGAGGTGCTCACGCGCTTCGCCACGCGCGACCGCGTCGTCGACTGGAGCAAGCCGGGGGACGCGCGGGAGGACAAGCGCGTGCTCGCCCGCTACGTCGAGCCCACGCGGCTCATGCCGACCGACGGCATCGTCGCGCGGACGGCGCGCGAGATCACCAAGGGTCAGAGGATCGACGTCGACCAGTCGCGGGCGCTCTACGAGTGGATCGTGGACAACACCTTCCGCGACCCCAAGGTGCGCGGCTGCGGGGTGGGGGACATCCGCGCCATGCTCGAGTCCGGCAATCTCAGCGGCAAGTGTGCCGACCTGAACGCGCTCTACGTGGGCCTCGCGCGCTCGGTCGGCATCCCGTCGCGCGACGTGTACGGCGTTCGCGTGGCCGACTCCGCGGAGTTCAAGAGCCTCGGCAAGAGCGGCGACATCACGCGCGCCCAGCACTGCCGCGCCGAGTCCTTCCTCGCCGGCTTCGGCTGGGTCGCGGTGGATCCCGCGGACGTGCGCAAGGTCGTGCTCGAGGAGCGCGGCGGCCTGCCCCTTACCGATCCCACCGTGCAGAAGGCACGCGTCAAGCTCTTCGGACAATGGGAGATGAACTGGCTCGCCTACAACTACGCCCACGAGATCAAGCTGCCGGGCTCCACCGGCGACCCGCTGGGCTTCCTCATGTACCCGCAGGCCGAGGTCAACGGCGAGCGTCGCGACAGCCTCGACCCGGACGCGTTCCGCTACCGGCTCACGTCGAAGGAGCTCTCCGCCTGAGGCGAGCGCTCGGGGGCGGGACGATCAGGCGCGCGCGGAGCGCTTGAGGAAGGCGACCAGCTTCTGCTGCAGCTCGGGGGGAATCTTCGTCTCACGGAGGCGGCGGGCGGCGTCGACGGTGCCCTTGTACGTGTTCACGAATGCGACACAGTTGGGACACCCTTCGAGATGCCAGTCGAGCAGCTCCGCCTGGTCCTTGGGGAGGGTACCGTCCACGTAGTCGGCCAGGAGGTCCATGCACTCCCGGCACTCCATGTCGCTCGACGGCTGATGTGGCATGCGGCTCCCTGATTTCGCGGGTCTCTGGTGGTCCGACCGCCTGCGACTGTCACCTTAACACAGCCGTCAGCGTCCGTCTTCACCCCTTCTGACGCGCGCGAAGCGGCCTTGGCTTCCGAGTTGCCGGCCTTTTTGGGCCAATCCCGCACGCTCCTGGGGGCCTCCGCTACCGATCGGGGGCCTCGGTTCGTGCCGCGGAACCCCCCGCCAGCGCTATCGGTTGACGGGTCGAGCAGCGGCCCCTATCATGGGGCAAGTTTTACAATCCTCCACTCCCAAACGACGGGAAAGGAGCCCCGTTCATGGCCCAGTCCCCGCAGCCCGCCGCAACGCAGGAGCAGCGCGTCCAGGCGTTCGTCGAGGCGTTCCAGTCGCTCCGCGGCGAGATGCAGAAGGTGATCGTCGGCCACGATGACGTGGTGAGCCACGTCCTGGTCGGGCTCTTCGCGGGCGGCCACGTGCTGCTCGAGGGCGTCCCCGGCCTCGGCAAGACGCTCCTCATCAAGACGCTCTCCGAGTGCCTGGACCTCACGTTCTCCCGGATTCAGTTCACCCCGGACCTGATGCCCGGCGACATCATCGGCACCAACATCATCATCGAGGACGCCGAGCAGCGGAAGCACTTCCAGTTCCAGCGCGGCCCGATTTTCGGCCACATTCTCCTCGCCGACGAGGTGAACCGCGCCACCCCGAAGACGCAGTCCGCCCTGCTCGAGGGGATGCAGGAAGGCAACGTCACCGTCTCGGGCGCGGCGCATCCGCTTCCGTCGCCGTTCTTCGTGCTCGCCACCCAGAACCCGATCGAGATGGAAGGCACGTACCCCTTGCCGGAGGCGCAGCTCGACCGCTTCGTCTTCAAGCTGCGCGTGCGCTATCCCGCCCTCGACGAGCTGACCGAGATCATCGACCGGACCACGCGACCCCGCGAGGTCGAGGTGCGGCGCGTGATGACGGGGCCCCAGGTGCTCGCCTTCCGTGAGCTGGTTCGGGAAGTTCCGCTCGCCTCGCACGTGCGTGACCTGGCCTCCCTGATCGTGCTCGCGAGCCATCCGCAATGGGATCGCGCGCCCGAGGCGGCGCGCCGCTTCATTCGCTACGGCGCGAGCCCGCGCGGCGCCCAGGCTCTGGTGCTCGGGGCCAAGGTGCGCGCGCTGGTCGAGGGCCGTTACAACGTGAGCGTGGAGGATCTCCACGCCATGGCCGCTCCGGCGCTCCGGCACCGGATCATCCTCAACTTCGAGGGCGAGGCGGAAGGCGTCGACTCCGACAGCCTCATCGGCCAGCTCGTGGAGGCCGCTGAGTCGCTGAGCACGGCTGGAAAGGACGCGTTCGTTCGCTAGGGCCCGCGGGGCCGAGGGAAGGGGAGCATGCCCGAACCGAAGGTGCTCGAGCGGCTGGTCCGGCAGGTCATGCGCGAGGTGCGTCTGCGGCGCGCGGAGTTCTGGGCGCTGCGCGGCCTCTTCGTGGGCGCGATCGCGGGGGCGGTGCCCCTGGTGGTTCGGGAGTCGCTGGGGGCGCTCGCCTTCGTGTCGGCGGGGGGGCTCCTCGTCCTGGGCGCGGCCGCCGGGGCCCTCTGGGGCTGGCTCCGGCCGGTGACGCTCGCGGAGGCGGCGCGTCTCGCCGACCGCGGCTTCGGATTCCAGGATCGTGTCGCCACCGCGCTGGAGTGGGCCGAGCATCCCGAGCGGACCCCGCTGGTCGACGCGCTCGTGGTGGACACGGTGACGCGCGTCGAGGCGCGCGACGGCCGGCGCATCATCCCCCGCCTGTGGCCCCGCGAGGCGAAGTTCGTGCCGGTCCCGCTGGCGCTGGGCCTCATCCTGGCCCTGGCGCCGCCGATTCCCCTGCCCACCGGAGGCCTGCCCAACTTCACGGCGAAGACCGACGAGGACGACGCCACGCCCGCCGACCGCACCGGGAAGATCGAGTCCGACGAGAAAACCCGCGCCGCCCGGCGAGACGCGCTCCCGCGCGCCGATCTCCAGGATCGCACGCTCTCGCCGCGTCAGGGGGGAGGCGCCCCGACCCAGGGCGGCGATCTCGCCGCGGTGTTCAAGGACACCTCGCTCGGCGCCAAGAGCTCGGACTTCAATGCGTTCCTCAAGAAGGGCGACGAGCGGATCCGCATGCTCGAGCAGGTGGACCGGCTTCCCGATCTCCAGCGCGACTTCACCCAGACCCAGAGCAAGGCGCTCTTCCAGAAGGCCAAGGAGCTGCGCGGCGGGCTCAAGGGCGATCAGTTCTCCCCCGAGAAGATGCGCGAGCTGCTGAACGAGATGGAGAAGCTCGGCCGCAAGGGCGGCGCCGGCCAGGGGTCGCCGTGGGCCGGCGACATCAACGAGGGCATGGAGGCCATGGAGAGCGGCCAGAACGACAAGGCCATGGAGGCGATGGAGCGCGCGCTGAACAAGCTCCGCTCCATGGAGGAGTCGGGCCGCGACGGGAAGGGCCTCAAGGGCGGGCGCGAGAACGAGCGGCGGGGCGGTCAGCGCGGCAACGCGCGTGGGCAGAACGCGGGTGGCCCCGGCGACGAGGGTGATTTCCCTGAGGGGGAAGGGCTCTTCCCCGGCAAGGGCAAGAGCGGTAGCCCCAAGGGCGACGCCACCCAGCGCCTCCGCGCCAATCCCTTCGACGTGGGCGTCGAGGGCCAGTCGCGGAGCGGCAAGAAGGAAGGGATGGACACCAATCTGGTGGGCCGGGGGGCCAACACCCCGTCGCGTCTGCAGTACCTCGGCGTGGTCGGCCAGTACCGGAAGATGATGGAGGAGGCCATCGCGCGCGAGCAGGTGCCGCGCGACTATCAGAACCAGGTGAAGCAGTACTTCCAGTCGCTGGACGAAAAGTAGCGTCGTGCCCACGACCGCTCGAGGGCAGGAGCTGCTTTCTCCAGATTTCCTGGCGCAGCTGGAGCGGCTCGCGCTCCTGTCGCGGCGCGCGTTCCGCGGCCGCGTCAAGGGCGAGCGCCGGAGCCCTCGTAAGGGCATCAGCGTCGAGTTCTCGGACTACCGCCCCTACGGGCTCGGCGATGACCTCCGCTACGTCGACTGGAACATCTACGGCCGGCTCGACCGCCTCTACGTCAAGTTGTTCGTCGACGAGGAGGATCTCTGCCTCAACCTCCTCCTCGACGCCTCCGCGTCCATGGGCTTTGGCTCGCCCAGCAAGCTCGCCTACGGTGCCAAGCTGGCCGCCGGGCTCGGCTTCGTGGGGCTCGTCAACCTCGAGCGCGTGGGGGTGGGCATGGTCCGCGAGCGGCTCGCCGACGGCGTGGGGCCCTCGCGCGGGCGCACCCAGATCCTGCCCCTCATGGACTTCCTCTCCCGCGCGCGCCCGGCCGGCGGCACCTCGCTCAACGAGGCGCTCGGCGCCTGGGGCCTGCGCACGCGGGAGCCCGGGCTGGCCGTGCTCATCTCCGACCTCATGGACCCCGCCGGGTACGAGCGCGGCCTCAAGAGCCTGCTCGAGCACCGCCACGACCTCCACGTGATCCATCTCCTCGCTGCCGAGGAGATGAACCCGGTGTGGGGCGGCGACCTCCGGCTGGAGGACGTCGAGAGCGGCGAGACGCGCGACCTCACCCTCGACGCCGAGGCCATGCGGGTGTACCGGGGCCGGCTGCACGAGTTCCTCGAGCGCGCCGAGGGATTCTGCCGCGCCAACGAGATCGGCTACCACCGGGTGGTCACCGACACCCCGGTCGAAGAGTTCATGCTGCGCCAGCTGAAGGGATTCCTCGTCGGATGAGCTTCCTCTCGCCCCTCTCGTTCCTCCTCGCCACGCTCGCGGTCCCCCTGCTCCTCCTGTACTTCCTGAAAGTCCGGCGCCGGCAGCAGATGGTGTCGAGCCTGCTCTTGTGGGATTCGTCCCTGCGCGACCGCGAGGCCTCCGCGTTCTTCCAGCGGCTGCAGCGTGACCCGCTCATGCTGCTGCAGATCCTCGCCCTGCTCGCGCTGACCCTCGCGCTGGCGCGGCCCGCGGTCACGGTGAGCGGCTATGGGGCGAAGAAGGTCGTGGTCGTGCTGGACGCGTCCGCCTCGATGAAGGCCACCGACGTCTCCCCCTCGCGCTTCGTCCGCGCCCAGCGGGAAGCGCTCGGCCTCGTGAGCCGGCTCGGCGAGGGCGCGGAGGTCATGGTGATCGAGGCCGACGTGCAGCCGAAGGTGCTGGTGCCGTTCACCCGTGACCGCGATCAGGTCGTGAGCGGGCTCCGCGGGGCCCAGGCCCACGACCTGCCCAACCGGCTCGGCGACGCCATCCGCACCGCCCGCGCGCTGGTGGGGCCCGACTCGCGCGCGGAGATCCACGTCTTCACCGACGGCGCGCACCCCGACGCCATCAAGGGACAGGCCGACGACGTGCGGGTGCGGTGGGTCGGAGTGGGGCAGCGCGGGCGCAACGTCGCCATCACCAACCTCGCGATCCGCCGGAACTACTTCGGGGCCTTCGACTCGCAGGCGTTCCTCTCCGTGGTGAACTTCTCGGACGAGGCGCAGACCCTGTCGTTCACCCTGCACATCGACTCGGACCTCATCGCCGAGAAGTCGCTCACGCTCGAGCCGAACGTGCGGCGGGCGCTGGTGCTGCCGTTCAGCCATTCCGGCGGCGGCGTGGTGCGCGCACGGCTGAACGTCAGCGACGACCTCGAGGCCGACAACGTCGCCTATGCGGTGATTCCGCCGCCACGCGACATCGCAGTGCTCCTGGTGAGCCCGGGCAACCTCTTCCTCGAGAAGGTGCTCAAGAGCGATCCCCAGGTGAAGCTGGAGGTGCGAACGCCCGACACCTACCAGGGCGGTATGGAGGGCTTCGACGTGGTCGTGGTGGACGGGCAGAGCCCACCCCGCATCGGGAGCGGCCGCTTCGTGCTCGTGAACACCGCGCCGCCGGACGTGCCCATCGAGGTGCTGGGCCGCCTCGAGTCGCCCGTGATCATGGACTGGGACCGCACCCACCCGATCATGCGGCAGATCGACTTCGCCAAGGTCGCCATCGAGGAGGCGATGCGGGTGCGGCCGCTCGCGCCGGGCAAGACCCTGGTCGAAGCGGTGGGCGGCCCGCTCATCTATCTCCTGGAGGAGCGTGACCGCAAGGCGGTGTTCTTCGGCTTCGACCTCTTCCGGACGGACTTCCCCCTGCGCGTGGCCTTCCCGCTCATGCTCTCGAAGAGCCTCCGGTGGCTGCACCCGGCGGGGCTGGACCAGTCGAGCCTGCAGCTCGCCACCGGCAAGCCGATCCTGCTGCCCGTGGAGCACGGTGTCACGAGCGCGAGCGTGACCACGCCGTCCGGCCGCGTGGTGTCCGCGCAGGTCGCGCGGGGTCTGGCGAGCTTCACCGAGACCGACGAGGTCGGCGTCTACCGTATCGCGACCTCCCGCGGGGAGACCAAGGTCGCGGTCAACATCGCCAGCGCGGAGGAGTCCGATCTCACGCCGCGCCCCGTGCCCGCCTTCGTCGAGGGCGCCCGGCCCGACGTCCCGCCGGTGCCGGTGCAGCGCGAGATCTGGCCGTACTTCGTGCTGTTCGCCCTCCTGATCTTCGCCCTCGAGGGCTTTCTTTACTGGCGGCGCCAGACGGGCGGCCAGTACGGCTTGCCGTTCACGACGGGCGATCGTTGGGCGCTGGGCCTGCGCTGCGCCCTGCTCGCCATCCTGGTCATCGCGCTCGCCCGGCCCACCATTCCCCGGTGGGTGGACCGGCTGAACGTGCTGTTCCTCCTGGACGTCTCCGACAGCGTGAGCCTGGCCGCGCGGGAGAACGCGTTCCGCTTCGCCGCCCAGGCCACTCAGTCGCTGCAGTCGGGCGATCAGGCTGGTCTCATCGTGTTCGGCCAGGAGGCGGTGGTGGACCAGCCGCTGCGGCCCTCCCCGCGGCTGGATCGTCCGCAGGTGCAGGTGGGTGGGCGCGGAACGAATCTCGCGCAGGCCCTCCAGCTCGCCCTCGCCACCGCACCGCCGGGTCACGCCAATCGCTTCGTCCTCCTCACCGACGGGCGTCAGAACGCGGGCAATGCCCTCGCGGTGGCGCAGGCGGCCAAGGACGCGGGCGCGGACATCTACTACGTGCCGGCGCCGCTCGACTTCAAGCAGGAAGTGGTCGTCGAGTCGATGGTGCTGCCGACGGAGGTGAAGTTCGGCGAGCCCTTCCAGGCCAAGGTGGTGGCATGGAGCCAGGCCGACACCCAGGGACGGCTGTCTCTGTTCCGCAACGGCGAGTTCATCGGCTCGCAGGTCGTGCGCCTCAGCGCGGGGAAGAACGTCTACACCTACAAGCAGTCCCTCGAGCAGAGCGGCATCCACGTCTACCAGGCGTCGATCGACGTCGAGGGCGACACCATCGAGGAGAACAATCGATCGGTCGGCACCGTGGTTGTTCGCGGCCGGCCCCTCGTGCTCCTCGCCGAGAAGGACCGCGCCCAGGCCCAGACCCTCGCCGCCGTCCTCCGCGCCCAGCACGTGGACGTGGAGGTGGTGGAGGCCGAGCGCATCCCCAAGGAGCTGGCGGGCCTCCAGAAGTACGACGGGGTGATCCTGTCCAACGTCTCGTCGCTGAAGATGACCAAGAAGCAGATGGAGAACATCCGCGATTACGTCCGCGATCAGGGCGGCGGGCTCATCATGCTGGGCGGCGAGGAAAGCTTCGGCCTCGGCGGCTACTACCGCACCCCCGTCGAGGAAGCCCTCCCCGTGACCATGGAGGTCAAGCAGAAGCTCGAGATTCCGAGCCTCGCGGTGGTGCTCTCCATCGACCGCTCGGGCTCGATGGCCATGACCACCGACTCCAAGGTCACCAAGCTCGACATCGCCAAGGAGGCCTCGCACCTCGTGGTCGATCTCCTCGACGAGCGCAACGAGGTCGGGGTGATGAGCTGGGATACCGAGTTCATCTGGGACTCGCCCGTCCGCTCGGCCAAGGACAAGCAGGCCATTCACAATGCGATCGCCACGATCAAGGCGGGCGGCGGAACCGACGGCTACCCCGCGCTGAAGGAGTCGTACCAGGTGCTGTTCGAGCGCCCGGCCCTCCTCAAGCACGTGATCTTCCTGTCCGACGGCCAGATGACGCGCGGAGACTTCGCCGGGCTGATCCGGCGCATGGCCAAGGACAAGATCACGGTGTCGTCGGTCGCCATCGGGAAGGACGCCGACGCGCAGCTGATGTTCGACATCGCCAAGTGGGGGCGCGGACGCTTCTACTACACCGAGGACGACAGCACGATCCCTCGCATCTTCACCCTCGAGACCCAGCTCGCCTCGAAGGCCTCGCTCATCGAGCAGCCGTTCAAGCCGACGGTCGGCTCGCCCGCGCACGAGGCGATCCAGGACATCGACTGGAAGGAGGCGCCGCCGCTCGGCGGCTACGTCGCGACCTCGCTCAAGGGCACCGCGGACATGGTGCTGATGACCCACCAGGAGGATCCGCTGCTCGCGACGTGGCGCTACGGGCTGGGGCGCAGCGCCGCCTTCACCTCGGACGCCAAGGCCAAGTGGGCGGTGCTGTGGATGCGCTGGAGCGGCTTCAACAAGTTCTGGTCCCAGCTCGTGCGCTGGACCTTGCGCACCGGCACCCGCAGCGACACGGTCGCCACCGTCCAGCGGAACGACGAGACGGGCGAGGTGCTGGTGGACGCGGTCGATCCCAAGGGCGAGTTCATCAACTTCCTGGACTCGCAGGTCGGCGTCGTCGCGCCCAACAAGCAGCGCACGGTCATCGAGCTCGAGCAGGTGGGGCCCGGCCGCTATCGCGGTCGATTCCCGGCGGATCGCGAGGGGGTGTACCTGGTCGGGATGGCGCAGCGCCGCGGTGAGCAAATGGTGGGGTCCCAGCTCGCCGGACTAGTGGTACCGTACTCCCAGGAGTTCAAGGAACTCGGGGTGGACGAGGTCCTGCTGCGGGAGCTGTCCGAGCTGACGGGCGGCGGCATGCTCGCCCAGCCGCGCGACGCCTTTCTGCAGGCTCGGCGGCGCTCGCGGCTGACCCTGGACCTCTGGCCCTGGCTGGTCGGACTCGTGGCGGTGATGCTGATCCCGGAGATCGCGCTGCGCCGTGTCGGTCCCGGCTTCGTCGGCCGGCTCGCCGAGCGCTTTCCGCGGCTCCGGAGTCGAGGAGGACCCGGACATGGCACTCCGCGGGACTCGGTCTAGCTGGACCGCGCTCGCCGGCCTTCTGGCCGTCCTGCTGCTGAGCGCGGCCCCCGCCGCGGCGAAGTCGCGCAGCGTGCTCATCCTGCCGTTCGCCCCGCTGGAGCTCGGGCGGGAAGAGCAGTGGCTGGGGGAGGGCGTGGCCGAGAGCCTGCGCCTGTCCCTCGCCCAGCTGCCGTCGCTTGTCCTGATCGAGCGCGGCCGGCTCCGGAACCCGACGCAGCCCGAGGCCTGGGACGACCAGGCGGCGCTCGCCGCCGCCCGCGCTCTCAACGCCGACCTCGCCCTCTACGGCGAGGTCCGCCGTAGCTCGGGCGAGCTCTCGATCCAGCCGCGTTTGGTAGAGCTCGCCGGCGGCAACCCCACGCGCACCAACCTGGACCCGATCGAGGTGCCCGAGGGCAAGCTCATGGAGCGGCTGCGGCCGCTGCCCGTCGCGTACGCGAAGGCCATGAAGATCACGGTGAGTGACGCCGAGGCCGCCCGCATGCAGAAGTTCGCCGCCCCGACCGCGTCCACCCGGGCCTACGAGGCCTACATCAAGGGGCAGATCGCCAGCTACCGGAACAACCAGGAGGGCAACGAGACCGCGGTCGAGCTGCTCGGGCGCGCGGTGGAGCTCGATCCGCAGTTCGTGGTAGCCCAGTACGCCCTCGGCGTGGTGCACCAGACGCTCGGCAACCGCTGGAAGGCCGCGGCGCAGTTCCGTGCCTCGACCCAGCTCGACCCCGCCTACCCCGAGCCCTACAAGGCGCTCGGGGACCTTTTCCTCACGGCGCCGCGCCGGCTCTTCGACCAAGCCATCGAGGCGTACGTGAAGGCGCTCGAGCTTCGCCCGTTCTACGCGGATGCCTACGCCGGGCTGGGCGATGCCAACGCCGCCAAGGGAGACATCGACGGCGCGGTGAACGCCTACCAGAAGGCGCTCGCCAACAACCCGTACAACCCGCGCGTGCACGTGAGCCTCGGCAAGATCTACTACGGCGAGAAGCAGCTCTACTACGAGGCGGTGAACTCGTACAAGAAGGCCATCGAGCTCGATCCCCGCTACGTGGAGGCGCGCCTGGGCCTCGCCGAGGTCTATGAGGAAAAGGGACTCTACCAGGACGCGATCGGCGAGTACAGGAAGGTGGTCGAGCAGGACGACAAGCACACCGGAGCCCTCTACAACATGGCGCTGGTGTACGAGAAGGTGGACCCGCGCGAGGCCATCGCGCTCTGGGAGCGCTACATCAAGCTCGCCAGCGCGCTGCCCACCGAGAAGGACTGGGTGGACGTCGCCGTCCTCCACCTCCGCAAGCTGAAGAGCCAGTACAAGGACTGAGCGCCGCGCTCACGCGCGACTCTTCTCCTCGGCCTCGGCGGTGGCCGCCGCGTTTTGGCCCGCCTCGCGCCCGTCGGCGAGGCCCAGATCGATGACGCGGAACGGCTGCTCGGGCGAGGCCGCCCGCAGCAGCGGATAGCAGACGTTGTAGACGGGCGCCCCGGACTGGGTCCGGCCCTCCGGAGATCCGTGATGGGCGTGTCCATGCACGGTGACCGCCACCGAGTAGCGGACCAGCGGCTCCTCGAGCCGGCTGGACCCCAGGAACGGGAAGATCTCGGGTGGCTCGCCCTCCACCGTCTCGCGAACCGGCGCGTAATGGAGCACCGCGACCCGCGTAGGCGTGCGGAGCCGCGCGAGGGCGGTCTCGAGCTTGAGCGCCTCCGCCACCGTTTCGTGCACGAGGCGCTTCATGATGTCCTCGCCCCACGGCTGCAGCGCCCGTTGGCCGAAGCCCCCGCCGAGCCCCTTCACCCCGGCGAAGCCCACGTCGCCCACGACATGGCTGGTCCCGTCCAGCACGGTCACGCTGGACTCCTCGAGGATCGTGCGGACCTTGTCGACGGCGCCGGACTCGAAGTCGTGGTTGCCCAGCACCGCCAGCACCGGCGTGGGGCTGGCCGCGCGGAGCTCGCGCGCGAGCACCTGCGCCTCCTCGGGCAGGCCCAGGTCGGTGAGGTCGCCCGCGAGCACGATCGCGTCGGCGGCGCGGCTCATCGCGGCGAACAGGGACTCGAAGGTGCCCTGCGCGCTCGCGTTGCAGTGAAGATCACCCACCGCCGCGATGCGCATCGCGTGCCTCCTCATCCTGGCGCACCGCCGACGTCCAGCGGAACACATCGTCCTCGCTCATCCGGCCGCGCGGGGCGAGACGGGCGTCGGCGTAGCCCCAGACGGTGATGTCGGGCAGGTACTGGGCGCGGGAGAGCAGCGTCCCGTGGCACACGGGCTCGCCGGCCGGGGGATCGCCCTCCTCGGCATGGCGCCGCGCGAGGCGGCGCGCGAGGGCGCGCGCCCGCGGCGCCGGCTCGCTTGGATACACGAACTCGAACAGCACGAGGTGGCTCAGGAGCAGACGCCAGTGGTCGCCGAAGCGGCGGAGCAGCCGTTCCCAGTCGAGGTCGTCGTGGCCCGCGCGGATCAGATGGGCGATGTCGGCGCCGTCGTACCGCTCGCGCTCGGCGACGTAGGCCTTCGACCAGATCATCTCCTCGGGCGGGCACAGTCGTACCGGCACGCCCAGCACCGTGCCCGGCGTGCCGTACCGCATCCAGTCCTCGTCCACCTCCGCGATGCCGTTCCCCGAGCTGAAGATGAGGTCGACGAAGTCGCGCGCGGCGTACGCTTTGGCCAGCCAGTGCGGGAAGGGGACCTCGGTCTGGAAGCCCGCCGCGCGCAGCCGCTCGAGGGCGACGTCGACGTCGCGAGGCAAGATGAAGATGTCGAGATCCTTCGTCCACCGCGCGATGCCGGTGTACCGCTCCATGGCATACGCGCCGCCCACGACGTAGGGTACCCCTGCGCGCGCAAGGGCGACGAGCGCGCGACGATAGCGGCGCCGCGCGACCGCCGTCTCCTGGCGTGGCTTGTGCCGGCGCAGGGGGCTGATGAAGCCGCTGGGTGGAGCGGGCATAGAGGTCATGGGCGGGATCGCTACAAGATCCATGCCTCGGCCTATCTCGCGGTGAGGGCACCCGTCTGGGGGGTTCGACACCTCCTGCCTCGGCAAATCGGATAAGCCTTACCCGGTCGTGGCGACCGGGGAACCGTCGGGACTGGGAGGATCGCTACTGACGCGCTCCTCCTTCTCGCGCGCTCTCGATGAGAAGAACGAGCAAGCGATGTGCCACGCAACGAAAGTCCTTTGCATCGGTTGACTTGTTGGAGTGACTTCTCTATGTTGACCCGGCCATGAGCGACCTCCGCAAGGATCCGACGCGCGGTCAATGGGTGCTCGTTCGTCCATCCGGCGCGGTGCCGGCGACCCAGCCCGAATGCCCGTTCTGCCCCGGCAACGAGCGCCTCACTCCAAGGGAGATCGCGTCGTATCGCAAGGACGGCTCGACGGCCGACAGTCCCGGGTGGTCGGTGCGGGTCATTCCCGAGGCGGATCCCTACTTCCGGATCGAGCTGCCCCTCGACCGCGAGGGCGTGGGCCTCTACGACAAGATCACGCCGCGCGGGGCGAGTGAGCTGATCATCGAGAGCCCCCGCCACGACGAGTCGCCGGGCGGCATGCCGCTCCCGCAATGGGAGCAGGTGCTCTGGATGTATGGTGAGCGCATCCGCGATCTCAAGCGCGACCTCGCGATCCGGGATCTCCTCCTCACGCGCCGCCACCGCATTCCCGGCTCGCGCATCACCCATCCGTACTCGCGTATCACGGCCATCCCGATCATCTTCGACGAGGTGCGCCACAAGCTGGACCAAGCCCGCGAGTACTACCAATACAAGCGCCGCTGCATCTACTGCGACATCGTCAGGCAGGAGCTGGCCGACGCCGAGCGAGTGGTCCACGAGTCGGACCGCTTCGTGGCGGTGGTGCCCTATGCCGGACGAGCGCCCTTCGAGCTCTGGATCCTCCCCCGGCAGCACGCCGCCGCCTACGAGGACGCCCTGTCGGGCGACCTGGTGGCCGACCTCGCCAGGGTGATCTCGGGTTGCTTCCGTACCCTGGCGCGCGCGCTCGCCGACCCGTCCGTGGAGATGACGCTCTACTCCGCCCCGAACCGGGGCGCCAAGGTCTTGGCCGGGGAGTGGGCCACGCTGGCGGACGATTATCACTGGCATATCGGGGTGATACCACGGCCCGAGCGGGTCAAGCGGGTGGGGGGCATCTACGTGACGGATACCCCCCCGGAGGCCGCCGCCAGCCGGCTCCGAGACGCCTGGGCCCCGGGGTAGTCATCCCGCCCAACCTCCGGTGGACGCTTGACTTTCCCTTCCCCGGGGGGCAAACTCCGACTAGAAAGGTCGCCGATAGAAACGGTCGGATTTAGGGGGACAGGAGCGGAGATGCTGCGGTTCACCAAGCGCGCGGACTACGGTCTGATGGCGATCCACTACATCGCCGTCCAGCCGGACGATACCGCGGTGAGCGCGAAGCGCATCGCCGAGGAGTTCAACATTCCGTCCGAGCTGCTGGCGAAGATCCTGCAGCGCCTGGCCAAGGGCAAGCTGATCGTGGGGCACAACGGCCCCAAGGGCGGCTATGTCCTGGCCCGTCCTCGCACCGAGATCACGGTGGGGCAGGTGGTGCGGGCGCTGGAAGGGCCCGTACGGATCGTGAGCTGCATGGTCGACGATCACTGTCCCCAGTACTCGCGCTGCAACCTGCGGCTGCCCGTGCAGAAGATTCAGGCGAGCATCAGCTCGCTGCTGGATTCCATGACCCTGGCCGAGCTGGCGGCGGCCGGTGTTCCGCCGGAGACAGCGGTGGTGCCGGTGTCCGCACTGACCACGGCCAGCTGATCGAGAGGGAGACGAGGTCACATGGCGTTGAAGCTGCCCATCTTCATGGATAGCCAGTCCACCACCCCGGTGGACCCGCGCGTGCTGGAAGCGATGCTGCCGTACTTCACCGAGAAGTTCGGCCATCCGGCCAGCCGCAATCACCCGTTCGGCTGGGAGGCGGAGGGTGCGGTGGACCGGGCCCGGGGCGCCATCGCCGGGCTTGTCGGCGCGCGCGATCCGAAGGAGCTCGTGTTCACCTCCGGGGGCACCGAGTCGATCAACCTCGCCCTCAAGGGCGTGGCCGAGATGTATCGCGAGAAGGGCAATCACATCGTCACCACCGTCATCGAGCAACGGGCGGGGTTGGACGTATGCAAGCGGCTGGAGCGTCAGGGCTTCGAGGTGACCTATGTCCCCGTCGGAGCCGATGGGCTGGTGGATCCCGAGGCGCTACGGGCCGTCCTCACGGACAAGACGATCCTGATCTCGGTGATGCTCGCCAACAACGAGATCGGCACCGTGCAGGACGCCGCGGCGATCGGCAAGCTCGCCAAGGAAAAGGGCATCGTGTTCCACGTCGACGCCACCCAGGCGGTGGGCAAGGTCCCGGTGGACGTGGAGGCGATGGGCATCGACCTTCTCTCCTGCACCTCTCACATGCTCTACGGCCCGAAGGGCGTGGGCGCGCTCTACGTGCGGCGGAAGAATCCGCGGGTGCGCCTGGCCCCCATGATGGACGGCGGAGGCCACGAGCGCGGCATGCGGTCGGGCACCGTGCCGGTGCCGCTGGCGGTGGGCTTCGGCGCGGCGGCGGAAATTTGCCGGCAGGTCATGCCCGAGGAGTCGCGGCGCCTGGCCGGCCTGCGCGACCGGCTGCAGGACGCCATCCTCTCCAAGGTGGACGAGGCGTACCTCAATGGCCATCCGGAGCGACGGCTGCCTCACAACCTCAACATCTCGTTCGCCTACGTGGAGGGCGAGTCGGTGTTGATGGGGCTCAACAAGGAAGTGGCGCTGTCCTCGGGTTCCGCGTGCACCTCCGCCACCCTCGAGCCGTCTTACGTGATTTCGGCACTGGGTGTGGACTCGGAGCTGGCGCACTCGTCGATCCGCTTCGGCCTCCATCGCTTCAGCACCGAGGAGGAGGTCGACTTCGTGGGACGACGGACGGTGGAGGTCGTGACGCGGCTCCGCGAGATGTCGCCCCTCTACGAGCTGGCCAGGGAAGGCGTCGATCTCAAGACCATCAAGTGGAAGGCGGAATAGGGAGGCTCGGGAACCATGGCCTATAGCGACAAGGTCGTCGATCACTACAACAATCCCCGCAACGTGGGGTCCTTCACCAAGGACACTCCCGGGGTGGGGACGGGGCTCGTGGGCGCGCCCGAGTGCGGCGACGTCATGAAGCTCCAGATCAAGGTCAACGTCGAGACGGGGGTCATCGAGGACGCGAAGTTCAAGACCTTCGGCTGCGGTAGCGCCATCGCCTCGTCGAGCCTCGCCACGGAGTGGCTCAAGGGGCGCACGGTGGACGAGGCGGCGAAGATCAAGAACACCGACATCGTCAACGAGCTCAAGCTGCCCCCGGTGAAGATCCACTGCTCGGTGCTCGCCGAGGACGCCATCAAGGCCGCGCTTGCCGACTACAAGGAGAAATGGAGCCAGGCCGAAGCGGGGAGGGAGAGCGGCGCGTCTTAAGGACGGGCCGATCACAGGCTCGAGGAGGAGCGAACTCTCATGGCGGTGACACTGACCGAGAAGGCGGCGACGCAGGTCAAGAAGCTCATGGCGGAGCAGACGCAGCAGGTCTTCCTCCGCATGGGCGTGAAGGGCGGCGGCTGCTCCGGGCTCTCCTACTCGCTGGAGTTCGA
>Ga0075423_10001909_pt1 | contig 18706 bp, 22 predicted proteins | sample SoiMethybrSBSTD2_FD_80114 | JGI IMG/M metagenome (GOLD analysis project Ga0075423, IMG submission 80114) | Bulk soil microbial communities from a Populus tree surrounding site in Tennessee, USA - Soil MetaG P. TD hybrid SBSTD2 | ecosystem: Environmental > Terrestrial > Soil > Tree plantation...
CAAGGCGATGGGGATCTCCCTCCTCATCGCCGAGTCCAACCTCGCCTCCGCCTCCCGGGTGGCCGACCGCCTCTACGCGATCGACCGCGGCGAGATCATCTACGACGGGAGCCCGCAGCGCGTCTTCGAGAACGAGGACGTCATGAAGACCATCCGCGGCTGACGCGGACGGAGCGCTCAGCGCGCGCCGGGCGGCTCGCCGGTGAGGATGTGGGAGGCGTGATGCAGCACCATGCGCCACTCTCCGCCTCGCCGCTCGAAGAGATTGGTGGCGAGGAGGGTGGTCACCGCGATGTTGCCACGCACCTGGGAGAGGATGTGCTCGGAGCAGGTCACCCAGCCCAGGTCCCCCGCCGCCCGCGCCTGGACGTCGCCCAGGCTGAAGCGCATCTCCTGGCTGTCCTTGAAGATGGCCTCCCAGGACTGCCGCACCGCCTCCCACCCTTCCAGCATCGCCCAGCCGGGGTGGATGCACCGCACGTGCTCGCCGTGGGACCACACCGCGTCCATCTCGGCGAGGTCGAGCGCCTCGAACGCCCGGTAGAAGCGGGTGTTGGCCTCCTCGAGCTCGGCGCTCTCGTCGTCGGGCGTCATGTCGGGCACGAGATGACGAAGGCGTCGCCGTCACGCGTCACGGTGAGGGGATCGAGGCGCGCGCCGGGACACGGACCCTCGGTGCAGACACCGGTGTCGGGGGCGAACACGGCGCCGTGCACCGAGCAGACGAGATGACGCCCGTCCTGCGAGTAAAAGCCCGCGGCGCGGAGGTCGAGCGGGTTGCCGGCATGGGGGCATGCGTTGACGTAGGCGACGAGGGTGCCGGCGTGATTCACCACGAAACCCTCCACCAGCTGCCCGCCGTGCCGCCGGAGCCGGAGCTTCACCGTCTGGCCCGGCGCGAGCGTGTGCGCGTCCAGCCGCCAAGTCTCGGCGTCCACGCCCCGGTTCTATCACAACCAGACACCCAGGGTTACGATGGGGCCATGCGGACGCGCGTCATCCTCGTCCTGCTCGCGCTGTCGCTCGCCGCCTGCGCCACGCCGCCGATGGCCGATGACGGGACGCTGCCCCGCCATGCCCTGATCGGCACGTCCTGGCTCGCCCAGGCCATCGACGGGACGGGGGCGGATTCCGCGGTGCAATCGACCGTCACGTTTCAGCGAGAGGACCAGGTGATCGGCAGTGGCGGCTGCAACCGGTACTTCGGCCGCCTCGGGCTCAGCGGCAGCACGCTGTCGATCAGCGGCGTGGGCAACACCAGGATGATGTGCTCGCCGGTGCCGGTGATGCAGCAGGAGCAGCGCTTCCTGGAGGCGCTGCAGGCCTCGGTGGCCTGGCGGCGCGAGGGCGATACGCTCGTCCTCCTCGACCTCGCGGGGCGCGAGCGGCTGCGACTGGTCCGCACCGCCAGCTGATCCGGACCCTCGCGACCGGCGTGGTACAGTGATTGCCTATGGCCGCCGCCGAAACCCTCGCAGTTGATGCGCGCGGCCTGACCAAGACCTTTCGGGGAGGCTGGCTGGGGGGGCGCCGCACCGAAGCCCTGCGCGGGGCGAGTCTCGCGGTGCCGCGGGGCGCCATCATGGGGCTGCTCGGCCCGAACGGCGCGGGCAAGACCACGCTGCTGTCCATCCTCGCCACCTTGCTCATTCCCGATGGCGGCACCGCGCGCATCCTCGGACTCGACGTGGTGAAGCAGGCGCGGGAGGTGCGCCGGCGGCTCAACATGACCAGCGGCAACACCTCGTTCGTGTGGAGCCTGCGGCCGCCCGAGGTGCTGGAGTTCTACGGACGTCTCTACGGGTTCCAGGGCCGTGCCCTCCGGACGCGCGTGGAAGCGCTGATCGAGCTGTGCGAGCTCGGTCCGCACCGGAAGACGCAGTACAACGAGCTGTCCACGGGGCTCAAGCAGCGTCTCGCTTTCGCGAAGTCGCTGCTGAACGATCCCGAGGTGCTGTTCCTTGACGAGCCCACGCTGGGGCTCGATCCCGACGTGTCGGTGCGCATCCGCGCCCAGGTGGCGAATCTTCGGCGCGAGCGTGGCACCACCATCATCCTCACCACCCACTACATGCGGGAGGCCGAGGAGCTCTGCGACGAGATCGCCTTCATCAAGGGCGGTCGCATCCTCGCCCAGGGCCCGCCCGACGCCCTCAAGCGGCAGATCCGCATCGGCGAGGTGGTCGCGCTCAAGCTCGACCCCGTCGAGCCCGCCGGGCTCGCGGACCTGGCGGGGGTGCTCGACGTGCGGCGCCACGGCGACACCGTGGAGGCCACCGTGGACGCGGTCGAGAAGCGCCTGCCCGAGATCCTGCGCTGGCTGCACGACCAGGGCGTGGTGGTGCGCGACTGCCGGGTTCACGAGCCCGATCTCGAGGAGGTGTTCGTTGAGCTCGCTCGCTGAGCGGAGCGCCGCGCTCCGCCCTGTCGACGGCCTCCGCGCGGAGTGGACGCGGACCTGGGCCTTCGCGCATCGGAACCTCGTGATGGCGCGGCGGAACGTGTTCTTCGTCTTCGAGCTGGCGTTCTGGCCGGGCGTGGCCATGCTCTCTCACGGCCTCCTCACGCGGTTCCTCGAGCTCACCCCCCAGATGACCGCGTTCATCCTGGCCGGGACGGTGGCGCTCTCCACGGTCCAGGTATGCCAGTTGGATGTGGCCTACGTCGTGCTCTTCGACATCTGGTCGAAGTCGATGAAGCATCAATTCCTCACCCCAACCGAGATCCGCCACCTGGCCATCGGCTCGTGGCTGGTCGGGGTCGGGCGGGGTCTGGTGGTGTTCGCGCTGATGGCGGCGATCGGCTCGCGCTTCTTCGGCTTCGACTTCCTCGGGGCGGGCCCGCTGAGCCTCGCGCTGTTCCTCCTCGGCTGCTTCCTCTGCTCGCTGATCATCGGCCTCTGCGTGTGCGCGCTCGTGGTCCTCTTCGGCACACGGGCGGAGACCTCCGCGTGGGCCACCGTGAACCTGCTCGTGATGCTCTCCGGCATCTACTATCCCGTCTCGGTGCTCCCGGACTGGGCGCAGGCGGTGTCGAGGGCGATCCCGCTCACGTACTTCCTCGACGACTTCCGCACGGGCTACGGCTTCCCGAGCGCCTTCGCCCATCCGCTCGTGATGGGCTTCGGCCTCGCCGCGGTCTATCTCGTCCTCGCCCATTGGGCCTTCGCCGCCGCCATCACGCGGTCGCGGCGGACCGGGCTGCTCCTCAAGCTCTCCGAGTGAGCGATCCCCTGACGGGCTCGGCGCTGTGGGCGGTCGCGCTGGGTCTCCTCCTCGGCGTCCAGCACGCGACCGACGCCGACCACGTGGTCGCGGTCGCGACCATCGTGAGCCGGACGCGCCGCTTCGGGGCGGGCGCGCTGGTCGGCGTCTTCTGGGGGCTCGGCCACACGCTGACGATCACCGGGGTGGGGGTGGCCATCATCCTCTTCCGGGTCACGGTGACGCCGACGGCTGGCCTCGCTATGGAGTTCGCGGTCGCCGTCATGCTCGTCATCCTGGGCGTCGCGCGCCTGACCCTCGCGCTGCGGGGCGCGCGCACCGTCGCCCCCGAGCATCTCGTCGAGCCCCACCGTCACGACGCCGCGCCCTCGTTCCACAGCCACGTCCACGCGCACGGCGCCCTCGTGCACCGGCACCCCCACGTGCACCCGCCGGCCCGCCTGGCCGAGGCGCTGAGCAGCGTGGGAATCGGCCAGGCGGTCCGCTCCACGCTGATCGGGGTGGTGCATGGCCTGGCGGGGAGCGCGGCGGTGGCGCTGCTGGCGCTCAGCACCATCGCGGACCCGTACCTCGCCGTGGGCTATTTGCTGGTGTTCGGGGTGGGGACGATCGCGGGCATGACCGCGATCACGGGGCTGATGGCGCTGCCCTTCGCGGTGGGCGCCGGCTGGCTTACACGCTGGCAGCGCGCGCTCGCCGTGGGGACGGGCGCGCTGTCACTGGGCCTCGGGCTCTACCTCGGCTTCCACGTGGGCGTGGTCGACGGCCTCTTTCGCTGAGGCCGGGCTGGCCCCGGTTAGCGAGAGAGGAACTTCGTCACGCTGGCGGTGATGCCGGCCGCGTCCAGGCCGTGCTTGGCGTAGAGCCCCTTCTGGTCGCCCGACTCGCCGAACCCGCTGACACCGAGCTTGCGCAGCGGGGTCGGCATCACCTCGGACAGCATCTCCGCGACCGCGCCGCCCAGGCCGCCCGACACGCTGTGGTCCTCCACGGTCACGACGTGGCCGGTCCTCCCCGCCGAGCGGAGAATGGTCTCCTCGTCGAGCGGTTTGATGGTGGCCACGTTCAGCACCTCGGCGTGGATGCCCTCGGACTCTAGCCGCTTCGCCGCCTCCAGGGCGTTCCACAGCGGGCCGCCCGTGGCGAGGATCGACACGTCCGTGCCCGGCCGCAGCACCTCGGCGCGTCCGAACTGGAACCGGAAACCGTCCCCGTGTACGTTCTCGAGGTTCTGGCGGGTGAGCCGGAGATAGACGGGCCCGGGATGCTCGACGGCCCATGCGATTGCCTGCTTGGTCTCGATCTCGTCGGCGGGCTGTACGATCGGGATGTTCGGGAGCGCGCGCAGACAGGCCATGTCCTCGAGGCCCATCTGCGTGTAGCCGTCCTCGCCGATGGCCACGCCCACATGCGTCCCCACCAGCTTCACCGGCGCCTGGGTGTAGGCCACCGAGACGCGGATGGTCTCGAAGCGGCCCACCAGGAAGCAGGCGAACGAGCAGGCAAAGGGCACGCGCCCGGAGAGCGCGAGCCCCGCCGCCATGCCGATCATGGTCGACTCGGCGATGCCGACATTGAACGCGCGACCGGGATGAGCCTTGGCGAACTTCGCCGTCATGGTGGACTTCGAGAGGTCGGCGTCGAGCGTGATGATTCGCTCGTCCTTGGCGCCGAGATCGAGGAGCGCCTCTCCGAACGCGGCCCGCGAAGACTTGCCCGGCATCACTTCTTCTCCATGGCGGCGAGCTCGGCGAGGATGGGAGCGGCCCACGCGGGCGGCTCGCCGCCGCTGGCGGGGAGCCCGAGGATCTCGCGGACGGCGCGCACGGCCTCCGCGGGGCTGGGCGCCTTACCGTGCCACTCGGGGTTGTCTTCCATGTACGACACGCCCTTGCCCTTCACGGTGTGGGCCACGATGAACACCGGCTTGCCCTTGATGGCCTCCGCCTGGTCGAGCGCCTTCTCGATCTGCCCGAAGTCGTGGCCGTCGATCTCGATCACCGCCCAGTTGAACGCCTTCCACTTGTCGACGATCGGCTCGATGTCCAGGATCTTCTTGACGTGGTCGTCGAGCTGGATGCCGTTGTAGTCGAGGATCGTGCAGAGGTTGTCGATGTGATGATCGGGTGCGCCCACCTTGGGCCCGGACATCGCCGCCTCCCACACCTGGCCCTCCTGGATCTCGCCGTCGCCCACGATGCAGTAGACCCGCGAGCTCTTGCCGGCAAGCTTGAGACCCAGGGCCATGCCGAGCGAGATCGAGAGCCCCTGACCGAGCGAGCCCGTGGCCGCTTCGATACCGGGCAAGGCCACCCGGTCCGGATGCCCCTGGAGCGGGCTCCCGAGCTTGCGCAGCGTCAGGAGCGCGCTCTCGGGAAAGTAGCCCGCCCTGGCCATGCACACGTATTGCGCGGGCACGCAGTGGCCCTTGGAGAGGACGAGCCGGTCACGGTCCTCCCACAGCGGGTGCTTCGCGTCGTAGCGCATCCGGGAAAAATAGAGGACGGTCAAGATGTCGATCACCGACAGGGAGCCGCCGGGGTGACCCGACCCCGCGTGGGTGAGCATCCGGATGATCTGCACGCGGGACTCCCGCGCGATTTGCTGCAGCTGGCCGAGATCCGGCTTCGTCATGGCTTCAGATGATACGGACCGTGGGGGTGCCGCGCAAGCGCGGGCGCGCTCACGATTTTCCCGGCGCCGCCTTCGACGCCGTCGGAAAGCCCTTCGCGACCCAGCCGGGCAGGCCTTCGTCGAGGATCTGCATGTTCCGGTGCCCTGCGAGATAGAGGATCTTGTAGGCCCCCCGGGCCAGCTCGTGCGGGCACGCTCAGTAGAGGACGATGAAGTCCGTGCGCGAGATCTCGGACAGCCGCCGCGGGAACTCGCGCAGGAAGATGTTGCGGGCGCCGGCGATGTGGAGCTCGTCGAACTGCTCGGGGCTGCGCACGTCCACGAAGCCGACCCGCTGCTTGAGATCGAGCAGGGCCTTGGCCTCGTCCACCGAGACGTACCGCTCCGGCACGTCGGGGTCGCCGGCGGGCGCGGCGCCCAGGGCCACGAACGCCAGCGCGGCGACGAGTGCGGCGAGCGCGCCTCTCACTGAAAGGGCTCCACCCACACGCGGTCACCCGCGCGCACGTCGCCTCGCTCCTCCTCGATGACGATGAAGCAATTCCCCTGCGCCATCGACGAGAGGATGCCCGAGCCCTGCGGCCCGGTGGTGCGGACCCGCCACTGGTCGTCTACGTACTCGAGAATGCCGCGCTTGAACTCGCGGCGCCCCTCGCGCTTGCGCATGGGCTCGGTGGCCACCGCGTGGAAGCGGGGCGGGACGAGCTCGCGCCGGCCCGCGAGCTTCCACAGTGCGGGGCGGACGAAGAGGCTGAACGTGAGCATCGACGCCACCGGGTTGCCGGGCAGGCCGAAAAAGTGCGCGGCGCCGATACGCCCGACGGCGAGGGGACGCCCCGGCTGCATCGCCACCTGCCAGAAGTCGATGCCGCCCGCCTCCTGCAGCACCGCCTTCACGAGATCGTAGTCGCCGACCGACACGCCGCCGGACGTGAGCACGATGTCGGCGGCCCGCGCCGCCTCGGTGAGCCGCGCGTGGAGGACGTCCTGGAGGTCCGGCACGATCCCGTAGTCCGTCACCGTCCCGCCCGCCGCCTCCACGAGCCCGTGCAGGGAGAAGCGGTTGGAGTCGAAGATCTGGCCGGGCTTGCGCGTCTCGCCGGGCTCGACCACCTCGTCGCCGGTGGAGAGGATGGCCACGCGCGGCCGCTGCCGCACCAGGATCTGCGGGAAGCCGAGCGACGCGGCCACGCCCAGCTCCTGCGGGCGCAGCACCGATCCCGCCGGGACAACCACGCTCCCCGCGCGCACGTCCTCGCCACGGCAGCGCGTGTTGACGCCGTGCTCGATGGGCCCCACCGTGATGCGGGCACCCACGCGCTCGACGACCTCCTGGGGATACACGGTGTCGGCACCGGCCGGCATGGGCGCGCCGGTCATGATACGCAGGGCCTGGCCGGGACCGACGACGCCCTCGAACACGCCGCCGGCGGCGAGCTCGCCCACCACCGTGAGCTCCCGACGCTCGCCCGAGGGGATGGGCGCATGGGCCACCGCATAGCCGTCCACCGCGGAGTTGTCGGTTGGAGGCACGTCGATGGGCGCGCGGAGGTCTTCGGCGAGCACGCGGCCGAGCGCGGCGGGGACGGGAACGATGTGCGGCGGCGCCACCGTCGTGATCTGCGCGAGGATGCGCGCCTGCGCGTCCGCGACCGAGATCATGGCCGTCATTATAGACGCTATAATGCGTGACGCGATGAACGAGACGCTCGACTCCTCGCCCGAGATCGAGCTGGTCTACGCGGCGCCGGCACCGCCGCGGCCGGCCGGCTTCTGGCGCCGCGGCGTGGCGCTGCTCCTCGACTACGTCTTCCTCGTGCTCATGATGGGCGTGGCCGGCGGCCTCGTCACCGCGCTGTGGGGCGAGACGGGCCGGAGCGCCCGCGTGGTCAACGCCGCGCTCACCGCCTTCCGGTGGTTCCTCCCGCTGCTCTACGCGGTGCTGTTCCACTGGCTCTGGGGGCAGACCATGGGCAAGATCGTCGTCGGCGCGCGCGTGGTCACCCTCGACGGCGGCAGCCTCTCGCTCTCGCGCGCCATCGGTCGCACGCTGGCCTGGGTCGTCGCCGCGCTGCCCCTCGGCCTCGGGCTGGCCCTGGCCGCGGCGCGCCGGGACCGCCGCGGGCTCCACGATCTCCTGGCGGGCACGCGCGTCGAGCGCGCCTGACGCCGTCGTGGCCTTGCCGCTGCCCCTGCGCAACCGCCTCGCCGACCTGGTCCTCGACGCCCTTCACGACGCCGACGCCCGCGAGGGCCTGCGCGCGCTCGCCGCGGTCTGCGCGGACCCGCGCGCCCTCGAGGTTGCGCGCCTGCCCGCGCGCTTCCCGCTGGAATTCTTCGAGCGCGGCGCGGAGGGTCTGGCGGTGCGGAGCGGCTTCGCCGCGCACGCGCGCGAGCTGGCCGAGCGGGCGGAGGCGGCGTGGCAAACCGTGGGCAAGCGCGCGCTCGGCCCCGCCGCGCCGTCGCTCGCGGCGACCCTCGACGCCGCCGGCGCGCTCTTCGACGCCAGGCTGTACTTCGAGGTGCACGAGCTGCTCGAGCCGTGCTGGTTCCGCGCGCTGGGGCGGGAGCGCGAGGCACTGCAAGGGCTCATCCAGATCGCGGTCGGCTTCCAACATCTCGTCAACGGCAATCGGCGCGGCGCCCTCGGCCTGCTCCACGACGGCGCGGCCAAGGTCGCCGCCGGGGCGCCCGCCGATCGGTCCCTCACGGATTTCGCCGCGGGCGCGCGGCGCTGCGGCGCTGCGCTCGCGGCGCACGGCGACGGCGCGCCCTTCGACCTCACGCTCATCCCAACGTTCCCTCGCGCGAGCGCGGCGCGGTGAGCGATCTCTTCCTCGTGCGAGACCCCACGGAGATCGGGCGCCGCCGCCAGGGGCTCGCCAAGGGCCAGATCGTGGAGACTTGGCCTGACCGGATCGAGCCGGGCGAGTGCTGGGTCGGGCAGGCGAGCAAGGCGCTGCTGGACGGCGCGGGCCCGCCGCTGCGCGCGCGCCTCCGGCTCGACGGCGCGCACGTCCCGATCTACTACGGTCCGCGGCTCTGCGATCTGGACTCGCTCCCGACCGAGGAGTCGCTGCGCGGCCGAATCCTCGCCGCCCACGGCATCGCGGCGCTCTGGATCACCCTCGACGCGGCAGGTGCGCGCGTGAGCCACACGCCGACCTCGCCCGACGATCCGGTGTTCTTCCTTCGCCGCCCGGGGAGCGGACGCCCCCACGTGTGGCGGCTGTTCCGCCGTCGCGACGAGGCGGAGGCGTATGTGGGCGAGCGCCACGATGGGGACGAGGAGGCGGCGGCTTGGGCGGCCGGTCTGCCGGCGGCGACCTGGGACGATCTCATCGCGCGATATGCCACGACGGACGACTCCTGAGGAGAGAGCCATCATGGATCTGGGACTCGGCGGCAAGACAGCCCTGGTGACGGGCGGCAGCAAGGGCATCGGCCTCGCGGCGGCGCGCGGCCTGGCCGCGGAGGGCGTGCGCGTGATGATCGCCGCGCGCGACGCGACCGTGCTCGCGCGCGCCGCCAAGGACATCGAGGCGGCGACGGGTCGCCCGGTGGAGACGGCGGCGGTGGATCTGTCCACGCTCGCGGGCGTCCGCGCGCTGGTGGCGGACGCCGTCACGCGCCTCGGGCGTCTGGATATCCTCGTGAACAACGCGGGCGCCATCAGGGGTGGCGACTTTCTCACGACGCCTGACGAGGAATGGCTGCGCGGCTGGAGTCTGAAGCTGCTCGGCTACATCCGGATGGCGCGCGAAGCGCTCCCCGCCATGCGGCGGCAGGGACGGGGCCGCATCATCAACGTGGTGGGCGCGGCCGCGCGCAATCCTGCACCCACCTACATGATGGGCGGCGCCGCCAACGCCGCGCTCATCAACTTCACCAAGGCGCTCGCCGACCTGGGCGCGGGCGACGGCGTGCTCGTGACGGGCGTGTCGCCGGGGCCCGTGAAGACGGAGCGGTGGGACACGCTGCTGAGGCAGCAGGCGGAGGCGGCGGGAGAGGACGTGTTCGCATTTGAGAAAGCGCGGAGCGCGGAGTATCCGCTGGGGCGCATCGCGCTGCCGGAAGAAGTCGCCGACCTGATCGTGTTCCTCGCCTCCGAACGCGCAACGTTCTTGACCGGAATTACGATCACCGTCGATGGCGGCATCACACGCGGGGTGTTCCTGTGAGGACTGCGTCGAGGTGACGTGTGAGCGAACGTGCTGCAACTTCGTGAAATAGAGAACTTCCTGCCGTAAAATTCGCTTGACAGCCCCCCGGGCCGTCACTAGGGTATGCCAACCGTCGGAGGCTTGGTTCACGGGCCCGACCGTCGGTTGAGGTGGTTCCGGGGAGCTGTACCCCACACGCCGCCGGGGTGCGCCGGGTCGGTCTCGGTCCCGGGTGCGGCAGGAGGTTCGCGATGCCCGCTAAGCTGTTTGTAGGCAATCTGTCCTTCCAGGCGACCGAAGAGGACCTGCGCGAGCTGTTTCAGCAAGCGGGCGTCGTCGACTCGGTCCGTATCGTCACCGACCAGTTCACGGGCCGTCCCCGAGGGTTCGGGTTCGTGGAGATGGCCAGCAAGGAAGAGGCGTCCAAGGCCATAGAAATGCTGAACGGCCGGCTCTTCCGGGACCGGAACCTCGTCGTGGACGAGGCCCGGCCACAGCCCGCCCGCGGGGGAGGCGGTTCGCGGCCCGATCGCGGCCCGCGGCCCGGCGGAGGCCCAGGGGGCGGAGGCGGCTGGCGCCGCTAGCGACTCGAACGCCGAAGCCCCGGGGTCGAAAGCCCCGGGGTTTTTTCATCGAGGTGTATACTCAACACATGGAGAGGACTCGCTCCGGCGCGGCGCGCACCATCCCCGGCGTCCCGGCCCCGGGCTTCGCCCGGCGCATGGGTGGGGTCGTGGACAGCCGGCGCGCCGCCACGTTCCAGGAGCTCCAGAGCGTGGAGCTGGTGAATCGCCTCAAGCCCGGCCCGGGCGGAGGCGGCATGCCGTTCGGCTGGACGGTGAACCCTTACCGCGGCTGCGAGGTGGGCTGCGTCTACTGCTACGCGCGCCCCACGCACGAATATCTCGGCCACGCCGATCCGGCGGAATTCGAGTCGCGGATCTACGTCAAGCGCGCGGAGCCGGGGCGGCTCCACGAGGCGCTGAAGAAGGCGCGCGAGAGCGGCGAGGAGATCGCCATCGGCACCGCCACCGATCCCTATCAGCCGGCGGACGGCCGCTTCCGCATCACCAGAGATGTCCTGCGGGCGATCGCGCGCGTGCGCGGGCTCCGCGTGGGCATCACCACCAAGTGCGCCTCCATCACGCGCGATCTCGACCTCCTCGCGGAGATCGCGGCGAGCTCCGAGCTGATCGTCAACATCTCCCTGATCAGCCTCGACGCGGATCTCCTTCGCGCGATCGAGCCGCGCGCGCCGCGGCCGGACCTGCGCCTCGGCGCCATGCGCGCGCTCGCCGGGGCCCACGTGCCGGTGCGCCTCTTCGTCATGCCTATTCTGCCCGGCATCACCGACGGCGAGCCGGGGCTGCGCGAGCTGCTCGCCGCGGCCCGGGCCGCGGGGGCGCGTGAGGCGGTGTGGAACGTCCTCTTCCTACGCGGTAGCGTGCGGGGCTTCTTCCTGGACTACGTACGCCGCGAGATGCCGTGGCTCAGCGCGCGGTACGAGGCGCTCTACGCGCACGGGACGCGCGCGCAGGCCGAGTATCGCGGGATGGTCGAGGGCCGCGTGGAGCGGCTGGCCCGCGAGGTCGGGCTCGGCGGCCTCACCCGCGAGGACCGAATCCGGCGCGAGGCGGTGCCGGCGCCGCCGCGCCAGCTCGAGCTGGTCTGGTAGGCCGCCGCCGCAATCCGATTGACTCGTCAGTTCCCAAAATCCAGCGACGCCTGGACCGGCCCCGCTTCCTCGACCTCCTCCGACTCCTCGACCACCACCGCCAGGCCCTCGCGCGCGACGAAGGGCAGGAACTTCTCGGCGAGCTCGCGCAGCTTCGCGACGTAGTAGGCGGTGTTCTCGTCGGGCGCGGCGGGATCCCAGGCCGTTGCGAGCTTCGCCGCCTCATTGACCTTGATGCGGACGCCCTCGCCGGTCACGTAGTACGAGACCTGATCGCCCGCCTGGTAGGGGCGCTCGGCGCGGAGCGCCAGCTCGTAGGCGGCGCCGGGATTGCGCGTGCCCGCCGTCACCTTCTCCTGGTAGGCTCCCGGCGACTCCTGCAGGGTCTCCGTCTTCATGAACTGGCGCACCGGCACGCGGCGGGCAACGAAGTCCTCCTCCCAGCGGCGGTTGAGCGCGGCGATCTCGTCCCGCCGGCCGGTGAGGAGGAGACGGAACATCTCCTCCATCCACTGCCGCTGGAAGAGCTCGATGCCGCGCGAGCGGAGTCCGGAGCCCTTGATGAGGAGCTTGCCGGCGGGATCGAGCAGCACGTAGTTCTTCATCTTGTAGCTCAGCATCGCCGGATAGCGGCCGCCTAGCTCGAGCTGTATCCACTCCGGGAAGGTCTCGCCGAGCCGCGCGAGCAGCTCGTCCTCGGCCTCGGGGGCGGCGAGCGCGTCCGGCGGCACGAAGTAGATCCCGTCGGTGTCGACCTCGATGACGGTCGCCCCCAGGGCGCCCAGCCGGTCCACGAGCCCGGTGACCAGCCGCCGGCCCTCGCCGGTGACCCGGTTGGCCGCCTCGAAGTCGTTCCAGTGTCCGAAGCCGGTGCCGAGATAGCCGTAGAACGAATTGATGAGGATCTTGAACGTCTGCTGCAGCGCCCCCAGCAGGAGGCGGTCGGCCTCGCTCGTCGCCTCGCGCGCGAGGCGCTTGGCGCTGACGCGGAACTCGCGCAGATCGCCGAGCATGGCGCCGAAGATACCGAGGGCGTCGTCCGCCGGCATGATGCCCTGGCCCAGCATCAGCGAGGGATAGAGCGAAGTCACGTCCACGTGGAGCACGTTCCGGGCCACCCCCTGCTGGTAGACCGCGGTGAAGCCGCCCATGACCGAGCGGCCTGCGCCTGCGCGGGGAACGGCCTGGCCGCCGTGGAGATACTCGCGGAGTAGCAGCGCGTCGATCTTCGTCGCATTGCCGCGCAGGACCACCGACTCGTAGTCGAAGGGCAAGGCCTGGGCCTGGACGAAGTAGGGCGGCGAGAGGATGGCGGAGAGGCCGAGCGTCTCCAGCACGTCGTCGCGGGCATAGGCCATGAGGCGCGCGGGATCCTCGGCGAACACGCGGGGAATGTCCTCGGCGGGCAGGTACGTGCGCGCGGGCGCCGCCACCCCGAAGTGACGCGCCACCTCCTTGAGCCCGAAGGAGTCGAGATTCCGCGCGGCCACGTCGTAGAGCTGGGCGAGCATCCACGTGTCCACGATGTGCCGTCCCGCCACGGCGTAGCGCCGGTACGCGATCGTCCGCTCCGCCACCTGCATGCGCGAGGCGTACCCGCGCAGCGTCGAGGCGTCGCGCCCCCACGCCAGCGGCACACGGTGGCGGCGGGCGCGCGCCTCGAGGTACTCCAGGTCGAAGCGGAAGATATTGTGGCCCTCGAGCACATCGGGGTCGCGCTCGGCGATGAGCCGGCCGCACGCGCGCAGGAGCTCTTGCTCGTCCATCTCGGCGCCCGACAGGACGGTGGACCAGCCGGTAGAGTCGGCGAGGGCGATTGCGATGATCCGGTCGCCCTCGCGCGCGGCGTTGGGGAACTCGAAGCCCGGCGTGGTCAGCACCTCGATGTCCAGCGCAAGGCGCCGGAGGTCGCTCAGGACCATGCCGCGGAACGAGGTGCGGCCCGTGCGGAGCAGGTACTGATGGACGGGATCGCCCAGGAAGAGATAGGGCCCCTGGGGATCGCCCGGCGAGCGGCCGGAGAGCCGGCGGCACTGCTCGCGCGCCTTCTCGGCCTGGCTCCACGAGGGAAAGGTCGCGAGCCAGCGGTAGACACCCTCGCCGGGGAGGGCGATCAGCTCGCGCTCGCCCGGGAGCCCGTCCAGGAGGTCCGGCTCGGCAAGGAGGATGAAGGGGCGAAAGGGCTCCTCCACGGCGTGGACGACGCCCTCCCGGCGCGAGTAGACGCGCACGGTGGTGTCGCCGGGCGCAAAGGCGAGGAGGCCCGGGGTGTCGTCGCGGCCGAAGAGGAGGGGATTGCCGTAGAACGGCAGCGGGATCGCGCTCAATTGAGCCGGCTCAGCTCGGACTGAAGCCGCGTCAGCTCGCGCCGGGCGATCTCGTAGCGCGGCTCGATGCGGAGGGCCTGGCGCAGCTCCGCCACGGCCTCGCGCAGTCGGTTCTGCTTCACGTAGACTCGGGCGAGGTTGAAGTAGGGGAACTGGCGCGGCTCGTAGCGGGGCGCCAGCTTCGCGCGCTCGAGCCACGGGGGCGCCTCGTCGTGGCGTCCTAGCTCGATCAGGTAGGCGCCGATGTCGTTGTAGGGATTCCCGAACGACGGATCCACGGCGATGGCGAGCTTGCACTGAGTGATCGCGTCCTCGTGGCGTCCCTGGAATGACATCGCCCAGCCGAGAAAGGTGTGGGCCTCCGCGGTGGGATGCGCGGCGATCGAGCGCCGGTAGCCCTCGATCGCCTCGTCGAGGCGACCCGCCATCTGATGCTCGTACGCGCGCTGGAACTCGTCGCGCGCGTCGTCGATCCGTCCGAGCTCGTCCACGAGTCCTCCCCTTCAAATTCTACCCCAGCCTCGCGAAGGGCTGGCGGTGACCGGTGGCTTCCGCTATGCTGGGCCGCCATGTGGACTCGTGCACTGGTCGCGCTCACCACCGCCGCGCTGCTCGCAGGCTGCGCGGGACCCGCGCGCATCACCTACCAGAACGTCACGCCCGACAACCCGGCGACGATCAGTGCGACGGTGACGCGCCCGTCCGGCCCCGGCCCGTTCCCGGCGGTGGTGGTCATGCACGGCTGCGGCGGTCTCTCGCCGCAACTCGAGCGCTGGGCGCGCTGGTTCGCCGATCGCGGCTACATCGGCATGGTCGTCGACAGCTTCGGCCCGCGGAAGGTCAAGGGCGACTGCGCGCCGGAATCGCCCGACGACATCCCGGTGACCGCGCGGCTCGACGATGCCTTCGGCGCGCTCAAGTGGCTGCAGTCGCAGCCCGACGTCCGCAAGGATCGTGTGGGCATCATCGGATACTCGCAGGGCGGCGTGTACGCGATGTCGGCCGTCAACGGCCCCAGCCTGGAACGTGCCGCCCGGCGCGGGGTCAAGATCCCCGAGCCCGGCTTTGCGGCCGGGGTGGGCGTCTACCCCGGCGGCTGCCGCTCCTTGATCCCACAGCTCGCCGTCAAGCCCTTGCTCGTGCTCATCGGCGAGGTCGACGACTGGACGCCCCCCGAGCATTGCCAGCAGATGGTGGAGTCCATGAAGTCCCGGGGCGCCAATACCTCCATCGTCGTGTACCCGGGCGCCTATCACTACTTCGACGTCGAGGAGCAGAAGAAGGAATATCTGCCGGACGTGGGGAACGACTTCAAGCCGAGCGGACGGGGTGCCACGGTGTCCTATCAGCCCGAGGCCGCCGCGGACGCCTACCGGCAGGTCGAGCGCTTCTTCGGGCGTTACCTCAAGCCGTAGCGTCGTCGCGGGATGGCGGAGCCGGTGGGCAAGCAGGAAATGCGGGAGCGTGTGTGGCGCGCCATGGAGATCCACGGCGCCGCGCGCTTCCCCGGCGCCAAGGGGCGCATCCCCAATTTCCCCGGCGCCGAGCGCGCCGCCCTCCAGCTGCAGACCTTGCCGGAGTGGAAGCGCGCGCGAGTGGTCAAAATCAATCCCGACGCGCCCCAGCTGCCCGTGCGCCGCATGGCGCTGCGCGAGGGCAAGCTCGTCTACGTCGGGGTACCGCGGCTCCGCGCGGAGCGGCCGTTCCTCGAGCTCGATCCCGCGCGCCTCGGCGCGCGCGGGCCCAAGGCGGCCACCATCAAGGGGGCGGCGGTGCACGGCCGGCCGGTGGGCCTCGACGACATGCGGCCGATCGATCTCATCGTGTGCGGCTCGGTGGTCGTCAACGGTCGGGGAGCGCGGCTCGGCAAGGGCGGAGGCTACTCCGACCTCGAGTACGGCATGCTGCGCGCGCGGGGGCTCGTGACCGACCGCACGCCCGTCGTGACGACCGTGCACCCGCTCCAGATCGTGCCGCAGCAGCTCCCCCGGCTTCCGCATGACATCACGCTCGACTGGATCGTGACCCCCGAGGGCCTCCTGCGCTGCGCGAGCGGGCTGCCCCGACCCCGGGGCATCTACTGGGACTATCTCGACGACGCCGCGATCGCGGCCATCCCGGTGCTCGCCGAGCTCCGGGGCGCGCGCGAGGCGCGCTGAAAGGACGGGCGATGGACCTCGGACTGAAGGGCAAGGTGGCGTTCGTGGCGGCGGCGAGCAAGGGCATGGGCAAGGCGTGCGCGCTGGGGCTGGCCGCGGAGGGCGCGCGGGTGGCGATGTGCGCGCGGGGCGAAGCCGACCTCAAGGGCGCGGCCGCCGAGGTGGAACGGAAGACCGGCGCCGAGGTGCTCGCGGTGCCCGCCGACCTCGCCAAGGCCGAGGACTGCGCGCGCGCGGTGGCGCGGGCGCGGGATGCGTGGGGCGGGGTGGACGTGCTCGTGGCCAACGTGGGCGGGCCGCCGCCCGGCCCGTTCGAGAAGATGTCGGACGCCCAGTGGGTGCAGGCGTTCGAGCAGGTGCATCTCTCGACGGTGCGGCTCATCCGCGACGTTCTGCCCGGGATGAAGAGCAAGCGGTGGGGACGGATCCTCGCCATCCAGTCCACCTCGGTCAAGCAGCCGGTGGACGGCCTCGTGCTCTCCAACGGCATCCGGCCGGCGATCGCCGGCCTCTTCAAGACCCTCGCAGTGGATCTGGCGAAGGACGGCATCACGGTGAACCTCGTGCTGCCGGGGCGGATCCAGACCGACCGCTTCATCAGCCACCAGAAGGAGCGGGCGGAAGCCTCCGGGCGCACGCTCGAGGAGCAGATCGCGCTATCGGCCACCGACATCCCGATGGGGCGGGTCGGCACGCCGGAGGAGTTCGCGGCCATGGTGGTGTTCCTCGCCTCCGCGCGCGCCTCCTACATCACCGGCTCGGTGGTCCAGGTGGACGGCGGCCTCGTCCGGTCCAACGTCTAGGCCTGGCGCGGCGCCGCCACCGGCTCCGCCCGCGATGCGCGCGTGATCCTCGCGTTCTGGCACGCCCTCCGGGGCTTCAAGCAGGACAGCGGACTGTTTCTCGCCGCGGGTCTGTCCTTCTACTTCCTGGTCTGCCTGGTTCCCATGCTGTTCCTGTTCGTCTCGGCAATGGGCTATCTCCTCACCAGCGAGGCGGCCACCACCGCGGTGCTGAACCAGCTCTCCCAGCTCGTGCCCGTGTACCGGAAGGAGCTGTCGGAGATGCTCGCGCACCTCATCGCTACCCGGAAGACCTCGGGGGTCATCGGCACCGTGATCCTCCTCTTCTTCTCCACTCAGCTGTTCGGGTGCCTCCGCACGATCATGAACATCGTGTTCGAGGAGCGGAAGGGCCGCGGCATCCTCCGCGGGATGCTCTACGACGTGCTGATGCTCGCGGTGATCGGCGTCCTGTTCATCTCCAGCATGGTGATCACCGACCTCTTCTTCTGGTTCCGCTCGCTCGTGTTCGCGCCCGCCCACATGCCCAGGCAGTGGGTGCGCTACACGTTCCTGGCGATCGCACTGGGCTTCAACACCGCGCTCTACTTCGTGGTCTACCGCTACTTTCCCACCCGCCGCATCCACGTGGCCGCGGCCATGGCCGGGGCCGTGCTCGCGAGCCTCCTGTGGGAGATCGCCAAGCAGATCTTTCGCTGGTACATCCTGTCCATCGGCGTCTACGACCAGATCTACGGCGCCCTCGGGTTCATGGTGGCCCTGACCATGTTCGTCTACTACTCGGCCATCGTCCTGGTCCTCGGCGCGGAGTACGCCGCCGCCGTCGAAGCCCGCTGGCGCAAGGGGCACACGCTCTGATAGCGTAGGGCGCCCATGGGCCAGGCCGACGTGCTTCCTCTCGAAGGCGTGCGGGTGCTCGAGCTGGCGCACCTGATCGCCGGGCCGCTCTGCGGGATGTACCTCGCCGACATGGGCGCGGACGTCATCAAGGTCGAGTCGCGGGAGGCGCCCGACGCCGGACGGCACATCTACCGCCTCTATCGGGGCGGGGAGGGCATCCTCCACCTCACCGTGAACCGGAACAAGCGCGGCCTCTCGGTGGATCTCCGCCAGGACGCGGGCCGGGCGCTGTTCCGCCGCCTCGCCGCCGGCGCCGACGTGGTCATCGAGGCCTTCCGCGGCGGAGTCGCCGAGCGCTTGGGCATCGACGCCGCATCGCTCGCCGCGGTGAACCCCCGCCTCATCTATTGCTCGATCTCGGCCTTCGGCCCCACCGGCCCCTGGCGCGAGAAGCCCGGGCTGGACGCGCTCGCCCAGGCCCTCGGCGGCTTCATGGCGATCACCGGGGAGCGCGAGGGTGGACCCGTGCTGGGCGGCGCGCCGGTGGCCGACACGATGGGCGCCATGCTCGCCACCCAGGGCATCCTCACCGCGCTTCTCGCCCGCCACCGCACCGGCCGAGGCCAGCGCGTCGACGCCTCGCTGCTGGACGCGATGCTGCTGGCGCACACCGCGCGGCTCGCCGTCTTCCACGAGACGGGGGAATCGCCGGGCCGGTGGGGCAGCGGACATCCGGAAATCGTCCCGTACCGCGCGTACCGCGCATCCGACGGCTGGGTGTTCGTGGCAGTCTGGGTGGACCGCCTCTGGCGGCCATTCTGCGAGGCGATCGGCCGCCCGGAGCTGGCGGACGCCCCACGGTTCGCGGGCCGCGCCGACCG
>Ga0075423_10001910_pt1 | contig 18704 bp, 16 predicted proteins | sample SoiMethybrSBSTD2_FD_80114 | JGI IMG/M metagenome (GOLD analysis project Ga0075423, IMG submission 80114) | Bulk soil microbial communities from a Populus tree surrounding site in Tennessee, USA - Soil MetaG P. TD hybrid SBSTD2 | ecosystem: Environmental > Terrestrial > Soil > Tree plantation...
CGGCGCCTGACGGAGGAGAACCGCCGCCTCAAGGAGGAGCTCTCGAAGCGCTACGGCCTCGGCCGCATCGTGGGCAAGTCGGAAACGATGCGCAAGGTCTTCGACCTCGTCCGGCTCGCGGGACCGTCCAAGTCGACGATCCTCGTCGAGGGAGAGAGCGGGACCGGGAAGGAGCTCGTCGCCCGCGCGATCCACACGCACTCGCCCCGATCCGGCGCGCCGTTCGTGACGGTCAACTCCGGATCGATGCCCCCCGACCTCCTCGAGTCGAACCTCTTCGGGCACGTGCGCGGCGCGTTCACCGGAGCGGTCGCGAACAAGAAGGGTCTCTTCGAGGTCGCCGAGGGCGGCTCGATTTTCTTGGATGAGATCGGAACCGTCGGACTCGAGACTCAGGCCAAGCTCCTTCGGGTGATCCAGGAGAAGGAGTTCATGCGTCTCGGGAGCGTTGAAACACAAAAGGCGGACGTCCGCATCATCGCCGCGACGAACGTCGACCTGAAGAAGCTCGTCGTCGAAGGCCGCTTTCGCGAAGACCTCTATTACCGCCTCTGTGTGATCACGATCCCGATCCCGCCGCTGCGGGAGCGCCGGGAGGACATCCCGCTCCTCGCCGACCACTTCGTGCGGCTCTACGCATCCGAGAACGACAAGCCGATCTCGGGCCTCGTCCCCGAGTCGATGAAGGCGCTCCTCGACTACGACTGGCCCGGCAACGTGCGGGAGCTCGAGAACGCGATCGAGCGCGCCGTGGTCCTGTGCTCGGCGGAGTCGATCGGGCTCGACCTGCTGCCCGAAACGGTCCTTCAGCCCGGCCGCGGCGAGGTAATGGTCCGACTGCCGGAAAACGGCTCGACGTATCGCGACCTGATCGAAGAGTACGAGCGGCGGTTGATCCGCACGGCGCTGCGGCGCACCGGCGGCGTTCAAAAGCGCGCCGCGGAGCTCTTGAAGCTCAAGCCGACGACGCTCCACGAGATCATCAAGCGGCTCGAGATCCGCGACTCGTAGCTCGGCCTCGCTCTTCGACGTCAGCTTAGAATCGCCCGCCGATGGAGCATCGCTCGAGAAACGCGGCCGCGGTCTCTCTGCTCGCGTTGTCTCTCGCGTCCCTCGCCGGTGCCGCGGACGATCCGCTGTTCTCGGATCGCGGAATCGCGTCGAACTACGCACCGCCGCAGGTGGATCCGCGCGTGCCCACGCCCGAGAAGACGCTCGGTTTCAAGATCGGCGATCGGTTCGCGACGCACGCCGAGGTCGCCGCTTACGTCCGCGCCGTCGCGGCGGCGGCTCCCGAACGCGTGCGCGTCGAGACGTACGGCCGGACGCCCGAGGGCCGGGAGCTCCTCCTCGTCATCGTGACGTCGCCCGAAAACCACGCGCGAATCGAGGAGTTCGCGGCCCGGGACCGCACGCTCTACTCTCCGACGTCGGCGAAGGCCTCGCCGTCCGTTTCCGACCTGCCGATCTTCGTCTGGTTCTCCTACGGAGTGCACGGCGACGAAGCCTCCGGGCCCGACGCCGCGCTCGCGACGCTGTACCACCTGGCAGCGTCCCGGGACGCCGAGACCGCGGAGCTGCTCCGCCGCGTCGTGCTCACGATCGATCCGATGGTGAACCCGGACGGACGGATGCGCTACATCTCCTGGCTGTCCACGGCGGTGAACGGCGAGCCCGACCCGAACCCCGATGCGCGCGAGCATCACCCCGCGTGGCCGCGCGGGCGGACGAACCACTTCGGCTTCGACCTGAATCGCGACTGGGCCTGGCTCACCCAGGCGGAGACGCGCGCTCGGATCGCGCGCTATCGGAAGACTCCTCCCCAGGTTCACGTCGATTTCCACGAGATGAGCCCGGAAAGCTCCTACTTCTTTCCGCCGGCCGCCGAGCCGCTCCACTCGGGTTTGCAGCGCGATTCGGTCAAGTGGCTCGGCGTGTTCGGCCGGGAGAACGCGTCGGCGTTCGACGCGCGGGGCTGGACCTACTTCATCCGTGAGACGTTCGACCTGTTCTATCCGGGCTACGGCGACTCCTGGCCGTTCTTCAACGGCGCCGTCGGAATGACCTACGAGATGGCGGGAGGCCCGGGCGGAGGCCTGGCTTACCGGCGCAAGGACGGCTCGGTGCTCACGTTGAAGGAACGGGCTCTCAAGCACTTCACGACCGGCTTGACGACCGTGAAAACGGCGGCGGCCCACCGGGAGGAGATCCTCCGCGACTTCGCGAGCGCGCGCGCCGCCGCCCTCGCGCAGCCGGCGCGGTCCTACGTCATCCCCTCCGGCCAGGACGCCTACCGCCTGCGCCTGTTCCTCGACACGCTCGCCGCGCAGGGAATCGAAGTGCGCCGATCGAAGACCGGAGGAAAGGACGAGACGCTCGTGGTCGAGACCTCGCAGCCCTCCGGTGCGCTCGCGGCGGCGCTCCTCGACGAGAGGTCCGAGATCCCGCCGAAGTTCCTCGAGGAAGCGCGGACGCGGTTTCTCCGCCGGGAGAACGACGGGTTCTACGACGTGACCGCCTGGTCGCTGCCCGCGGCGTTCGGGCTCGAGGTGTCGCGCGGCGCGGCGCGGAGCGCACCGGGCGAAGTCGCGCAACCGCAGCCCGGCAGGGTAACGCGTTCCGGGGCGCGCCTCGGCTATCTCGTCCGATCGCCCGGCCTCGCGGCGTTTCCGATCCTCGCCCGGTGCGGGGACAAGCGCGTTCCGGCGGCCGTCGCCGCGAAGAGCTTCCGGGTGTCGGGAGAGACGTATCCCGTCGGCACACTGTTCCTGCGCCGCGACGGCTCCCCCGCGGACTTCGACGCGCTCGTCTCGGACCTCGCGGCCACGACCGGAACCGACTTCGACGGCGTCGAGTCGGCATGGACGGAAGAGGGCATCGCCCTCGGATCGGAAAGGTTCGTTCCGTGGAAGCCGGCGCGCGTCGGGCTCGTCGTCGGGCCCGAGATCGATCGCTCCTCGTCGGGGTGGGCGCTCGACGCATTCGCGCGGGTTTTCCGATACCCGGTCTCGGTGCTCGACACCGGCTCCTTCGACGACGCGGACCTCTCCCGTTACGACGTGCTCGTCGTTCCCGACGGATCGGCGCGCCTGATCGGCGCGATCGGGAAACATAACGCCGAGGCGCTGCGCGCGTGGGCCAAAGCCGGCGGCGTCATCGTCGCGATCGGCGGCGGCGGCGCCCTGCTGCGAGAAAAGGACGTCGGGCTCTCCCAGGCGACGGAGTGGAAGGCGCCGCGGGAAAAGGAAGCGGAGAAGAAGCCCGACGAGAAGGAGTCGTCCCCGCCGGAAGCGAAAAAGGGCGCAGAGCAGCGATCACCGGCGGGAGAGGCGGACATCGAGAACCGGCGCATCCCGATCCCGGGCGCGATCTTCCGGACGCGCGTCAAGCCCGATCACTTCCTGCTCTTCGGCAGCCCGGATCCTCCGCGGGTCCTGCTCTCGACCGACGCGCCCCTCGTCCCGCCGGGCGATCCGTTCGAGACGGTGGTCGCGATCGAACGGGACAAGCCCCTCGCATCCGGGCAGGCGTGGCCCGAAGCGGTGGATCGGATGGCGGGGACGCCCTACCTGCTCGCGGAGCCCGCCGGGAAGGGCTGGGCGATCACGTTCGTGGACGACCCGAACTTCCGCGGCTTCTGGCTGGGGACGGAGCTCCTCTTCGGAAACGCGACGATCCTCGCCCCAAGCTTTCAACCGTAAATGAACCTGTGCCCGTTTATCCGGACTCCGGCATCCGCGAGCGCAACGCCCGCGCCGCCTCGCGAATCTCCTCCGCCGGCGGTTTGATTCCGCCGACCGATTCGTCGCCGCGCCGGTAGCGCACGACCCCGTCCACCACGGTCGCGGCGACGTTCTCGCGCCCCATCGAATAGACGACCGCCCCGAACGGCTCACGCGACCAGTCGTGCGGGAGCGACCATCCGGTCGAAGGATCCAGGACTGCGAGGTCCGCGGTCGCGCCCTCGACGAGCCCTTCCGGCGCGCCGAAGCCGAGCGCCGCGCGGCCCTCCCACGTCGCCATCCGCAGGACCTCGAAGGCCGTGAGCGGGCCGCCGCCCGGGCGCACGCGCGGCAGGAGAGCCGCGAGCCGCATCTCCCGGAACGGATCGAGAAGGTCGTTACACGCCGCGCCGTCGGCGCCGAGCGCGACGCGGACGCCCGCCCGGCGCATCTCGGGGACCGGGCACACGCCCGACGCGAGCTTCAGGTTCGAAGCGGGACAGTGCGCGACCGTCGCCCCGCGCTCCGCGAGCAGCCGGAAATCCGCCGCGTCGGTGTGGACCGCGTGCGCGATACACGCCTTCGGCCCCAGCAGGCCGACGGCGTCGAGATAAGCGACGTTGCGCATCCCCGTCCGCTCCTCGACGAGGTCGCACTCCGCGCGGTTCTCGCTCGCGTGCGTGTGAATGACGAGGCCGCGGTCGCGGGCGAGCTCTCCCGCCCGGCGAAGCAGCCCGTCGGTGCAGGACACGGCGAAGCGCGGCTGGACGGCGACGAAGAGGCGCCCGTCCTCGCGGCCGTGCCACTTCCCGTGCAGGCGCTCGGTCTCGGCGAGGCCCTCCTCCGCCGGTGCGCGGAGGGTCGGCGGCGTCGTTGCCGGGTCGTCCATGAGCACGTTGCCGCCGACGTAGCGGATGCCGGCCGACGCGGCGGACTCGAAGAGGGAGTCGGAGTGCCCGATGGTCCCCATGTCGAGAACCGCCGCGACGCCGGCGGAAAGGCACTCGGCGATCCCCAGCCGCGCGGACACCGACATCGTCCACGGGTCGTGCGCCGCCTCGCCCGGCCAGACGTGCGATTTGAGCCACGGAAGGAGCTCCAGGCCGTCGGGGCCGTTTCGCAGGAGCGTCTGGCAGAGGTGCAGGTGCGCCTGAACGAAGCCGGGTAGGACCCATAGGCCCCGGGCGTCGAGGCGTTCGACGCTTTCCGGCGCCCGGCCGCGTGCCTCCGCGCCGATCGCCCGGATGCGTCCATCCTCCGAGTAGAGATCCGTAGAAGGTTGGATGTCTTGCGGTGAAGTGAGCCCGAGGAGCGTCCCGCCTTCGATCAAGAGTCCGGTCATGGGCTTCTTGGGACTTGAGACTTGGAACTTGGGACTCCGTCTTACGCCGGCACCCGCCGCACCATCACGAGGGTCCGGTCGTCGGCGAACGGCTCGCCCTGGGCGTGATCTTCGAGGTTCTTCAGGAGCTGCTCCTCGATGTCCGTCGGAGACTTTCCGATGCGGGCGCCGATGAACTCCTTCAGCCTGGGAAAACCGAACTCGTCGCCGTCCGGGCTGTTCGCCTCGGTCACACCGTCGGTATAGAGGAACAGCAGATCTCCCGGGCCGAGCGACAACTTCGACGAGCCGTACGGCCGTCCCGGAAAGAGCGCGAGTGGAAGCCCGTGGGAGGGAAGCTCCGTCATCGACCCGTCGCTCTTCAACAGGATTCCGGGGTTGTGTCCCGCGTTGGTGTACTCGACCTCGCCCGTCTTCGGGTCGAGAAGGAGAAGGAAGAACGTGATGAATCGATCCGGACCGGTGCGGCGCGAGATCGCTTCCGAGAGACGGCCCGTCATCTCGGCGACCGGGACCGACTCGTCCGCCCAGGCGTGAAAGGACGCCTGCAGCGAAGCCATGAGGAGCGCCGGCCCCACTCCCTTCCCGCAGACGTCGGCGATCGCCGCGTACGTCTTTCCATCGGCGCGGCCGCGGAAGTCGAAGTAGTCGCCGGAGACCTGCCGGGAGGCCGTGTTCGAGCCGTGCAGCTCGTAGCCCGGGATCGTCGGCGGATTCTCGGGGAGAAGCCGCTGCTGGATTTCGCGAGCGAGCGCGAACTCGCGGTCCATCTGCTTCTTCTCGGCCACCTCAGCCATCAGGCGGGCGCTCTGGATCTTCGCCGCGGCGACGTTCGCGAGAGACGTCAGCAGCCGCAGGTCCGCCTCCTCGAACGAGCGGTGGCCGACCTGGCTGTCGACGTAGATCAACCCGACGACCTCGCCCTCGTTCTCGAGAGGCGCGGCGAGGACCGACTTGATCCCGGAGAGGCGGATCGAGTCCGCGAGCGAGACGCCCGAACCCGTGGACGTGTCCATGAGGATCAGACCGTTCCTTTTCTCGACGACCTGGGCCACGAGGGTCTTGGACAGCCGGATGTCGTCGGCGGACATTCCTTCGGCGACCCGGACGACGGCGGGGATGAGCTCGTTCGTCACTCGCGAGCGCAGCAGGACGACTCCGCGGTCCGGCATGAGCGTCTCGAAGACCTTGTCCATCAGGAATTTCATCAACTCATCGACCGAGACGTCCCGCAGGAGCTCGATCGTGAGCTCGTTGACGACTCGCAGCGACTCGATCAGCTTCGAGAGCTGCTCGGCGGGGAGGCGCGGGTCCGTCTCCTGGTGCTGGGCACGGAGCAGCTCCGCGGACGCCTTCAGGATCGTGTTGTCGAGGGAGTCCGCGCCGCCCGCCTCGATCCGGACGCGCGTGGTCGACTCGGACTCCAGCTTGAGGGTGACGCCGCCGAGCGTGATGCGGTCTCCGGCTTTCATCGGCTGGGGAGTCGCGAGCCGCTCCCCATTCAGGAAAGTGCCGTTGCGCGAGCCCAGGTCCTCGACGACGAGCCCTCCGTCGTCGTCCTTGACGATGCGGGCGTGCTGGCGCGAGAGCATCTTGTCGGAGATCGGGAGGTCGTTCATCGACGACCGGCCGATCGTCGTGACCGGCTTGTCGAGAGGAAACTTGCGCGCGGCCATTCCGGGCGCGCTCACGTAGACGTAAAACACGGTGGTCGAAGGATTCTAACCGGGTTCGTCGGCGTGAACCGGGAACCCTTCACGGCGCGTATTTCCGGGCGGAGGACTTGCGCCATGCGCCCCGTTTCCCTAGAATGTGCGGTTCCATGAAGAAGAACCTGCACCCCGAATATCACGAGGTTCTCGTCCACTGCGCGTGCGGCGAGACCTGGACGACGGGCTCGACCAAGAAGGAGCTGCGCCTGGAGATCTGCAGCAAGTGCCACCCGTTCTTCACGGGCAAGCAGAAGCTCGTGGACTCCGCCGGCCGGGTCGAGCGCTTCCGCAAGCGGTACGAAAAGAAGACGTCCAGCGCGGCGTCTTAGATTCACGGTGGCGCGGCTCCTCCCGCTCGCACGTCCCTTCCCCGCCCTCTAGCGGTCCACACCTCCTCCGGCTTTCAGCCGATTGCTGAAAGCGGACACCGGAGAGCCATCGATGTTCGGAAAGCTCGAAGAGATCCGTCGTAAGTACGAAGAGGTCCGGACGCGCCTCTCCGATCCGTCGTTCGTCCAGGACCATCGCGCCGTTCGCGACGCTCAGAAGACGCTCGCGGAGTTCGAGCCGATCATCGCGAAGATGGAGGAGCACCGTCGCATCGCGAAGGAGCTCGAAGGCGCGAGGGAGATGGTCGAATCGCTCGCGACCGGCGACGAGCTCTATCAGATGGCGGCGGCGGAGCGCGCCGAGCTGACCGCGCGGCTCGAGAAGATCGAGCAGGATTTGAAGCTTCTCCTCGTTCCGCGGGATCCGAACGATTCGCGAAACGTCTTCCTGGAGATCCGCGCGGGGACCGGAGGCGAGGAGGCGGCGCTCTTCGCGGCGCAGCTCTTCCGCATGTATCAGCGATACGCCGAGGCCCGCCGATGGAAGGTGGAGATCGTCGACCGGGACGACACCGGGATCGGCGGGATCAAGGCGATCACGGCCCTGATCGAGGGCGACGGGGCGTTCTCCCGGTTGAAGTACGAGAGTGGCGTTCACCGCGTGCAGCGCGTTCCGGAGACCGAGGCCTCCGGCCGGATCCACACTTCGGCCGCAACGGTCGCCGTTCTACCGGAAGCGGAGGACGTGGACGTCAAGGTCGAGGAGAAGGACCTGCGGGTCGACCGCTTCTGCGCCTCCGGCCCCGGAGGACAGGGGGTCAACACGACCTACTCTGCCGTCCGGATCACGCACCTGCCCACGGGTCTCGTCGTTCAGTGCCAGGACGAGCGCAGTCAGATCAAGAACAAGGCAAAGGCTCTCCGGGTCCTGAAGGCGCGGCTGCTCGAGATCGAGCGCGAGAAGCAGGAGGGCGCGATCGCGGCCGAGCGCAAGAAGATGGTCGGCAGCGGCGACCGCTCCGAGAAGATCCGCACCTACAACTTCCCGCAGTCGCGCATCACCGATCACCGCATCGGCTTCACGACCCACCGGCTGGCCGACGTTCTCGACGGCAACCTGGACGAGCTCGTCGAGCCGCTGTCGGCGCAGTTCCAGGCCGAGCGGCTCCGCGAGGAGATGGCGCGGGCGTGAGAGTCGGAGAGCGGCTCTTCGAGGCGGAGTCTCGCGCGCGCCGCGCGGGCTCCGACGCCACTCCGTGGGACGCGCGCCTCCTGCTCGCGCACGCCGTCGGTCACGGTAAGCCGCTGGCGCTCGACCCCGCCGCGGAGATCGGAGCCGGGGTCGCTTCGACCTTCGAAGATCTCTGGGGTCGCCGGATCTCGGGCGTGCCCGTCCAGCACCTCCTCGGAGAGTGGGACTTTTTCGGCCGGCCCTTCTTCGTCGACGCCCGCGCGCTCGTGCCGCGTCCCGAGACGGAGCTCGTCATCGAGACCGCTCTGGCCGAGACGCCCGCGGCCCGCCGCGTCCTCGACCTCGGCACCGGCAGCGGGATTCTCGCCGTGACCTGGCTCGCGGAGCGCCCGGAGTCCCGCGCGGTCGCGGTGGACGTCTCGACCGTCGCGCTCGCCCTCGCCCGGGCGAACGGCGCGCGGCACTCCGTCCTCGACCGGCTCCAGCTCGTCGCCGGCGACTGGACCTCCCCGCTCTCGGGCCGCGAGACCTTCGACCTCGCGATGTCGAATCCGCCCTACCTCGCGCTCGGCGAGGCGGCCGATCTTTCCCCGACCGTGCGCGACCACGATCCGGCGACCGCTCTCTTCGCGGGTGACGACGGCCTCGACGCGATCCGGCGGCTCCTCTCGGACGTTCCCAGCCACCTCGCGCCCGGCGTGCCGTTTCTCTTCGAGATCGGCGCCGGCCAGGCCGAGGCGGTCGCGCGGGAAGTCGCGGTGCGCGAATGGTGGCGGCTCGATCGGATCGTCTCCGACCTTGCGGGAATCCCTCGCGTCGTGGTCGCCCGGCGCGCATAAGACCCGGTCGCGTCGTGGACAAGTTCGTCATCGACGGTCCCGTTCGCCTCGAGGGCGAGGTCGTCGTCTCGGGCGCCAAGAACGCCGCGCTCCCCTGCCTCGCGGCGACTCTCCTGACCGCCGACCCGGTCCGGCTCACGAACCTCCCCCGGGTCGCCGACGTCCGCACGATGCAGAAGGTGCTCGCGCACATCGGCGCGAGCGTCTCGGCCGAGCAAGACGCCGTCGACGTCGCCGTACCCGAGGTTTCCAACGCCGACGCCCCGTACGACCTGGTCAAAACGATGCGGGCCTCCGTCCTCGTGCTCGGGCCGCTGCTCGCGCGGGCCGGAACCGTCCGCGTGTCGCTGCCGGGCGGCTGCGCGATCGGGGTCCGGCCGATCGACCTGCACCTCGCGGCATTCCGCAAGCTCGGGGCGGAGGTGTCGCTCCAGCACGGCTACGTCGAGGCGAAGGCCGGGCGGCTGACGGGCGCCGACATCGTCTTCGAGAACGTGACGGTCACCGGCACCGAGAACGCGATGCTCGCCGCGACGCTGGCGCGCGGGACGACGCGCCTCTTCAACGCGGCGCGGGAGCCGGAGGTCACGGACCTCGCGAAGATGCTCGTTTCGATGGGCGCCCGCATCGACGGGGCAGGAACGGAAACGATCGCGATCGACGGTGTGGCGTCGCTTCATGGAGCCGAGCACGAGATCGTGCCGGATCGGATCGAAGCGGGAACGTACGCGATCGCCGCGGCCGCGACGCGTGGAGACGTCTCGATCGACCGGTGCCGGCCGGAGCATCTGCGCGCAGTCACGAGCCGCCTGACGGGGATCGGCGCGCGCGTCGACGCCGGAGGCGGCCGGATCCGCGTCCGGGCGGAGGGCCCGATGCCCGCGCAGGACGTCGCGACCGCGCCGTACCCCGGCTTCCCCACCGACCTCCAGGCGCAGTGGACGGCGCTCGCGACCGGGCTGGACGGGGTCTCGACGATCACGGAGACGATCTTCGAGAACCGGTTCCACCATGCCGCCGAGCTCGTCCGTATGGGAGCAAGGATCCGGCTCGAGGGGCGGTGGGCCGTCGTCGAGGGCGGCCCTCTGACCGGCGCGAGCGTAATGGCGAGCGACCTGCGGGCCTCCGCCGCGCTCGCCATCGCCGCCCTCGCGGCGGAGGGCCGGACCGTGATCGATCGCGTATACCATCTCGATCGCGGGTACGTGCGAATGGAGGAGAAGCTGAACGCGCTCGGCGCGTCCGTCCAGAGGGTTTCCTAGGAGAAACGAACCTGTCCGACTGCGTCTTCTGCCGGATCGTCGCGGGCGAGATTCCCTCGAAGAAGGTCTACGAAGACGAGAGTGTGTTCGCGTTCGAGGACATCGCGCCCAAGGCCCCGACCCACGTGCTGGTCGTCCCGAAGAAGCACATCGCGCGTCTCGCCGACGTTACCGCGGCCGACGAGCGTCTTCTCGGCACTCTGGCGGTTCGCGCCGCGTCGATCGCGGGCGAGCGCGGGCTCACAGATTTCCGCCTGGTCGCGAACAACGGCGAGGGCGCCGGCCAGTCCGTTTTCCACCTTCACTTCCACCTGCTCGGCGGCCGCTCGATGACCTGGCCACCGGGATAGGATTGGTTCGAGGTTCAAGGAGGCTCCATGCCGGACAGAAATCGAAAAGTCGCCGATTGCCGCAAGTTCAAGAGCGACAGCAACTGCACGTTGACGATCTCGGGAACGGAGGACGAAGTTCTGGAGGTCGCGAGTCAGCACGCGGTCGCGAGCCACGGCCACGAGGACACGCCAGAGCTGCGTGAGCAGCTCCGCGGGATGCTCGAGGACGAGCCCGCGCGAGCCTAGTCCAAGGTCCAAGGTCCCGGCGGACCGCGGTCAGGGTGTCGGCGTCGGGAGAACAGGACCCGGGGTCGGCGTCACACGCGAGATCGAGGAAAGAACGACTCGCCCGCGCCCGGAGGACAGGGGTACGGGAATCCGGAACAGGCCGATCCGGGCCTTCTGACGGAGCTCGCGCCGCCATTTCTCGACCTCTTCCTCGAACGCCCGATCCTGGGCGCGCTTGCGCATTTCGTCCGCGACCGCTTCGAACGGCGGGACGGGCAGAGCGGCGGCGCGGCGTTCCGGCACGAAGTGCTTCTCGTACTCCTCCCGCGCGCGCTCCTCGTCGGCGAGCGCGACCGGCGTGAAGCGCTCACGCAGGTAGCGCTGGATCAGGAGCTGCCGCTCGATCGACGCGCGGACCTCTTCTCGCGTCAGTCCCGCGCGGACGAACTCGGCGTCCGGGTCTTTTCCCTCGGCGCGCAGGCGTTCCTCGAGACGGCGCATGGCGGCCGCAATCTCGTTCGCGTCCGGCGGCGCGGGCCCGAAGCGCTGTGCGTCCTCGTACTCCAGGTGCTGATCGATCAGCGCGTCGAGCACGCGCGACCGGAACGCTTCGGGAGTCTCACCCGCCTCGGGGCTCAAGGCGGAGGTGACCATGGCCTTGCGCACCTCGCTCTCCGGAATCGCGACGTCGTTGACGGTCGCCGCGATGCGGTCGACCGTCTCGGTCAACGCGAGAGTGGCGGCGCCGGCGAGGAAAATCAGACCGATGACACGCTTCACGCCCGGCATGATAACGGCCGCGCGCACCTCCGCGACAAACCGTAGTATTCGCCGACGGAATGCGAAACCCGGAAAAGAAGGGCCGCCTCGTCGTCGTCGGCACGCCGATCGGCAACCTCGAAGACCTGTCGCCTCGGGCGGCGCGAATTCTCGCCGAGGCCGACGCGATCTTCTGTGAAGACACGCGGGTCACGGCGAAGCTCGCCTCCCGGTTGCGTCTCTCCGCGCCGCGCATCTCGTGCCCCGCGCCGCGCGAAACCTCGCGGGTGCGCGAGCTGCTCGAACGGCTCGCCCGGGGGGAGACCGTCGCCCTCGTCTCCGACGCAGGAATGCCCGGACTCTCGGATCCGGGAGAGCGCCTCGTCGATGCCGCGGCGGCGGCCGGGTTCGCGATCGAAGTGGTGCCCGGCCCGTCCGCTCCGGCGGCGGCGCTTTCGGTCTCGGGACTGCCCGCGGCCCCGCACTTCTTCGCCGGGTTTCTTCCCGCGCGGGCCGGAGAGCGCCGGCGGGCGCTCGAATCGCTCAAGGGTCGAGAGGAAACGCTCGTCTGGTTCGAGGCGCCGCACCGGCTCCTCGAATCGCTCGAGGACTCGGCGCAGGTGCTTGGAGCCCGGCGAGCCTCCGTCGCGCGCGAGCTGACGAAGCTTCACGAGGAGGTCGTCCGGGGAACGCTTCCGGAGCTCGCCGCGGCGTTCCGCGCGCGGGGAGCGGGACGGGGCGAGATCACCGTGGTCGTCGCGGGAAGCTCCGGCAACGCTGCGGCGCGCGAGGGAGGTCCTTCTCTCGACGACGAGATCCGGACCGGTCTGGCGCGCGGCGCGCCGCGGCGCACGCTCGCGCGGGAGCTCGCGAAGAAGTGGAGGCGGCCCGCGCGCGAGATCTACGCCCGGACGCTCGAGATCGACCCGGGCAACGCCGGAAACGAATGAGCGCACCCGCGGTCCGGGTCGCCGGCCTGACGAAGGTCTTCCGCTCCTATCGCCGCGAGGAGGGGCTGGCGGCCGCGTTGAAGTCGCTCGTGCGCCGCGTTCCGACCGAGATCGTCGCGGTTGCGGACGTGACGTTCTCAGTCGACCCGGCCGAGATGGTGGGCTACATCGGGGCGAACGGCGCGGGCAAGTCGACGACGATCAAGATGCTGACGGGGATCCTCACGCCGTCCTCGGGCGAGATCGAGTGCAACGGCTTCGTCCCCTACCGCGACCGTACGAGGTACGTGTCCACGATCGGCGTCGTCTTCGGCCAGCGCACGCAGCTCTGGTGGGACATCGCGGTCGTGGAGTCGTTCCGGCTCCTGAAGGAGATCTACGGAATTTCCGACGGCGAATACCGCGAGCGGATGGCGCTCTTCGACCGAGTCCTCGGGATCGAGGCCTACCTCCACCAGCCCGTCCGCAAGCTCTCGCTGGGAGAGCGGATGCGGTGCGACCTGGCGGCGTCGCTCCTTCACCGGCCGCCGCTGCTCTTCTTGGACGAGCCGACCATCGGGCTCGACATCGTCGCCAAGGCGAACGTTCGCGAATTCCTCCAGGAGATCAACCGGGCGGAGGGGACGACGGTGCTCCTGACCACGCACGACCTCTCGGACATCGAGACGCTCTGCCGCCGCGTGATCGTCATCGACCACGGAAAGCTCCTTTTCGACGGGCCCCTCCAGGCGCTGCGTGACCGGATCCTTCCGGTCACGTCGGTCGTCTTCGACGTCAAGCGGACTCCGGGCTTAGACGAGCTCACCTTCAACGGGCTCCAGGCCCGCGAGATCGCGTCCCACCGCTACGCGATCGACATCGACCGCCGCTCGATCTCCCCAGCGTCGGCCGTGAAGGAGATCGTCAACCGGTTCGACGTCGCCGACCTCTCGATCGAGGAGCCGCAGATCGAAGAGGTCGTAAAGCGGATTTACCGGGAGGGGATCGCGTGAGCGCGGCGGCGATCGCGATCCGTCCCGCGCTCTCCTTCGTCCGGATCGGGTTCCTGAACATGCTCGCGTACCGTGCCCGGTACTACGTGGGAGTTCTCACGTATCTCTTCAACGTCGCGGTCTACTACTTCATCTGGCGCGCCGTGTTCCAGCAATCCGCGACCGTCGTGGGGCTGTCGCTCGACGAGATGATCACGTACGTCGCGGTGGGATGGACGATCCGATCGTTCTACTTCAACGAGATCGACCGCGACATAGCGGGCCAGGTCCAGGAGGGTCGGCTCGCGATGAACCTGATCCGCCCCGTGAACTTTCAGACGGTGATGGTCTTCGACGCCGCCGGCCAGTCCGCGTTCCGGGCCACGCTGTTCACGCTGCCGATCGCGGTCGTGGTCGCGCTGCTCTTCCACGTGCGCCCCCCGGTCTCGCTCACCGCCGGACTGCTCTTCGTGATCTCGGCGATCCTTTCGTTCTTCCTCGTCGCCGGCATGAACTTCCTGGTCGGGCTGATCGCGATCCGGACGAAGTCGATCATGGGGATCCTGCGGGCGAAGTACCTCGTGCTCGAGCTCCTCTCGGGACTCCTCATTCCGACGACGCTCTTCCCGGAACCGCTCCGCTCGATCCTCCTCGCGTCGCCGTTTCCCCACATCAACTTCACGCCGGCCACCCTCTACCTGGGCAAGGCGACCGGAGGCACGGCCGTCCGGCTCCTGCTCGAGCAGGCCGGGTGGACGGTCGCGCTGCTCCTCCTCGGACAGTGGGCTTGGACGCGCTCCCGCCACCGCATCACGATCCAGGGCGGCTGACCGTGAACCAGTTGAAGCGCCACGCCCGCCTCCTCTGGCTGTACTTCAAGCAGTACGCCAAGGCGCGCCTGGAGTACCGCGCCGACTTCTTCTCCGCGGTGATCGCGTCGTTTCTCGGAACGGCCGCCTCGTTCGCGTTCCTCCTCATCGTCTTCTCGCGCGTGAAGTCGTTCCAGGGCTGGCGGTTCGAGGAGATGGTCTTCCTCTACGGCTTTTCGCTCCTGCCGATCGGCATCTTCAACGTCTTCTCGTGGAACCTCTGGATGTTCGCGGACCGTTACCTGATCGAGGGACGGTTCGACCGCGTGCTCCTCCGGCCGGTGTCGTCGGTCTTCCAGGTGCTGTTCGAATCGTTTCGCCTCGAGTCGATCGAGTCCATCGTCACCGGTATCGTCGCCGTCGTCTGGGCCTCGAGACGGTTGGGGATCCGGTTCGCCGCCGGCGACGCTCTCCTCTTCGCCGGCTGGGCGATCTCGGGAGGGGTGATTTATCTCGCGATCTTCATCGCGCTCACCGCGACCTCGTTCTGGATCGAAGATCGCATCGGCATCTCGCCGCCGGTGTTCAACCTGGTTCAGTTCGGCCGCTATCCGCTCACGATCTACGACGCGTGGGTCCGATTCGCGCTCTCTTTCGTGATCCCCTTCGCGTTCGCGTCCTTCTACCCGACAGCGCGGTTTCTCCACCGGCCCGAGTTCCTCGCGTACTTCTGGGCGGTGCCGCTCGTCGCCGGGATCTCTCTCACGGTCGCGCTGGCGTTATGGAAGAACGGAGTGGCGAGATACCACTCGACGGGCTCCTGACCGCTATCGCCAGGCCTCTCCAAGGCCGGCCATCAGCGCCGCGTACGCCTCGATGGCGTCCCAGAGGTTCCCGATACGCAGGTTCTCGTTGGCGGCGTGCTGGTTGTCGTCGTAGTTCGCGAGCGCGACGCCGATGACCGGCGCCTTCGCGATCGTCTCGAAGAGGTAGCTCGGGCCGCTTCCTCCCAGAGTCGGAAGCCGGACCACCGGTGAGGGAAAACCTTCCGAGAGGACGCGCATGACGGCGCGCGAGACGGGCAGATCCATCGGTGTCCGGGCGGGGGGATAGCCGGCGCCCCAGCCGACTTTCAGGATTCGCGGGTGAGCGAGGCGGGTCGCGGCGTCCGGCGTCGATTGCGTCAGGAAATAGCCGAGCTTCCGAAGGTGCGCCTCGAATTTCGCCCGGACCTTGGCGGGGGTCTGATCCGGCACCAGGCGGAAGTCGATCGAGACAGTCGCCTCGGTCGGAATCGAGTTCGTCGCTTTCTCACCGACGTCCCCGGACGTGAAGCCGCGCACGTTCAGCGCCGGAAGCAGGATTCGCTCCTCGAGCCGCTGCCCCTGTCCTTCGGTGCGCGCGAGCCCGAGCTCCCGCTTCAAGGCCTCGTCGACTCGCGGGGTCTCGGCAATCGCGCGGCGCTCGGATTCCGTCGGCGGGCGGACGTCGTCGGCGAAGCCGGGGATTCGGATGACGCCCTCGTCGTCGCGGATCGAGGCGACGAGCCGCGCGAGCTCGACCGCCGGATTCGGCGACCAGTTGCCGTAATGGCCGCTGTGGAGGCGGCGGAGCGCGCCGTACGCGGTGACCTCGACGTCCGTTATTCCGCGGGCTCCGAAGAAGAGGAGCTTGCGTCCGCTCGGGTGCGCGGGTCCGTCGCAGAAGAACCACACGTCCGAACGCAGATGCGATGCGTTCGCCCGGAGGATGTCGGCCAGGTGGGGAGAGCCGGCCTCCTCCTCCCCTTCGAAGAAGAACCTCAGATTGATCGAGGGCGCGACACCCGCCGCCTTCATCGCGTCCAGGGCCGCCAGCAGTCCGACGATCGCCATCTTGTCGTCGCCGGCGGACCGGGCGTAGAGGCGGAAGTCCGGGTTGACCGGAGCGGCGAGGGCACCCCACGGTACCTCCTTGCCGCCGCGCTCCAGGGGCGCGTCCCGTACGACCGGTTTCCAGGGAGAGGTCGCCCACCTCGGCAGGTCGACCGGCTGGCCGTCGTAGTGGGCGTAGAAAACGGCGGTGCGCTGCGCGCGGGGAGCCGGGAGCTCTCCATAGACCACCGGGGGACTGCCCGCCGTCTCCAGCAGCCTCGTGCGCACGCCGCGCTTTTCGAGAAGCGAAACGATCGCGGCCGCATTTTTCCGGATGTTGCTCTCGTCGGAAGCGACGTTCGGGATCGCGAGGAGGTCGGAGAACTCTCGGAGTATGGCGAGCTCGTGCGCCGCTCGGTACGACCGGGCGGCGTTGACGGCCCGCGTCGTCGGGACCTCGGCGCCGGACGCCGTGGCCGGAAGCCCCGCCAGAGTCGCGACAACCGCGAGGATCGTCGCGCCCCCCCCGCGAGGGAGGGTCTCCCGCCATCGAAGCTCTTTCCCGTGCACGGGCATCTAGACCAGGCGCCTCAGCCGGACGCGAGCCTGCACGGTCGCCGGACCGCGTCGAACGCGAAACACGTACTCTCGCCCTTCCTTCTTGAACATCTCGTACAGCGCGTCGAGCGTGAAGCCGGCGGCCGGCCGCCCGTCGATCGCTTCGAGCTCGTCACCCGCCTTGAGCCCGGCTTCTTCCGCCGGAGACCCTTCGATGACGCTGTGAATCGTCCGCTCTCCTCGGCGGCCTTCCGCGCGGACGGCGATCCCGGTCATGTTGTGTTCGTAGGGCTCGCGGAAGTGGACGTTGGGCTCCAGGATGAGGCGACTGCGCGCAGGGTCGAAGATGACGGTGAAGCGACGCAGGAGTTCGCCCCCGATGATCCCGTCGATCTCCGGGCTGGCCAGCGTCCCTTTCGCGTCCTCTGAGAACGCGACGGTCGCGTTGCGAATCCGGAGACTGCCGAGGTCGAGCTCGCTCAACCGGCCCAAGACCTGAATCGTTTCCCCACCGAGTCCGGCAAACGATCGGTCCACGATCCGTCCCTTCCCGCTCGGGAGAAGGCCGAATCGCTCGACGAACGGCCGGCTGAATGCGACCGTCGTCATCGGAGCGCCCGTGTCGACCATGAACCTGCCGCTGATCGGAGGGCGGCCCGGAAGCCGCACCCGCGCGGCGACCGAGAAGTGCTCCTTATTGGTCGAGAGTGGCACGCTCGTCCCGTTTCCCGAATACCGGTAGGCGTCGAGCGGATAGAGACCGACCCGGCGTGCGGCATAGTCGATCTTCACGACGTATCGGGCGAACAGGCCGTAGCCGACGATGCCGGCGACCGCGCGGCCCGACAACGGTTCGAGCGATGCCAGATCGATGACGGCGGCGGTCGGGGGCCGCAGGACGACCCCGGAGAGATCGAGCGCGACGTTCTTCGCGAATGAAACCGGGATCCGGTTGCCTCCGGCACCGGACGACAGTGCTTTCCCTTCCAGCGCGAGTCCGAGGCTCCTCGCCAGTCGCGCATCGACGATGAAACCGGAACCGCCGGCGCTGTCGAGGGCGAACGTGTAGGGACCCGAACCGTTGACGCGGGCCTGCACGAGGATGCCCCCGCCGAGCAGGATCTCGGCCGGAAGGCTCGCCACGACGCCCGCCCTCTCGGGCGGCTTCGCGGCGCCGACAACGAGGCCGAAGATCGCCAGCGCACACCGGAACATGGGCATCAGGCGTCCAGCCGGGGAAGCTCCGTCGGGAGGATCTCCCCGGGAAGGCTCCGCTTTTGCCGCCGTCCGGCAAGGAGGATGCCCGCGGCGAGAAGGACGAGGACGACGACCGCCCAACCCGCCGAGCGATCCGGCGGCGCCGGCTGACCGAGAAGCTCCGCCGCCCGGTTGCCGCCGAAGTACAACGCACCGAACAGGACCCAGGCCGCCGCGTGGTCCTTGAGCAGGCCGAACGCCACGAAGCCGACCCAGGCCGCCGTCACGACCTCGGGGAGGAAAGCGGCGGCGAACTCTCCGCCCGAGCGCGCTCCGATCGGAACGAGCGCGAGCACGAGCGCTCCGAGAAAGAGGAAGCGCCAGGGCCGCTGCTGCGCCGTCGGCGTTCGCGACGCGAGCGCGACCGCAGCGGCGATGACGGCGAGTGCGAAGGTGGCGGTCGCCGCCGACCAGAATCCCGCGTAGCCGGGGAGCCAGCGCTCCAGCGGGCGTGGCAGTGTCGGGTCGATCTCGAAAAGGGAGGGAAAGCGCGAAGCCGCCACGGAAATCCAGCGGGCCAGGCCCGCCGTGCCGATGGCCGCGACCGCCGCCCGGCCGAAGGCATCTCCGAGCGAGCCGCTGCGCCGCA
>Ga0075423_10001911_pt1 | contig 18703 bp, 16 predicted proteins | sample SoiMethybrSBSTD2_FD_80114 | JGI IMG/M metagenome (GOLD analysis project Ga0075423, IMG submission 80114) | Bulk soil microbial communities from a Populus tree surrounding site in Tennessee, USA - Soil MetaG P. TD hybrid SBSTD2 | ecosystem: Environmental > Terrestrial > Soil > Tree plantation...
CAGACTACCTCGCCCGTCCCGAAGCCCCCGGAGCTCATCCCTGTAGATCTCGTCCATCGGGAGACCGAGGGGAGAATCGGTGATGAGTGTCATGGTCCCCACGACGCGGCCGCCGCACCGAGCAACAAACACCCGTGTCGCCGAGAGGGCATTGTGAAGACTCAGGCGCCAGCCGGACGGATGCGCATCCATGTAGCCGCGAGCCACGTATTGGTCGTGTTGTAGACGGAAGGCCTGCTCGAGGGTGCGACGATCGGTGGCAAGGCCGAAGTCGAGTCCTTCTGCGAGCGGATCGTTCTGAAACCAGGCCGCTTTGAGCCGTGAGTGGCTCGTGGTCGGTGATGAAACCGTGTCCGCGTGCATGGTCTGAGGCGGCGATGCCGACATCACCTGTCCCTCCCTGCCTGGTAAGTCTGCTCTCCCGGGGCCGGACACGCCCTCTCTTCGGCAGCCGAGCTGTCGGGCCCTCCTCGGGTCCTAACCTCTGGCTCTGCGCGCCGACCTCGCGACCGGGTGCCGTTATCGGAAGAAGACTCAGGTTTGCACGACTAAAGTTTCAGACGGTGATTGCACGGAAACCAGCGGCTTGCGAACTCTTCGGCACGGGCCGCACAAACCAGATTAAAACTTGAAGGGCAAGGGACAGCGACTGGGACGTGCTGCGCGGTGACTTCTCCAATCTCTTGTTAGCCCTTTCTGCCACGTCGAAGCGTCCGTTGAAATATCTGCTGTCATTTCTCGGAGGCATTTCCCCCAAGAGCTTCTGGGCCGCGCGGGTTCTTGTTTACGGCATCAGCGTGGCCAGAGCAAGTCCTTTCTGGAGCGGACAGGCGGGACCGCGAGGGCCAAGTCCTCGAGGAGGAGCAGGTCCGGCGCGAGCCAGCTCCGCAGTTCCCGCTCGAGGGCGTCGAAGACTATGAACCGCGACGTAACTCGTGTGCAGGGAAGTTCACACTCGGGTCAAGTAAATGAGAGCGCGGACCTGCTCATCTTCCATTCGGGACCGAGCCCGGGAATTCGGGCACTCGCCTCTCCGCACTGGACGTGGCAGACCGTACCCGTCGGCGTGCCGCGCGAACCGGATGATATAATCCGCGCGCCCGTCCCACAAGGCGGCAGAGAGAGGTCAGCATGAAGACATTTCGGCTCTACACCGGCGGCGACGGCCAGTCCCACGTCGAACCGATCGACCTCGCGCGCACCCCGGGCTGGACCAAGGGGCTCGCCACCACTCAGATTTCCTTCCGCGCGAGCCCGGTCGGCAACTTCATCGACTGGCATCCCGCCCCGCGCCGCCAGTTCGTGATCATCCTGTCGGGGCAGCTCGAGATCGGCCTCGGCGACGGCTCCAAGCACCTCTTCGGCCCCGGCGACGCGCGGCTGGTCGAGGACGTCACCGGCAAGGGCCACACCACCCGAGTGCACGGCAACCAGCCGTGCCTCACCGCCACCATCCCCCTCGCGGAGCAATAGCCATGGCCACCAAGATCCTCTTCGCGCCCAAGCAATCCGACGCGGTGCTCGAGATCGCCCGCTCACTCACCCCCGCCGGCTTCGAGCTGCTCATCGCCGACATCGGCACCCCCGAGTTCTACGCGGCGGCGGCCCAGGCCGAGTACTACCTGGGCCTGGCGCGCCAGATGGGCGGCGAGTTCTTCCGCTCCGCCCCGAACATGAAGCTGGTGCAGCTGCTCTCCGCGGGCTACGACCGGGTCGACATCGAGGCCGCACGCAAGGCGAAGGTGCCGGTCTCCAACAACGGCGGGGCCAATGCGATCGCGGTGGCCGAGCACACCATCATGCTGATCCTGGCCGTGCTCAAGCGGGTGGTTCGCTTTCACAACGACGTGGTGGCCGGCAAGTGGCGGGTCGGTGGCTTCGACGACCAGAGGGTCTACGAGCTGTCGCGCAAGACCCTCGGCATCGTGGGCCTCGGCAACATCGGCAAGAAGGTCGCGCGGCGCGCGGCCGCGTTCGACATGGTGGTGCAGTACTACGACATCGCCCGCCTCACCGAGGCGGAGGAGGACGCCCTCGGGGTCCGCTTCGTGCTGCTCCCCGAGCTGTTGCGCACCTCCGACGTGGTGAGCCTTCACGTGCCGCTCGACGACTCCACCCGTCACCTGCTGGGGGCCCGCGAGTTCGCCCAGATGAAGCCGGGCGCGATCCTGATCAACACCTGCCGGGGCCCGGTGGTGGACGAGGTCGCGCTCTACACCGCGCTCAAGAGCGGGCAGGTCGCGGGAGCGGGGCTCGACGTCCTGGTCGAAGAGCCGCCCGCCACCAACCACGCGCTCTTCTCGCTGCCCAACGTGACCCTGACCCCGCACTCGGCGGGACCGACTTGGGAGAACTGGACCGCGCGCTTCCGCAACGGCTTCGACAACATCCAGCGGGTGGCCGCCGGCCGTCCCCCCAAGTGGGTGATCCCCGAGCTGCAGGGGCCGCAGCCGTGAAGATCCTCTTCGCGCCGAACCTCATCGTCTCCGGCCTCAGCGAGGCGGATCGCGCCGGCATCCTCGAGGCGGCCGGTCCCGGCGCGCGCATCGTGGAAGCCAAGGACAAGGCGAGCCAGCGCCGCGAGCTGCCCGACACCGACGTCATCTTCGGCCGCGCGCACCCCGAGCTGTTCTCGCTTGCGACCCGTCTCGTCTACTACCACTCGATCGGGGCGGGGGTGGACAGCATCCTCACCCCCGAGCTGATCAACCACCCGGTCCCGCTCGCGAGCGAGAAGGGCGAGGTGGGCATCCACCTGGCCGAGCACGCCTTCGCGCTCCTGCTGGCCCTGACCCGCGGGCTCCACACCGCGATCCGCACCCCCGACTACGAGCTGCGCGAGCCGATCCGCGTCCACCAGCGCGAGCTCTACGAGCAGACGATGGGGGTCGTGGGCTTCGGCGGGACCGGCCGCGCGGTGGCCCGGCGCGCGGTGGGCTTCGGCATGCGCGTGCTGGGCGTGGACATCGAGCGCGTCGATCCCGAGCCGGGGGTGGAGGCGATCTGGCCCGCCGAGCGCCTCGCCGACCTGCTCGCCGCCTCCGACGTGGTGGTGATCGGCCTGCCCCTCACCAAGGCCACCCACCACCTGTTCACCCGCGAGCGCTTCCTCCAGATGAAGCGCACCGCGATCCTGATCAACGTCACTCGCGGGGAGATCGTGCGGGGCGAGGACGTGCTGGGCGCCCTCACCGAGGGGCTGATCTGGGGCGTCGGGCTCGACGTCACCGATCCGGAGCCGCTCCCAAAGGACCACCCCCTGTGGACGCATCCGCGGGCGATCGTGACCCCGCACACCGCGGGCGGCTCGCCCCGCCGGGCGGGACGGGTGATCGCGACCTTCTGCGAGAACCTGCGGCGGATGCGGCAGCGGCGCCCGCTGCTCGCCCTCATCGACAAGCAGAAGGGCTACTGAGCGGCGCGACGGCTCAGACGGTGAGGGCGGAGATGTCGACCGAGGAGCGGAGCCCCTCGACCACCACCACGCCCGACTCGGTCACGTGGTGGCGGCGCTTGTCTTCCTCGAGGTCGTAACCGATCGTCGCCCCCTCGGGGATCCGCACGTTCTTGTCCAGGATCGCGCGGCGGATCCGGGCGCGGCGGCCGATGTCGCAGTTGTCGAGGATCACCGAGTCCTCGACGATCGCCCCGGTGTGCACCCGCACGTGCCGGCCGAGCACCGAGTTGCGCACCATGCCCCCGGAGAGGATGCAGCCGCCCGAGACCACCGAGTCGATGGCCTGGCCGCGGCGGCCCTCGTCGTCGAAGGTGAACTTGGCGGGCGGATCGGCGTAGCTCGCGGTGCGGAGCGGCCACTCGCGATTGTAGAGGTTCAGCGCGGGGCTCACCGCGCGCAGGTCCATGTGGGCCTCGTAGTAGGCGTCGAGGGTCCCCACGTCGCGCCAGTAGGCGGAGGCGTTCGCCGCCTCGCCGGGGATCTGGTTGGTCTGGAAGTCGTAGGCGAACATGTCGAGGCGGTTCACCAGGCGCGGCAGCACGTCGCGGCCGAAGTCGTGGCTGCTGCCCTCGCGGGACGCGTCCGCGTGCAGCTCGCGCAGCAGGGTACGCGTGGAGAAGACGTAGTTGCCCATGGAGGCGTAGACCCGGTCGGGGTCGCCCGGCATGGCGGGCGCGTCCCCGCGCTTCTCGTGGAATCCGATGATGTGGCCGTCGCGCGCGGTCTCGATCACCCCGAACTCGCTCGAGAAGCGGCGCTCCACCGGGATCGCGGCCACCGTGATCTCGGCGCGCTTGTGCTCGTGAAACGCGATCATGCTCGAGATGTCCATCCGGTAGATGTGGTCGGCGCTGAAGATGGCGACCAGGTGCGGATCGGACTGCTCGATCAGGTTGGCGTTCTGGTAGATTGCGTCCGCGGTGCCCCGATACCACGTCTCGCCCGCCGACCGCATCTGGGCCGGCACCGGGATGATGAAGTGGTCCTTCAGCAGGCCTCCGAACTGCCAGCCGTCGGCCAGGTGCTGCAGCAGCGACTGGCTCTTGAACTGGGTGAGGACGTAGATCGAGTGGACGCCCGAGTTGATCAGGTTGCTGAGGACGAAGTCGATGATGCGGTACTTGCCCCCGAAGGGCACCGCCGGCTTCGCGCGCTCCTTGGTCAGGGGATAGAGGCGGGTGCCCTTCCCCCCGGCCAGGACGATCCCGAGGATGCGAAGTCTCATGGCAGCGGGACTCTCGGGTAGCCTATCACGCGGGCGGACGAAATCTCGGCGCGCGCGGACCCCGGGGCGATATACTGCTCGGCGTCTGGTACAGGTACCGGCTCACCTTCGAGTCTCCCTCGTCAGGCCGCGTCTCGGGCCCTTCCGCGCTCCAGAGACGCTCAAACACGCGGAAAGCACGTTCGGAGGTGCATCATGTCCCAGAAGCTCTACGTCGGCGGTATCGCATTCAGCACGACCAGTGAGGGTCTGCGCCAGCACTTCGCCCAGTCCGGCACCGTGGTCTCGGCCAGCATCGTCACCGACCAGTTCTCCGGCCAGTCGCGGGGCTTCGGCTTCGTGGAGATGTCGTCGTCCGAGGAGGCCCAGCAGGCGGTCTCCCAGCTCAACGAGCGGCCCCTCGACGGCCGCCCGTTGAAGGTGGAGGTCGCCAAGCCCAAGGGCGACAAGCCCCGGGGCGGCGGCGGCTTCGGCGGGCGCAGCGGCGGCGGCTGGCGCTAGGCGCTCACGGCCCCGTCACCGTCTCGCGGTTGACCGCGCTGACCACCGCGCGGAGCGAGGCGGTGACGATGTTGCCGTGGATGCCCACCCCCCAGCGCGGGCGGCCGTCTCCCACCCGCACCTCGACGTAGGCCACCGCGGAGGCGTCGGCGCCCCCGCCGATCGCGTGCTCGTGATAGTCGAGCACCGCCACCGGGATGCCCGCGTCCCGCCTCACCGCGTCCACGAAGGCCGCGATGGGGCCGTTGCCCACCCCCTTGGCAAGGCGCTCCATCCCCGAGACCCGTAGCGGCGCCTCGATGGTGGTCTCGCCGGACTCTCCCGCCGTCGTCACGGTCGGGTGGTGAGCCAGGGCGAGCGGCTCCTCGCGGGTGAGGTAGGTCTGCTCGAACGCGGCCCAGATCTGGTCCGCGGTGATCTCGGTGCCGCTCTCCTCGACCATCTTCTGGATCACCGAGGAGAACTCGATCTGCAGGCGCCGGGGCAGGTCGAGCCCGTGCTCGAACTTCATGATGTAGGCGACCCCGCCCTTGCCGGACTGGCTGTTGACCCGGATCACCGCCTCGTAGCTGCGGCCCACGTGGTGCGGGTCGATCGGGAGGTACGGCACCTCCCAGATGTCGTAGTTCTTGCCGAGGGCCTCGAAGCCCTTCTTGATCGCGTCCTGGTGCGAGCCGGAGAACGCGGTGTAGACCAAGTCGCCCACGTAGGGGTGGCGCGGGTGGACGGGCAGGCGGTTGCAGTGCTCGGTGATGCGCCGGGCCGCGTCGATGTCTCCGAAGTCGAGCATCGGATCCACCCCCTGGCTGAACAGGTTCAGCGCGAGGGTGACCACGTCCACGTTGCCGGTGCGCTCGCCGTTGCCGAAGAGCGTGCCCTCGACCCGGTCGGCGCCGGCCTGGACCGCCAGCTCGGTGGCGGCCACCGCGGTGCCGCGGTCGTTGTGCGGGTGGAGCGACAGCACGAGCGAGTCCCGCCGGCTCACGTGGCGCAGGAACCACTCGATCTGGTCCGCGTAGACGTTGGGGGTGGCCATCTCCACGGTGGCGGGCAGGTTCAGGATCACCTTCCGGGCCGGGGTCGGCTCCCACACGTCCATCACCCGCTCGCAGATCTCGACCGCGAAGTCGAGCTCGGTGCCGGTGAAGCTCTCCGGCGAGTACTGGTAGTGGACGTCGCACTCCGGGATGGTGCCGGTCAGCTCGCGGCAGAGCCGCGCCGCCCGCACCGCGATATCCACGATGCCGGCCCGGTCGAGACCGAAGACCACGCGGCGCTGCAGGGTGGAGGTGGAGTTGTAGAGGTGCACGAGCGCCCGGGGCGCGCCGCGCAGCGATTCGTAGGTGCGCTCGATCTGCTCGGGCCGCGCCTGGGTGAGGACCTGGATCATCACGTCGTCCGGGATGAGGTCCTCCTCGACGAGCTGGCGCACGAAGTCGAAGTCGGGCTGGGAGGCGGCCGGGAAGCCCACCTCGATCTCCTTGAAGCCGCAGCGCACCAGCAGGTCGAACATGTGGCGCTTGCGCGCGGGATCCATGGGATCGATCAGGGCCTGGTTGCCGTCCCGCAGGTCCACGCTGCACCAGCGGGGCGCGCGGGTGATCACCTTCGACGGCCACGTGCGATCCGGCAGCGGGATCGGCGTGAACGGGCGATAGTGCTGGAACGGCATCTGGGCCGGTGGACCTGCCTTGCGAGCCATGGAACGCCTCCTGTGAGTGGAAATAAAAAAGCCTCTCCGAGACAGCGAAGAGGCTTTGGGCGCGCGCCGCGAGGCGCGCGCCTATGTCAGTAGCAGGTTCTCGTTCGCGAGTTCGACCGCCTTCATGTGGGCGGCATTGTGCCCACCCGGGCCCCACTTGTCAAGCTTTCGCGCGGAGGCGGGTAGAATGCGGGGGTGATCGCCCTCCGCGAGGTCACCAAGCGCTTCGGGGCCACCGTGGCGCTGGATTCGGTCTCCCTCGACGTCCCGCCGGGCTCCACCCACGTGCTCCTGGGCTCGAGCGGCTCCGGCAAGTCCACCGTGCTCCGCCTGATCCTGGGCCTGGCCGCCCCCGACGCGGGCACGGTGGCGGTCGACGGGGTGGTGGTCGACGCGCACAGCCGCGATCGGCTGGTCGCCCGCATGGGCTACGTGGTGCAGGACGGCGGGCTCTATCCCCACCTCACCGCGGTCGACAACGTGACCCTCGCGGCCGACGCCCAGGGCTGGAGCCGGGAGCGCATCGCGGCGCGGGTGGCCGAGCTGGCCGGCATGGCCGAGCTCGACGCGGCCACCCTCGGCCGCTACCCTCGCCAGCTGAGCGGAGGCCAGCGCCAGCGGGTCGGCCTGATGCGCGCGCTGATGCTCGACCCGCCGGTGCTCCTGCTCGACGAGCCGCTCGGCGCGCTGGACCCGATCGTACGCGCCGAGCTGCAGGACCAGCTCGGCCAGCTCTTCGCCGCGCTCGCCAAGACGGTGGTGCTGGTCACCCACGATATCCGCGAGGCGGCGCGTCTCGGCCGCACCATCACGCTCATGACCGCGGGCCGCGTCGTGCAGCAGGGGACGTTCGCGGATCTGGTCGACCGCCCGGCCGATCCGTTCGTGCGCCAGTTCCTCACCGCCCAGACGCTCGCCGCCTCCGCGGCGCCGGCCCGCTGACCGATGCGGGCGCGCGGCGCCTCGGCCCTGGCCCTGCTCGCCGCGCTCTGGGCCGCGCCCGCCGCGGCCGCGCCGGACGGCGTCATCCGGGTGGGCTCGAAGTCGTTCACCGAGAGCTACGTCCTCGCGGAGGCGATCGCCCAGGTGGTCGAGCAGGTGGGCGAGGCGCGCGCGGAGCGGCGGGTGGGGCTGGGCGGCACCGGGCTCACCCAGCGGGCGCTCGAGTCGAGGGCCATCGACATCTATCCCGAGTACACCGGCACCCTCGCGCGCGTGATCCTGAAGGATCCGGCTCTCGACACCGTCGAGAAGCTGCGGGCCCGCCTCGAGCCGGCGGGGCTTACGGTCAGCGGCTCGCTCGGGTTCGCCAACACCTACGCGCTCGCGGTCCGGAGCGAGCAGGCCGAGCGGCTCGGGCTCCGCACCATCGGCGACCTCGCGCGGCACCCGGAGCTGCGGGCCGCGTTCAGCTCCGGCTTCCTCGAGCGCGACGACGGCTGGCCCGGCCTGCGCGCGCGCTACGGGCTCGGGCTGAACCGGGTGGAGGTGATGGAGCACGCGGTCACCTATCGCGCGATCGCGAGCGGGCAGGTCGACGTGATGGACGTGTTCTCCACCGACGGCCAGCTCGAGCGGCTGCGCCTGCGCCTGCTGCAGGACGACCGGCACTTCTTCCCCGACTACTCGGCGGTGCTCCTCGCCCGCCGCGACCTGATCGCGCGCTTTCCCCGCACCTGGAACCGGCTGCGCGAGGTCTTCGAGGGCCGTCTCGACGGGGCCCGGATGGCGCGGCTCAACGCGATGGCCGACCTCGACGGGCGGCCGGTGCCCGAGGTGGCCGCTGCGTTCCTCGGCGGCGGCGCGCCCACCGCGGGCGGCGGGCGCTGGCCCGCCCTGCTGCGCGAGCTGGCCGGGCTGACCGGGGATCATCTGCTCCTGGTGCTGATCTCGGTGGGGGCGGCGGTGATGCTGGGCGTGCCGATGGGCGTGGCCGCCGCGCGCTACCGCCGCGCGGGCCAGGTCGAGCTGTCGGTGATCGCGATGCTCCAGACCGTCCCCGCGCTGGCGCTGCTGATGTTCATGATCCCGCTCTTCGGCATCGGCAAGGGGCCCGCCCTCATCGCGCTCTCGCTCTACGCGCTCCTGCCGATCGCGCGCAACACCTACGCGGGAATGATGGCCATCGAGCCCACCCTGCTCGAGATCGCCTGGGTGCTGCGCCTGGGCCGGCTGCGCCGGCTGCTGCGGGTCGAGCTGCCGCTCTCCGCGATCGCGATCATGGCCGGGATCAAGACCGCGGTGGTCACCACGGTGGGCACCGCCACCCTGGCCGCGTTCATCGGCGGGGGCGGCTACGGGACGCTGATCGTGCGGGGCCTGGCCCTCGACGACACCGTCACCATCCTGGCGGGGGCCGCGCCCGCCGCGCTCATGGCGCTCGCCTTCCACGCGCTGTTCGAGCTGCTGGATCGCGCGGTGATCCCGCGCGGGCTCCGCGCCTGAGGGCGGACGTGGGCTCGAGCAGCGCGTTCAGGCGCCGGCAGAGCGCGAGGATCTCGGAGTGCTGGGCGGGGAACCACGCGCGGAGCCACGCGGGGCGGTCGAAGAAGGCGAGGGGAGGCCGGCCGGGCCGGCGGATGGCCAGGCGCCGGACGAGGCCGCTCGCGTTGATGAAGCTCACCTCGTCGAGGAGCCGGCCGGGTGCCGCGACCCCCACCGTGACCGGACAGCGCGCGGCGACCTTCTCGACGGAGGCGGCGACCCCGCGCAGGCAGAAGGCGCGGGTGCGGGCGCGCGTGGCGGGATCGAGCGCGTCGAGCAGGCCGGTCATGCTGAGCCCGGAGAATACGGTGTCGTCCACCACCGCGAGCGTGGGGCAGTCGCGCGTGTCCTCGAGCTGGGCCGCGAGGCTCGCGCCCTCGGTGCTGACCAGGCGGTAGCCGCCCGCGCCGTCCTCCACGCGGGTGAGGCCGACGCGCCGGACGCGCGGGAACCAGCCGGTCCGCGCGTGCAGCGCGTGCGCCACGCGCTCCCCGGCGCCCCCGATCCCGAGGGCCTGCGCGAAGGGCGGGTGAGGGCCCTGGGCCGCGACGCGCTCCACCTGCTCGGCGAGGGTGAGCACGCGCACCCGCTCGCGGTCGGCGGCCACGAGGGCGAGCAGCTCTCGCGCGAGGACGGCCGCCGCGGAGCTCGCGCCTGCCTCGGCCGCGACCTCGTCGCTCAGGTCGTCGTGGACGTAGAGATGCCGCGGAGTCGGCTGCGCGTACGCGCCACCGCCCCGCGCCATCAGGCGGGCTGGATCAGGGCGAGCGCGAAGTAGTTGGCCGGGTCCACGTGCCAGCGGGCGAGGTGGAGGCCCACGTCGCCCAGCATCGCCTCGACGCCGGGGCGGCTGAACTTGTACGAGCTCTCGGTCCAGATCCCCTCGCCGGGCCCGAAGCGCACGGTGAGGCCGAGGCGCTTGAGGCGCACCGTCTGGGCCGCGTCGGCCACGAGGTGCATCTCGATGCGCGAGGCCCGCTCGTTGTAGAACGCCCGGTGCCGGAAGGTGTCGGGATCGAAGTCGCCGTCGACGCTCCGGTTGATCACCCGCAGGATGTCGCGATTGAACTCGCGGGTCACCCCCGCCGAGTCGTCGTAGGCCGCCTCCAGGATCTTGACGTCCTTCACGAGGTCGACGCCCAGGAGGAGACGATCGCCCGCATCGGGCAGGAGCGCCCGGAGATCTGCGAGCAGCCGCCGCTGCGCCGGCTCATCGAGATTGCCGATGGTGCTGCCGAGGAACATCGCGAGGCGACGCCCGGTCGGCGCCGGCACCAGGGCGAGATCGCGCTCGAAGTCGGCCACCACCGCGTGGACGGTCAGGCTCGGGTACTCCCGCAGGAGCCGCTCCGCGCTCGCCTCGAGCGTGAGGCGGTCCACGTCGAGCGGGACGTAGCGCACCGAGCGGCCGGCCGCGGTCACCGCGTCGAGCACCCGACGTGTCTTCTCGGACGAGCCCGCGCCGATCTCCACGATGTCGTCGGGAAGAAACTCCCCGGTCAGGCCGGGCAGAATTTCCGCGAGCAAGGCCGACTCGGTGCGGGTCGGATAGTACTCGGGCAGCTCGGTGATCCGCTCGAACAGCAGCGAGCCCGCCCGGTCGTAAAAGTACTTCGGAGGCAGGGACTTCGGGCGACCGGTGAGCCCCCGGCGGACGTCCTCCTCGAGGTGGCGCTGGCGGTCCCGCTCATCCGTGTGAACGTCGACGAGATAGCGCATGGCAAGCTCCCTGCTGCAAGCTAGCCGCCACTCAGGCACTATGCAAGCGGTAGTGAGAACCCGCGGCGTGCAGTTCAGGAAGGAGGGAGCCAATGGTCGAGACCATGACGGACCGGCTGACCGAGGCGTGGGCCCGCACGGATCGGATATTCGAGATCCTCGCGCCCGGCTCGTGGCTGGCACAGCCGATCGCGCTCCGCCACCCGTTCATCTTCTATCTCGGCCACTTGCCCGCCTTCGCCTGGAATCACGTGGGCGGTGAGCTGCTCGGCCGGGCCGCGTTCAACCCCGGCTTCGACGAGCTGTTCTCGCGCGGGATCGATCCCGACGTGGACGACCCGACCCACTGTCACGACCATCCCGAGGTGCCCGCCACCTGGCCCGCGGTCGCCGAGGTGCAGGCATATCGCGACCACGTCCGCGCCGCGCTCCTCGACGCGGGCGCGGCGGTGGCCGATCGCGCGACGACCCACCTCATGGCGCGCGAGGGGCGCGTCTTCGCGATGGTCGCGGAGCACGAGCAGATGCACCAGGAGACGCTGCTCTACATGATGCAGAGGCTGCCGCAGTCGCAGAAGGTGCGGCCGAGCTGGGCGCCGCCGCTCGTGCTCGCTCCCGGCCGTCCCGCCGAGAAGATCGCGATCCCGGCCGGCTCCATCACGCTGGGCGCCCACTTCGACGAGCTGCCGTTCGGCTGGGACAATGAGTTCGGCGCGCTCGAGGTTCCGGTCCCCGCGTTCCGCATTGACGGGACGCCGGTCACCAACAGCCAGTTCCTCGCCTTCGTCGAGGACGGCGGCTACCAGCGCCCCGAGCTGTGGGGCGACGAGGACCAGGTGTGGCGCGGGCACGCCGCGGTCGAGCATCCCGCGGTGTGGGAGCTGGTCGACGGCCGCTGGACGTATCTCACCCTGTTCGAGCGCGTGCCGCTCGAGGCGGTCGCGGACTGGCCGGTCTACGTGAGCCTCGCGGAGGCGCGCGCGTTCGCGCGCTGGCGCGGCGAGCGACTGCCGACCGAGGCCGAGTTCCAGCGCGCCGCCTTCGGCGCACCGGGGGGCGAGGCACGCCGCTGGCCGTGGGGCGACACGCCGCCGACCGAGCGGCACGGGAACTTCGGATTCCGCCACTGGGCGCCCACCCCGGTGGGCACGCACCCGGACGGCGCGAGCGCGTGGGGCGTGCAGGACCTGATCGGCGACGGCTGGGAGTGGACCAACACCGTGTTCGGCGGGCTGCCCGGCTTCACCACCTACATCCCGGGCTACGAGGGCTACTCGGCCGACTTCTTCGACGGCAAGCACTACGTGCTGAAGGGCGGCTCCTGGGCGACCGCCGACGACCTCGTGCGCCCGAGCTTCCGCAACTGGTTCCAGGCCCACTATCCGTACGTGTTCTCCACGTTCCGCTGCGTGATCGACGGGTGAGGGCATCGCGAGGCATTCGAAAGAGGAGAATCACCGTGAAACGCTTCCTGCTTTCCGTGACCCTGCTCACCGCATCCGCCGCCGGGCTCGTCCCGCCGGCGGACGCCGGCGAGATGTCGTATCTCGGCCACTCGGAGTACGGCTACGCGGGCTACAGCCCGGGCGGCTCGCTCTACATCAACGCGCTGCCGTCGAACGCGGAGGTGCGCCTCGACGGGGTGCCGGTCGGCATCGCGAACGACCTGCAGGCCACGCCGGTCGAGGCCCGTCCGGGGGTCCACCGGCTCACCTTCCAGGCGCCGGGCTACGAGCCCACGTCGGTGCTGGTGCGGGTGGTGCGGGACTGGACCACGCGGGTGCGGCTGACCTTGATCCCCGCCCGCTAGCCGGCTGCTGAGCAGCCGGCTGGCGGCGGCTGCTAGGGGACGGGTTCGATCTCGACGAAGCAGGAGTTGAACGGCGTCGCCCCGGCGGGCGAGGAGCGGTCCGGGGTGAGCAGGTTGGAGCAGCCGCGCGTGTCCTGCCCGGACGCGTCGAGGGCGAACCACGCGCCCTCCTTGATCGACACCACGCCGGGGGCCACCCGGTCGGTGACCCGCGCCGGGATCAAGGTGCGCCCGCGATCATTGAACACCGCCACGCGCTGCCCGTCCGCGATGCCGCGGGCCGCCGCATCGGCCGGGTGCAGCCACACGTCGTCGCGGTCGGCGCGGGCGAGCACCGCCTGGTTGTCGTGGATCGAGTGGGTGCGCGCGCGCGACTTGGGCGTGACGAGCCGCAGCGGGTGCCGCGCGTCGACCGGCTCCGGGATCCAGGTGGGGATCGCGGGGATGACCCCGAGGCCGTAGGGGTCGGGGTTGGCCGCGATGGCCATCGAGTAGATCTCGATCTTGCCGGACGGGGTGCTGAACGGGTGCCCCTCCGGATCCCGGATTTCGCGAGCGAACGCCACCGCGTCCTCCGGGGCGGGGAGGCGGGCGAGACCCTTGGCGCGGAAGGTGTCGAAGTCGTCGATGGCGTGCCGGGTCAGCTCGCGCAGCCACTCCTCTTCCGTCTTGTCGTTGTAGCCCTGGATGCCGAGGCGCTCGGCGAGCGCCGCGCAGATGTCCAGATCGTTGCGGCACTCGCCCACCGGGGCGATCGCCTGCTGCATGAAGATCGCGTAGTGGCCGGCCCCCGCCCACGGGGTGTGGACGTCGTTGCGCTCCCAGAAGGTAGTCGCGGGGAGCACGATGTCGGCATAGCGCGCGGTCGGCGTCACGAAGTGGTCCTGCACCACCACGAAGTCGAGCTTCTCGACGCCTGCCACGATGCGCCGCACGTTCGGGAGCTGGTTGAAGAGGTCGCCCGCGCAGGAGTAGATCATGCGGATGTCGGCGGGGTAGCCGCCCGCGCGGCCGCGCTCGAGCAGATCGGCGAGCAGCGGCGAGGAGACGCCGCGGCCCACCGGGTTCTCGCCGGTGGGCAGGCCCTGGATCCCGCCGCGCCCGGTTGCCCCGTTGCTGGTGCCCGCGTTGCCGCCCGGGATGCCCACGTTGCCAGTCATCGCGCACAGCGCGTAGGCGGCGCGGTGGAACTGCTCGCCGTGGAGCGTGCGCCCCGGCGCGTAGCCGGTCTGGAGCGCGGCCGGCCTGCTCGTCGCGTACTCGACGGCGAGCGCGCGGAGGGTCTCGGCCGGCACCCCGGTGATGGCGGCGGCCCACTCGGGCGTCTTCGGCACCCCGTCGGTCTCGCCGAGCAGGTACGCGCGGTACGAGGCGCCCGCGAGCGCGCCGGGGGGCAGGTGCGCTTCGTCGAATCCCAGCACGTGGCGGTCGAGGTAGGCCTGGTCGTGCAGCCCCTCGGTCACGATGACGTAGGCCATCGCGATCAGCGCCGCGGCGTCCGTCGAGGGATTGATGAACACGTGCTGGTCGGCCAGCTCCCACGACGTGCGGGTGCGGCGCGGGTCGACGCAGATGATCTTGACCCCGCGCTTCTTGGCGAGCTTCAGGTACTGGAGCGTGCCGGTGCCGAAGGTGCCGTCGGCCGGGCTCCAGCCCCACATCAGGATCAGGCGCGAGTTGACGTAGTCGGTGGGCTCGCGGCCCGCGCTCTTGTAGTCGGCCTTGGCTCCGTAGGTCTGGCGGACCGCGTAGACCTCGGCCTCCGCGGAGATGTTGGTCCAGAGCTCGGTGCAGCCGCCGAACATGTAGAGCAGCCGCTTGACGGTGGACCGGCTGTGCAGCATCGAGAGGCTGCCGGTGCGCGAGCAGTCGAGGATGGCGGCGGGGCCGTGGGCGTCCCGGATGCGGCGCATCTGGCCCGCGACCTCGTCGAGGGCCTCGTCCCAGCCGATGCGCTCGAACTGTCCCGCGCCGCGCGGGCCCACGCGCCGCAGCGGATGCACCACGCGATCCGGATGGTTCAGGCGCTCGAGCTGGCCGAAGCCGCGCACACAGGCGTGGAGCGGCGCCACCTCGGGCGTCCACTTGCGCGGGTCGGTGCTGATGCGCACGATGCGCCCGTCGCGCACGTGCGCGTTGACCACGCAGCGCCCCCCGCAGTTGTGGCCGCAGGTGCTGGTGACGATGGTCTCGCCAGGCGCGGCGGGAGGCCGCGGGGCTTCGTAGACGATGGGTCCGCGCATGGGTCTGGCCGAAACTCTACCACTTCCGGGTCCGGCCCGGGTAGCGCGCGCGAGTGCTAGACTGCGGCGTCATGGCGCGGCGGATCGTCGTCGTGGGCGGCGGGCTGATGGGGCTGAGCGCGGCCTTTCACCTCCGCCGCGCGGATCCGGGCACGGAGGTCACCGTGCTCGAGCGCGAGCGCGTGGGCGCCGCGGCCTCGGGGGCCAGCGCCGCCGGCGTGCGGGCGATGGGCCGCGATCCGGCCGAGCGCGCGCTGGCGCTGGCGAGCCTCGCCCGCTGGCCCGATCTCGACCGCGAGCTGGAGGCGCCCACCGGCTACCGGCGCGGGGGCGGGCTGCGGCTCGCGCTCGACGACGCGACGTGGCGCGCCGCCTCGGCGTGGGTGGCCGAGCAGCGGGCCGAGGGCGTCCCGGTCGAGCTGGTGGACGCGGAGGCGGCGCGCCGGCTCGCGCCCGGGATCGCGGCGGGCTGCCGCGGCGGCGTGCACTGCGCGATCGACGGGCAGGCCGACGCGATGGCCACCGTCCGCGCGTTCGCGGAGGCGACGCGCCGGCTCGGCGCGAGCGTGGAGGAAGGCGCGAGCGCGCGGGGGCTGGTGGTCGAGCGCGGAAGCGTGGCGGCGGTGGAGCGCGACGACGGGCGGCGCCTGGCCTGTGACGCGGCGATCGTGGCCGCGGGGGCGTGGACCGCCGCGCTGCTCGCGCCGGTGGGGGTGCGGCTGCCGATCGAGACGCGGCCGCTGCAGATGCTGCTCACCGCGCCCGCGCCGGCCGCGCTCGGGCCGGTGCTCGGAGCCTTCGATCACAAGCTGAGCCTGAAGCAGCTCGACGACGGCGCGTACCTGATCGGCGGGGGCTGGCCCGCGCGAGTCACCGATCACGCGGCCAATCGCTACGAGCTGCTGGACGAGAGCGTGCAGGCGAGCCTCGCGACCGCACGCGCGGTCTATCCGCCCCTGGCCGGTCTCGCGCTCTCCCGGGGCTGGGCCGGCCTCGAAGCCTTCACCCCGGACGACCTGCCGATGATCGGCCCGATCCCCGGCATCGACGGGCTCGTCATCGCCGCCGGCTTCAGCGGGCACGGCTTCGCCCTGACCCCGATGATCGGCGACATCCTCGCCCGCCTCGCCCTCGGCGCTGAAGCAAAGCTGGGGTCAGGTCTTACATTCCGACAAATGTCGTGATGTAAGACCTGACCCCAGAACTGAGACTTAGCGGCCGGCGCGGGCGATGTGGGGGGCGCCGTGCGGGGCGCGACGCTCGGCGTTGATGCGGGCGCGCTGGCGGTCTTCCGCCTTGCGGGCGCGGATGGCCGCGATGCGCTCGGCCAGCGGGATCTCGAGCCGGTCGGCCGGCCGCTTGGTGTAGTCGAAGCCGGGCACGCGCGCGCGGGTGAAGGTGGCGCCCACCGCGCGCTCGATGCTCTTCAGGTCGCCCTCCTCGTCCGGCGAGACCAGGGTGAGCGCGTCACCCACCGCCTCGGCGCGAGCGGTGCGGCCCACCCGGTGGATGTAGTCCTCCGACATGCCGGGCACGTCGAAGTTGATCACGTGGCTCAGCGCATCGATGTCGATGCCCCGCGCCGCGATGTCGGTGGCCACCAGCACCTGGAAGCGGCCCTCCTTGAACCCGGCCAGCGCGGCGGTGCGCTGGGCCTGGCTGCGGTTGCCGTGGATGCGGTCGGCCTTCACCCCGTGCTTGCCGAGGTACTCGGCGAGACGGTTGGCCCGGTGCTTGGTGCGGGTGAAGGCGAGCACGCTCCGGGTGCCGGGCTGCTTGCACAGCTCGACGAAGAGGGCCGACTTCAGCTCCTGCGGCACCGGGTACACGGTGTGGGTGATGCCCACCGCGGGCGCGGCCGGCCGCTCGATCTGGAGCGCGACCGGGTCGTGCAGGATGTCCCGCGCGAGCGCCACGATGGGCGCGGGCATGGTGGCCGAGAAGAGCAGGTTCTGCCGGCGCGCGGGCAGCTGCTTCAGGATGCGGCGGATGTCCGGGAGGAACCCCATGTCGAGCATGCGGTCCGCCTCGTCGAGCACCAGCACCTCGAGGCCGTCCAGGCGCGCGTAGGGCATGCGCAGGTGATCGAGCAGCCGGCCGGGCGTGGCGACCAGGATGTCGACCTTCTTGCGAAAGGCCTGCTCCTGCGGGCCCATCCCGACGCCGCCGAACACCGGGGCGCCGTCGATGCGCGTGAAGCGACCGAGCTCGCGCCGGTGCTCGTCGATCTGGGCGGCCAGCTCGCGGGTGGGCGCCACCACCAGGGCGCGGATCGTGCCCCGCGGCCGGGCGCTCAGGCGCTGCAGGATCGGCAGCAGGAACGCGGCGGTCTTGCCGCTGCCGGTCATGGCGCAGGCGAGCACGTCACGGCCGGCCAGGCCCGGGGGGATCGCGTCGCGCTGGATGGGGGTCGGGGCCTGGAAGCCCAGCGACGCAACGCCGCGGAGCAGGTCGGGGTGAAGTCCGAAATCAGAGAACGACATGGAACAGGTAACCTCTTGCGGGCAGGGAATTGGGCCCGTGGCCAGTCTTCCGCGGATGATCTTGACGCGCCCCACGATGCGGAAGCGGACGGGAAACGCGGTCTGCAGATGCAGGTGAATTGGTTACAGCATACACGCCCTCCCCGCGGAAACGGAGAACTTTCCGCGGGGCCGGCCCCGGCTCACTCCGCGCGCTGGGCCATCCGCTCCGCGATCTCGGCCTCGAAGAGGGCGAGGGTCAGCGGGCAGGGCGGCTCGTTGGTGTCGATGTGCTGGCACTCGAGCTCGCTGCAGCGCACGAACAGCTTGCCGTTGCCGCCGAGGGACTGACGGCGACGAAGGGAGATGGAGACGGTCTCGGAGACGACGTTGCACTGGAACGACTTCGTGGGAGTCCGGGGCACGGTGTTCCTTTTCTCCCGGCCGTTGCGACCGAGGAACTCAGTATACGTTATTTCTCGACCGTGGCGCGCTCGATGGCGAGGAGCTTCTCGAGCTCGATGACCCCGAGCATGTCCTTCTCGCTCGCGCCCCAGTCCCGCCGGGGCCGGCCCGCCCCGAAGCCGTCGGCCAGGTCGGCGTAGACGCTCTTCCACGCCTCGTACGCGGCGAGCAGCGGGGTCGAGGGATCCGCCACGATCTTGTAGCCGAGCCCCCCCAGGTCGGCCAGGGTCATGCCGAGGCCGGCGAGGCCGCCGCGCCCGCTCAGGTACATGAGGGGCCCGCCCAGCCGCTCCCCGATGGCGCGCAGCTGCTCCGGGGTGTGGGCCATCGAGAGCAGGAGCACGTCGGCGCCCGCCTTGCGGTAGATCTCCCCGCGCCGGAGGGCGTCGTCCATGGTGCTGGCCCGCATCGCGTTGGTGCGCGCGATGATCAGTAGATCCGGGTTGCGGCGCGCCCCGACCGCGGCCTCTACCTTGGCCGCCATCAGCTCGGCGGGAATCATGTGCTCGATCCCCACGTGGTGGTGCGCCCGCTTCGGCACCAGCTGGTCCTCGATCTCGATGGCCGCGAAGCCCGCCGCCTCGGTCATGCCGATGGTGCGGCGCATGTGCATGGGGTCGCCGTAGCCGCACGCG
>Ga0075423_10001913_pt1 | contig 18691 bp, 16 predicted proteins | sample SoiMethybrSBSTD2_FD_80114 | JGI IMG/M metagenome (GOLD analysis project Ga0075423, IMG submission 80114) | Bulk soil microbial communities from a Populus tree surrounding site in Tennessee, USA - Soil MetaG P. TD hybrid SBSTD2 | ecosystem: Environmental > Terrestrial > Soil > Tree plantation...
GAAGCGCCGGGCGAAGCGATCCATGAATTGGCTGGTGAGCGCGATCTCCGGCAGCATGATGAGAGCCTGGGCTCCCTTCCTGAGGGTCTGCGCCACCGCCTCGAAATAGACCTCGGTCTTGCCCGACCCGGTGACACCGTCGAGGAGCGTCACGGAGAACGCCTCGGCGCTGGCCGCGGCGCCGACGGCATGCACGGCCTGGGCCTGGGCACCGGCGAAATCAACGCGTGCATGTTCGGGGTTGGGCAGCGGCATGCGCCGCTCAGGGATGGCGACCTCCACCAGCGTGCCCGCCGCAATCAAGCCGTCGATGACGCCGCTGGAGCAATGGGCTTGCGCTGCCAAGGTCGATTTGGCCCGCACCTGGCCGTCGGCAACGACGTCGAGGACGCGCTTGCGCGCCGGGCTCAGACGCGGGGGGGCGGCCGCCGCCAGGCGCACGCCAAAGCGGGGCCGGGCGGGTTCGAACAGGGAGCCGGGCCCCATCATCATGCGCGCGACCATGCCAAGCGGCGTCAGCGTATAGCGCGCAACCCACTCGGCAAACCGCAGCGAGAGGCTCGGGAGCGGGGGCACGTCGGGAAGGATTTGCGTGATGCGTTTGAGTTTCTTGTTGGCCGCGGCCGCGCCCGCCGCATCGGGCGGGCGATCCCAGATGAGCCCGATGCGCGTTTGCGCCCCGAACGGCACCAGCGCGAAGGCGCCCGGGCGCACCTCGCCATCGGCGGGCGGCAGGTAGTCGTAGGTCTGGTCGAGCGCCACCGGCAGCAGCACGGGAACGGCCGGGCCGCCGACGCCCGCGCTTGCGGGGCCGTCCTCTAAGCGTGCGAGCAGACTTTCCAAACCAACTCTCGCGGACTAGAACGCCGAATCAGGTTCTGAGCAGTGAGGCACTTTAGCGGCCCCTGCGGCAAGCCCAAGGCAACTGGGGAGCACCTGCGCGCCGTGAAATTCTTCGTCGACACCGCGGATGTGACTGAGATCAAGGAGTTGGCCGTGACCGGTCTGCTCGACGGGGTCACCACCAACCCCTCGCTGGTCGCCAAGGCCAAGCGCGACTTTAAGGAAATCATCGCCGAAATTTGTGCTGCCGTGGCTGGCCCCGTCAGCGCCGAGGTGGCCGCCACCGACCTGGCCGGGATGCTGCGCGAGGGACGTACGTTGGCCAAGATCGCCAACAATGTTGCGGTGAAGGTCCCGCTCACCTGGGAGGGCCTAAAGGCCTGCCGGGCCCTCACAGCGGAGGGCAGCATGGTCAACGTGACCCTGTGCTTTTCGGCCAATCAGGCGCTGCTGGCGGCCAAGGCGGGGGCAACCTTTATTTCACCGTTCATCGGCCGGTTGGATGACGCGGGAGCCGACGGCATGGACCTCGTGCGCGAGATCAGGACCATCTACGACAACTACCCGGAATTGCGGACCCAGGTGCTGGCGGCCTCAATTCGCAACGTCTTGCACGTGAAGCAGGCCGCCATGATCGGCGCCGATGCTGCGACCATGCCGCCGGCAATTCTGCGCGCTCTTATCGCGCATCCCCTAACCGACCGCGGGCTTGAGTTGTTCTTGGCGGATTGGAAAAAAACCGGCCAACAAATCGCCTGAAGGCCTTAACCGGCACCCTGTCAGGGGCGCTCGGCGAGCTGTCCCTCGGAGACCACGCGCTCGAAAGCTTCCGCCGTGCACTTGATGCGGTAGAGCAGATCCCTGCCATCGGTGGGAAGCACGCGCACGATCGTGCACTCCCGGCTGGCGGCTGGGAACCCCATGCGCCCGGGCCTGAAATCGACGGTGGCTCCCACCTTGAACTTATGGCCTGACATTTAGGCGTACTCCGATTGACGCACGCGCACGCGCGGCGCGCGCGCGCGCCCCGAGGCTAGACCCCAAACATGCGGGAGCGCCCCCTGCAGGTGCAGAGAGCGCCCATGCGATCACATTCTCGCGACCGCCTCATGCCTTTTGGATTTGGCCTGCCTGTTTGCCGCGGCCGCGCCGATCATCTTCGAGCACGAACGTAACCCGATCGCCCTCATTGAGCGAGCGGATGCCGGCCTGCTCAAGCGCCGTGGCATGGACGAATACGTCCTTGCCGCCATTCTCCGGCTGGATGAAACCATAGCCCTTGGCTGTATTGAAAAACTTCACCGTACCAGTGACGCGCATATGGGGATTCCCTTTCCCAAAGAAGCGTGGATTGGCCGGTCATCTATGGGGCCGCACGCTCGGCCCCGCATCTCAGACGTGGGAAGGCAAACCGCCCTTTGGGCAAGCAGCAAAACCGCAATCTTGAGGACGTACCCTCGCAGGGGTACACCGGCTGCGCCGGTATATGGGGCAGGATCGGGGCGGAAGCAAGGCTTATCGTGCCTCGGGCGGCCACCCGCGGGCTGCCGGACCGGACTGCTATAAGAGTTGGCGCGGGCGCAGCGGCGGGTGCCTCAGCGCGCGCTGAGGGCTTGATCGATGAGCGCGCTCAAACGCTCAGCCTCGGGGTCGGAAAAGTTGAAGCCGACCGGTACCGAGCGGGACTGTTGCGCGAGCTCGGCGAGCCGTCCCGTTTCCCCCGTCAGGCGCGCGCTGTCCTTTTCCGTCGTCACCAGCCTGGCGGCGCCCGCGCGGGCTTTTCGCAACAGGTCTTCGGCCTCCGCCTCAGAGGGCCGATGATGATCGGGAAATGTCACACGCTCGATGACCTGCGCCCCAAGCTCAGCCAAGAGGGCGAAGAAGCGCTGCGGTGCGGCGATGCCGGCCCACGCCAGTACCCTTGCGTCCCGCAGCCAGGCAAGATCGGCAGCCGCTATGGTGCTGGCCCGCAAGACCGGTCCCGCAAACCGGTGCCGCAGCCAATCGGCGACCTCGCCCGGTCGCCCAGCTGGCTCGTTGACAATGACCCCGTCGGTCAGCTCCAGTTGCATATCCAAGGCGGCCCGCAGTGGGCCGGCAGGAATGATGCGCCCGTTGCCGATACCACGCCTGCCGTCGACGACGGCGAGCGTCAAATCCTTCACCAGCGTTGGGTTCTGTAGGCCATCGTCCATAACAATGACCGTCGCGCCGTAGGGCCCACGTTCGATGGCCTCGGCGCCAAGGCGACGGTTGCGGGCGACGAGCGTGGGGGCCACACGCGCGAGCAGCAGCGCTTCATCGCCCACATCGCGGGCGCGGTCGCTCTCAGCATTGACCCAGTAGGGGCCCTTAAGGCGCCCGCCATATCCGCGCGTCAGGACGACGGGTTCGTGTCCCGCCGCTTTGAGCTTTTCGCACAGATAGATGGCAAGCGGGGTCTTGCCGGTACCCCCTGCCGTGAAGTTTCCGACGCAGATCACCGGCAATCGCGCCTTGTGCGCGCGCCTTTGATAGTAGCGCAGGCGCGCCACCCAACCATAGACGGCGGCCACCGGTTCCAGGATCCGCGCGGCGCCGCCCCCTGCCTCGCGGTACCACCACGACGGCTCGTCAAGATGCACGCACCAAGCCTTCCTCGTTCGGCAAGTAGGAAAGCAGGGCGGTAATTGTGCGCGGCAGCGCCCCGGAAATCTTGGCGAGCGCGGCATCGGCGCGTTGGCGCATGCTTCCGAGTTCGGTCTGGTCGGTGATCAGCTGCCGGGCGGCACTTGCCAGCTCGTCGGCCGAATGCACGACAATGGCGCCGCGATCGCGAATGAGGACGTCATAGGCATCACCGAAGTTGTGCCAATGCGGTCCGGTCAGCACGACGGCACCTTGGCGCACCGCCTCGATCGGGTTCTGCCCGCCGCGATTGACGAGGGAGCCGCCGATGAACGCGACGGGCGCAAGCTTATAGAGCGTGCCCAGCTCTCCGATGGTGTCGGCGACGTAGGCCTCGCTGGTGCGGTCCGGCAGCACACCCAGTGATCGCTGCGTCACGTGTAGGCCTTTTTCCTTCAGCATTTCGGTAATCGCTGCGCCGCGCTCGGGGTGTCGCGGAGCGATGATGGTGCACAGGTCCGGCAGGCTTTGCGCCAAGGCCCGATGGGCTTCGGCCACCACCTGATCCTCGCCATCGTGCGTACTGGCCGCCATCAGCAGCGGTCGGCCGGCAAACGCCGGGCGCAGCCGCTCCAGCGCAGCGCTATCGACCGGCGGCGCCGGTGCGTCGACCTTGAGATTGCCCACCGACATGGTCACGGGCGCACCCAGAGCACTGAAACGATGTGCCAGGGTCTCATTTTGCGCGAGCACCAAGGCGAACCGGCCAAACAAGGGCTGCGCCAGGCCCGGCAGGCGACGCCATCGGCGAAAGGAGCGCTTGGTCATGCGTGCGTTGATGAGCGCGAGCGGAATCTTGCGCTCGGCGCTCTGCATGATCAGGTTGGGCCAGATTTCCGACTCGGCAAAGACCGCCAAATCCGGTTTCCAATGCTCAAGAAAGCCTTGCACGTAGCGCGGCACATCGAGCGGAGCATACTGATGGATCGTGCGAGGTCCGATACGCTGCCGCGCCAGTTCGGCCGAAGTGACCGTGCCGGTCGTGAGCAGGAACGAGAGGCTCGGGCGCTCCGCGCCGAGCGCAGAGATCAGAGGTAGGACTGCCAGCGTTTCCCCGACACTCGCGGCATGAAACCAGGCAAGCCGGCCGGGCGGGCGCGGGAGGCTAGCGCAGCCGAGCCGTTCCGGACGGCGGGCGTGGTCCTCCTTGCCGTTGCGTTCGCGCAGGCCCAACAGCAAGGGCGTCGCCGGGCGCGCCAGAGCCGTGGCCGCGCGGTAGGCTTTGAGGGAGAGGCCGGGCTTGGCGACGGTGGCGAGCGCCGAGCGGGGCGTCGCGCGCGCCGAATCCGCTCCGGCTCGGGCAAAGGCAAGGGCCGTTGCCTGCTCGAGCGATGCCTGCACGGCCTCACGATAGCCCTCGAGCTCCGCCGGCGTCGCCTCACGCGGCACGCGCACCATGGGACCGACGGCGAAACCGAGGCCCGAGAACGGAAGGTTGACCGTCATTCGGCTCCAAGTATTGAAAGCCAGATAGCGCGAGGTGGCGATGGCGACCGGTAAAATGGGCCGACCGGATTGGCGCGCGACCATGACGATGCCAGGTCCCGCGTAGCGCGCTTTGCCTCCGGGGACGTCGGCCGTCATGGCCACCGTGCGCCCGTCGCGCAAAGCCTGCACCGCGGCCATGTAGGCGTGCGCACCACCGCGGTCGCGGGCACGCGCGCCCGCACCGGCGCCCCTGATCAACTGCATATCGAAGTGGCGCAACGTCTCGGCGAGGACCTCGGCATCGCGGTGCCGGGCCAACATGATGTCGACAGGGATGAATGGCGGCTTGATGAGGGGAAGCAACATGAACTGGCCGTGCCACATCGCCACAATGCAGGGATGATTGTGGTAGTGCTGCTCCAGCGTCTCCGTCATGGCCTTCGTCTGCCAGGACGTGCGGTGTACGAATTTGATGTAGCGGGCCAACATCGAGCCGATCCACGACTCGATTCGCCTCGGCCTGTGCTGGGTGTTGGCCATTACGAGCGGCTCTACCCGTTTGGTTGCCATGACTGCAGGGAATCGCGATGTCTATAGCGCATCCTTGCTTGCCGTCCATAGCTCTCTGAGTGGCCAGCATTATTCGATGAGGGCATGGCCGGCCCAATCACGCCGCTTCGATCGGTTCCGATTTGACAGCATTTCGGTCATCGTAGAGCTGCGACTGGCACAGGCGCGCATAGACCCCTTGGCGCGCAATCAGATCGGCATGCCTGCCAAGCTCGACGATTTCCCCTGCATCCATCACACAAATTATGTCGGCGCGCTGAATGGTGGAAAGCCGGTGCGCTATGATCAAGGCCGTGCGGTTTTGCGTGAAGCGCCCCAGCGCGTCCTGCACAAGCCGCTCCGATTCGCTGTCCAGCGCGCTGGTGGCTTCGTCCAGAAGCAGGATCGGCGCATCCTTAAGGATGGCGCGTGCCAAGGCCAGTCGTTGCCGCTGCCCGCCCGAAAGCCGCAGCCCGCCGTCGCCGATCATGGTGTCATAGCCAAAGGGCTGGGCAACGATAAAGTCGTGGGCCGCGGCAGCCTTGGCGGCGGCGACGACGTCGTCGTCGCTGGCGCCAAGACGACCAAGGGCAATGTTGGCCCTGATCGTGTCATCGAACAGGGTCACCTCCTGGCTGACGATGGCGATCGAACCGCGCAAACTTGCCAACGTCACGTCTCTGACGTCCTGCCCATCGATCAAGATCCGCCCCGACTGCACGTCGAAGAGCCGCGCAACCAGATTGAGTACGGTGGATTTGCCCGAGCCGTTGCGGCCAACGATGGCGACCGTCTTGCCGCCCCCTGCCAACAACGAGAATTGCTTGACCGCCGGCAGCAGAGGTGCCGAGGGGTAGGCAAATCCGACCTTCTCAAAGGCAACGCTGCCCGCCTTGATGGCGAGCGGACGTGCCCCGGCGCGGTCAACCACGGTCGGCTTCTCGTCGAGCAGATCATAGACTCGCTCGACCGCAGCCAGTCCCTCGGACAACGAATTGCTCAGGGAACCGAGCGATTTGATCGTCTGCGCGGTCAGCAACAGGGCCGTCACATAGGCCACGAAACTGCCGACGGTGCTGAGGCCCGAGGCTATGCGCCAGTAGGCAAAGGCGATGGCGACGGCGACGGCCACGCCGGCCAACGCCTCGAGAATGGAGGCGACCCTCGCCTTCGCCCGCACCGCCTTCATGCGCAGCTTGAAGACCTGCTCGAAGCTCTCGTTCAGGCGCTCAGTGGCATAGCCCTCAAGCCGGAAGGCCTTGATGAGGCGCGCACCAGAGAACTTTTCCGTCAGGCGCGAGGTCATGCCCCCGAGTTCGGTTTGCGTGCGGCGCGCGACCGCGCGCAGCCGCCGCCCAATATTGCGAACAGGCACAATCGCAATGGGGCAAGCGGCGAGCACCACAAACGTCATTGCCCAATCGAGGCTCATCATCACCGCAATCATGGCGATGACGGTCAGCACATCCCTGACGAAGGCGACGAGCGATATTTGCGCCGCCTGTTGAATGAAGGTCAGATCATTGGTGAGCCGGGACACGAGGTGTCCGGTGGTCTCGCGTCCGAAGCGCGCGAAGTCCCCATTGATGAGATGCGCGAAGGCCGTTTTCTGAATATCAGTCACCATCCGCGTGACAATGCGAGCCGTCGTGATCTGGTGCAAATAAAGGAAGAGCCCGCGGCAAGCGGTGATGCCGATCACCGAAACCAGCACCCAAGGCAGCGCCAAACTGCCCGGCTGCATCAGCGAATCGAAGGCCGATTTGATGATCAGCGGATAGCCCGCGGTTGCCGCTGCCAATCCTCCCGTGAACAGGAGGGCCAGCGCAATCTGACGCCAGCGCGGCCGAATCCAATCAGCAAGAAATCGCCGCAATAGTCCGCGCTCGCGCGCACTGAGGGCCAAGGATTTGGCTTTCCTGCCGGCGAGGTTCGAGGTTTTGCCCAAGGTGCTCCCAACTGTTTGCCCGCGTCTGGTAGATATCAGGTCAGCGGGATTGAGACCACCACAAGCGGGGGTAGGACCTGTGGGCGATTGCCGCGTACCTCAAGGTTCGGCGCCGCGGGCGGCGGGGGTGGGATCAAGCAAGCGATGGATGTGCACGATAAAGTAGCGCATCTGCGCGTCATCGACGCTGCGCTGGGCGGCAGCCTTCCATGCCTTGTAGGCTTCCGCATAGCTCGGGTAGATGCCGACCACGTCGAGCCGATCGAGGTCTGTGAATTCCACGTCCGTCAAGGTCTTGAGCTCGCCACCAAAGACAAGATGGAGAAGCTGCTTGGCCGGTCTCGGGGTGCTGACGGGCGTCATGAGGCTGCGCCTCCTTGGCAAGTCGAGGTCCTTCCTGCGGCGGCGGAGCCAGCTGGGGGACCGCCCCTGCTAACGTCAAATTAAGGCTTTCTCTTAAGCGCTTCGGAAGCCTTTTGTGGGAGGCTGATCAGGCTAGGCTGCGCAAGACGGCCGCTCAGGGGTTGACGGGAAAAGGCTGCACCAGCACGCGGGTGTTGGCGGCACTACGCCGCTGACACCGCGCCTGGCGCCTCACGTGTGCGCGCTGGCGTTTCAGCTGGGCGCCTTCATCAGCAAATCCAAGACAAGGCCGAGGCACAGCATCCAACCGATCAGCTGATTGGAGCGAAAACGCGCCAAACAATTGGCGGCGTCCGCGACAACAAGCGTGCTGATCTGCCAGCTGAAGTGCGCGCAAACCAGCAGCAGGGCGAGGAAATAGAGCGCCCCCGCGCCCGCCAGCACCCCCGCCGCGGCCCACGCGACGGCGGCGCCCGCGTAGAAGAAGACCAACCACGAGCGGGTCGCTTCCCCCAGTTTTAGGGCTGTTGATCTGAGCCCGATGGCCAAGTCATCCTCCTTGTCCTGGTGGGCATAGATGGTGTCGTAGCCGACCGTCCAGAGCACGCAACCGAGATAAAGCATAAGCGGAGCCGCTGAGAGCGAGCCGGCAATGGCCGACCAGCCGACCAGCGCCCCCCACTTGAAGGTCAGCCCGAGCATGACCTGTGGCCAGTCGGTGTAGCGCTTGGCAAAAGGGTAGAGCGCAACGAGCACCAGGGAGCTTGCACCAAGCACGATCGTAAACAGGTTGAACTGAACGAGAACGAGCAAGCCGACGAGGCTCAGCACGCCCAAAAACAGCTGGGCCTCGACCAAGCTCACCTGTCCCGAGGCGAGCGGGCGGGCCGCGGTGCGCGCGACACGCACGTCATAGTTGCGGTCGACGATGTCGTTATAGGTACAGCCGGCGCCGCGCATGACGAAGGCGCCGATGAGAAAGAGCCAAAGATAGAAGGCATCGGCCCAGTTCCGACTGAGCGCACCTTCGGCCAAAAGCTGGCCCCACCAGCAAGGAAACAGCAAGAGCCATCCACCGACCGGGCGATCTAATCTGGCGAGCCGCAGGAAGGGCCGGCAGCTCGGAGGCGCAAGGCGATCGACCCAGTTGCCCTCGGGCGCGTCGGGCAGGACCGCATGGGCCGGCGAGGAAGGTTTGCTGCTCATGGTTGGCGAAGTGCTCGCTGCCGCGCCTTTGACGATCAAACCCGTGCACCAGGCCGGTGCGGGGGCCGACTATAGCACGCGCCATTTCGCCACAAGATGCGCTAAAGCTTGAGCACGGCGGTGAGTTCCCTCAGCGAGGCAATGGTGTGCTGCGGTCGACCGCCCTCGGCCGGCTTGGCGCCGGCGTGGATTTTTTGCGCGCCTGGCCTGTCGACCATCACAGTCACCCAGCCTCGCGCGTTGGGGGCAACGAAATCCTTAGCCGGGTTGTCGCCGACGTAGACGAAACGGTCGGCATCGCCGCCGAGCGCAGCCTCCATCATTTGGAAACTTTGTTGATGGGGCTTGGCAAAGGCGCGACCGCCAAGCGCATCGGTATAGACGATTTCGCGAAAGTGCCGCGCCACACCCAGCGCCTCGACCTTGCGCCTTTGCACGCTGTGGGTGCCATCGGTGATCAAGCCCAGTCGCAACTGGCCGCCAAAGTGGCTGAGCGCCCAGGCCGCATCCTCAAACAGCATCAGGCTCGGCACGTGACTTCGGTAGGCTTGCAAAAGGCCGGCGAGATGCTCTGGTCGGTGATCGGGCATGCGCGCCGCGAGCGCCAGTTGAAACAGCTGACCGAGATGCCCCTGGTCCAAAAGCCTCGTCATGTCCGCCGCCAGCCCGGTCAGACCGAGGCTCGTTTGCGCCCACAGCCCCGCCGCGGCAAATCCCGAAAGCGCAAACTGACGCTCGGGATAAAGGGTATCGTCGAGGTCGAAGACCAAAACCAGGTTCAGCATCGCGACGCCAACCGAGGATGCCGCGTCTCGAAAAGGTGCCAGACCGCGAGTGCGAATAGAACGACCGCCATGGCCTGGTGCGCGATGCCGAGCAGCGGGGGAACCTGGCTGATGAGGGTGTAGATGCCGAGCCCCAACTGCGCCGTGACAGCCAGCGCCAAACAGCCGGCAGATACCCGTGCGCCGGGATCTCGCCGTGAGCGGGCCAGGACCACGGCGCGCCAGAACACAGCCAGCAACAGCGCGTAGGCCACGAGCCGATGATTGAATTGAACGGTCAGCGCGTTCTCGAACAGGTTGAGGTACCAGGGCTCGATGGCCCACAGCCCGGAGGGGATCAGCCGACCGTCCATCAACGGCCACGTGTTGTAGGCATGGCCGGCCTTGAGACCGGCCACCAAGGCGCCGAGGATGACCTGCAGAAAGACCAACGGGACAATAGCGGTCGCGGCACACCCAGGGGCTTGGGATGGCGCGCCTTGCGCGCGCGCGCGCAGGCTCAAGGCCGTCCACAGCAGGGCCGCCAGAATGAGAACACCAAGACCCAAGTGCAGGGCGAGGCGGTACTGGCTGACGTCAACGCGTTCGCTCAACCCCGAGCTCACCATGTACCAGCCGAGCAAGCCCTGCAGGCCGCCGAGCGCAAAAATGCCGGCCAGGGTTAGGCCGAGGCGGCGCGAGAGGTAACCGGCCGTCAGAAAGCACAGAAACGGTAGCAGGAAGGCGATGCCGATCAGGCGGCCCAGGTTCCGGTGCGTCCATTCCCACCAGAAAATCGCCTTGAAGGCGTCGAGGCTCATGCCTTTGTTGAGGTACTCATACTGCGGGATTTGCTGGTATTTGCGAAATGCCTCCTGCCAATCCGCGTCTGTCAATGGCGGCAGCGTGCCGATGATGGGCTGCCATTCCGTGATCGAGAGGCCCGAGCCTGTGAGCCGGGTGGCACCTCCCAGGCTGACCATGAGCAAAACCAAGCCCGCCAACGCGAAAAGCCAGACCCGAACGGGCGCCAGGTTCGGAGCCTTGCCGGCGGCAGACGTGATCGCATGGGCCATGGCGGCAGTCATAGAAGGCTTTCTTGCAGTTTGGCATGCGGCGCTTCGCCGGAGCCGGCAGCCCTGCATCTAAGGCGGCGGCGCCCGAGCCGGTGACCACGCGTTGCCAGCGGCGAGCGCAAAGGGGGCTCCGAGCCCGAGAGCTCCTTCTCATGCCGGCGTCTGTGGCGCAGCTGGCGACACTTCTATCTGTTACTGGCCGTGGTGTGGGGTTTGATGGCGGGCGCGCGTCGCACTCAACGCCCGGCGGCGTAGCCTTGCATCCCCCGAGCATTAGCGGCCGCTTTGCGCCGACCGCCGTCCTGCGCTGCCGCACTGAGACGGCCTTCCGACCAATCCGGGCCCACTTCGACCCGGTGGCCGCGCCGTTCGAGCTCCTTAATGGTTGCCTTGGGCAGCCGGCCTTCCACCACCAAAACGCCCGGGCGTGCCGTACGCGGCCAAAAAGACAGGGGAAAGTGCTCGATGTGCCAGGAGGGGGCGTCAATCGCCTGCTGCAGGTTCATCTTCGGGGAGGCCGTACGGGCGCTGGCATGGCGCAGGAACATCTGGCAGCTCCATTGGTCCTGCTGATCGCCACCGGGCGTACCCCAACTCATGTAAGGTTTGCTGTCGCGAAGCGCCATCCCAACCGACAGGGTCGAGCGCGGCCGCTTGCCGGGTGCGAGCGATCCCGGCAGCCCTTCGTCCAGCCAGAACATTTGACCGCGCGAGCCGAGCGGCCAACCGAGATCCGGGATCACCGGAGAGGATTGCAACCAGCCCCCCGACGGGGTCGCCGTGAACATGTTGCCCGCCTTGTCGATGATGTCGATATGCACGGTGTCTCCGATCACCTTGCCATCTGCGCTCACCCGCAGGTCGCCCTGATCTGCCCCGTGGCCCGTGTGCAGCTCGGCGAAGGTGGGCTCACCCGCTCCGGCCGCCGCCGCGCGCGCCTCTTTTACAATGACGCGCCCCGAGAAACCCTTGATGTGCCCGGGCCGCTGCTCCATCGAGGCGTCCTTTCCAATCAGCTGGCGCCGTTCGGCGTTGTAGCTTTCGGACAGAAGGGTCTCGAGGGGAACGTTCGCGAACTTGGGATCACCGTAAAAAGCTTCACGGTCGGCATAGGCAAGTTTGGCGCATTCCACCCAAAGGTGGACAAACTCGGGATCGGTCCCCGGCAGCTGGTCGAGATCGAATCCCTTGAGCAATGCCAGCATCTGCAGAAGAACCGGACCCTGGGTCCAAGGTCCCGGTTTCAGGACGCGGTAGTTGCCATAATCGAGATGGACCGGTTCCTCGAGGGTCGGCAACCAGGTGGCCATGTCGTGCGCCGTCAAGACCCCCCTGTGCGGCCGGCCGCTCACGTCCATGACTTCGGTGCTACGGCAAAAGGCATCGATGGTTTCTGCCACGAACCCCTGGCTCCAGGCGCGACGCGCGCGTTCGATTTCCAGCTCACGGCCACCGCCACCCGCCTCCGCTTCGCGCAGGATCCGCTCGTAGGTTTCGGCGTGCTTGACGTTCCTGAACAGCGAATTAGGCAACGGCACCTTGCCGCTCGGCAGGTAGATGGCCGCCGATGTTGGCCAATGTTGGCGAAAGAGATCGGCAACAGTGGCGATGGTCGAGCACCCGCGCTCCACCAGAGGATAGCCGTTGCGCGCGTAGCCGATTGCATGCTCGAGCACATCGCGCAGCCGCAAGCTGCCAAAGTCGCGCAAGATCAGCATATAGGTTTCGAATGTGCCCGGCACGCAGGCGGGCAGGAGCCCCGTGCCCGGCACGATGTCGAGACCGAGCGTCCCACGATAATGTGCGATGGTCGCACCAGCGGGCGCGGTTCCCTGCCCGCACACGACGATCGGCTGGTTGCGCTTGACGTCGTAGAGCATGACCGGAACGTCCCCCCCGGGCCCACACAGGTGGGGCTCCACGACCTGCAGCGCGAAGGCGGTGGCGATACCGGCGTCGAAGGCATTGCCTCCCCGCTCCAGAATGGCCATGCCAACCGCGGTGGCGATCCAATGTGTCGTGGCAACGACCCCGAAGGTACCGTCGATCTCCGGCCGGGTGGTGAAAGGACCCGCGTTGATGTTTGGGCTGGACATCGGCACTGCTCCAGTTGCTCGCCTCATCTCAATCAACGGGCAGCCTATGGGTCGTGCCGCCCAAATTCAACGGGTGGCGCCATTGCGGCTAGCCCGAATTTTTATTGTGCAGCGCCAGTTCGGCGATGCACGCCTTGAGGCCGTCACGCCAATGCGGTAGCCGCACAGCAAAGGTGGATGCAAGCTTGCTGCAATCGAGGCACGAATTGGCTGGGCGTTTCGCCGCCACGGGGTATTCGGCCGTCGTGATCGGCAGCACGGGCAGCGGAGCTAAGCCAAGAGGAAGTGCTGCCTCGACAATTGCCATGGCAAACTCGTGCCAGGTCGTCTCCCCGGTTCCGGCGGCGTGATAGACGCCCCAAGGCGAGGCCTGAGGCGCGGCTATCCTGTCCGCGATTGCCAGGATGGCTTCGGCAAGGTGTACCGCATAGGTAGGATTGCCACGCTGGTCGGCCACGACGCGCAACTCTGGCCGCTCCTTAGCCAGCCGCAGCATGGTTCGCACAAAATTGCTGCCGTGCGCGGCATAAACCCACGCCGTGCGCAGAATGATGTGGCGGCTATTCGCCGCCGCCACCGCCGCCTCGCCCGCGAGCTTGGAATGGCCGTAAACCCCGGTCGGCCCCGTCGCGTCTTCCTCCTGGTAGGCGCCAACCTTGCTGCCATCGAAGACATAGTCGGTGGAAAGGTGAATGATGGGACAGTCGTGTATGGCTGCAAGTGCGGCCAGGGCGCCCGCGCCATCGCGATTGATCGCATAGGCCATGGCCGGATCACGTTCGGCATTATCAACGGCCGTGTACGCAGCGGCGTTGACGACGAGATCGGGTTTGAGCTCGCCCAGGGTGCGCTCTAGGCCCCTGGGCTGCAGAAGATCAAAACCAGGACGTCCCTTGCTCTCGACGACATGCCGGCTGTGCCGCGCCGCGCAGGCGTAAAGCGCACGAGCGACTTGGCCTTGCGCGCCAGCGACGAGAATTTTCATGTGCTCTCCCGAAGGTGAGGGCCACGCGGAAATGTCGCCCAGTTCTGAGCCAATGGCCTGGTCCCCTTACTCAAAAAACGGCGGCCCGTTTGATCAGTGTGCGAAGCGCGCTCGCATGCGGGCAGCCTCACGTGTTCTTGCCCCTGCGCGCAAGCGCGACCAGGGCCACGATCTCGAACAGCATTTGCGCCGCGGCCTGCGCCGTATTGGTGGTTGGATCGTATTGCGGAGCCACCTCCACGACGTCGCCACCGATGACGTTGAGGTTTGCGCATCCGCGCACGAGGTCCATCGCCTCCCGGGTGCTGAGCCCGCCCGCTTCGGGCGTACCGGTCCCAGGTGCGAACGCCGGATCAAGGCCATCGACATCGAAGGAGACATAGACTGGTCCGTCACCTACGACCTCGCGAATCCTTTGCACGGTTCGCTCGGTGCCAAGCTGCACAAACTCTTCGGCGTGAATGACGGTCATGCCGCTCTCGTAAGAAAACTCCCATAGGAACTCCGCGCCGCCGCGGATCCCAATCTGGATGGTGCGCTCGGGATCGAGCACCCCGTCGAGCACCGCCTGGCGAAATGGTCCGCCGTGGTGAAATTTTTGACCTTCGAACGGCGGACCCGTATCGCAATGAGCGTCGATGTGCACGAGGCCCAGCGGCTGCTGCCGCCCGAGAACCTTCAGGATCGGCAGGCTGATCGAATGGTCGCCGCCAACGCTGATCGGCGCCACCCGCGCTGCGGCAATGGCCTCGAAGAAGCGCTCGATATCCTCGTGGCTGTCGCTCAGACTGTAGCGGCTACGGAAGGGCACATCACCGATGTCGGCAACTTTGAGCTCCGCGAGGGGCGCCAGACGATGCACATGGTGATAGGGGCCAAGCCGTTCGATGCCGCGCACGGCCCGCGGGCCGAGACGGGCCCCGCTCCGGTTGGTGACGCCGAGGTCCATGGGCACCCCGACCAAGGCCGCCTCGAGGCCGCCGAAGTCGGGCGCGGCCGGCGCGTCGAGCCGCAGCGGGGCGCCGAGAAAGGTTGACACGCCTTCGTAGGGTTTCGGACGCCGGTCGGTGCCGGCAAAGATCATGTCCGCAACCCTCTTGAAGTGCGGGTTCCTGACGGCGCCCGGGGCCTGCGAAGCGTAGTGAGCGCGCAGCTTTGAGAGCTTCTTGCGATCCATTCGACACTCGTGCGTTTGCTGACCTCGGCGCCCAGTTGCACGGCGCTCCAGCCCCTGTTCGTGCAGGCGCGGTTGCGCCGGTTCCTACCTATCCTGTGCGCTAAATTCGCGCATTTTCGCTGATTGTGCACAACGAAGGGGAGCCCGCCTAGCCAAAGCACCGGCTGGCGCGGGCGCGCGGTGGCCTGCCGTGCGCACGGATTTGCATAGAGCCTTGCCTGACACCGACATCTGTCCGCCAGTTGAGACGCCTGCCTCCGCAACGCCGCGCAGCGCCCCGCGTCAGCCCTTGACGTGTTCCACATGCTCAAAGGCATCGGTACGGGGCGGGGAGATCAGCAGGTCGGCAAGTTCGCCCCAGACCGCCTGCAGCCGGGCGACGGCCTTCTTGGCGGCCTCTTCACTGGCATAAGCCGCTATTACGACGCCGCGACCATCGCCGCGCCAGGCAACGTAAATGTCAACGACGCCCGGCAGCGTCTTGGCGATCGGGGCAATTTTGGCGATTTTGTCGGAGAGCTTCGCCAGACCTGAGGGCTCGACCTCAAATGAGGTAACACGAACATACATCGTGGGCGTTCCTCCTTGCCTGACTTGTGCTTGACCGCGAGCGGTCGCCGCGCACGAGCAAATCGACGCCGGCGAGCGCTTGACCGTGCCAACTACCTCGGCATCAAATGGTGTGCAAGAACGACGCTGTTCGCAGGAGAACGAAGATGAGACTGCGCCTAGCAACGGCCTGCCTGGTCCTCTTTGCCGGCCTGCCGTCCCTGGCCACGGCCGAGGCGCCTAAGAAGGGAGGCACGCTCACCTACGCCGTAACGGCGGAGGCGCCGACCACCGATTGTCATGCCACAACGACCTACGCGGCCATCCACGTGCTCGCCCCCCACTACTCGCTGCTGCTGAAGGTCGACCCGGACAACTATCCGAAGCTTAAACCCGATGTGGCAGAGAGTTGGAACGTCTCCGCTGATGGCCTGACCTACACCTTCAAGATCCGCTCGAACGCCGTCTTTCACGATGGCAGTCGGCTCACGGCCGCCGACGTGAAGGCGACCTTCGATCGGCTGCGCGCGCCGCCTGTCGGCATTATTTCCATCAGGCAGGCCTTGTTCGCCGACATCGCTGCAATCGACACGCCTGATCCGGCCACCGTCGTCATGAAGCTGAAGGCACCGGATGGCTCATTCCTCGATACTCTGGCCCTGCCCTATAACTGCATCTATAGCGCCGAGCGGCTGGCTCGGGATGCCAACTATCCGGCCAAGACCGTGGTGGGCAGCGGACCGTTCCAATTCGTGGAGCATGTCAATGGATCGCATTGGGTCGGCAAGCGCTTCGACAAGTATTGGGACGGCGCCAAGCCCTATCTCGACGGCTTTCGGGCGATCTTCATCAAGTCGCAAGCCGTGGTGACGGCCCTGCAGGGTGGCCAGATCCAAGCCGAGTTCCGCAGCATCTCGCCCGGCGAGCGCACGCAGCTGCAGAACAGCCTCAAGGAGCGCATTACGGTCCAGGAATCACCATGGGTTTGCAAGATTGACTTACTGTTCAACACACAGGCCAAGCCATTCGACAATGCTAAGATCAGACAGGCCCTGTCGATGGCCGTCGACCGTTGGCAGGCCTCCGACGCACTTTCCAAGATTACCATCGTCAAGCCGGTCGGCGGTCCGCTGCTGCCCGGGTCGCCACTCGCGCTCAGCGCCGAGGAGCTCGCCAGCCTGCCCGGCTACGGACGCGATATGGAAAAGGCCAGAGCCGAGGCCAAGCGCCTCTTGGCCGAAGCCGGAGCCCAAGACCTCAAAGTCAAGCTGATCAATCGCAACGTCAATCACCCCTTTACGCCCGTCGGCGTTTTCATGGTCGATCAGTTCCGGCGCATCGGCGTGACGGCGGAGCATACGCAGCTCGACGTTTCGCAGCAGAAGGCGGCGATTGCGAACGGCGAGTACCAGGTGGCGATCGACGCCTTCTGCGGCGATACGGACGACGCCGGGCCGCTGCTGTTGCCTTATCTGTCGAAGGAGCGCTCACCACGCAACATGACGCGCAACAGCAATCCCGAGCTCGATGCCCTTTATGACGAGTTCAAGCGCGCCACCGACCCCGTGGCCCGCCTAACTCTGGCGAAGGACATGCAGCGCAGGGTCATCACCGATGCCAATAGCGTCCCTGTCATTTGGTACAGCCGGATCGTCGCGCATGTGGCGAATATGAAGGGCTGGAAGATCATCCCGTCTCACTTTGCCAACCAGGACCTCGCCGACATTTGGCTTGAGTAATGCGGGTAAGAAGCCATCGCCCTGCGGCGGCCCCGGCTCGCCCGCACTTGGCGTGGGGCCGCAGATCGTGGCCTGAGGTGGCCTGCGCTTGCCGCAAGCGGTTGTGCTTGCTAGATAGCTCGGGCAACGGCCGGGACCCAAGCGCGCGCGCCCCGGCACCTGTTGGGGAATAGTTTAATGGTAGAACAGCGGACTCTGACTCCGTTAGTCTAGGTTCGAATCCTAGTTCCCCAGCCACTTGATCTCACTCAGATTTCCTCGTTTTATGCTGCGCCTCAACGGGACCAGTCGGGAGCGCAGTCGGGAGTTTTCGTTCTCCTTTCGACCAGTTTTCGAGCTTAGCCACAGCACTTTCAGCAAGCGCAGGATCGTGGCTCAGGTAGTGACGATTCAGGATGTCGCGGACGTCATTCAGCGAGTGCCCGGTGAACACGGCAATCTCGGCCTCGGTAGAACCAGCGAGAGCCAGACGCGTGACCGCGGTGCCGCGAAGGTCGTGGAACGTTAACCTTCAACGCCGGCCTTGGCGCACGCCTTGCGCCAAGACGAACGGAAGCCGTGTTCGGTTCACGCATTGCCCGACGAGTTGGTAAGAATCACGGTGCTCTTCTTCCGCTTCGCGGCCTCATCCAGCGCAACCTTGAGAGGCGCGCCAACAGGAGGGGTAACGCGTGCGCCTGTCTTCGACTGCTTCAGCCGAATGCGGGAGCCGTCGTACCCTGACCATGGCAGGCGCAGGAGGTCACCTTGGCGCTGGCCGGTCCATATCGCCAGGAGGAACGGCAGATGCATGTGTGCGGGCGCGTCTTTCGTCCTCCAGCGTCCAGATCTTGTCGCGGCGCGATCCTGCGTAGAGGCGCCCCCCTTTCTCACACGGGTTGACTGAAATCTCTCCGGTCCTTGGCCACCGACAGGACGCGGGCCAGGACCACCCAGGCGTAGTCGGCCTGCCGTTTTGACCGCTTCGCGAGCTTGTCGCGCCAGTTCCTGAAGACGCCGCGTGCGCCTGGATCGCTCAGAGCGGCGACAGGGAAGTCGCCAAACTCCTTTTCGAGAACGGCGAGCTTTTGCCGATAGTCTCGTTTGGTGCGCGGCGCGAGATCATCAAACTCGCTGCTTTCCTCATAGCCGCGTATCAGCTTCAGCAGGGTACCAGGTGGCGGCTCCACCTTCTGGGTGATCGCTTCGTTGTAGCTGGCGATGAATTCCGGCGATCCGGGCTCACCCTCTAAGGGTGGCCCACCCTTCCAGGCCCACCAATATGTTTTGACGGTCCCATCAGCGAGCGTTTTGGTCTTCGA
>Ga0075423_10001914_pt1 | contig 18690 bp, 17 predicted proteins | sample SoiMethybrSBSTD2_FD_80114 | JGI IMG/M metagenome (GOLD analysis project Ga0075423, IMG submission 80114) | Bulk soil microbial communities from a Populus tree surrounding site in Tennessee, USA - Soil MetaG P. TD hybrid SBSTD2 | ecosystem: Environmental > Terrestrial > Soil > Tree plantation...
CCCCGATGGTGCGGCCGTGCGCGATCATCTCCTCGCTCGTAGGCATGTCGATCCCGTAGTGGCACGGGTGCCGGATCGGGGGAGAGGACATCCGCAGGTGGACCTCCTTGGCGCCCGCCTCACGCAGCATCTGCACGATCTGGCGCATCGTGTTGCCGCGTACGATCGAGTCGTCCACGACCACCAGCCGCTTTCCGCGCACGACGTCGGGCAGCGGGTTGAACTTCATGCGGAGGCCGTGCCGCCGCAGCTCCTGCCCGGGCTGGATGAAGGTCCGCGCCACGTAGCGGTTCTTGATCAGGCCGTCGTCCTGCGGGATGCCCGAGGCGCGCGCGAACCCCTTCGCGGCGGGGTTGCCCGAGTCCGGGACCGAGATCACCAGGTCGGCGTCGACCGGCGCCTCGCGCGCCAGGATCTCGCCCATCCGGCCGCGGGCCAACTGCAGCGAGCTGCCTTCGAGCTTCGAGTCCGGGCGGGAGAAGTAGATGTGCTCGAAGACGCAGACGGCGGGACGGTCCGACTCGATCGCGATGCGGGTCTCGAGTCCGCCCTCGCCCAGCGAGATCAGCTCGCCCGGCTGAACCTCGCGCATCAGCTCCGCGCCGATGATGTCGAGGGCGCAGCTCTCGGATGCGACCACGAAGCGGTCCTCGAGCCGACCGAGGCAGAGCGGGCGCACGCCCGCGGGGTCTCGGAACGCGACCACGCCAGTCTCGGTCATGACGACCGTCGAGTAGGCGCCCCGCAGCCGCTTCATGACGGCCGCGACCGCGTCCTCGATCTGCTCCGCCGGATGCGAGGAGATCAGCGCCGCGATGATCTCCGAGTCCGAGGTGGAGCGGAACCGCACTCCCTGCTCGATGAGCTCGTTGTAGAGCTCGACCGCGTTGATCAGATTGCCGTTGTGGGCGAGGGCGACCGGGCGGCGGTCGTGGCGGTACACGGGCTGGGCGTTCTCCCAGCCGGTGCCGCCGGTGGTCGAGTAGCGCACGTGCCCGATCGCCATGTCGCCCGTGAGGGCGCGCAGCGAGCGCTCGTCGAAGACCTGCGAGACCAGTCCGAGATCGCGCTGGGTGGTCATGTGGCCTTCCTCGCAGGTCGCGATGCCGGCCGATTCCTGGCCCCGGTGCTGAAGCGCGTAGAGCGCGAAGTACGCAAGGCGCGCCACGTCGTGCTGCGGCGCGTACACGCCGAACACCCCGCACTCGTCGCGCGGCCCGTCGCGCTCGGGTTCGGCGGGTCGAACGCGCGATTGCGCGCCGGCAGGAGCTCGGTGCTCGGTGTACCTCAAGAGAACCTCGCGGGCAACCCGGAGTGGAAGAGTCCGCCCGCCTCTTCGACGGACAGGTCGATCCTAGCAGTGCCCACCGCGATCTCGATGGCGTCCCCGCCTACCGATCCGAGCGCCAGGAAACCCACTCCGCGGGCGCGGTGGCTGATCTCCATCAGGTGCTCACGCGGGCCCGACACGATTACCCCGCCTGGGCCCTCTCCGAACAACGCGGTCTCCGCGTCGATCCGCTCGCGGCCCATCAGCGGAGCGAGATCGATCCGGACGCCGACGCCCCCGAGCAGCGCGCTTTCCGCGACGCAGGCGGCGAGCCCTCCGTCGGAGACGTCGTGGGCGCTCGAGAGGCGGCCGGCACGGACGGCTTCGCGCACGAACGCGAGCGCCTCGACGATCGCCGCCAGGTCGAAGGAGGGAAGGTCAGGAGAAAGCTCACCCCGCAGGCGCTCCATCTCCGAGGCGGCGAGTGAGGGACGAAACGGGCCGATCAGCGCGACGGCGTCCCCGGCGCGCGCGAAGCCGGCGCCGGCGACGCGTCGCGGGTCCGGCAGCTCGCCCACCATGCCGACGATCGGCGTCGGGTAGATCGGCCCCTCGGGCCCCTCGTTGTACAGCGAGACGTTCCCGCCCACGACCGGGACGTCGAACGCGCGGCAGGCCGCCGCCATGCCCTCGACGGCACGGGTCAGCTGCCACGCGACATGCGGCTTCTCGGGGTTGCCGAAGTTGAGGCAGTTCGTGAGCCCGAGAGGCTCGGCGCCGACGCACGCGAGGTTGGCGGCGCACTCGCACACCGCCTCGGCGGCACCGACATACGGATCGGCGGCAACGCGTCGGCCGCTCCCGTCGATCGACACGGCGATCGCCCGCCCGGTGTCGAGGCCGTCGTGCGCAAGCCGCAGCACGGCGGCATCCGCGTCCTCGGGGCGCCGGACCGTCCGGCTCCCGACCACGAAGTCGTACTGCTCGAAGGCCCAGCGGCGGCTCGCGACGTTTGCGGACGCGAGGATGGCGCGCAGCGAGTCGGTGGCCGAGAGCCCGTGCTCGATGCCGGGTGTCTGCTCCGCGAACATCGCGAGGCGGTTCGCCGGCTCCTCCGGCTCGAGGTCGTACAGCGGGCACTCGTCCACGAGCGCAGGCACGGGCATGTCGCCGACCAGCTCGGGGCCGTCGAACACGCGCAGGCGGTCGCTGTCGGTGACCACCCCGATCGGCGTCGCGCTCGTCTCCCACCGGCGGCAGACGGCCAGCAGAGCGTCCAGCCGCGCGGGATCGATCACGCACAACATCCGCTCCTGGGACTCCGAGATCATCACCTCGAACGGCTCCATGCCGGGCTCGCGCCGCGGCACCTTTGCGACGTCGATGTCGATCCCGACACCGCCCTTCGACGCCATCTCGCTCGTGCTGGAGGAAAGGCCGGCAGCGCCGAGGTCCTGGAGGGCGACCACCAGCTCCCGCTCGACCAGCTCGAGGCAGCACTCGATCAGCTTGTTCTCCTCCAGCGGGTCTCCGATCTGGACGCTGGGGCGCTTCGCGTGGTCGCTCTCGTCGAGTTCGGCGGAGGCGAGCACGCTCGCACCCCCGATGCCGTCACGGCCGGTGCGCGCGCCGAGCAGCACGACCAGGTTGCCGGGGCCGCGCGCGGCGGAGCGCACCATCCGGTCGGCGCGGGCGAGCCCGACGCACATCGCGTTCACGAGGCAGTTCTGCTCGTAGGGGGGCTCGAAGTAGATCTCGCCGCCCACCGTCGCGACCCCGACGGAGTTGCCGTACGACGAGATGCCGGCGACCACGCGGTCGAGCAGGTAGCGCGTGCGCCGCGTGTCGGGGTCGCCGAAGCGCAGCGAGTCGAGCACCGCCACCGGCCGCGCGCCGATCGCGAACACGTCGCGCAGGATCCCGCCCACGCCGGTGGCCGCGCCCTGGAACGGCTCGACGGCGGACGGGTGGTTGTGGCTCTCGACCTTGAACACCACGGCGAGGCCGTCGCCGGCGTCGATCGCGCCGGCGTTCTCGCCCGGTCCCATCAGCACGCGCTCGCCGCCGGTGGGGAGCTTCGCGAGCAGCTTCTTCGAGTGCTTGTACGCGCAGTGCTCGCTCCACAAGAGCGAGAAGACGGCCAGCTCGAGGCCGTTGGGCTCGCGGCCGAGCAGCTCCACGATGCGCTCGTACTCGGGTGCAGTGAGGCCCAGGGCCTCGGCCTGGGCGACGTCGGGCACGGTCACGGTCACGCTGGAATTGCTGACAAGTGCGTGGCGAGCGAGCCGAAGAGCCGCAGCCCGTCGGTCGAGCCCGTCAGCTCGTCGGTCGCGTGCTCGCAGTGCGGCATCAGCCCGAACACGTTGCCCTGCTCGTTGGCGACGCCCGCGACGTCGTGCAGCGACCCATTGGGGTTGGTCCCGTCGGCGTAGCGCAAGGTGACCTGGCCCGCTGCCTCGACCTGCTCCAGCACGCCGGGCGGCGCGAACCAGCGGCCCGTCGTGTGCTTCACGGGCATCGACAGCCTCTCGCCGGTCGTGCATCCGGACGTGAAGGGGGTGTCCGTGCCCTCGACCGACACCAGCACCTGACGGCACGTGAACTTGAGGTGCTCGTTCACGAGCAGCGCGCCCGGCAGCAGCCGCGCCTCGCACAGGATCTGGAAGCCGTTGCAGATGCCGAGCACCGGCCCGCCTTCCCGGGCGAACTCGATCACCCTCTCCATCACCGGGGCGAAGCGTGCGATCGCGCCGGCGCGCAGGTAGTCGCCGTACGAGAAGCCGCCGGGGAGGAGGACGGCGTCGGAGCCCTTCAGGTCGCGCTCGACGTGCGGCAGGTACTGCGCCTCGAGACCGGCGACGCGATCGACGGCGAGCAGCGCGTCCCGCTCGTCGCACGCGCCCGGGAACACCACGACGCCGACGCGCGCGCTCACGGGCCGACCCCGATCGTCTCCACCTCGTAGCTCTCGATCAGCGGATTCGCGAGCAACCGCTCGCACATCTCCTCGACGCGGGCGGTGACCGTACGCTCGTCGCCGCCGACCTCGAGCTCCACGAGCCGCCCCACGTGCACGTTCTCGACGTCGTCGTATCCGAGCGCCGGCAGCGCGCGCTCGACGGCCTGCCCCTGCGGGTCGAGGATCCCCTCCTTGGGCCTTATCAGCACCCGGACCTTCAGCGCTTCAGCCAGGAATCAAAGGATTCGCCGGTTATCCGCTCGTACGCCTCGACGTACTTCGCGCGTGTGTTCTCGACGACTTCGCCGGGCAGCTCCGGTCCGGGCGGGGAGTGGTCCCAGCCCGACTGGTCGAGCCAGTCGCGCACGTACTGCTTGTCAAACGAAGGCTGCGCGCCGCCGGGCTGGTATGTGTCGCGCGGCCAGAAGCGCGACGAGTCGGGTGTCAGCACCTCGTCCGCGAGGACGATCTCGCCCTCCGGATCGCGCCCGAACTCGAACTTGGTGTCCGCCAGCACGATCCCGTTGCGCTCGGCATGCTCGGCAGCGCGTCCATAGACCTCGAGGGAGAGGCGACGAAGCTCCTCCATCAGGCCAGGGTCGCCGACGATCTCGGCGGCGCGGTCGAAGTCGATGTTCTCGTCGTGCTCGCCGATCTCGGCCTTGGTGGCGGGCGTGAACACGGGTTCGGGGAGGCGGTCCGACTCGCGCAGGCCGACCGGGAGCTCGATCCCGCACACGGAGCCGTCGCGCCGGTACTCCTTCCATCCCGAGCCGGACAGGTAGCCGCGCACGACGCATTCGACCGGGAAGATCTCGAGCTTGCGGACGACGAGCGCGCGGCCGCGCACCTCGTCCGGCACATCGGTCGAGACGAAGTGGTTCGGGACGATGTCGGCAGTCCGCCCGAACCAAAAGACCGACAGGCCCGTGAGCACCTTTCCCTTGTCGGGAATCGCGGTCGGGAGCACGACGTCATATGCGGAGATGCGATCCGAGGCGACCATCAAGAGCTGGTCGCCGAGGTCGTACATCTCCCTGACCTTGCCCCGGCTGTGGAGGGCCATGCCGGGCAGCTCGGCGGCGATCTGCGGCACTCATCCGATGCTAACAGCGGCCGCCCCGGAACGGGCACCGGCTCCTTTTGATGTCCCCACACTCGGCATAGAATCGTTTCGGAAGGAGGAGTGTTCCCTCTAGAGGAGGGAGCGTCCGGGGATGAAGCCGAGCACGTGGCGTCGGGTTTCAGCGGCCCTGGTGGTGGCGGCGTTCGCATGCACGTTCATGGTCGCCACCGGCGGCGCGAGCAGGGTGAGGCAGAATCCGCTCGAGCAGGCGACGCGCGTCGCAGCCAAGAAGCACTGCGCGATGTACAGGTCGAAGCGTGCCAAGAAGAGGTCTCACCACCGGCGGATCTGCAAGTCGTACAAGCGGGGCCTGACCCCGCTGGTGCCGCCTGCTCATACCTCCGGGGTGTCCGAGGGCGACACCGGTGCCACGGGCTCCACGGGGACCACCGGCCCGGAGCGCCCCTGCGAGATCAGATACGGCAATCCGGACGCGCCCGCGTGCATGCTGGCGCCACCTTGCAACGCCCTGCCGTCCCCGGAATGGGATGCGTCCGGCACCACGGGCCCTTGGGGATCCACCGGGCCGGAAGGGCCAAACATCCCCTGGTGGGCCGCGATCGACAGGAGTTTCGTGGGCGATCCGTACGGGTGCAGCGGCGACCGCGCACAACAATGGGCCGATATGCCATCGGACCCGACCGTGATGTTCGGCGATGCCGGAGTACAGGAATCCGGTCCTGCGTATTCGAACGGGCCGGGGATAGCGAGGTTCGTGGCCCGCGTGGTTGACCCGGGCGCACCGGGCGCCGAGCTGAGGGTCCAGTACTCAACCGACAAATCGGCCTGGACCTACCTTGACGGCGCAAACGGCCCGGCACTCCCGATCGGAGCCGCAGGGCTGAAGGTGTCCGATTGGGTGGAAGCTCCGAGCGTGATGTACACCACGGCACACGGCTATCACCCGTTCTATGCTCGGGTCGTCGGATCAGGCGGCGACGGGGTGACAGATCCCTCCTTCAGCGGGGTAGCGCTCCAGGGATGGTTCCCCGGTTCGTACTACGTGCCGTAGATCTCGTCCAGCCGCTCGAACACGGCCGGCACGTTCCGCACGAACCGCCCGTAGTCGAACAGCTCGTCGAGCTTCTCGGCGTCAAGCGTGACCTCGGCGTCCTGCTCGAGCAGCTCACGGAAGGATCGCCGCTCGTCCCAGGCGGTCTGAGCGGCGCGCTGGACGATCCGGTACGCGGCGTCGCGCCGCAGGCCCGCCTCCACCAGCGCCGTCAGTACGCTCTGGCTGAAGATCGCGCCGTGCGTGAGCTCCAGGTTCTCGCGCATGCGATCGGGATACACACGCAGCCCGCCCACGACCATCACGGCCTTGTCGAGCATGTAGTCGAGCAGCGTGGTGGAGTCGGCCAGGACCACCCGCTCCACGGAGGAATGGGAGATGTCGCGCTCGTGCCAGAGCGCGACGCTCTCGAGTCCCGCCTGCGCGTTCCCGCGCAGCACCCGCGCCAGCCCGGTGATCCGCTCCGAGACGATCGGGTTGCGCTTGTGCGGCATCGCGCTGGAGCCCTTCTGCCCTTCCTTGAACGGCTCCTCGACCTCGCGCACCTCCGTGCGCTGGAGATGCCTGATCTCCGTGGCGAGGCGCTCCAGCGAGGATCCGGCGAGCGCGATCGCGCTCAGCAGGTTGGCGTGGCGATCACGGGGGACCACCTGCGTCGAGACCGGCTCGCGCTCGAGCCCGACCTGGTCCATGACCGCCGCCTCGACGGTCGGGTCGAGGGTCGAGTAGGTGCCGACCGCGCCTGACAGCTTGCCCACCGCGAGCTCGTCGAACGCAGCCGCGAGCCGGCGCCGGTTGCGCTCGGCCTCGAAAGCGAAGCCGGCCAGCTTCAGCCCGAACGTGGTCGGCTCCGCGTGCACGCCGTGCGTACGCCCGATGCAGAGCGTGTCCCGGTACTCCCGCGCCTGCGCGACCAGCACGCCGACCAGTTCCCCGGCGCCGCTCACGATCACCTTGCCCGCGTCGCGCAGCTGCAGCGCCAACCCGGTGTCGAGCACGTCGGATGACGTGAGGCCGTAGTGGAGCCAGCGGCCGGCCTTTCCGACCGAGCCGGACACCACGTCCACGAACGCCGCCACATCGTGATCCGTGACCCGCTCGCGCTCCTTGACGGCCTCGACCTCGAAGCGCGCTCCGCGCAGCGCCTCCATGTCGCGGGCCGGGATCAGCCCGCGCTCGGCCAGCACCTCGCACACCGCGAGCTCGACCTCCAGCCAGGTCTCGAGCTTCCGCCGCTCCGACCAGATCCCCCCCATCTCGGACCTGGTGTAGCGCGAGATCATGTGCTGCCCGTCAGCAACCCAGGATGCGCGCGGCGAGCACCGCCGCGTTCTTCGCGCCGTTGATCGCGACGCCCGCGACGGGCACGCCCGGCGGCATCTGCACCACGGACAGCAGCGCGTCGAGCCCGTCGGCGACGGTGTTCTTCGCCTTGATCGGCACGCCGATCACCGGCAGGTCCGTGTTGGCCGCGACCACCCCCGGCAGCGCCGCCGACATGCCGGCGGCGGCGATGATCACGCGCAGGCCGCGCATATGCGCGTTGCGGGCGTAGTCGGCCACCGCCTCGGGATCCCGATGAGCGGACAAGACCCGCACCTCGAACCGGATGCCGCGCTCCCGGAGCTCCTCGCCGGCGGGCTGCATGGTCGGCTTGTCGCTGGCCGAGCCCATGATGATCCCGACTCGCGGGGCATCGACCTCGATCTCCTCGAACGCCTCCTCGACTTCGGGCAGCGGCTCGAGGCTTTCCTCCTCGACCGCCTGGCCGGTCGCGGCGCCGCGCCGTGGCTCGATCGTCTCCATCGGCCCGCAGCCTACCCGGGCGCGCGATCCGCGACCCGTGCGGCTATGTCGCGGCGGTGCTGTGCCCCGGCGAACCGGATCCGGCCGATCGCGTCGTAGGCTTTCGCGCGCGCGTCGGCGACGGTCGCTCCGAGGCCGGTCACGTTCAGCACGCGTCCTCCGGCGGTCACGATCTCGCCGTCGCGACGGACCGTGCCGGCGTGCGTCACCTCGACACCGGCGACTTCGTCCAGCCCGGTGATCACGTCGCCCTTGCTGGAGGACTCGGGGTATCCGGCCGAGGCCATCACGACCGTCACGGCGCAGTCATCGGACCACTCGAGCGAGTCCGGCCGAAGCGCGCCGGCGCCCGTGCACGCCTCGAGCGCAGTGAGCAGGTCGCTGCGGAGGCGCGGCAGCACGGCCTGGGTCTCGGGATCGCCGAAGCGGCAGTTGAACTCGAGCACCTTCGGGCCCCCGGCTGTCCGCATCAGTCCCGCGTACAGGACGCCCCGGTAGGCGATGCCGCGCCGCCGGAGCGCGTCGATCACCGGCGCGTGAATCTGGGTCACGAGCTCCGACGCCTCGTCCTGGCCGATGTCCGACACCGGGGAGTAGCTGCCCATGCCGCCGGTGTTGGGGCCCTGGTCGCCCTCCCCGATCCGCTTGAAGTCCTGTGCGGAGGCCATCGGCACGACCGTCTCGCCGTCGCACAGCGCGAGCAGCGACAGCTCCTCGCCCTCGAGGTGCTCCTCGAGCACGACGCGCCGGCCGGCGTCGCCGAACCGGGCGTCGAGGAAGAAGCCGCGCAGCGCTTCGCGCGCGCTGCCGGGATCGGGTGCGATGATCACCCCCTTCCCGGCCGCGAGGCCGTCGGCTTTCAGCACGGCCGGGTACGAGGCGCAGTCCATCTGCGCCTCGGCCTGCTCGTAGGAGTCGAACACGACGTACGAGGCGGTCGGCACCCCCGCCTCCTGCATGACCTCCTTCGCGAAGGCCTTGCTGCCCTCGAGGGCGGCCGCGGCTGCGGTCGGCCCGAACGCTCTCAGCCCCTCGGCCTCGAGCGCGTCCACGAGGCCGCCCACCAGCGGCGCCTCCGGCCCCACGACCGTGAGGTCGGCGCGCTGGTCGGATGCGAGCGCGACCAGCGCGTCCACGTCCTCCGCGGCGACATCGAAGCACGTCGCGTCCGCCGCGATGCCTGCGTTGCCCGGGGCGCACAGCACCTCCGGATCGCGCGGGCTGCGCCGGAGCGCACGCACAATGGCATGCTCCCGCCCACCCGACCCGACAACGAGCACTTTCCGGCTTAGCAAGGACTCCACCAAAGGCAGAAGTTTGTTATTCGAGGACCTTCACTGGGTTCGCTGGTACGCGACGTAGCAGGCGATCGCGGCGCCGATCACGACCCAGGCGAGTCCCGCGCTGCGCGCGATGTCGCCGATGCTCACGCCATAGAACAGCACGTACGGCACCACGTAAGTCCAGATGCACCCGCCGACCGCAATCAGCGCCGTGCTCCGACCCCGGTAGCGGCCACTGCCCCAGAGCACGATCTCGCTCATCGCGATGCCGATCAGGTATCCCAGGATCAGCGTGAAGAAGAGGCCTACCGCCGATTGAAGCAGCAGGATCCCGAGGCCCAGCAGGAGCCCGCCCGCGAACGCAGCGGCGATCGTGCGCGCCGCCCGGTCGGGCTTCAAGCGGACGATCGCCGAGCGTGGCAGGCGGGCGCACTCGGGGCACTTGATCCCGACCGGCGTGTAGACCATGCAGTCAGTGCAGATCGGCCGCTCGCAGTTCGAGCACGAGATCGCCGTCTCCCGGCTGGGATGCCGGTAGCAGACTGCCTGAGTGGTGGTTTCGGGCTCGACGGCTATGGCAGGCTTCACGTTACACCGAGCGCTACGCGCGCCCGGGCCGGCCTTTAAGCCCTTCTTTCAGATCGAGGCGATGAATTCGTCGATCGGAATCGCCGGCAGAGACTCGTAGTGCGCGGTGCCGCGCGACCCCAGCTCGAGCGAGACCTTGGCCATCGTTTTCTCGTCGGGCGCCTCGACCACGTTCACGAAGTCGAACCGGCCGAGGGTCGCCCACTGGGCGGTCACCTTGGCGCCGATCTGCTCCAGCTCGCGGTTCACTTCCTTGATCCGGTTCGGGTTGTTCTTGACCGTCTGGACGCCTTCGGGTGTGAGCGTCGAGATCATGATGTAGGTGGGCATGTCTCCTCCTTCGGGGGCGGTTTCTCGAAGCGGTTATAGAAGAAACCGGTCCCTTTCGGAGTCCTTGCAGTAGGGAAGTTCTCCCCGGACGAAATCCAGGAAGGGAAAGGAGAGCGATGAGGAGACTGCCGATCGCACTCGTGGTGGCCGCGGCGCTTACGCCGCTGGGGGCCGGAACGTCCTTCGCGGGACAGCCGAACGCGTCCTGCGAGGCCACGGGAGCCAACCCACCGCCCGGATTCAGCTCGGGGGGATTCGCCAACGCAAAGACCGTTTACGCCGGTACTCCGGGCACACCGTCAGCGGCGAACGGAAACAGCCACGCGGTGTCCCAGTACGACATTGCGTGCTTCGGGGGGCCGAAGAAGTAGGTCATGGGCAACTGGGAGGGGCAGGGGTAGCGGGCGAACCAGGGAGTCGGCGGGAGGCCAGCCCGCCGGCTCCCGATCCGCCCGTAAACGGAGGAGGCGGCGGATAGAGTGGACCTGCCTCTTCGAGAGGCTGAAATGTCCGAGGATGACGAGAGGAGAGTTCGGGAGCTGCGCGAGCTGGCCGCGCTTGCGGACGGCACGCTGCCGCCCGACCGGCGCGCGGCCGTGGAGCGGAAGGTGGCGGAATCGCCCAGGCTCCAGGTCTTGCTGGCGGAGCAGCGACGGGCGCTCGAGGCGGTCAGGGCGCTCGACGAGAGGGCGCCGCACCACGTTCGCGATGCGATCGAGACGGCCAGGGCCTCCCGCCGTCCGCCGGCCCGCCGTGTGGCCGCGTTGGGGATCGCCGCCGCCGCGGCCGCCGTCGCGCTCGTGCTGATCCTGCTCCCCGGTTCGAAGGAGGCCACGCCCACGGTGGCCCAGGCCGCGGCCATCGCGAGCCGCACGCCGGCAAGCGGGGCCCCGCAGTTGGCGCAGGCGTGGGGGCTCCAGTTCCCCGAGCTGGAGCGAGCCGCCGGCTGGAAGGACCTGGGCTCGCGGGTCGACCATGTCGGCAACCGCGAGGCCCGCACGGTCTATTACGCGAAGGGCGGCCGCCGCATCGCCTACACGATCCTCTCGTCCGGGAGCGTGAAGGTGCCCGCCGGGACGCGCTCCTGGCTGCGGAAGAACAAGCACTGGTACACATTCGGCCAGGCAGGCAGGACCGTCGTGGCCTGGGAGCGGAAGGGTCACATGTGCGTGGTGTCAGCGACCGGCCTGGACAGTCGCCCGCTGGTCGACCTGATCACGCGCTAGCGACTGCTCCGGCTCTCGCAGCTCGGCCGCAACCAGGATCCGTGCCCGGTACAGACGGCTGGTGATCGTCTCGGTCCTCACCCGCAGCGCTCTGCCGGCCTCGCGGTAGGACAGCCCGATCACGTCCACGGCCACCAGCGCGTCGCGGCACTTGGGCGGCAGCGCGGCGATCGCCGCGTAAAGCTCGTGTGCCAGCAGAGCCGCCTCCGCCATCCGCGCGCCGTTGTCCTCGATCAGCTCGAGCCGCACGTCGAGCGGCTCGTACGCCGGTCTTCGCCGGGCTGTCCGCCTACCGGTGAGGAAGGTGTTCCGAAGCGCGCGGAGCAGGTATCCGAGGTCGTCTTCGTTGCGCAGGAGCCGCGGCCGGGCGATCACCCGCACGAAGGTCTCCTGCACGAGGTCCTCGGCTTCCTCCCGCGTGCCGCAGAGCGCCCATGCTGCTCGATAGAGGCGGTCGATGTGATCGCCGAGGCTGCGTCGATCCAGCTCGCGTACCGTCACCCGGGCCGGAGCATAAGCCGCCCAGGCCTAAGCCGCAACGGGCTCGGCGACCCCTGACTTCCTGAATACCAGGTCACCATCGGCCGCGTCCACCTCGACCGTGTCGCCGGCCGTGAACTCGCCCTCCAGCATCGCGAGCGCGAGGCGGTCCACGAGCCGCTTCTGGATCACCCGCTTCAGCGGCCGCGCGCCGTAAGTGGGGTCGTAGCCGAGGTTCGCGAGCAGCTCGCGAGCCCGATCGGTGAGCGCCACCTCGATGCCGCGCTCGCGGACCCGGCCGACGAGCTGGTCCACCTGGAGGTCGACGATCTCCTTGATCTGCTCCTTCGAGAGTCGCTGGAAGATCACCACGTCGTCGATCCGGTTGAGGAACTCGGGCTTGAAGTAGGAGGACAGCGCTCCCTCCACCTGCTCGCGCATCTTTTCCTCATCGGTCTCGGCGACGATGAACTGAGAGCCGACGTTCGAGGTCATGATCAGCACGGTGTTCTTGAAGTCGACGGTGCGCCCCTGGCCGTCGGTGAGCCGGCCGTCGTCCATCACCTGGAGCAGCACGTTGAAGACGTCGGCGTGCGCCTTCTCGATCTCGTCCAGCAGGATCACCGAGTAGGGCCGGCGGCGGACGGCCTCCGTGAGCTGGCCCCCCTCCTCGTAGCCGACGTAGCCCGGCGGCGCTCCGATCAGGCGCGCGACCGTGTGCTTCTCCATGTACTCCGACATGTCGATACGGATCAGCGCCTGCTCCGTGTCGAACATGAATTCCGCCAGCGCGCGCGCGAGCTCGGTCTTGCCAACTCCGGTGGGACCCAGGAACAGGAACGAGCCGATCGGCCGGTTCGGGTCCTGCAGGCCCGCGCGCGAGCGGCGCAGCGCGTTCGCGACCGCCGAGACTGCCTCGTCCTGGCCGATCACGCGCTCGTGCAGGCGTTCCTCCATGTGGATCAGCTTTTCGACCTCGCCCTCCATGAGGCGCGACACGGGGATGCCCGTCCACTTGGCGACCACCTCGGCCACCTCCTCGTCGGTGACCTCCTCGACGAGCAGGCTTCCCTGGTTCGCGTGCAGCTCGGACAGGCGCGCCTCCTGTTCCCGGAGGTGAGCCTCGAGCCCTGGGATCTCGCCGTAGCGAAGCTCCGCCGCCCGCTGGAGGTCGGCCTCGCGCTCGGCGCGCTCGGCCTCGCGGTGGGCCTGCTCGAGCCGCTCCTTTGCCTCCCGGATCGCCGTGATCGCGTCCTTTTCGGACTGCCAGCGCGCCTTCATCTCGCCGGACTGCTCGCGCAGGTCAGCGAGCTCGCGCTCGATCGCCTCGCGCCGTGCGATCGAGGCGTCGTCCTTCTCCTTCTCCAAGGCGTGGTGCTCGATCTCGAGCTGCTGGATGCGCCGCTCGACCTCATCGATCTCGATCGGCATCGAGTCGATCTCGATGCGAAGGCGCGACGCCGCCTCGTCGATCAGGTCGATCGCCTTGTCCGGCAGGAAGCGGTCGGAGATGTAGCGGGCCGAGAGGATCGCCGCCGCCACGATCGCGGAGTCCTGGATGCGCACGCCGTGATGTACCTCGTAGCGCTCCTTCAGGCCGCGCAAGATCGCGATCGTGTCCTCGACCGACGGCTCGCCCACCTGCACCGGCTGGAACCGGCGCTCGAGTGCCGCGTCCTTCTCGATGTGCTTGCGGTACTCGTCGAGGGTCGTCGCGCCGACGGCGCGCAGCTCGCCACGCGCGAGCATCGGCTTCAGCAGGTTGGCCGCGTCGACCGCGCCCTCCGCGGCGCCCGCGCCCACGATCGTGTGCAGCTCGTCCATGAAGACGATGATGCGGCCCTCGGCCTCCTGAATTTCTTTGAGAACTGCTTTTAGGCGGTCCTCGAACTCACCGCGGTACTTCGCGCCGGCGATCAACGCGCCGATGTCGAGCGCGACGACGCGCCGGTCGCGAAGCGACTCGGGCACGTCGCCCGAGACGATCCGCTGCGCGAGCCCCTCGACGATCGCGGTCTTGCCGACCCCCGGCTCGCCGATCAGCACCGGGTTGTTCTTGGTGCGCCGGGACAGCACCTGGATCACTCGCCGGATCTCCTCGTCGCGGCCGATCACCGGGTCGAGCTTGTCCTGCTCGGCGAGCTCGGTCAGATCCCGCCCGAACCGCTCCAGCGCCTGGTACTTGTCTTCGGGGTTGGGGTCGGTGACCCGGTGCGGCCCGCGGACCTGATCGAGGGCGGCCAGCACTGCCTCTCGGTCCGCACCCGCGCGCGCGAGGATGGCGGCTGCCTCGGCCTGAGAGCCCGCCAGGGCGAGCAGCAGATGCTCCGTCGAGATGAACTCGTCCTTGAGTGCCGAGGCCTCGCTCTCGGCGGCCTGGAAGACGCGCACCAGCTCGCCGGACGGCCTCGCCTCGGACGCGCCCGCGCCGCTTACGGATGGAAGCTTCTCGAGCCATGCGTTCAGCTCGGATCGCACCGACTCGATCGGCGCGCCGAGCTTGCCGAGCAGTGACGGCACGATGCCGCCCTCCTGCTCGAGCAGCACCAAGAGCAGATGCTCGGGCGTGATCTCGGGATTGCCGCGCTCGTGCGCGAGCCGCTGGGAGGCCTGGATCGCCTCCTGGGACTTGATCGTGAACTTGTCAGGTTGCATGGTTGTTGTTGGGTCTCTCCACTCTGATGCGTACGGGGCGCTTGAAGTCTTTGCTGCGGAGCATCTCGCCCGGCGGCTCCCAGCGGACGATCTCGCGCTTGTAAGAGCGATGCACCTCCCGGATGCGCTGGAGCATCTCCCGCTCCAGCTCCTCCGCCTGCGTGCGCATGCCGTCCAGCTCGGACTGCATCGCGTCCATCATCTGCTCGAGCTCCAGCACGCGCTCGACGCCGGCCAGGTTCAGCCCGACCTCGGTGGTGAGCTCCTGGATGCGGCGGAGCTTCTCCACGTCGCGCTGTGAGTACAGCCTCGTCTGCTTCGGAGAGCGCTTCGGCTTGATGAGGCCGCGCGCCTCGTAGATCCGAAGCGTCTGGGGATGCATGCCCGCGAGCTCGGCTGCGACCGAGATCATGAAGACGCCCTGCTCATCGTCGAAAAGCTCGTCGCGCTGGATCGCCATTTACGCCTCCTTACGAGCACGCGAGAGCAGGTCCGCGCGCGGGTTGCCGTTCATCACCTGCGAGAGCTGCTCGACCGCTTGCTTCTGCTCCTTCGTGAGCGACTTGGGAATTTCGATGTGGAAGCGGTAATGGATGTCGCCGCGGCCCTTGCCGGAGAGCTTCGGTGGCCCTTCGCCGCGTAGGCGCTGGACGCTTCCGTCCTGCGTACCGGCCGGTACGCGGATCTTCTTGGTGCCGTTCAGGGTCGGCACCTCGACGGTCCCACCCGTGACCGCCTCCACGATTGTGATGGGGACGTCGACCTCGACGTTGTCGCCCTTCCGCTTGTACACAGGAGACGGCGCGACGTGCGTGACCACGAACAGGTCTCCCGCCGGCCCACCGCCCAGCCCCGGCTCGCCCTTGCCTGCGAGGCGGATGCGGCTGCCCTCGCGCACGCCGGCCGGGACCTTCACGCGGTAGCGCTTCGTCTGGTGTGTGCGGCCCGCGCCTTGACAGGTCGGGCAAGGATCCTCGATCACGGTGCCGCGGCCTCCGCAGAGCGAGCACGGCTGCGAGATCGAGAACATGCCCTGCCCTTCGGTCTCGACGCCGCGGCCGTTGCACCTCGGGCAGATCTTCGGGCTCGTGCCGGGCTTGGCGCCCGAGCCGTGGCAGGTCGGGCACTCGGCCTCGACCGGCACGTTGACGGAGATCTCGGTGCCGTCGATCGCCTGCTGGAAGGACAGGCGCACCTCGGTCTCGAGGTCTCGCCCGCGCTGGCGCCCGGGCCCCGCGCCGGGCCCGCCACCACCGCGCCCGAACAGGTCCGTCAGGATGTCGCCGAACGAGCCGACGTTCGTGCGGAACGCGGAAGGGTCGAACCGGAAGCCGCCCCCGCCGAACATGCCGCCCGCGTCGTACTGCTCGCGCTTCTCCGCGTCAGACAGGACCGAGTACGCCTCCTGTACCTCCTTGAAGCGCTCCTCGGCGTCCTTGTCGCCCTGGTTCGCGTCGGGGTGGTATTTACGCGCGAGCTTGCGGTAGGCCTTCTTGACCTCCTCCTCGGAGGCCCCCTTCTTGACGCCGAGCGTGTCGTAGTAGTCGGCCACTAGTTTTCCTCGCCTGCCCCTACGGCGACGCGCGCCGGGCGCAGCACCTGGCCGTTGACGCGGTAGCCCTTCTGGAACACCTCGAGCACCTGGCCCTGGGTGCCCGGCTTGGCCAGCATCGCCTCGTGCAGGTCCGGGTCGAACTGCTCGCCGGTGGGCGAGAAGCTCTCGATGCCGGCGTTCGCCAGCGCGCGCGACAGGTCCTCGTACACGAGCCGCACGCCCTCCACGAACGGATCCGACGCACCCTCCATCGCGGCCAGCGCCCGCTCGAGGTTGTCGACGACCGACAGCAGATCCGAGGCAAGCGAGGCGCGCCCGCGCGCCTCCGCCTCGGAGGCTTCACGGGCAACGCGCTTGCGGTAGTTCTCGAAGTCGGCCTTGGTCCGCCGAGCCAGCGCGAGGTACTCATCACGCTCCCGCTCGAGCCCGGACACCAGATCCTTCAGCTCGGCCTCGAGCTTCTCCTCTTCCCCCTCTCCCTGGGGGGCCGGGTCAACGCTGGGGACGGGCGGAGGGGAGGAGGTTGGCGAGGCGCTGACCTCAGCAGACCCGTCCGGCGCCTTGGCGCCGGACGGCTGGTTGTTCTCCTCCCCGTAGCCCTTTCGCGCGCGTTCGTCCTTCATTACTTGTTCCCCTCATCGACGACCTCGGCGTCCACGACCTCTTCCTGGTCCGCATCGCCAGCCTGCGCGCCGTCGGCACCGTTGCCACCTGACGCCTGCGCCTGGGCCGCCTGCTGGTACATGCGCTCCGACACTCCATGGAACGCCTGCTGCAGCGCGTCCGTCCGTGACTTGATCGCCTCGACGTCCTCGGTCTCGAGCGCCTCGCGAACGTCCTTGATGGCTTGCTCGATCTGGTCCTTCGAGCTCTGGTCGACCTGGTCCCCCAGCTCGCCCAGCTGCTTCTCGGCCTGATACGCGGCGTTGTCGCCGGCGTTGCGCGCCTCGGCGAGCTCGCGCTGGCGGCGGTCGTCGGCCGCATGCGACTCGGCGTCCTTGACCATCTGGTCGATGTCGGAGTCCGACAGGCCCGAGCCGGCCTTGATCTCGATCTTCTGCTCGGTGCCGGTGCCGAGGTCCTTAGCGCCGACGTGCAGGATGCCGTCCGCATCGATGTCGAAGCCGACCTCGATCTGCGGGATGCCCCGCGGTGCCGGCGGGATGCCGGTCAGCTGGAACTTGCCCAGCGACTTGTTGTAGGCCGCCATCTCGCGCTCACCCTGGAGCACGTGGACTTCGACCGAGGGCTGGTTGTCCTCGGCCGTCGAGAAGATCTCCGACTTGCGCGTCGGGATCGTCGTGTTGCGCTCGATCAGCCGTGTGCACACGCAGCCCTTGGTCTCGATACCGAGCGACAGCGGAGTCACGTCGAGGAGCAGCACGTCCTTGACGTCACCGGCGAGCACGCCCGCCTGGATCGCGGCGCCCACGGCCACCACCTCGTCTGGGTTCACGCCCAGGTGCGGCTCCTTACCGACTAGGTCCTTCACCTTCTCCTGGACCGCAGGCATGCGGGTCATCCCGCCCACGAGCACGACGTGGTCGATGTCGGCGCCGGTCACGCCGGCGTCCTCCATCGCCTGCTTGGTCGGTCCCACAGTGCGGTCGAGCAGGGCCGAGGTGAGCTCCACCAGCTTCGCGCGCGACAGGCGCATGTCGAGGTGCTTCGGGCCGGACTGGTCGGCCGTCACGAACGGCAGGTTGATCTGGGTCTCCTGCGTGGTGGAGAGCTCGACCTTGGCCTTCTCGGCCGCCTCGTAGAGTCGCTGGAGCGCCATGCGGTCCTGCGCCAGATCGATGCCCTGTGACTTCTTGAACTCGGCGACCAGCCAATCGACGATCGCCTTGTCGAAGTTGTCGCCGCCCAGGTGGTTGTCACCCGAGGTGGCCTTCACCTCGAAGACGCCGTCGCCCATCTCGAGGATCGAGACGTCGAACGTGCCGCCGCCGAGGTCCCAGACCAGAATCGTCTGATCTGACTCCTTCTCGAGTCCGTACGCAAGCGCGGCCGCGGTGGGCTCGTTGATGATGCGCTTGACGTTGAGGCCGGCGATCTTGCCGGCGTCCTTGGTGGCCTGGCGCTGCGAGTCGTTGAAGTACGCCGGCACGGTCACGACCGCGTCGGTCACGGTCGTGCCGAGATAGTCCTCGGCGTCCGACTTCAGCTTCTGCAGGATCATCGCCGAGACCTCCGGCGGCGAGTACTGCTTGCCGCCCGCCTCGACGCGGACGTCGTCATTCGGCCCCTTGACGACCTTGTACGGGACGATCGTCATCTCCTCCGAGACCTCGCCGAACTTGCGGCCCATGAAGCGCTTGATGGAGAAGATCGTGTTCTCCGGGTTGGTCACCTGCTGGCGCTTCGCGGGCACACCCACGAGTCGCTCGCCGCCTTGCG
>Ga0075423_10001915_pt1 | contig 18689 bp, 16 predicted proteins | sample SoiMethybrSBSTD2_FD_80114 | JGI IMG/M metagenome (GOLD analysis project Ga0075423, IMG submission 80114) | Bulk soil microbial communities from a Populus tree surrounding site in Tennessee, USA - Soil MetaG P. TD hybrid SBSTD2 | ecosystem: Environmental > Terrestrial > Soil > Tree plantation...
CCGGAGATGACAAAATGGTTGCTGGACTCTCCATGGGGGCTCAAGGGTTCGAATTCCGGCTTAGGACAAACATTAGTATCTAGAAGACCGAGCAGGGTTAAAACTGCCCTGACCGTGGACGACGGTCGTAGTCGTTAGAGATGGTGGAGTGCGTTTTTGAAAACCGCAACTCACTAGCATTGTCGTTTGACCCGGAGCGTCGTTGTCGTGTCGTCTCGTGGATCTCTCCACTCCGGCTATGACATAGCCGGAGGGCACGAGGGCGAACTGAAAAAACATGAAGGCCATAAATTATCTTTCCTTACCGCGTTTGCTTAAGACAAGCCTATTGGTGCGGCTCACCGGCCTTGTTGTACTGGTCGCGCTTATGAGTGGCGGAATCGTCGCAGTTGTAACCATTCAAAACAGTAGGCAAGCGCTGTACGACACGATTGTCTCCAACAATCGGGCTAGCTCGGACGTCGTTGCCGAGTTCACGCGCCGGTACGTTGAGGACGCGCAAATGAGCGCCCGCGAGCTGGCTAGCAGGCCCACTGTCATTCGGGCAGTCTTAAACAACGCCCCAGAGCAAGTGGAACCACAACTGGTGCACTTTCTCAATACGAACGCGCGATCTGACACTGTTAGCATTTACGACACAACAGGAACCCTCTGGACGAGTGGAGTGACTAATCCTGTGAACCGCAGACGCAGTGCTAGCGACCGTGAGTGGTTCCAACAGGTTATCGCTACAGGCAAGCCGTACCTCGGAGTTCCGGTAATTGCACGGTCAACTGGCACAGCTACAGCTCCCTACGGCGTGCCGATATTCGACGAATCAGGTTTGACGAGGGCTGTGTTGGTCATGGGTATTCGCTTGGCGGTGCTCTCAGACGCAATGGCCCTACTTCGGAGCAGTTCCGCAGAACAACCCTCGGTGGTGGACTTGCGGCAAGGCGGAATTATCTTGGCCGATCTTAACCCCGACCACCTACTTAAACCGGTGGGCGGGGATAAAGAAATGCTTCGTCTTATGTTAGCCGGTAAACGCGGAAAGCTTGAGATCGAAAACAGTAAAGGACAGTGGCAGCTGGGCGTTTTCTCGCCAGTGCCGGGTGTGCCCTGGGCAATAAGAATCCTCGAGCCAATTGATGAGGCGTTTGCCCCGGTCACGGAAATGACTCGAAAAGTCATATTTTCAGTAGTCGCGGCACTCTTACTTACTGTCGCAATGGGCTGGTGGTCGGCGACCCGGGTTAGCCGTCCGCTCATTCAACTGCGAAATGCCGTCGCTAGTCTTGGCGAGGATGGAACCCAACGCGTTAACTTCTCCCAAGCTGATGAAATTGGCGAACTGGGGCGCTCATTTAATCAAATGGCGGACACCATAGTCGCGAAGGAGAAGGATCTCCGTAAAGCCAACGAGGAGCTTGAACAACGGGTAGCCGAGCGCACCACGCAACTGGAAGCCGCCAACAAAGAACTTGAAGCATTTAGCTATTCCGTCTCCCACGATCTTAGGGCCCCGCTTCGGGCCATTGATGGGTTTAGCCAGGCGCTGCTAGAAGACTGCTCGGACAAACTCGATCGTGAAGGGAAAGATTACCTCGACCGTATTTGTGCTGGAAGCCATCGAATGGCCCAGCTCATTGACGATCTGTTGAATCTGTCACGCGTCACGAGAAGCGCGATCGGGCGGGGCCAGGTAAATTTAAGCGCATTGGCAGAATCGATTGTTGCAGAGCTTCGTAAAACAGAACCGGAGCGGCGAGTGAATTGTGAAATTGCAGAGAGGCTGACGACCGATGGAGATGAGCGACTGCTACGAGTGGCGCTTGAGAACTTGCTCGGCAACGCGTGGAAGTTCACTGGTAAGTGCGAACAACCAAAGGTTGAATTTGGGTTCGTTCAGAATAATGGGTCGTCAGCATATTTTGTACGTGACAATGGAGCCGGTTTTGACATGGCCTATGCCGACAAATTGTTCGGCCCCTTTCAGCGACTTCATGCCATGACAGAGTTCAAAGGGACGGGTATTGGACTGGCAACGGTCCAGCGTATCGTCCACCGGCATGGCGGACGTGTATGGGCTGAAGCACAGATTGGAAGAGGCGCGACATTTTACTTCACACTTGGCTAATGTGCGGGTCGAGGGCCAGATGACAGAAGTGTAGAATATTTCGTTGATGTGGAGTCGAAGTCTACATTAGTAAATAGCATTTAAGATGACGAAAGAACTGCACGTATTGTTCGTAGAAGATTCAGACGATGACGCGCTGTTGCTGACAAAGGAGCTGCGGCGCGGAGGATTTGGTTTAGTTTCTGAAAGGGTTGAAACAGCCGAAGCGATGAGGAACGCGCTCATCAAACAAACCTGGGATCTTGTCCTTTCGGATTACAGCATGCCACATTTTAGAGGGACCGAGGCGCTCGAATTGCTCAAGGAAATGGGGCTCGATATTCCCTTCATCTTTGTGTCTGGTACCATCCAGGAAGAAACTGCTGTAGAAGCCATGAAGGCCGGTGCTCACGACTATATGATGAAAGGCAATCTCAAACGGCTCATCCCTGCGATAAGGCGCGAATTGGCCGAAGCGGAAGTCCGCCGGAAGCGTGAACAAGCCGAAAAAGAGCTCCGGCTACGAGACGCGCGAATTCGGGCTTTACATGAAATTAATACAGCTATCACCTCCACTCTCGACCTATCCAGTGTTTTGGATATTCTGTTAGAGAAAATTGATCTACTGCTGCCGTACTCTGCTGCTACCATTCGACTATATGACAAAGCGAACGGATTCCTGGAGCCGGCAGCTTGCCGGAATCTCGATCAAAAAGAGTGGAAATTCAAGGGATGGCAAGGCCGTCGAGATCCTGCAAATATTGTGTTTGAAACGAAAGCGCCCTTAATCATCAAAAATTTACAAACTGATCCTCGTGTACAGGAACCGCAATTTTATCGAAAGCAGGACTTGGTCTCTTATATGGGAATTCCACTGATTGCGAAAAAAGAGACTTTCGGAACCCTGGGTTTCTATACTAAAAAGGAACATGAATTTTCCGAGGATGAAATTCAGTTTCTCAACACGTTTGCAGGACAAGCGGCTGTAGCTATCCACAATTCTCGGCTTTATGAGGAAATCAAATTCCAAGCCGGCGAGCTGGAGAAGGCGAATGAAGTAAAATCAGAATTCCTCAGCGTCATGTCGCATGAGCTTAGAACACCGCTGAATGTGATGATGGGATATGTCGAATTGGTCCAGGAAGGGATGCTGGGAGAAATTAGACCCGAGCAGAATGAAGCCCTGAAAAAATCATTGCATCATTCGAGAAATCTTTTGGGCATGATTACCGACATTTTGCAGGCTACCCGGATACACGCAAGCGATATCAAACTGGAGAATTCAGATGTAAGTTTGGGGCGGATTATCGACGATCTTAGAGCAGCCTATGAAGTTTCTTTAAAAAAGGATCTAATGCTGACTTGGCATATCCCTCCTGACCTGCCGGTTATGGAAACCGATGGAAACAAAGTCAAACAGATCCTTCACGGTCTGATCGATAATGCTATAAAATTTACTGAGACAGGCAGTGTTCGGATTGCGGCACGAAATTTGACCCAAACAGACGAGTTGGAATTTCAAGTGTGCGATACAGGAAGAGGCATTGCCGAAGATAAAATTCCGATGATCTTTGACTTGTTCCGCCAAGGCGATAGTTCGTCGAAAAGGTCCCATGAAGGTATCGGTTTGGGCTTATTTCTGGTTAAGAAAACGACCGAACTTTTGGGGGGACGGGTGACGGTGAAAAGCGAGTTGGGCAAAGGTTCGACATTTACAGTCATTCTCCCAACCGATGCCGTGGATAGATCGAAGTCATTTGCTTACGACGATCCGGGCAAGTTCCAACTCGAAGCAGTCACACAAATACGCCTCACACCGTGATGTCCGGGCGGGCCGAGCCTATACGCCACTTAACAATGCATTCGTTGCACATTTCACTCGTGCTTGACATCTGCTGCGGCTCCACATAATCCTCGTCGGGCGATTGCGAGCTAGTACCACAAAAATGCCAAACTAAGGATTGGCGTTTTCGTCAGCATAGATCCGATGTCGATGAAGCTACGACGGGCTGAGCTTTAGACTTCGTGAGCAATCCCGTCGTCCTCAGATGTAATTCGGCGTATTTCTTCCATAGTCGTAAATGCGGGGAACTTCATTATCCAAGCCATATCAGGGCGATCTCGCCAGTCAAAGAGCAGCAACATCACAGCCACGACGACCAGAAGAGACGAAACCAGAAATTACAGCGGGATTGCAAATCCTGTGTGCCTTTGTAAGTAGCGACAATGGCAAAGCCTTTCATGCTGTGTAACCGTTCTGTAGCTGAACGTCATGATTGGGGACCCAGGACGCAAAGATGAGAACCGGCAATGCGATGGGACCGGCCTCTCCCCACCGCGAAACGGATTAGTCCAACGACGCGTCAGTCAAATTTCAAGATGATCTTAGGAGCGCTTTTGACTAAGCTCGGATCAATGTAGTGAGTTCACGCCCGGGTCTAGGTCCATTGGGAACTATTTTAGAAAGTTGTGTCGTAGTAAGCGCGAACTGAGCTTGAAGAACAGTCGCGATGATCTCCCGAAAGTCCGTCGCAACAGCCAAATCTCGCCCTTCGTAAAGTTCATTGCCTGATTGGGCCGCCGACCGACATGATTATCCCGTCAGCTTTTCTAGTGACCGCGTCTCGGAATCCCGGCACGATATCCTTGCGGCTAAGGATGTCGACGTATTGGAGTTTTATTCCGAGTACCCCTGCAGCAAGGTCAGTGTCATTCAATCCCCGCGCATTACCTCGCTCGGATGAAGTATGGAACACCGCAACATGCGAGAGCTTCGGAACGATTTCCTCATGTTGTTCTTCATCCATACGCGGCGTGGCAACTTTCAAAAACTTCATTTGACGTCTTTAACCAGCTGAGGCCGGAAATTTTGTTTTGGATCCGGAGAAGAGGGAGCCTGATCCTGTTGAGCCAAGAGCTCCAGCCCAATCGCGCTTACATCCCGGCGCATGAGACGGCCGTTTTCATAATAGGACCATACGTCAACCGCTCCGTCGCCGTTGAGATCCCGTTCTTCTTTCAACACAACATCGCCGTCTGCGCTTGTGTCATAGTAGATCCAATGATCCGGTTTGCCGCTGCCCGTGGTATCCTCCTCTACTTTTGCGCGCCGGCCATTTTTGTAGATTGCGCGAAAGCTCACATAACCACTGGCATTAGCATCGCGATCTTCCCTGACGATCTGCTCGTTCTCGTAATAATAAGTGGTGTCGGCCGTCCCTTTCCCTTTCGTGTCGATTTCACGCCTTACCATCTGGCCATTTTGGAAGTAGGTCCACGTATCGACCCTGCCATCGCCGTGGCTTGCTTCCTCCTGGCGCACGACCTCCGTGGGTCTAAGCGGGTTATAGTAGATCCATAAGTCCGGAACGCCGTCGCCGTTAATGTCCCGCATCTCGACGTTCTTGAACGGGCTGGTAGACGAACTGGAAGGACTTCCTTTCGTAACATTCACGGAAGCTACAGCGCTTGTAGGCGTTGAGCTCTGTGTCGGCCCCGAAGCCTCTTTCGCAACGACTGTTGTTACTTTACCGTCAACGGGTTTTTGCTCTGGCCGCGCCGGCTCGGGTGCCTGTGCCGGCGAAAGAGTTCCTGCTGTGTTTGCCAGCTTCGCCTCCAGCTCTCTTTGACGCTGCAGCTCCTCTTCGATTTTCGCTTCAAGGTCGTTTGTTTTTGCCTGTTCTCGCTGGATCTGATTATTGAGCTGCGTGTAATGCGCGTCCGCCGTGAAGAGTCCGCTAATGAGGCCGATGAGGAAACCTCCTCCTGCTCCGTAAATTCCGCCGAAAGCAGCGCCCATAACCATGGCTTGCATTGCTGTATCCAACATATGTTGCGTTCGTTGTGTTCCGGTCACCTGCGGTTGCGGCGGTGAGGGGGATTGGGCATTACCGCTTGCCTGGCCAGGGGGATACAGAATTGAGCCGGCAGGATACTGCCGCGTTGCGAGGTCGCATCCTGCGAGCAGAAAGATCAAAGACAACCACGATGGGAGTTTTGTTAAAAGCATCTTGCCTCCCTCGTCGCTTGCTTGCGACTCTTTCTTTCTAATCACCGCATTGCCCCTTAGTAATGTAAATGCCCAAAACCTGTCAAGATCCCAGCTTGATTTCTTTGCGTTTTGTCCGTCACTCTTCGCATAAGCGAGAAAGCTCCGCCATTTGCATTTTCGCAGTTGTCTTTTCAGGTTTTAGTGTCAGGTGTCCGGTTGAGACAGGGCTTGCAGTTCCGAAACCTGAATACGGCGGCGGTGAGCAGCAGCCGGGGTGGGGCTCGAAAGGCGCGCCGAGGAAGGTCTTCTCCCCGTAGCGAAGCCGTCAAGCTTCTTTGCTGTTAGGTTGCAGTAAGATGTAAATTCTCGGCTTCCGGCTTGCAGCCGTGAGGCCGGGCGCGTTATCGCTGTAGGAACCAATGCCAACCTGCAGTGCAAGAATAATGAGGGTCGTTGCACTAGTGCTCGGCTTGCCGCTCACATACGCCGCATGCTCTGCTCGACAGACTGTGCCTCGGTTTGTGAAGATGCAGACGAAGTTCGATTACTTGGAACATGAACCCTATGCGAAACCAGGCGAAAACAGCATAAGCGGACAAGCCTTTCTCACGCAGCAAGAAGATAGCGTCGTCACCTGTGCAGGAAACCGGGTTTTGTTGCTGCCAGCGACTCCTTACTTCCGAGAAATGATCGGGCGCATGGTCGCCGGAAGCGAACCTGAACCCCCAAAGACAGCCTATCCAAGTTTGAAGAACATGATCAGAAGGACTCAATGCGACGCACAAGGCAATTTCTCGTTTCCGGCAATTCCCGATGGGGCGTGGTTTATACTGACGCAAGTGAATGCCAGGCACGGCGGTGTGTTGATAACAGAAATGACGTTGTCAAATCGCAGTACGATACAAGTTTTACTCACCGATAAACACCTCGTAGGTCGCTGACTCTCGGTTAATCCATTGTCCGCCCTTCTGTCCGTGAACTATCGCCGAACCAGTTTTTGTTAAGGTTAACTGCGCATTGTTGCAGTTCGCCAGCGCCCGAGCTTATCTTTGTTTCTTACGTAAGCAGAGCATCACCTTTCACGCGCTCTGCCATTTGTCGTCAATCTTACGCTCCTCAGGATACGAAATAGTAGAGGCGGAGAGCGGCGCTGAGGCTATAGAAAAAGCCGCTTCCGCTCAACCGCGTCGGTGCAGAGAGTGGATCCATACAGCAATAAAGGCTCCTGCGATAACCAGAAAGACTGCCAGCCCAACGTATTTCAGTTTCATAGAGTGACCCTTTCACTTGGTAACTATTCCTTCGCTTCAATCACGACATTCGATCCACGACCGATCAGGCCTTCTCGTCCGGTGTCGCCGGTTGAAATGGGCCGCACCGACGTCGCATGCCTTCGTGGAACTTCTCGCGTTCCTCGGGCGTCATTTGTTCCCAGCGCTCCATCATGCGGCGCCGCCAGTACATGTGTCCTCCCGGCCGGCCGCGGAATCCGCCAAAGAGTATCCTGCTGAGAACTAAGAGACCCAACGCTTGCCAGAAATCGATGAGGCGCCATCCGAAGACGGACGGCATCAGCCAGTTCCACAGGCTCATGACGACAAAGCCGAACACAACGATGGCCGCCGCCGCGAACAACACGAATTTTAGTCTTCTTATCAGCCAATAACTTTTCATCTCACTTATCCTTTCGTAAACTCGTCGTAGATATCCTGGAGGCGCTCGCGCAGGTGGAGAACAGCGTAGCGCTTACGCGAAAGGAGGGTGTTCACACTCAAACCCATTTCCGCGGCAAGCTCTTTGAAGCTGCGTCCTTCCAGCTCGTGGGCGATAAAGACTTCGCGTTGCTCCTCCGGAAGCTCGTCCAAAGCGGCATCCAGTTCTTCCAGAAGCACACTTCGCGCATAGGCCGCTTCCGGTCCGGCATCGGGCGACGGGAGCAGATCTTCCAAGATAATCAACTCTCCATTCTCCTCGGCTGTCGAGGGGTCAATCCTTGAGCCCTCGCGATTTCTCTTGCGGAAAAGGTCTGTGATCCGATTGCGTGCCACACGGAACAGCCAGGCACCGACCTGCTCCACCGGCTTCATCAGGCGGTAGGCCTGCACGAGCTCGTAAAAGATCTCCTGCAGAATGTCCTCTGCATCGCCCGCGTCGGCCACGCGCTTCCGGATGAAGTTCCGCAGCCTGCGTTGTTCTCGCTCAATCGCTTCGGAGAGCCGTTGGTCTCGCTCGCCGACCATAGCGCTCATTCGCTTTATGTTGAGCAGCCCCTCCATCTAAGCTTGTAGACGAATGAGAGGCGCGGATATTTTAAGATATGAGGATGAATTCCCGACCTGTTTCAAATAGATTCGGCAATGCGATGGGATGATTCTCGATTATTTTGAGCGTCGCTGTTCGGAGCGTCTTCTCTGGCGAGGTTCTGGTTCTTATAGCGGATTCCTCGGTCACCTCCTCGCTGAGAATCCGGAGACTCGAATTCTTCACTTTTCTCCCGTGAGGGAAACTCGACTTCGGCCCAGCTCTCTGGCCTTCTCGACAAACCACCACCGCGAACCGGTGGCCTCGACCGCTATCCTTGTGCCTCTGGGGAGTTTCCTTAAAACCGCCTGAACGGTATTCGCATCATTGAGGAAACGAAACTGCGACGGCGGCTGCCCGTCTCTGAGAACAGCCAACTGCGTTACTCGTTTGTGTAGATCTGCTCCTGCAAAACTCTCCATTGAATGCCTCCTTTCCTGAGGGTCTTTTCACATCCGTTACGACAAAACCGCCCGTGATCACCATTCCGTTTATGAGATCAGTTCAATCTTAGGTTGCGCCCAACTAGTTCGCTCCGTCGGCTTAGGTCAAATGGTCGAAGTCGAGCGCAAGGGGAAAAAAGTGAAAAAATACGTTGGAAAATTCTTTCATGATTTCCGCCGGACAGGATGCCGGGACATGATTAGAGCCGGCACACCCGAACGTGTTGCAATGATGATCTCGGGTCATAAGACTCGAAGCGTTTTTGATCGATATAACATCGTGAGCCCGAACGATCTCAAAGAAGCCGCCCGCCGACGGACAGAGTATGCGATAGAACAAGAAGAGAAAGCCAGAAAAGTCGTGGCAATGAATCGCGGCTAAAAAAAGCCGTAAGCTACAGATAAGCTACAATATGAGAAACGCGAGACTTAAGGACCTGAGCGAAACGGGCGCTAAGTTATTGAATTTGGTGCCCGGAGCCGGACTCGAACCGGCACGGACCCTTCCGGATCCTCGGGATTTTAAGTCCCGTGTGTCTACCAATTCCACCACCCGGGCGTATCGACAGTGGTCGAATTAATTTCTTAGCATAATTGTCTGGGCCAGAAAATGTGAAGGCCTCCCACGCAGAGAGGCCCTCCAAACGCTTTTTCGCTGCCTGAAACGGGTCTACACAAATAACGGTGCTAAGACCAAGGTAATCGTGCTTAAGAGCTTGATCAACACGTGAAGGCTTGGACCGGCGGTGTCTTTGAAAGGATCACCGACCGTGTCGCCAACGACTGCGGCCTTATGGGTTTCTGAGCCCTTCCCGCCGTAAGCGCCGGTCTCGATGAATTTCTTGGCATTATCCCAAGCACCGCCGCTATTATTTAGGAAAGTCGCCATCAAAATACCGGCGATGGTGCCAACCATGAGCAGAGCCGCTACGGCCTCCGCGCCGACGCCCAAAAGACGGAAGATCAGACCCACCGCAATCGGTGTCCCGACGGCGATCAAGCCAGGCAGAATCATCTCCTTGAGCGCGCCGACGGTAACGATATCGACGCAACGAGCGTAGTCAGGCTTGGCGGTCCCCTGAAGAATGCCGGGATTCTCTTTGAACTGCCGTCTAACTTCATTGATGACATAGTAAGCGGCCTTGCCCACTGCGCGGATCGCCAAAGCGGAAAACAGAAAGACCAGAGTCGCCCCTAAAAGCCCACCGACGAAAACTTCCGGCTTGGCGATGTTGACGGCCTCGAGCTTGGCGCCATAGTGATGCACCTCGTCGAGGTAGGCGGAAAAAAGCAAGAACGCCGCCAGTGCCGCCGAGCCGATGGCGTAACCTTTAGTGAGTGCCTTGGTGGTGTTGCCGACCGCGTCGAGCCGGTCGGTCTTTTGCCGCACTTCTTCGGCTTGTCCGCTCATCTCGATGATCCCGCCGGCATTATCGGTGATCGGACCGAAGGTATCCATCGCCAAGATATAGGCTGCGGTTCCCAACATGCCCATGGTTGCGACCGCGGTCCCGAACAGACCGGCGTGGGGCACGCCGCTCATGCCACCAAGATAATAGGAAGCGATGATGGCAATCGAAATTACGATGACTGGAATCGCCGTACATTCGAGGCCCACGGCAACACCCGCAATGATATTGGTCGCCGGACCGGTCTGTGACGCTTCGGCAATCGCTTTGACCGGACGGTATTTTGATTCGGTGTAGTATTGGGTGATGTACACGAAGGCTTGCGCCATTAGAATACCGATGACACCGCACAGGAAAAAGTAAAACCACGCCGAAGTCGCTTCAGGATGGGCTACGGGGTCCACGGCGAGCAGCCATTTAGCGGAGAAGAAAAACCCTATAATGGCGAGCAAACTAGTGACGTAGTAGCCCCGGTTCAGCGCCGCCATCGGGTCTTCGTTTTCCTTACATTTGACCACCATGACACCGACGATCGAGGCGACCAGTCCGAACGCGCGTGCAACCAGCGGGAACAGGATTCCCTTGAGGCCGAAGAACGGGTACAGACCGACGCCGAGAATCATCGCGCCGATATTCTCGGCGGCAGTGGACTCAAACAGATCCGCACCACGGCCCGCACAATCGCCGACATTGTCGCCGACGAGATCCGCGATCACCGCCGGGTTGCGCGGATCGTCTTCGGGAATTCCCGCTTCGACTTTGCCGACAAGATCCGCGCCAACGTCGGCAGCCTTCGTGTAAATACCGCCGCCGAGCTGCGCAAAAAGCGCGACGAAGGACGCGCCAAATCCGTAACCGACAATGGTGAAGGGAATCTTTTGCGGATCGTGCCCTAAAGCCTCCAATAGGGCGTACAGTCCGCCCACTCCCAAAAGACTCATGGCGACAACGAACAGTCCCGAGACAGCCCCGCCGCGCATGGCGATTTGCAAGCCCTGATTGAGACTCGACCGAACCGCCGCTGCGGTACGAATATTGGCGCGAATGGAAACCCACATGCCGATATAACCGGCGATGACCGAGCAAGCTGCGCCGAGAACGAAAGAGAGCGTCGTCCAAAAAGCCATCTCGAGCGGCGGAGCCGGATCAGCGGGACTGGGCGACCGGACGAATGCGTAAAGAAAAAAGATCAGCACTGCGAGAACGGCCGACAGACTGATAATTGTCCGGTTTTGTCGCGACAAAAAGGCCTCGGCGCCCTCTTTGATGGCGTTGGAAATTTCCTGCATCTTTTCCGTGCCAACATCGTGCTGAATCACATGGCGGGCCAAATAGACCGCAAAGGCCAATGACAAACAGCTAATTACAATCACAAACGAGATCATTACCCCTCCTCATCCCGAATTCAGTTTGTTTTTGTCATTCTCGTCGACGCCAAAGATAAGCCACACCGATACTGAGAATGTAAAGCAGCAGCATCGGAATCGCCAAGAGACTCTGATTAATTACGTCCGGAGTCGGCGTCAATATCGCCGCGATAATAAAGATAGCGACGATCGCGTAGCGGAACGACCGCAGCATAAAACGGTAGTCCCAGACGCCGACCCGCACCAGAAAAAACGTAAAGACCGGTAGCTCGAATGTCACACCGAATGCCAGCACCATACGAAAGAAAAAAGTGAAATAGTCGCCGATTCTTATCGCCGGGCTCACGCCCATCGTTTCATACTGTTCGATAAAATATTTAAACGCCACAGGCAGCACGAAACGATAGCAGAACGACGCTCCGCCGATAAAAAAACCTGTCGCGCACAAGACAAAAGGGATCACCCATTTCCGTTCACCCCTAGACAACCCCGGCGCGACGAAACGCCAAATCTGGTAAAAGATAACCGGGCAAGAAAAAATCACGCCCGCAAAAAGCGCGACTTTGATCTCCACAAAAAAAGCTTCGGTAACACTGGTGCCGATCAGATTTTGACCCGGCTGCAAGTTTTGCCGGAGCGGCGCAACTATAAAGGCAAAAATCGCATCGGAAAAAAAATAGCAAAGGCCCGAGGCGAGAACGATAGCCAATACTGATTTTAGTATGCACCAACGGAGCTCCTCCAGATGCTCCGTCAGGGTCATATTCGAATCGCTCGCCACAATCCACTACCACAGACCGAAATTGCAAAAAAGGGGAAGGTCCTGATCCCTTCCCCTTTTTCGTTCGCTAAAACCCGTAGCAAGGTCGAGTGATCCTTACTTGGTCTTTGCCTCCTCTTTCTTTTCTGGTGCAGGAGCCGCGTCCTTCATAGGCTCACCTGGCTTCTGGTCACCCGCAGGAGGAGCCGGTTCCGCTGGCGCTGCAGGTGCTGGCGCAGGCGGTGGTGGCGGCGGAGCTGGTTCTTCTTTCTTGCCGCATCCAAATGTTAGAGTAAATGCGAAGAGGGTAATTGCCGACAGTAAAACGATTTTCTTTCCCATCCTGATTCACCTCCTTTCCCGTCACACTTTTACAAAACTTTCTCTGTTAAGAATTTTGTATCGCACAAGTCGGAGGGAGTTTCAAGCGCCAATGCCAGCAAATTTGATCTCCGCGCGCAGCGATTTTGCTCGATGCAGGTGAATCGTTCGGCGGCTTTTGTGCCGGCGCGTGGAAAATCCGTCTATCCAATCGACCTTGCAACAGCGACAGGACCATGCTCAAGAAATTTTTACGGACAAACGAAAAAATTTCGGCGCAATTTCTTGGCGAAATGTCGGCACACAACAATGCCTGACAATTTTTCCGAGCCTGTTGTGAACGCAAGCGACGATCCACGAACAGCACCGTGAATCGGCCAGTTCCCTGAACCCATCGGGCGCCGCATAGCAAACCAAACAAAAAGCGCACGACAAATGTTAATAACTTGTTGATAACCGCGACGAATTGCCGGCCGGGAGGCCAAAAGTAGCGCTGCGGAGCGAATTGCCCAATTTAACAGCGCGAAAATAGACACAATTTCGATAAGTTAGATTTGTTTTTCAAAATGTTCCACGAGCGCGTTCCTGCACTGCGGGTGCGCACTTTGATACTTTTGCGACCAATTCGCAAAAGTCTGATGTGTACTTCGTCCGACAATTAAACCGACTTCGAATAAATTCTTGATGGATGAGAACCGCTGAAAGTGAGAAACGATCGAGGGTGCTGCCGGCGTCTGCCACCAGCAGCCGAGCACTCAAAATACGGATTTTCGAAGATCCCGCCCATCCTCAAAAACTGCAATTTAAATATTTGCGTTGCCGCCAACGTTGACTCCCTTCAGAGCTGATGTTAGAAATGTCAAAACTTATTCTTGGAGGCATTCTTTTGTGACAGTCCACACTTCGGCCATAAAGAGACATCGCCAAAGCCTGAAAGCGCGAGAGCGCAACAGTGAAATCAAATCCAGAATTAGATCTTTGATAAAAAAGGCGCGCCAAGCGATCGAGTCTAACAGTGGTGATAATAGGACGCTGCAAATTCAGGCTGTCAACAAGGCGCTCGGGAAGGCCGTGAGCAAGGGAATTATCAAGAATAATACCGCGTCGCGTTGGCTATCCCGCCTTTCACGCTCGGCTGCAAGGAATTGAGCATCGGATAATCGTTCGCCGCCGGTGAGCCCAATTCGCCGTGGCAACAGGTCGCGTTAAAACATCTCCATCACGCGCTGGTGGAGTTCTTTGGCGACGCGTTCCATTAATTGATCGCGAGTCCCTTTTTGCTCAGCCTCCGTTAGTTGGATATCGGTCATCCGTCGAACATCTGTCGCATTCAATGTCCCGGTTCGAAATTCCGACGAAGTCGTGACCACCGCCGCTCTGGATCCACCGAACACGTCGGTGAGGCGCAAACCCTGTCCACGCCACAGAATTTCATTGGGCTCTCGGCGACGCACAGTAACATCCAAAACGAGTGCTGATTCGTATTGCAACACCTCGTCTCTACGGTTCACCGAGGCGACATTGCGCTCGATCGAGCGAATAACTCCAGTGAGGATAAGATCCGCCTGCTCGGAACCGTCCACCACCGTCAGCTCGCCTCGGCGGTAGAATTCCCCTCGCAAAGCCGTGGTCAATTCTTTTTCCATGCCGACGTCTCGAGTGCGGTTGACGAAGGGTTCTACATATATTGTCCGCGCATCCTTGGGAATGAGCGAACTTTCGCCAACGAATTGGTAGCCGCAACCGCCAAATACTGAAAACGTCGCGCCGCCGAGGATAAACGCCAGAAAAACGTTTCGAAATGAATGAAAATGTTGCACGATTTTAGCCCTCCACAACGATGTTGACTAAACGGCGCGGCACGTAAACCACCCGCTGCACCTTTTTGCCGTCGAGAAAGCCCTGGACTCTGGGATCAGCCAACGCGTCGGTTTCGATATGTTCTTGAGTCGCATCGGCTGGAACTGTGATTTTACCCCGCACTTTACCGTTGACTTGAACGACGATCAGCAGTTTCTCTTCTTCGATCGCCTCTTCGGAATAGCGCGGCCAGGGAACCTCATCGAGGCGATCGTGGTGGCCTGTCTGTTCCCATAGCTCGCTCGCCAGGTGGGGAACGAAGGGTGTGAGTAGGACAATCATGGTTTCCAAACCCTGCTTGATCACGGTCGCTCCCACACTTGATCGGGCGCCGCCCTGCAGCGCCGCGCTCAGGGCGTTTAAAAGCTCCATGATCGCCGCGACCGCCGTGTTGAAATGAAACCGGTTCTCGATATCGTCGGAAACCTTTTTGACGGTCCGATGGATCATGCGCCTCAAGTCGCGCAACTCCGCCGGTAGCTCTAACGCTTCGCCATTCGCTGCGGCATTGGTCCACAGTTCACGATTTTGAAATACGATCCGCCACAGCCGTGTAAGAAAGCGATAAGCGCCCTCAACGCCCTGATCGCTCCATTCGAGATCTTTCTCGGGCGGGGCGGCGAAGAGCGTAAACAAACGCGCGGTATCGGCGCCGTAAAGATTGACCAAGTCCTCGGGATCGACGATATTCTTTTTCGACTTGGACATCTTTTCGACGCGGCCTTTGATCACCGGTCGACGGCATTGGGGACATTGCCAACCGTCTTTTTCCGACCCGAGAAGCTCGGTCGGAAAAAGCCAACCGTGCTCGCTACAGCGATAGGTTTCCTTTGATACCATCCCTTGGGTGAGCAGATTGCTGAAAGGCTCGTCTACTTTTGCCAGCTCCAGGTCGCGCAAGGCCTTCGTGAAGAAGCGTGCGTAGAGCAGGTGCAGCACGGCGTGCTCGACGCCGCCAATATATTGGTCGACAGCCATCCAATAGCGGCCCTTCTCGGGATCGAAGGGCGCTTTGTCAAATCTCGCGGAAACATAGCGGAGAAAGTACCACGACGAATCGACGAAGGTATCCATGGTATCGGTTTCGCGGCGCGCATGACCGTTGCACTTAGGACAGGCAACCTCGAAGAAGAGCTTGCTCTCCTGCAACGGCGAACCGCCTTTGCCGGTGAATGGCACATCCTTCGGAAGCACGACCGGCAGTTGTTCCTCGGGCACCGGCACGGTACCACACTTATCGCAATAAATGATCGGAATCGGCGTGCCCCAATAGCGCTGCCGCGACACGCCCCAGTCGCGCAGCCGATAGCGAATGGCCTTGTTACCCCAACCTTTTTCTTCCGCGTAAGTAGCAATCTTGTCTTTGCCTGCGCCATTGGGTGTCCCGGTGAAAGCCCCGCTGTCCACCATCACGCCATCGTCGACGTACGCTTCAGCCATCGTTTCGGCGGTAAGCTTACGGTCATTCGGTTGAATGACAATACGAATCGGCAGACCATATTTTTTGGCGAATTCAAAATCCCTCTGATCATGAGCGGGCACGGCCATGACGGCGCCGGTGCCGTACTCCATGAGCACGAAATTGGCCAAATAAATCGGTATATTTTCGCCGCTGAAAAGATTTCGGCAGTAGGCTCCGGTGAAAACACCCTCTTTCTCGCCTTCCTCCGCCCCGCGCTTCGCCTGGCTCACGTTTTTAAAGCGCTCGACGAACGCCTCGACCGTTTTCTCTTGCGGCGTTCCTTGAGCAAGCTTGAGCGCCAGCGGATGCTCGACTGCGAGGGAAACGAACGTTGCGCCAAAAATCGTATCCGGCCGCGTCGTAAAAATTCTCAGCGCGTTTTCACTGCCCAGCAGAGGAAAATCGATCTCGGCGCCGGTGGATTTGCCGATCCAGTGACGCTGCATGGTCAGCACTTTGTCAGGCCAGCCGCTGAGTTTCTCTAAATCGCCGAGCAACTGTTCGGCGTAATCCGTGATACGGAAGAACCATTGCTCCAGTTCTTTTTGGATGACCGCGGAATCGCAGCGCCAGCAGGCGCCGTCGATCACTTGCTCATTGGCCAACACCGTTTCGCAGGAAGGGCACCAGTTGACGAAGGAGCTCCTCTTATAGGCCAAACCTTTTTTGAAGAACTGGAGAAAAATCCATTGATTCCAGCGGTAATATTCGGGCTCGCAGGTGGCGATTTCGCGCTCCCAATCATAGGAAAGCCCCATGCGCTGGAGCTGATTTTTCATGTAAAGAATATTTTCTTGCGTCCATATCTCGGGGTGAACGCCTCTTTCGATGGCGGCGTTTTCCGCCGGCAAACCGAAGGCGTCCCAGCCCATGGGATGCAGCACGTTGAAGCCGCGCATGCGCTTGTAACGCGCCACCACGTCACCGATGGAATAGTTCCGCACGTGGCCCATGTGGATGCGTCCGGATGGGTAGGGAAACATTTCGAGCACGTAATACTTGTGCTTCGCGGCGTCTTCATGCACGCGGAAGGCTTGGTTTTGAGCCCAGATGCGCTGCCATTTCGCCTCAATGGCGTGGGGTTGATATCGTTCTTCCATGCGTTTTGCTACTCGGATTTAACCGCGCTCGATTGTGCCACTTGATCCAGCACTCCGTTGAGAAAGGCCGCCGATTCTGCGCTGCTGAATCGCTTGCCGATTTCGATGGCCTCGTCCAAACTTACACTTGAGGGAATGTCCGGACAAAAGACCAGCTCATACGTCGCCATCCGCAGGATCACAAGGTCAACCTTCGCCAACCGCGCGAGCTTCCAATTGTCCGTGCATTGTGCGACTCGCTGGTCGATGGCCGGCCGTTGGCTCACCACACCCGAGACCAACCGGCGCGCGAACTCCTTGGCTCTTGCATTGCCTTCGAAATGCTCTAGAAACAGATCGACGGCGGCCGCCGAGGCATCTCCGGTGATCTCGATCTGATACAAGGCTTGGAGCGCAAGCTCACGCCCCTTGCGTCGCGTTCCTTTGACCGAGCTGCCGGCTGGAAAGGCTTGTTGATTCTCTGGCAACGGTTGCTCTGAAATTCTTGGGGTGAATAACACAGGGTGCTAATTCAATTGCCGGATCACGTTAACCATCTCGACCGCCGTCAGCAGGGCCTCGTAGCCTTTGTTGGCATCCTTCGATCCCGCTCGTTCCATCGCCTGCTGAACGTTGTCGGTCGTTAACACTCCGAAACCGATCGGTATCTTATAAGTTCGAACCGCATCGCCGATTCCACGCGTAACCGCATCACAGACATAATCGAAATGGGGCGTATCGCCTCTGATGACGGCTCCCAAACAAACCAAGGCGTCGTACTTGCCGCTGGCGGCCATTTTCTCCACGATCAACGGAATTTCAAACGCACCGGGCACGTGAATAATCGTGACGTTTTCATCTTCTCCACCATGACTCTTAAATCCGTCCAAAGCGCCATCGAGAAGCTTCTCCGTGATGAATTGGTTGTAGCGGCTCACCACGACGCCGATCTTGAGCCCTTGCGCATTACTTCTACCTTCGATGGATCTTGCCATGGAAAATTGCGCGAACAGGACGACTCTAGCGCTTCGCCGGCTTGGCTTCCAAGTTCGACAACAAATGACCCAGCTTGGTCCGCTTTGTGCGCAAATAGTGAATATTGGTTTCCCGTGGCGGCACCTCAAGCGGCACGCGCTCGACGACGTTGACCCCGTAGACTTCCAAACCGGAAATCTTTCGTGGATTGTTCGTCAGCAGCGATATCTTTTGCACGCCGAGATCGCGCAGGATTTGCGCTCCAATGCCGTAGTCGCGCAGATCATCCTTGAAACCCAGCTCGATATTCGCCTCGACCGTGTCTCGACCCTGGTCTTGCAGCGCATAGGCTTTAATCTTGTTGGTGAGGCCGATGCCACGCCCTTCCTGATGCATATAGATAAGCACGCCTCTGCCTTGTTGGTCGATCAACCGCAGCGATTGGCGGATCTGATCGCCACAATCGCAACGCTCCGAACCGAAAACATCGCCGGTTAGGCATTCCGAATGCAAACGCACCAAGACGCTGCCGGGTGTGCTGATGTCACCCTTCACCAACGCCATATGCTCGGAGCCATCGACTGCATTGCGGTAGACAATGGCTTTGTATTTGCCGCCGTGAA
>Ga0075423_10001916_pt1 | contig 18688 bp, 14 predicted proteins | sample SoiMethybrSBSTD2_FD_80114 | JGI IMG/M metagenome (GOLD analysis project Ga0075423, IMG submission 80114) | Bulk soil microbial communities from a Populus tree surrounding site in Tennessee, USA - Soil MetaG P. TD hybrid SBSTD2 | ecosystem: Environmental > Terrestrial > Soil > Tree plantation...
AAGTCTCAACTGCCAACTGCTCCGCCTTCGCGCGATGACTCGCAGATGCGCTTCGGCGAGGCTTCGCCAAAGCTTGTCGCTCGAATAGCAGCGCGACAAGGGGAGGCGGGCAACTCCCGAACGCGACTTCGCTTCATTCAACCTGATCGCGCGACGCTCCCGCCCCTCGCGCGCTATGCCTCGTTGCAGATGCCCGATGGCACTCGTCGCGTCGTAGGAGCCACCGAGGCGACGCGCGGCTGCAAGCACTTGTGCCGGCACTGTCCGATCGTGCCGGTCTATGGCGGCACCTTCCGTGCGATTCCGCTCGACGTGGTCAGAGACGATGTGCGCACCCAGGTGGCCGCGGGCGCGCAGCACATCTCATTTGGCGATCCCGATTTCCTGAATGGACCGACCCACGCGCGTCGATTGGTGGAAGCGATCGCGAGCGAGTTCCCCGGTCTGACTTACGACGTCACGATCAAGATCGAACACATTCTTCGACATGTCGAGATGCTCGGTCTCCTGCGCGACACGGGATGCCTGATGATCACGAGCGCCGTGGAATCGGTCGACGACGACGTCTTGCTCAAATTGCGAAAGGGACACACACGCGCCGACTTCATCAGCGCGGTCAATGCGTGCAGGCATGCTGGCGTCGCACTGGCGCCGACGTTCGTGCCTTTCACACCATGGACGACCGTTGACGGTTATGTCGACTTACTCGCGCAGATCGACAGCCTTCATCTGACCGAGGCGGTGGCGCCGATTCAACTCGCGATACGACTGCTCGTGACCGCTGAATCGAAGCTGTTGGAACTGCCGGATATTCGTGACCACGTAGAACCATTCGACGCGCAGTCGCTGACATTCCCGTGGCGCCATCGCGATCCGCGCGTCGACGAACTGCAACGCGGCGTCACGCAGATCGTCGCCGGCGCATCACATTCCTCTCGCAGCGATGTGTTCGATCGGATCTGGGCACTCGCGACAGGAGCAGCGGCGCGGACCTCACGTGTGCGGGGTCTGACGCCACCCTACATGACAGAGGGATGGTACTGCTGCGCAGAGCCAGGCCCCGAGCAACTCGATTTGGTGTGAAGCGCGTCCTTCTCCTGGCCACGACGACCGGATATCAAATCCGATCTTTTGGCGAAGCCGCCGACAAGCTTGGTGTTCGTCTCGTGTTCGCAAGCGATCGCTGCGATCGGCTGGATGATCCCTGGTGGGATGCGGCCATTCCGGTGCGATTTCACGACACCCCGCCTTCGGTCGAGGCCGTGGTCGCAGCCTGTCGTGGGGAGAAGGTGTCAGGCGTGCTTGCGGTTGGTGATCGCCCGACTGTGTTGGCGGCTCACGTCGCGGCGGCGTTGGGGCTTCCTGGAAATTCACCGGCTTCCGCGGAAGCGAGTCGGAACAAATTGATCGCGCGTCGAGAATTTGACGCCGCCGGACTCTTGATACCGGCGTTTCATGTTGGTCTGCTTTCGGAGCACCTTTCAGAGTCGAATCCTGTCGCGTATCCAGTGGTCGTCAAACCATTGGCGCTTTCAGGTAGTCAGGGTGTAATTCGTGCCGACGATCAGCGAGAGCTCAAGGACGCGATCGCGCGTGTCAGCCGTTTGCTCAAGAGCACAGAGATCGCCATGGAACGTGAAGCGGCTCACGACTCCGTGCTGATCGAGGCCTTCATCCCCGGTCGCGAGTATGCGATCGAAGGTGTGCTGACCGAAGGGGCGCTCCAGGTCTTCGCGATCTTCGACAAACCCGACCCACTGGACGGCCCGTTCTTCGAAGAGACCATCTACGTGACGCCCTCTCGTGCGCCGAGGGCGACACAGCATGCAATCGTGGAGGCCGTGGCCAGCGCCGCCCGGGCGCTTGGACTGCGTCATGGTCCCGTGCACGCAGAATGTCGCGTCAACGATCGGGGGATTTACGTACTCGAGGTCGCCGCTCGTCCCATTGGGGGTCTCTGTTCGAGAGCCATTCGGTTCCTCGCACCGGACGAAAGCTTGGCCACTCTCGAGGACGTACTCCTGCGGCATGCGCTCGGAGAGCCGGTTTCCGCATACCAGCGGATCACGGAAGCGAGCGGGGTGATGATGATTCCCATCCCACGCCCTGGCGTCTATCGCGGCGTCGATGGAGTAGAGAATGCCCGGCGGGTTGCAGGTGTCGACGATGTGGTGATTACAGCGAAGGCTGATACGAGGCTCGTGCCTTTACCCGAGGGCCGAAGTTATCTGGGCTTTGTCTTTGCAACCGGCGCGAGCGCCGACGTCGTCGAGAATGCGTTGCGCGAAGCGCACGCCGCGTTGGAGTTTGTGATCGATCGCGAAGTAAGGCTTGCCCCCTGACGACCCCAGTCCGCGCTGTACCGATTAACGGGAGTCGGCGTTACTTAGTTTGCTGTGGGACATATCCAGGGGGCAGTGCGGCGCCGGCTCCGAAGAAGAAGTCCTCCATGTGACGTCCGATCAGTTCTTGCGCCTCTTTCTGCCAGGGCATCAGGCGGTATTCGTTCAGAATCATTTTTTGTCGATCTTCCCAAAGCTTCCATGCCTGCGCGGAAACGTTTTCAAAAATTCGCTCGCCCAGTTCCCCTGGCCAGGGTGGCGTATCGAGGCCGGGCAGTGTCTTTTGAAACTTCACGCAATACACGGTTCGACCGGTCTTGTTGCCTGCCGGTTGCTGGTTTGGTGCTGGGGCTGCGCAATCGTCCATGCCTGCATGTTACCTCCCTTAGGGCGTCGTGCGTGTATGGAGGCAATGGGCATGGGGGGTTTTCCCGATGCCTATACGATTTACACGGCCGATTGGGCGCAGTGTTGGGATCCGCATCACCTCGTGTCACGGCGAAAGCGTGGGGCAACAGCATTTCAGCACTGACTCAACGGGAGAGACGGAACCTCGCTACTGCTGGCACATACCTTGAAGTTCCGGCTACCCAACACGCGAGGTCGTCCCAACGAGGAGGGGACCTCACGACAAGGACATGACTCGTTTGAACGTTTAGGAGGGTGCCGTGGACGGAACACGCAAGGAACGTCGAGGGTTCGCTTCGATGAGCCGAGAAAAGCAGCGTGAGATTGCCAGCAAGGGAGGGCGCGCCGCCCACGAGAAGGGAACCGCGCACGAATGGACTCCCGACGAAGCTCGCGCCGCCGGCCGCAAGGGAGGCCAGAGCAGTCGAGGGGGGCGCGGGAGACTTGTGCCAATTTCGCCTTCAGAGGTGCATAATTTACAAGGGCCCGGCACCGGCCGGGAGCCTGGCCGCGCGGACTAATCATCGGACCGCGTGAGCCGCACGTCGTCGCCGGACTAAAAGAGGGATCTGATTGCGTACGTTATTGTGGGTGTGCCTACTGGTAACGTTCTCTGTGGGGGCGGCGTCTGCCCAAGCGCCCGCCACACAGAAACCCGCCACGCAGAAGCCTGCTGCGCCGGCGCCTGCCACGCAGAAGCCCGCCGCACAAGCGCCGCAAGGTGATCTTGTTCTGCAGGGTGATACCACGCCGCGCCCGGCGTTACCGAGTTACTTCGGCGACACCGGGTTGTGGTTTGTACCGACTGGCGAGACGCTTCCGAAAGGAAAGAGCTCGTTCAGTGTCTACCGAGCCAACTTCGATCGAGAACAGGGACTGACAGACGTCGGTGAGTTCGGCATCACCGGCGCCTTCGGTCTCGGACGTGCCGAGGTCTTTGGGTCGTGGCGGGTTGGACGCTTCCGCCGAAACATCCAACCTAACTTCATTCCCTCGAATTCAGAATTCGGCGGAGTCAACAACGAGTTCCCGTACCAGCGCGATCACTGGTCCAAGACGCTTGGGGAACCAATTGTTGTCGGCGCGAAGTTCGGTCTGCTCTCGCAATCACGTGGCAACGCCATGAGCCTCGCTCCACGAGTGATGCTCAAGTTCCCGAGTGGCGGAGCCACAGCGGCGAGCACGAAGGCATACTCCGGCACGATCGACCTGGTCGCCAGCGGTGAGTTCTCGGGCAAGATGGAACTGTCGGGAATGGTCGGTTACGTCGGTCGCGGGAGCCCTGACGAATTCGACCTCTCGAGTGGTTTCCGATGGGGCGTTGGCGCTGGCTTCCCAAGCCGCTCGCCGCTGCGCGTGCTGCTCGAACTCGAAGGGGAATCGCCCACAGGCGACAGCGTCACCGTCAACAACCCGCCGTATGTTTCGCTCGACGGAACGATCGCGCCTATTTTGAGCGACACGTCCACCAACACCGCGTTCAAAGCGGGCCTCGTGTGGCAAGCGAAGAACGGGTTGTTCCTGCATGGCGGAGGCAACTACAGCTTCGGCACGGGAAATCAAACAATCGGTGGCGTGGAGTTCACTCAGAGCGCATGGGGCTTCGATGCGCGCCTTGGATGGCATCCTGGCGTGACGCCGCCGAGGAAGTGGGTGCGTGTGCCGCCACCGCCGCCGCCACCACCACCGCCGCCACCGCCGCCACCGCCACCGGCGCCGAAGCCGCCGCCACCGGCGAATCGCAACCCGACGTTCAATGTCACGGCGACGTGTACGCCGAACACGGTCCAGCCCGGACAGACCTGTAAAGCTGCTGCCCAGGCAACAGACCCTGACGGTGATGCAGTGACGTATCGGTGGACGGCACCGCAGGGGACGTTCAATCCTGCTGACGCCGCCAACTCGACGTGGACAGCCCCGAATCAGGCAGGGCCGGTCGTCCTGACGGTGACTGCGTCAGACGGGCGTGGAGGCACGGCGACGTCGAACGTCACGGTAACGGTTGCGGCGCGCGAAGTGATCACATTCGAAGACGTGCACTTCGCATTCGATCGGTTCAACTTGTCGCCGGAAGCCTTGAAGATTCTCGACGGCGCCGTCGCGAAGCTTCAGGCCGACCCGACTATCAACGTGACGATCGAAGGACATACCGACAGCATCGGCACGTCGGAGTACAACCTGGCGCTCGGCGAACGTCGCTCCAACTCTGTCCGTGACTACCTGCTCAAGCGCGGGATCGCCGCCAACAGGTTGCGCACGGTCAGCTACGGCGAGGAACGTCCGATTGCCACCAACGACACGGCCGCAGGACGCGCGATGAACCGCCGCGCTCACCTGCTCGTGATCCTGCAGTAGAACGCAGGGCGGGTCCTCGGACCCGCCTTCTCGAAAAGACAAAGGGCGGGTCGTGAATAGACCCGCCCTTCGTTTGTACGCTGACACGACACCGGGTGTGATTTTCCGTTCGACGCCTCTAGAAAATCACACCCGGTGTCTTAATCGGCGACGGCTTCGACCTGCACGCGCGCATCGTTGAAGCACGCGCCGCCGCCAAGGTCGGTCAAGCTGTCGGGGACGAGGGCGTTGGTGGTGTACCCGTTCGCCGTGTGTCGTCGCCAGAGACCCTTTGGAAGCGACACGGTACCGGGGCGAATCCACGACCCGATCTGAAGGTTGCAACGCACTTCGCCAAGCGCGTTGAAGATGCGCACAGTAGCGCCGTCGTCGAGGTGCCGTGCCGCGGCATCGGTGGGATGCATCAACAGCCGTACTTCCGGTCGCGGCAATTCAGCCAGCGTCGAGCTGATCGTGCGTTCGCTCGCCGGTGAGATGAGGGCGAGTGGGAACTCGCTCGTGGCGGGATCCGGACGATAGGCGTAGAGCCCGGCTGGCGCTTCACGATCGAGCGCCGCAGGAAAGAGATCGACCTTGCCGTCGACCGTCCGCGGCATCACGTCCACGAACTGCACCGGCCGGCCGCCGTACGGTGGGATTGCCGCGCCGTGATCGCGCAGCGCCTCGCCGATCGTGACCGGCATCTTCGAAAACACATCGAGCATCTCCTCGAGCTCGCCTGTGGGATCGCCGTCCTGGTGCACGTCGAGCAGACGAGCCAGTTCGCCAAAGACCTCGGCATTGGATCGTGCCTCGCCGACGGCCTCGATCACCGGTCGCGCCAGGCGAAGGCCAATCGGTCCGTACGCTCTCGCGATGTCGTAACCCTCGAGGAACGTCGTCGCTGGCAGCAGCACGTCCGCATAGTGCGTTGTATCCGTCATGACCTGCTCGAAGACCACGGTGAAGAGATCTTCGCGTTCGAGGCCGCGCAGAATCCGGCGCTGATCGGGTGAGGTGGCCGCAGCGTTCGAGTTGTAGACGAACAACACTTTCACTGGCGGGTCGCCCTCGGTGAGCACCCGCCCGAGTTGATTCATGTTGACGCGTCTGGTCGACGGTTCGGGTGCGCCAATCCATGTGCGTTGAATGCCCCACGCCTCCGTGTTGCTCATTGCGTAGCCGCCGCCGCGCACACAGAACTTTCCGCCGACGGCGGGAAGTGACAGGATCGCCAGGCTGGAGCTGCCGCCGTTGCGGTTCCGTTCCTGCCCCCACCCGCAACGAATCAGCGCGGGCGACGTGGTCGCGTACCAATCCGCAAGCCGCGCGACGAGCTCAACCGGGACGTCTGCTTCCTCTGCCGCGCGTTCGAACGTCCATGGCAATGCTTTCTGCCTGAGCTGCTCGGCGTTGTGCGTGTGCTGGGCAAGAAACCCGCGATCGGCGAATCCGCCTTCGAACAGATGGCGATGGATCGCGAGGGCGACTGGCAGATCGGTTCCGGGGCGAAGAGCGAGATGCAGGTCGGCGTGCTTCGCGAGAGGCGTCGTGCGCGGATCGATGACGACCAGCTTGGCTCCACGGCGCTGAGCTTCACGCAAGTACGGAATCATGTGAATGCCGGACGCGGACGGGTTCACGCCCCATACGATGATCAATCGCGCTTCGGGGTAGTCCTCGTAGGTCACCGATGGCATCTTCCCGTAGAGCGCGGCGTTGGCGGCACCGGTTGGCGCCGCGCACACCGTGCGCGCAAGTCGGGATGTCCCGAGGCGCCGAAACAGCGTGGCGTCGCCTGTGTCCTGCGTCAGCAGTCCGTTCGATCCGCCGTAGGAATATGGCAGGATCGATTCGCCTCCCCACGTGTCGCGCGCCTCACGCATCCGATCGGCGACCAGGGTGAGAGCATCCTCCCACGACACGCGCTCGAAGCGAGCGCCCGCGCCCTTGGGTCCCTTCCTGACGGCTGGATACCGCAGACGATCGGCGCCGTAGACACGCTCGCCGAAGCGGCGCACCTTCGCGCAGATGTACCCATCGGTGATCGGGTTCGCCTTGGAGCCTTCGATGGCCGTAATGCGGCCGTCCTGGATCGTGACGTTGAGGCTGCACCCGTCCGGACAGTCGAGCGGACAGGCTGTCTCAACGATGTGCTCGGGGGCGAGGGATGGCGCGGACTTCATGGATCGAAGTCTATCGCGGACCGCGCGGGCGATGTATCGCTGACGGTCCGACGCACATAACTGCCGAAGTGCGCCTGTCAGTACTCGGCGAACATCCTCTTGATCTCATCACGGTTGTTTGTCCGCGTGAGCGCAAGCATCAAAAGGATCCTGGCTTTTTGAGGGTTGAGGTTATCTCCAGGAATGAGGCCCAACGCATCGTATTCGTCCCTGAGGCCGGTTAAGCCGATGACGCGGCCACTACCGACCCGGCTGGAGCGCACGAGAACTGGCTGCGGGCTTGTTGACGACTGCAGGGCCTTGAGGGCCGCTCTTTCAGAAGCGGTGACGGTCCCCGCGCCAGTACCCGCGAACACGATGCCTTTGGCGCCGCTCTTCACAAGGGCGCCAATGATGTCGGTATTTGGCTCGAGGTAGGAGGAGTAAATGTCGACCTTGGGCAAATCGCGAATTTCCCTCACGTCGAATTCCGTATTCGTCGTGTGGCGCCTCGTAGAGGACCGATAGAACGCGACCGCATCACCGTCGACATAACCCAGCAGCCCGAGGTCCGGCGCGCGGAAGGTTTCAACACGGTAGGTGCTGCTCTTGGTGGCGTCCCGTGCGCTGTTGATTTCGTCGTTCAGCACCACCAGAACGCCTTTGCCGCGCGCATCACGGGTGGAGGCTGTACGGACAGCGTTCACCAAATTGAGTGGCCCATCGGCGCTCGGTGCGGTAGCCGGTCGCATTGCCCCAGTTACGACGACAGGTCGGTCATCTCGCACGGTGAGGTTCAGGAAATACGCGGTCTCTTCAAGCGTGCTTGTCCCGTGAGTCACCACGATTCCCGCGACTCGTGCGTCGGTCGCGAAGATCGTGTTGATCCGGTTTGAGAGAGTCAGCACATTCTTCAGCGTGAGATCGTTGCTCCCGACATTGAACAGTTGCTCAACTTTCACCTCAGCGAACCGTTTAATGTCCGGCGCAGACTTGACCAATTCATCAGCGGTTAAAGAGCCAGGCTTGTAATCCGAGACCGCACCCGTCGATCCGCCTCCGCCGGCGATGGTGCCTCCCGTCGCTATGACCCACACCAACGGCAGCGGCTGCGCACGGCCATTCTGCGCTTCTGCCTCGTTGGTCAAAACCAACATGGACATCGTCGCGAGAGCCTGCATGACGCGGTACGAACTGACATTCATGGTGCCTCCCTGGAAGTGACAGGCGCTCGAAGTCACGCGCCTGATCGCAGCCGAAATTGTCTTGAGCGGAGATGCGTCCGTCAACTACTTCCAACAGGCGTTCCAGCGTCTACTGGCTGCGCAGAGCGACGAGAGGATCCGCGTGACTGGCGCGCCGTGCGGGCAGGTAGGCCGCGATCCACGCTGCGATGCCGAGGACGAGCGGCGCGCTGGTCAGGGCGACAGGATCGAACGTCGCCACACCAAAGAGCAGCGCCGCCAGGAAGCGGGCTGCGAGCAGCGACGCCGCTACGCCGATTGCGCCACCAATCAGCACGAGTCGCAGGCTGTGAGTGGCGAGCTGACGCGCAACACCGGACGCATCAGCGCCCAATGCGATGCGAATTCCGACCTCGCGCGTCCGCATGGACACCGTGTAGCGCGCCATCCCGTACACGCCAATGGCCGCCAGCGCCATGCCCAGCGACGCAAACACCGACAGGAGTACCGCGCCGATCTGCGACGGCAGTCTCGACATGGCCAGATGCTGTGCCATCGTCGTCGCCTGTACGACTCGCAAGTCCGGATCGACCTGGCGGCCGGCTGCGGCGAGCACCTGTGACATCCGCGCAGGATCCGTGCTGGTTCGGACGATGAACGTGACTGCCGGCAAGCGGCCGAGCTGCGCGAAGTGCTCGTACACCACGTCGCGCGGAGTTTCCCCGAGCGATCGCACGTTGATGTCGCTCGCCACGCCGACGATCATCAGGTCAGGCTCGGCTGGATCTGGCCGCCGGAGGATCCGGCCAAGTGCGTCGCCCTCTGGCCAGTAGCGGCGGGCCATCGCCTGGCTGATGATGGCAACAGGCTGACTGTTGCCGCGGTCGCCGTCGTTGAAGGCCCGGCCGGACACGATCGCCACACCGGCAGCATCGAAGAACCCGCCGTCCACAAAAATGCGATCTGCGCGAAACGCCTCTTGTCCTGCAGGAAGCGCTCGACCGTCGATGGTGAAGTTCGTATTGCTCGACGAGAGTTCGAGGGGCAGCGGCCAGACGAGACCCACGGCTTCGACGCCTGGCTCTGCCTGAAAATGCTGGCGCAGGATGCGCGTGCGCTGCGCGGCGTCGTCGGCCGAGGCCTTCGTGATCGGCGCCATCGTCGCCAGAATCGACGTCGGAGCATGGCCGAAGCCCGGATCCACGGCCAGCACCTGCTGCCAGCTTCTAAGGAAGAGGCCGGCTCCCACCAGGAGCACGAGGGACATCGAGATTTGCGCGACGACTAACGCGTTGCGCCACTTGAGAGGTGCCGGCGCACTGCTACCTCTTTGCGCCGAGAGTGCCGGGCTGAGTTCGGCGCGCGTTCCCCGAATGGCCGGAAAGAGTCCGAGAAGGCCGCCCGCCAATACGCCGGTACCGGCGGTGAGCGTCAGCACCCTCCAGTCGAGCAGCGCCCGCTCGTCGAGACCCAGGTGAAGATCGAGCCTCATGCCGTAGGGGAGTGGGAGATCGATCGACAGGAGAAGATTGAGCAGCAGGAACGCGAGGACGAGTCCAACGACCGTCCCGCCAAGCCCGAGGAGCACGCTCTCGACGAGCATCTGACGTACGAGCGCGCATCGCGTAGCGCCGAGAGCGCGGCGCAGGGCAACCTCGTGGCTCCGATCGAGCACGCGCGCCACCAGAAAGCTCGCGAGATTCGTGCACGCCAGCAGCAAAACCAATCCCACGACCGTGATGAGCAGCCACGTCGCGGCGCGCAACAGCGGGTCCACGCCAGGGACGACCTGCACGTCGGAGGTTGGCACGAGCGAGAACTGCTGTCCGGGAACCCATCCTTCGGGCCTCGCGAGCGTGAGGGATGATGCCACCTGTGACGCGGCGTGCCCGGCCGCCACTCGAGTGACGCCGGGTGCGAGCCGCGCTTTGACGAAAAAGTTGTGGACGCTGCGCCGGTCGAGCACCTCGACGCCCATCAACTCGTCCTGCATGGCGATCGGGACGTAGAAGGCGGGCGTGATCGCCGGAAGGCCACCGCGATAGTCGGCCGGGGCGACGCCGATGATCGTGTAGACGCGTCGTCCGATCTGCAGCGTCCGTCCGACGACGTGCGGGTCACCGCCGAACGCACGCTGCCAATAGCCATAGCTGAGCAGCACGACCGGATGGCCGCCTCTGGCCACATCGTCGGCGGGTTGAATGGCTCTGCCGAGAAGCGGCTCGATGCCGAGGAGCGCGAATGCGCCTCCCGACACGGCCTCTCCCATGACCGCGCCTACCGTGCCGCCGTCATCGATTTGCGCGAACGCGAACGTCGACGCCGCGATTCCGGTGAAGACGCCAGCCGTCCCCTTACGCAGGTCGTCGATGTTCGGGTACGACAGCGGATTGAACCCGCTGCCGCGTTCGGACTCGTAGATGTTGACGAGAGTCTCGGGCTCGCGGAGTGGCGACTTGTGGAACAACACCGCCTGGGCGACAGCGAAGATCGTCGCGTTTGCGCCGATGCCGATCGCCAATGAGAACACGGCCATTGCAGTGAAGCCAGGATGGCGGCGCAGCGAGCGCAGTCCGTAGCGGAGGTCGCGCGCGAGGTGCTCGAGGCGCGCAGCGCGGAACACGTCGCGTGTCCCCTCGCGCATTTGTTCGACGCCACCAAATCGGATCAGCGCCTGCCGCCGCGCCTCGTCCGGCGTCATGCCGGCGCGCCGGTTCTTCTCGGTTTGTTGCTCGACGTGGAAGCGGATCTCGTCGCCGAGGCGATCCTCGAGTTCCTGCCGGTGTGCCCTCCCCAAGGCTCCGGCGAGACGACGCCACAGATACGCCAGCGCACCCATCAGACCCTCTCAGTTCACGTCGTCGCATCCAGGACGAGATTGATCGCGCGCGACATGCGTCGCCACTGCGCCAGCGACTCGTTCAGGTATCGCCGGCCCTTCGCGGTCAACGAGTAGTAGCGCGCGCGCCGGTTGTTGTCGGTGATGCGCCATTCGGAGCGGATGAAGTCCTGCTGCTCGAGGCGATACAGCGCGGGATAGAGCGTTCCCTGTCCGAGTTGCAGCACGTGCTCCGACCATTGCTCGATCCGTTCGGTGATGCCCCAGCCGTGCATCGGTTCGAGCTGCAGGGACCTGAGCACCAGCATGTCGAGCGTCCCCTGCAGCACATCGCTTTTTTCCTTCCCCAACACGCCCCTCCCTTCGACAGACGAAAGGACCCGACTGAAAGTTCCTTTCGACAGACGAAAGGACTCTGACGAAGCTTAGAACACAATGGTCGGATGAACACACTCTACAAGGTTGACGACCGAAGTCTGTTGGCCAGCGTGCTCAATGGAGAGGGCGTGTTTCTCGGCCCGGCGAAGCTGCTCGATGGACTGACGGCGGACCAGGCGAGTACGAAGCCGCATCAACTTCCGCATTCCATTGCGGATATCGTCGCCCACCTGTGTTACTGGCAGGAGTGGTGGAATCGTTGCGCCGTAGGTGGTTACGCTGGCGTCCCGCAGCACGCTGCCGACAGTTGGCCGGGCGGAGGCGCAGGCGACTGGAACGAGCTACGCACGCGCTATCTCGATTCGATCGAAGAGGCGAAGCGAATCGCGGCGCGATCGGACTCGCTTAACGATCCAATCCTGCCCCCGGACGTGCCAAATCCCGTCCTGTCGAAAGAGTCACGCGGGTCCGGACTCCTGCATGCGGCCGTGCACAACAGCCATCATCTCGGACAGATCATCACGCTGCGTCAACTCCTTGGTCTGTGGCCGCCTCCAGCCGGGTCGATGACCTGGTAGAGCAGGCGCCAGATCTGACTCTCGATGGCGAGATGATGTCGGTGCCGATACAGTCCGACCTCTTCCTTGACGCTCAGCCTGCGATCACGTCTTCGTAACTGCGCAGCGCGTCGGCTTCCGAGTCGAAGGTCTCGAATACGGTCGACAACCGGCAGATGGCCAGCAAATCCTGGACTCGCGTCGTGAGATTCACCAGCTTGATCTGGCCTTCGTTCCGAACCATAGTCGTGTGCGCGGCGACCAGTTCGCCAAGGCCGTTGCTGTCGATGTAGGAGACACCGGCGAGATTCATCAGAATCTGCCGCGTACCCTGGAGGATCAGGCTGTTGATCTTGTCCTTCAACTGCCCCACGCCTTCGCCGGCCACGAGCCTGCCAGCCAGGTCGAGCACGACGACAGAACCTACCGGTCGTTCTTCAATCTTCATGACTAGCTCCTGACTCCATCGACTCCGCGCGTATCCTGATAAACGCATTAGCCTGAAAGATCGAACTCACAGCACACCCAGCTGGACAGGTATTCTGTTGGTGACGCATAACCGACATGAAAAGCCTCGCCGACTGCCGCGTGCTGCTGGTGGATGATACCAAGGCCAATCTCGACATTCTCGTCGAGGGCCTGAAGGTCGATCACAAACTCAGTCTCGCGATGAACGGCGAAACCGCGTTGCAGGCGGTTCGGCGCGCGCCTCCCGATCTCGTCCTGCTCGACATCGTCATGCCCGACATGGACGGCTATGAAGTGTGCCGTCGCCTGCGCGAGATGCCGGAAACGGCCGACGTGCCGATCATGTTTCTCTCATCGCTCGAAGACGTTCAACACAAGACGCGCGGTTTCGAGGCAGGCGGGAATGACTACCTGACCAAGCCATTCGACATGCTGGAAGTGAAGGCCCGCGTGCGCTCCTTGTTGAAAGCGAAAGCGTACAACGACGCGGTCAAGGAGCAGATCGCGAGCGAGCTGCGGGTGGCGCGTGACATTCAGATGGGCATGTTGCCCCACGATTTCTCGGCGCTGGAAGACGCGTATGGCGTCGGCTTCGGTGCCGTGCTCGAACCGGCGCGTGAGGTCGGCGGTGACCTGTACGGCGTCTGCGCCGCCGGGCCGGAACGTTTGGTCGTGTTTCTCGGCGACGTTTCAGGTAAGGGCATTCCGGCGTCGATGTTCATGGCGCGCGCGATCAGCCTGGCGCGACTGCTGGCTCGCGACATTGCCGAACCGGAGCGGCTGCTCGCGCGGCTGAACGATGAACTCGCTGTCGACAATCCGACGGGCATGTTCGTAACGTTGCTCTGTGCCGTACTCGAGCCGAAGTCGTGTCGGCTGACCTTGGCCAATGCGGGCCATTGTCGCCCGGTGTTGTTGTCCGCGGCCGGACCGCCATGCTGGGCGGTCGATCATCTCGGCACCGCACTCGGTTTCGAGACGGGCGTGCAATTCGAGCGCACGGAGCGGACGTTGAATCCCGGCGATGCCCTCATTCTCTACTCCGATGGCGTGAGCGAGGCGTTCAACTCGCAGGAGGAATGCTATGGCGCCGATCGGTTGCTGGCGGACGCAGGCGCCTGTGCGGGCCTGTCCGCTCGTGCCATCACCACACGTGTGCTCGAGAAGGTCCGCCTGTTCGCCGGGAACGTGCCTCAATCCGACGACATCGCGATTCTCACGCTGAAAGTGCATCCCGACGACTGCATGACGCTGGTACTTCGCGCGACGCCTGATGAGGTCATGCGTGGTGTAGAGGCATTGCAGCAATTTGCGGCGTCGCACCGGGCGCCGGACGAAACGATCTTCAGCCTGGCGCTGGCGTTGGAGGAATGCGGCAGCAACATAGTCAACCACGCCTTGAAACGCGACGCGCAGAAGACGTTTCAGCTTCTTCTCGAGCGCAGCGACGATTCCTTTATCGTTGAGTTGCGAGACAACGGGCCACAGTTCGATCCGACCGATATCGCACCGCGTCAGTCGCAGGCGGTGGATGATGACCTGCCAGGTGGGTGGGGCCTCGAATTGGTCCGCCGTAACGTCGACGAGATCCGCTATCGGCGTGAGGGCGACCAGAATGTCCTGCGACTGACCAAGCAGGGTGTTTCGACTTTCCTTTAGCAGAAAACCAATATGCCACTTCACATCAGCATTCAGAGCGCCGGTGGTCGGGATGCCGGTACGGTCACCATCACGCTGGCCGGCAGTCTCGACACGGCCACGGCTCCCGAACTGGAGAGGCAACTCGCGCCGGTGCTGGGCAGCCCGACCAGGGACATCGTCTTCGATCTGGCGCAATTGACGTTCATCACCAGCGCCGGCCTGCGGGTTTTTGCTCTGACCCGCAAGACGCTCAAGGAGCGGGGCGGGCAGGCGTCCTTTGTCCACATGCAGCCGCAGATTCATGAAGTATTCGAGATCATCAAGTCGCTCCCCGGCGTGGCGGTCTTCAAGGATGCGGCGGAACTGGATCGCTATCTGGCGGCCCGTCAACGGGCGCACGGGCAGGACCATTGATCGCAAGGCGGGTCTGAAGACCCGTCTCTACGTCATTGTGAAAACGGCTCTCAACTAACGCCGGTCAGGCAGCGCGAACACGTACAACGCCTGGCCAGTCGTCGGCACTCGGATCTCCGGAGCGATTGTCGACGGCACCTGCCGCGGACTGCCACCTCCAAGACCGGTGGTGACGGCGACGTACTGCCGGCCGTCGATCGAGAACGAGATCGGGAAGCCCTGCACCGATGTGCTCAGGCGGGTGCGCCACAGCACTTTTCCGTTTCTGACGTCGACGGCTTTGAACTCCCGATCGAGATCGCCGACGAATGCGACGCCGCCCGCGGTCGAGAGGACCGACGTCAGGAACGGCGCGCGCTGTTGCAGCGCCCACATTTCCTTGAGGCTGTTGACGTCGAAGGCCGCGAGCTTTCCGATGTTGCCGTCGGTGCCCGGCATTTCGTAGAAGCGCCGATCGGCGCCGCCGCCGCTGCCCCCGCCGGCAACCTGCTCGATTTTTTGCGCGCGGATGGCGATGCAGCTCTGGCTGATCGGAATGATCAGTTGGTTGGTGGCGCGGTTATGGCTCATTGCCTGCCAGTTCTTCCCGCCTTCCGTGCTCGGGCATCCGTCGATCCACTGGCCGACCTCGTGGTCGATGATGTCAGCGCGGTAGCGCGGCTCGCCCGTCTTCGGATCGAAGCTCTCCCAGACGTTCTGGAACGTTGCTTCCTTGTGCCCGAGGTACTTGCCCGTCTTGCGATCGAGCTTCCACAGCACCGCGTCCTTGCCGATGGTGAACACCAGGTTCTGTCCGCCGCTGTCGACGAGCACGCGCTCGAAGACGATGTCGAGATCGAGCGCCTCACCGGGAGCGTGCTGGAAGTACCACGCGAGCTTGCCGGTATCCACGTCGAGCGCGAGCGTCGAGCTGGTGTAGAGCCCTTTGTCGAGCGTGTACATCCCGCGGCTGACTGGCATCCACGGCTTGGCCTGCGCCGTGCCCCAAAACGTCAGGTTCAGATCGGGATCGTAGCTGCCAGTGATCCAGCTCTCACCGCCGGCGCGGAACAGGCTCGAGAGGCTGCCCCATGTGTTGCCCCCGGGCTCGCCTTCCTTCGCCACCGTGTTGAAGCGCCACAACTGTTTGCCGGTCTCGGCGTCGTAGGCGCTGATGAAGCATTTCTGCTCGACGTACTGTGAGCAGCCGCCCATCCCCTGAATGACTTTCCCTTTCGCCACGAGCGGACCGCTGGAGCTGCCGCGGCCATCAGGCATCGCCACGTCCCAGGCTACTTCTCCGGTGCGCGCATTAAGCGCGACGAGATGCGCGTTGCTCAACGCCAGGAACAGCTTGTCGTCATAGAGCGTCATGCCGCGCATTGCGAGGTTGACGCCGAGACGCTGCTCCCAGATGAGATCACCGGTCTTGCCGTCGAGCGCCTGCACGATGCCACCGGTGTTGTTGAGAAAGATCGTGCCGTTGTAGGCCAGCGGCGAGGGTTGATTGGTCCCGCCCTCGTTCATCGGCCAGATCCACTGGAGCTGAAGATCCTGCGCGTTGTCGCGTGTGATCTGCGTGAGCGGGCTGTAGCTCGAAGCAAACTGATCGTGGCGCAGCATCGGCCAGTCAGCTGGGGCCGGATTGCGCAACATGTCATCGGTGACCCGCGCGAAGTTTTTCACTTCGCCCTTCACCGTGAGCCCTGTCGGTGGCGGCTCCTGCCCGCGACCACGCCCTCCACCTGCCGCAGCACCCTGCGCTCCTGCGCCTCGTCCAGCCGGCGCTTGAGCCGCCGCGGGAGGTGCGGCGCCGCGCGCTGGCGCCGCGGCTGCGGGTGCGGGTCCGCCAATCCTCACGTCGGTCGTTGGCGTCAGCGGAGTCGTGCCCGCGGCAACACCGTTGTACTGAAGGATGTAAGCGACGATGTTCGCGTAGGTCGGCTCGGACAACCCGCCGGGGTTATCCGCCGGCATCGTCGTACGAATGAGTCCATACATGTCTCGCGTCGTACGCGTACGCCAGCCGCCGATGAATCCCTCGCCTGCGAGCGGAGGCGCGCCCATCAGATCGGAGCCATGACACGCAGCGCAGCTCGCTTCGTACGCAGCCTTTCCAGCCGTGGCTTGCTCGGCTGTGTACGGTCCGCCTGCCGGCTGTTGGCCGGCGAGCAGAACCCCCGACGCGACGAGACTCGCAAACGCCACCAAATGAGCCGAGCTCTTACGCAACATCATCGTGACCTCGGTAAGTACCTTGTCCTCTGACCTTGACCTGTGACCCTTAGACCTCAAACCTTAGACCTTAAACCTTAGACCTTTGACTTAACTTTTGACCTTTGACTTTTGACCTTTGGTTCTTTCATTTCAGCAACCAACCCCAGAGCGTGCTGCCGTCCGGAGGAACGCCTTTGGCCGTGTGCAGCTGGATGTACAACTTGCCTTGCTTCAGAGATTCAATCTGTTGAGGCGTGAGGTCGATCGAACCGGACAGCTTGCCAGCCGCCGCTTGCGTGACCATGAGGTCACCGATCGCCGCGCCACGAGCGCCTTTGGCAATGCCGCCATGGAGTCGGGCGATAGTGGCCGGCGCCGCCAATCCTTCAAACGACCCTGAGATCGTCAGCTTGCGTCCGGCCAGCGTCGCGGTCGCCGAACCTTTTCCCGTGACGTTGGGCCGGTCCGCGGCCGTCGTCGGCACCCATCCCAGCCGTACGGTGTACGTATCGTTTTGGGCCGATGCAGGGAAAGGCAACGCGAGGGCCGCCAGGGCTATCGCGACAACAGCGAAACAACGGATCATCATGTAACCTCGAGACGTCCTTCGACTTCGCTCAGGACGCCCTGAGCATTCGTCGAAGGGCGCGGCGTATCTTACAATGAGGCGGGTCTTGGCCTTTAGACCCGGCCTGCGGCCTGCAGCCCTCGAGGATCCCGATGACAAAGAGTCCAGCGTTCCAGCTCGATCGGCGTTCATTTCTGCGTGTCTCGGCCCTGGCGGGAGGCGGCATGCTGGTCGCCGCGTACCTCGAACCGGTCGCGCGGGTCGTGGCGCAGGGGGCAGGACAAGCCTTCGTCCCGAACGCCTTCATCAAGATCACGCTCGACAACGTCGTGACGATCGTGTCGAAGAATCCCGAGATCGGTCAAGGGATCAAGACGTCGCTGCCGATGATTCTTGCAGATGAGCTCGGCGTGCCGTGGGCAGGTATTCGGATCGAGCAGGCCGACCTCGATGAGACGAAATATGGGCGCCAGAACGCCGGCGGCAGTACAGCCACCCCCACCAACTGGGATCCGTTGAGACAGGTTGGCGCTTCGATTCGCGAGATGCTCGTGGCCGCCGCCGCGCAGGAGTGGAGAGTGCCCGCGGCGGAATGCGTCGCTGCCGACGCGCGCGTCTCCCATCGTGCCAGCGGGCGGACGATGACCTACGGCGAGCTCGCATCCCGGGCGGCGACGATGACGCCGCCGGCGATGCAGACGGTGAAGCTAAAGCCGGCAGCCGACTACAAGATCATCGGCACGTTCACGCGTGGCGTCGACAACACGCGCATCGTGACCGGGCAGCCGACGTTTGGCATCGACCTCACGCTGCCGGGAATGCTGTGGGCGGTGTACGAGAAGTGTCCGGTGTACGGTGGCAAGGTCGTCAGCGTCAACTACGATCAGATCAAGGCGATGCCCGGCGTGCGTCACGTGTTCGCTGTTGCCGGCACGGACGACCTGCGAGGGCTGATGCCGGGTGTGGCCATTGTTGCCGACAGCTGGTGGCAGGCGAAGACGGCGCGCGAGAAACTGCAGGTGCAGTGGAATGAAGGCGCGACCGCGCAGCAGAGCAGCGAAGGATTCGCGAGCCGCGCGAAAGAGATCTCCACGCAGAAGCCCGGCTTCCCGCTTCGCCTGGATGGCAACGCCGAGCAGGAGCTCCAGGGCGCGGCCAAGGTGATCGAAGCGGCGTACGACTATCCGTTCATCT
>Ga0075423_10001917_pt1 | contig 18688 bp, 19 predicted proteins | sample SoiMethybrSBSTD2_FD_80114 | JGI IMG/M metagenome (GOLD analysis project Ga0075423, IMG submission 80114) | Bulk soil microbial communities from a Populus tree surrounding site in Tennessee, USA - Soil MetaG P. TD hybrid SBSTD2 | ecosystem: Environmental > Terrestrial > Soil > Tree plantation...
GCGCCGGTGAAGAACGACAGGGCGGCCGGGACCGTGCGAGCCCGGTCGGTCGAGGTCAGCGAGATCGCCAGCAGGAACTCGTTCCAGCAGAAAAAGAAGGTCAGGATCGCCGTCGTGAACACCCCGGGGGCGGCCAACGGGACGATCACCCTGCGGAACGCCTGCCACGCGGTGGCCCCGTCGACCTGGGCCGCCTTCTCCATCTCCCAGGGAATCTGGCGGAAGAAGGCCGACATCGTCCAGATCGACAGGGGCAACGCGAAGGTGAGGTACGGGATGATCAGGCCGATCCAGGTGTCATAGATCCCCAGGTTCCGCCACATGTTGAACAGCGGCCCAACCAGCGCGGCCTGGGGGAACATCGCGATGCCCAGGGCCATGGACAGCAGGAGCTTCTTGCCGGGGAAATCCAGGCGGGCGATGGCGTAGGCCGCGAACATCGCCACCACCACGGCGAGCGCGGTGGCCAGCAGCGAGATGCCGATGGAGTTGCGGAGGGCGCTGGTGAACAGGCTGTCGCTGAACACGGTGTCATAATTCGTCCATACCCACTGCTTTGGGAAGAAGGTGGGCGATCCGCTCCGGAAGGTGCTCGGGTCCTTGAACGACAGCGAAACCATCCAGAGCAACGGGAACAGGGCCCAGATGAGAATCAGGAGTCCCCATACCGTCCACCAGCGATCACTGCGCCGCTCCATCAGCGATCACCCCGCACCTGCGAGAGGTCCGTCCCGAAGCCCTTGATGAAGATGAAGGCGATGACGACCACCGAGAAGAACAGCAGCACCGAGACCGCCGATCCAACCCCCAGGTTCAGCAGGGTCACGTTCTGACGGTAGGCCAGGAACGACAGGGTCTCGGTGTTGTTGGCTCCCGCCGTCATGATGAACGGATTGTCGAAGATCCTCCATGCGTCCAACGTCCGGAACAGCAGGGCCACCATGATCGCGGCCTTCATGTTGGGCAACGTCACCCGCGTCAGCCGCTGCCAGGCTGTGGCGCCGTCGACCATGGCCGCCTTGTTCAGCTCGGCGGGCACCTGCACCAGGCCGGCCAGCAGCAGCAGCGAGATGAATGGCGTGGTCTTCCAGATCTCCGACAAGGTGATGACGAACAGCGACGACCAGCGCTGACCGAACCAGTTGAACTCAGCCAGGCCGAACCACTGGTTCACGAACCCGGAGTCCAGCTGGAACGCATAGCGGAAGATGAACGCCGAGACGACCGTGATGATGCCGTACGGGATCAGGATCCCCGTGCGGACCACCGACCGGGCGAACAGGATCCGGTACATCACCCAGGCGAAGGCGAAGCCGAGCACCAGCTCCACGGCCACGCTCACCACGGTGATGATCAGCGTGGTCCCGAAGTCGGTCCACCACACCGGGTCGGTCAGGACCGTCACGAAGTTGTCGAGCCCGACAAAGGTTCTTCCTGCGGGGTCGGTCAACCGATAGTTGTAGAAGGAGAGCACGACCGCATAGATCAACGGGTACGCGGTCACGAACACCATGACGATGAACGCCGGGGCGGCCAGGGCCAGCCCGAGCCGCCGTTCGTGCCGCGTCCGCTCGGACACTTGGGGCGGGGGTAGCTCCGGGGCCTCGACGCGAGGCTCGGTAACGGTCACGGGGTGCTCCTCTCGGGCGAGGTCGGTCGGCTCACAGGAGTCGCTTGCCCTGCAGGACCTCGGTCATGAAGGTCGCCGTCTCCTCCGGCGTCTGCGGAGCGTGGACCGACGTCGCCGGATGCCAGACTCTCTGCACCGACGTCGACACATCGTTGTAGTAGGGCGTGACCGGCCGCGGCCCGGCATCGTTGATCGAGTTCCGGATCAGCGGAGCCATCGGGAAGGCCTCGCGGACCTTGGGGTCGTCGTAGGCGGCCCCCTTCGCGGCCGGGTTGCCGGAGTCCACCATGTACTCGATGTTGCTCTGCAGCGAGGTGGCGCACTTGACCAGGTCGAGCGCCTGCTCCGGGTACTTGGTATAGGCCCCGATCGCCAGATTGATCCCGCCCAGCGGCGGACGACTCGCCTCGCCCGCCTTCACCTCGGGATATCTGGCCCAGCCGATGTCGTCCACGACCGCCTGGTCGGTGGCGCCGCTCTGGACGTCCCCCTTGGCCGCGGCATAGACGTACGGCCAGTTGACCATGAACATGCCGGAGTCGCCCTGGAACGCCGAACGGGCCTCCTCCTCGGTCGCGGTGGACATCGCCGGGGGCGCCGCAGGCGATCTGGCCAGGCCGCCGACGATCTCGGCCGCCGCATCTCCCGCCGGGGAGTTGATCTCAGGGGTGGGGATCGTGCCGGCTTTCACGTTGCCGATGATCTCGCCGCCGGCCGACACGACCAGGGCGTTGATCCAGACCATGTAGCCCTCGTACCGGTTGGCCTGCACCGCGATCACCTTGTGCTGGCCCTCGGCCGCCTTGATCATCTGGTCCCAGGTGAAGTCCGGCCCCGCTGGGTCCACGCCGGCCGCCTGCGCGGCCGACTTGCGGAACCAGAGCAGCTGGGTGTTGGCCCAGAACGGTGCCGCCACCAGCTGGTCGTTCCAGTACACCGTCTCCAGCGGACCCTTGAGGACGCCATTGGTGAAGGTGGCCTCATCCTCCTTGGAGAACGGACGCAGGAAGCCGGCGTTGGCGAACTCGGCGACGAAGGGCGGGTCCAGGCTCATCACGTCGATCGAGCTGTCCTTGGCGGCCAGCCGGCGGACCAGCTGCTCCCGCTGGGAGGACGCGTCGTTCGGCAGCGTCTGGATCGTGACCTGGTAGGCGCCGTTCGACGCGTCGGCGCACTTCTTGGCCAGGCGGCTCTGCCCGCCGTTGTCCGGGTTGATGTACCAGTTCAGGTTCGGGGTGCTGCTCTCGGCCCCGCAAGCCACAAGGAGCACGGACGAGAGCGCGAGTACCGCCGCGAGAGCGAGCCCTCGCCGTCGTGCTCCCCTCTGCCGTCCCCACCCCGCGGCACGCACACTGCTCACGACGCGCCTCCAGCGTTGAACCGTCTGGTCGCTCGGGACACCTTGTGTCACCCGATACGGTCGGCCGGGAATTCAGGCATCACCCCCGCTGCCCCCCGCTTCGGGTCTCAGTCCCAGTTCGGTCGAGGCGGTCTGTCACCCGCCAGCGGCTCTGCGCTCGCCACGTCTCCCAGCTGATAGTGCGGCCCCCAGAGCAGGCCTACATCATCCGTTGCGGGTGATTTCGGCACACTTCAGGCGGACGGCGGGTTCTCATGACGATAGTCTGCCTGCCCGGGCTCGCTCAGGGTGCGCACTTCCCAGAGCTCAAGTAAAGGTGGATCCCATGACGGGTCCCGCGTCTGGCCGCCGGGCGTTCGTGCTGCACGAGCACCGGCGACCGCGGCATCACCTCGACCTCCGCCTCGAGGAGGATGGAGTGCTCCGGTCATGGGCGCTTCCTCGCGGGCTACCGGAAGGCCCGGACGAGGATCGACTCGCCATCGAGGTCCCGGATCACGAACTGGACCACCTCACCTACCAGGACACCGACAAGTCCATCGCCGATCATGGATGGTGGGAGGAGCACGACCGGAACGACCGCCGGATCCTGTTCACCTTGCACGGCCAGGACAGCTCACACCGCTATGCGCTCATTCGCACGGCCAGCGACTGGTTGCTGCATTTCACCAGGGATCAGCCCATCGCGTGAGGACGGCCTGAGGCTCCTGGCGGCTCCGGTGGGATGACTGGGTCAGGTCTGATTGGTCGCGGCCTTGGCGAACAGCTCCAGGAGGCTGCTCCAGCCGCCGCCACCGGTGATCCCGTCACGCAGCGCCTGGCCGTCGACGAGCCGCTCCAGGTGCCGGTGTTCGAGGTTGACGCTGGTCTGCTCGGGACCGTCGGCGCTGAAGCGGACCTCGATCTCGCTGGCGTGCTCGGGGTCGGGGTCGTACTGCCATTGGCCGTTGATCTGCCAGGTGACGACCAGCCGATGCGGCGGCTCCCAGGCCAGCACCCGGCCCCAGTCGCACTGGCTGCCGTCGGAGCCTTGCTCGTACCAGCGGCCGCCCGCGCGGGGTTCCAGGATGGCGGTGGCCATGTCGGTCTGACCGATGTGGTACTCGGCCGGCCACCAGCTGCCGAAGGCGTCGGTGAAGACGCGGAAGGCCCGCTCGATGGGCACCTCGACGGTGATGGTTCCGGTGAGCGGCGGGATCGTGGCTGGGCTGGTCATGGGTCCTCCTGTTCGAGGTCGACGGGGGCCGCCTGGGCGGCCTTGCCGAAGGCGCTGAGGGCCTCCTCCCACACGCGGTCCAGGTAGGCGCGCAGGGCGGTCACGCCGTCGGGGTTGAGTCGGTAGATGCGGCGGGTACCCTCCGCTCTGCTGACGACCAGGCCGCCGTCTCTGAGCACGCGGAGGTGCTGGGAGACCGCCGATCGGGTGACCGGCAGCTGCTGGGCCAGCTCCCCGACCGTGCAGGGTCGTCGCGCGAGGAGCTCGAAGATGGCCCGCCGGGTCGGGTCCCCGAGCAGCCCCAGCCCTTCAACTCCGTTAGTGCTCACTAACGTAAGTTACCACTAACCGAGCGCCGAGCGCAAGCTGTCCCTAACCTGGAGGCTCGATGGACGGTGGCGACCCCGAGGACGCGGGGTGCGGGCTGAGGGGCTATCCTGCCACTAATCAAGTTGTCAAGTGATCCCTTGAATAGGCTGGTGAGTTGGTACATGGGTGACCGGGCGGCCAAGATGGCCCTGTTCGACGCGTTCGCCCGGGCGGCAAAGGCCCTGGCCAGCGGGCGGCGCCTGGAGCTGGTGGACGTGCTGGCCAACGGCGAACGCACCGTGGAGGCCCTGGCCGGTGAGGCCGCGCTGTCGGTGGCCAACACCAGCCAGCATCTCCAGGTCCTGCGCCAGGCCGGCCTGGTCACCAGCCGCCGCGAGGGCAACTCGATCCACTACCGGCTGGCCGCCCCGGAGGTGTTCGAGCTCTGGCGGGCGCTGCGCGCCTTGGCCGGCGCACGACTGGCGGAGGTGGAGCGCGTGGCGGCCGCCTACCTCGGCGGGCGCGACCAGCTGGAGCCAGTCACCCGCCAGGAGCTGGCCCGCCGGCTCCAGGACGGTGACGACCTGGTCGTCCTGGATGTGCGGCCGTCCGCCGAGCACGCCGCCGGGCACCTGCCCGGAGCGGTCTCGATCCCGGTCGAGGAGCTGCGGCGGCGGCTGGCCGAGTTACCCCGGGACCGGGAGATCGTCGCCTACTGCCGCGGCCCCTACTGCGCCTTCGCCCACGAAGCCGTGGCCGTGCTGCGGGAGGAAGGCTTCACGGCCAGACGGCTGGAGGACGGGCTGCCCGAGTGGCAGGCCGCCGGGCTGGCCGTCACCCGCACCTGACCACCGATCCAGCCGAGGAGCCGGCCATGGCCACCATTCACCCGGTCGTCGACGAAGGCCTCGGCAACAGCGCCTACGTGCTCGAACTGGGCGACCGGCGGGCCCTGGCGGTCGACCCGGCCCGCGACCCCACCCCCTATCTGGAACTGGCCCGCGGGCGGCGGCTCCAGATCGCGTACGCGGCCGAGACCCATCTGCATGCCGACTTTCTCACCGGCAGCCGGGAGCTGGCCGCCGCGGCCGGCACCCAGGTCCTGGCGCCTCGCGCCAACCGGCTCGGCTTCACCCATCGGGGGCTGGAGGACGGCGAGGAGGTCGACCTGGGGGGGCTGACCCTGCGGGCGCTGGCCACCCCTGGACATGCCCCCGAGCACGTCAGCTACCTGCTGGTGGACGGCGGGCGGCCGGTGGCGCTGTTCAGCGGCGGGGCGCTGCTGGTCGGCACCGTGGCCCGCACCGACCTGGCCGGCCCGGAGCTCACCGAGCCGCTGGCCCGGGCCGCCTACCGGTCCCTGCACCAGCGGCTCGTGTCGTTGCCCGAGGAGCTCGATGTGTACCCGACCCATGGCGCCGGATCGTTCTGCGCCACCCCGGCCGGGGACGAACGGACCACCACCATTGGCGCCGAGCGCCGTCACAACCCGCTCCTGGCCGCCGCTGACGAGGACGCCTTCGTCGCGCAGCTGCTGGCCGGCTTCGGCAGCTACCCGCCGTACTTTCTGCGGCTGCGGGACCGCAACCGGGCCGGGCCGGAGCTGCTCGGCCGCGACTGGAAGGTTCTGCCCCTGCTCTCGACCGACCAGGTCCGACAGCACCTGGCCGGCGGCGGCGTCGTCATCGACACCCGCCCCATCACGGCGTTCGCGGCCGGCCACATCCCGGGGGCGCTTTCGGTCGCGCTGCGCCCGGCGTTCGCCAGCTGGCTGGGCTGGCTGCTGGACGACACCCGGCCGCTGCTGTTCGTCCTGGACGGGGACCAGGACCGTGGGGAGCTGGTCCGCCAGTGCCGCACGATCGGCTACGACCACCTCCTGGGCGAGCTGGCCGGGGGGATGGCCGCCTGGCGGGCCGCCAACCTGCCCCAGGCCCGGCTCCCGATGGTCGAGGCCAAGGGGATGGATGACCATGCGGGCGTGGTGCTGGACGTCCGGCAGGCCAGCGAGGTCGCCGAAGGCCACCTCCCCGGTGCCCTCACCATCGAGCTGGGTGCCCTCGCCGGCGTCCGGCAACCTGGGGAGCTCCCGGAGGGGCCGGTCACGGTGATGTGTAGCCACGGCGAGCGGGCCATGACCGCGGCCAGCCTCCTCGAACGGGCCGGCCGCAGGCAGTTGCGGGTCGCCCGGGGCGGCCCCCGGGGCTGGCAGCGCGCCACGGGCCGAGCCCTGGCCCGCCCATGACCCAGCCGTCACCTGTCCGCCCCCAGGGACCGCGGCTGGGATTGCGGGCCAACCTGGCCCAGTTCTGCCTCCTGGTCGGGGTCAACGCCCTGGTCGGCGGCATGGTCGGCCAGGAACGGAGCCTTCTGTCGTTGCTTGCCACCGAGGTGTTCGGGCTGGCCGCGGTGTCGGCCGCCCTCACCTACATCGTCCTTTCGGCCTCACCAAGGCCGCAACCAACTTCCTGGCCGGCACCCTGGCCGACCGCCACGGCCGCAAACCCGTCCTGGTCGCCGGCTGGCTGGTCGGCCTGCCCGTGCCCCTGCTGATCATCTGGGCGCCCTCCTGGGCCTGGGTTGTGGCCGCCAATGTCCTCCTTGGGATCAACCAGGGGCTGTGCTGGTCGACCACCGTGATCATGAAGATCGACCTGGCCGGCCCTCGCCGCCGCGGGCTGGCCATGGGCCTGCACGAGGCCGCCGGCTACCTGGCCGTCGCCCTCACCGCCTACCTCACCGGCCTCATTGCTGCCGAGACCGGGCTGCGACCAGAGCCGTTCTGCCTCGGCCTGGCCTACGCCGGGCTCGGCCTCGGGCTGTCGACGCTGGTGGTCCGCGAGACCCGCGGCCACGCCCGCCTCGAAGCCCAGCCGGCCGATGCCGAGCACGCCACGGGCCAGAACACCATGGCCAACCAGCCGCCAGCCGCCGCCCGCCCCCACCAGCTGTCCACCGGCCAGGTCGTGGTCGCCACCAGCTGGCGGGAGCCGGCCCTGTCCGCCTGCAGCCCGGCCGGGCTGGTCAACGACCTCAACGACGGGCTCGCCTGGGGGCTGCTGCCGTTGCTGTTTGTCCGCGGCGGCCTCCCCGTCGGCCAGGTCGGCCTCTTGGCCGCGCTGTACCCGGCCGTGTGGGGCCTCGGCCAGCTCGTCACCGGCCCGCTGTCGGACCGGCTGGGCCGCAAGCCCTCATCACCACAGGGATGCTGCTCCAAGCCCTCGCGCTGGCCGGCACCGCCCTGGCCGGCGGCTTCGCTCCCTGGGCGGCCGGCGCCATCCTGCTCGGGATCGGCACCGCCATGGTCTACCCCACCCTGCTGGCCGCCGTCAGCGACGTGGCCCACCCCAGCTGGCGCGCCACCGCGGTTGGTGTCTACCGGCTGCGGCGCGACACCGGCTTCGCCGTGGGCGCCGTGCTCGCCGGGCTGGTCGCCGACCTGGCTGGCTTGGAGGCCTGGTCGTGGCCGGGCGGATGTACGAGACCCACCGGCCGGCGCGGCAGCCATGACGGCACCGTCGCGGTGAGGGCAGCGCGGCGGCCTCGCCGGCGTCCTCGAGCAGGTGGGCGTCGACGATGCTCTGGTCGCCGATCCGGCTCTCCTCGCAGGTGGACGCTTCGCCGGTCTGGTTGGATTCCTGGTCGCTCAGGCGGTGACGAGCAGGCCGAGCCCGAGGGCGAGCAGCCACACCGACCAGCCGAGGTAGGCCAGGGGGACGATGGTGCCGGCGAGCTTCCAGCCGTGGGGCTCGAAGGGCCCGACGAACTCGAGCGAGCCGAGCACGAACAGCGGCGCCAGAACCAGGCCGACGACGCCGAACAGCGGGTGGAGCAGGTCGGACTGGATCAGGGCGACCCCGGCCAGCGCGGTCCAGAGCCCGGTGAGCAGGTAGCCGAGGTGCTCCCCGACCGCGACCCCGAGGTAGCGGTTGAGCGTCTGGAAGGTGACGTCCACGGCCGCGGCGGTGGCCGGGGTGGTGGCCGGGTCGGCGGCCAGGCGGGCCAGGTGGGCCACGGCGAACGGCCAGCGGACCAGGCCGAGGAGCTGGACCAGGGCGGCCAGCAACCCGATCGCCGTGGCCAGGGCGAGAACGGTCGGGCTGGCGTCGCCGAGCGTGGCCGACACCAGCACCACCGTGGGGGCGAACAGGACCGCGCTCATGGCAAACCCCCACCAGGTGAGCACCAGCCGGCTGCCGCCGGCGGCGAACCGCTTCAGGACCTCGCCGGTCGGCCGGCGCAGGATGTCGGGGTAGTCGAAGCTGCGGGCGAGCAGGGTGAAGAACAGGTTGTAGGCAACCGGCAGGAGCACCAGCAGCAGCCCGGTGGTCACCTGGGTGGTCATGGCGCGATCCTCTCAGAGCTCGGGCCTGGATGCTTGCCCGCCTCCGAGCTGAACCGGCACCGGGCGTCAGGGTCGGCTCAGACGGACGGCCGGCCGGTGATGACCCCGGCGACCGCCTCGACGACCTCGGGCAGCGCCCGCCGGAGAGGAACCGAGAGGCGGTCGTCTCGGGCGAACGATCCCGCGGCCACACTCACCAGCACCATCGGCGGCGCCGCGCCGTAGAGGGCCTCGGCCAGGTCCGCCAAGGCCTCCGGGTCGAGATGGTGCGACCAGGTCGCCGGGGTGGCCGGATGTGGCTCGACCCGCCGGACCGACAGCGAACCCGGCTCACCCCGCAGGGAGGCGTCGATCAGCACGACCAGCCGCATGGCGTCCATGGTGGCGTCCGGAACCCACACGGCCGCCTTGAGCGCCGGGTTCAGTCCCGGCTCCAGGGACAGGGCCTGGTCCACGGTCAGCTCCCGGGTCGGGATGCCGCAGGCCGCGCAGCCGGCCAGGAACCTCGGCAGGTACTCCATGTCCTCGTCGGTGAGGGCGACGAACAGCCCGCCGTTCTCCTCGAAGGAACCGGGCGCGATGCGGCGCAGGATGCGGTTCTCGGCGATGCACTCCACCGCCGACTCCGGGTCGTTGACCGCGTAGCGGCCGCCCGAGTGCAGCAGCCCGTGGTGGCGGCCGGTGGTGCCCGAGGTCAGCTCGCCCCGCTCCAGCAGGGTCATGGCCAGCCCGCGCAGCACCAGGTCGTGGGCGAGGGCGCCTCCGGTGCCGCCCCCGCCCACCACGATCACCTGTGGCGCGTCCATGTCTTCCACCTCCTGGCGGCGCCGGGGCCGGCCCGGGTCCCGGCGTCGACACGAGGCGCCTCAGCTCGAGGTGTGCCTCCAGCATCGCTGCGGGCGGCGCCGCCAAGGAGTGCCGTGCGGCCCGCAGCCGACGGGCCGTACGGCCTGAGCCATCCCGGCCCGACGGGGCGATGCTGTGTCCATGGAGGAGATCGCCCGGGTGCTCACCCGACATCCGCCGTCCGATCGGCTCCCGGCAGCCCTGCCGGCCCAGCGGACGGCGCAACGGGGCCTGCTCTCGGTCCGAGCCGAGACGCTGGCCAGCCAACCGATCGTGACCTGCGCCCCCGACGACACCGTCACCCAGGCGGCCCGGCGCATGCGCGACCGGCGCGTGTCGTCGCTGATCGTCGACAGCCGGCCGCCCGGCATGGTGACCGCCACCGACCTGCTGCGGCGGGGGTCCCACCATCCCCTGCTCGTCCGCCGCCAGCTCGATCAGGCGGCCGGCCCCGAGGAGCTGGCCGGCTCCGCCCGTGAGGTGGCCACCGCCGCGGCCCAACTGGTCCGGGCGGGCACCCCGCCCGCTGACGTCACCCGGTTTCTGACGAGCGCCCACGATGCCCTCCATGTCCGCGCGGCTCGTGACGGCGAGGCGGCGCTCGGGCCGCCCCCGTGCCCGTATGCGCTCCTCGTCCTCGGCAGCGGGGCTCGCCGGGAGAGCACGCTGCGCACCGACCAGGACCACGCCCTGGTGGTGGCCGACGGCGCCCCGCCGGGGCCGATGGCTGGTTCGCCGCCCTCGCCGAGCACCTGGCGGCCACGTTGGAGCAGTGCGGGCTTGTCCGCTGCCCGGGCGACATCATGGCCACCAACCCGGCCCGGCGGGTCCGGCTGGGGACCTGGCAGGAGCAGTTCATCCGCTGGATCGAGGAGCCCGAGGAGGACGCGGTGCTCGCCGCGGCCACCTACTTCGACTTCCGCCAGCTCCACGGCGAGCTCGACGCCGAGGCGCCGCTTCGGCGGATCGCCGGCTACGCTGCCGGCAACCGGCGGTTCCTCGGCCGCCTGGCCGTGGCGGCCCTCTGGCGACGGCCACCGCTGGGGTTCCTGCACCACCTGCGCGGCGACCACCATGGCCGGATCGACCTGAAGGCGCACGGCACCGCGCCGATCGTCGACCTGGCCCGCCTGCTCGCCCTGGAGGCCGGCGACCCGGCGGTGGCCACCACCGCTCGGCTGCAGGCGGCGGCCGACCACGGCACGGCCGGGACCGCCGCCGCCGACCTCGCCGCCGCCTTCGAGTACCTGCAGCAGCTGCGCCTGCGCCACCAGGCCGAGCGACTGGCCGCAGGAGCCGTCCCGGACGACGCCGTCCCCCTGGCCGAGCTCACCGCGCTCCAGCGCCACTGGCTCAAGGACACGGCCGAGCTTCTCCACACCTACCAGGAAAGGGTCCGGGTCGCCTACCGGACCGACCTGATCGGCTGACCACGGGAGGCCTCCCGCGCCTGAGGGAACCGCTTGAGGCCGCCCCAGTTCTCCTGCTCCTGACGCCGGCCCACGCGGGCGGTCACCGGGGTCGGCCATCGGCGAACAGGGTGTACGCTGCCGCCGATGGCAGGCACCCATGCGCACTACGAGCGCCTGCTGGAGGCCGGGCTTGCGCTCGCCGCCGAGCTGTCGCTCCCGGCCGCCCTGCAGCGCATCGTCGAGCTGGCCGCCGAGCTCACCGGGGCCCGCTACGGGGCGCTCGGGGTGCTGGGCCGCGACGGGACCATCAGCGAGTTCATCGCCACCGGGGTCAGCGAGGAGCAGCGGGCGGCGATCGGCCACATCCCGGTCGGCCGCGGCATCCTCGGGGTGCTGATCGACGACGCCCGGCCCTGCGGCTGCACGACATCGCCGAGGACCCGCGTTCGGTCGGGTTCCCACCCAACCACCCCCCCATGCACTCGTTCCTCGGCGTTCCAGTCACCGCGCGTGGCCGGGTCTACGGCAACCTGTATCTGACCGAGAAGCGGGGTGGGCAGGAGTTCGACGCCGACGACGAGCGGGCCCTGGTCCTGCTCGCCGCCCAAGCCGGGGTGGCCATCGAGAATGCCCAGCTGTACGAGGAGGCCCGTGACCGCGCCCAGCGGCTGGAGGCGCTCCGCGCCATCAGCACGGCCATCCTGGCCGGGACCGACACCGTGGAGCTGCTGGCGCTGGTCGTCCGCCACGCGCGGGAGTTGGCCGGTGCCGACCTGGCCACCCTTGCCCGGCCTGCGGGTCCTGGTCGGCTCACGGTGGAGGCGGCCGATGGGCTGCTGGCCGAGCAGCTGCGGGGGACCGTGTTCCGGGCCGAGGGGTCGGTCACGGGCGAGGTCATCCGCACCGGCAAGGCGGTCGTGCTCGCCGACGCCTCGGCCGATGAGCGTGTGGTCCAGCCGATCGTCCGAGCTGGAGTCGGGCCGGCGGTGTTCATCCCCCTGGCCGTACGCGGCACCATCCTCGGCACCCTGACGGTCGCCAACGTCAAGGGGGGCCCGCTGCTCCGCGAGGCCGCCATCCCACTGGTGGAGACCTTCGCCGAGCAAGCCGCGGTGGCGATCGAGTACGGCCGCCTCCAGGGCGAACTACAGCGCCTGGCCCTGCTCGAGGACCGGGAGCGAATCGCCAAGGAGCTGCACGACGGGGCCATCCAGGCCCTGTTCGCGGTCGGCATGGGCCTGCAGGGCTCGGCCGCGCTGGCGGCCAGCGAGGAGCTGCGCAGCCGGCTCCAGGACGCCGTGGAGGAGGTCGACCGGGTCGTCCGCGACCTGCGCAACTACATCTTCGGCCTCCGCCCCGGCATCCTCGCCGACCGCCAGCTCGACCAGGCCCTGCAGCGCCTGTGCCAGGAATTCCAGGAGCGCACCGGCGTCGTGGCGATAGCCGAGATCGATCCACAGGTGGCGGCGGAACTGGCTGGTCAGGCCGGCGACGTGGTCCAGCTGGCCCGCGAGGCCCTCTCGAATGTGAGCCGCCACGCCGAGGCCGCCACCTGCCGGGTATCGCTGTACCGGGGCGATGGTGGGTGGGTGCTGGAGGTGGACGACGACGGCCGCGGGTTCGACCCGGCCGCGGCCACCGGCACCGGCCAGGGCCTGCGCAACCTGCGGGAGCGGGCGGAGCGCCTGGGCGGCCAGGCCGAGCTCCACAGCATCCCCGGCGAGGGCACCCGGGTCCGGGTCACCATGCCCGGCTGAGCATCCGGTCGAGGTCGCCAAGTCGCACGGTCACGCCTCGCCGGTGGAACGGTGCCGAGAGGCCCAGGGCGACCGGGTCCTTCGGCCCTACGGTCCGGCTCGCCGCTGGTCCACCGTGTTGGCATGTTCATTCGCTACTACATCGAGCTGTCGCTGCCGGCGGCCAAGGTGGAGCAGGCGTTGGTCGGCTCCGCGACCGGGTGGCTTTCGGCCATGGCCGGCGAGGCGCAGGCCCGCGGCGATGGGTTGCTCGGCGACATCGGTGTTGGACCGCTCGGCGCCCAGCTGCGGCGGCCGGTCAGGATCCAACTGGGCGGGCCGGTGCGCTTCCCCTCCATGACCTCGCTTCCGTTGACCTGGGAGCCGATTGGTCTGCAGGGCCTGCTCCCCCGCCTGGACGCCAACCTCGAGCTGGGCTCGCTCGGCGGAGATCGGACCCAGCTGGCCATCAGCGCTCGCTACCGCCCACCCCTTGGCGTGGTAGGTCGGGCCGTCGACCGGGTGCTGCTCCACCGGGTCGCCGAGGCGACCCTGAAGGACTTCCTCGACCGGCTCGGCCAGGCAATTACCCAGCAGGCCATGACCGACAGCGCGCCACAGGCTCTCGGCCATGAAGGAGGCGTCGAAGCAAATGCGCCCTGACACGACGAACTTGATCCGCTTGAGCCGCCCACCGGGTCCTGCAAGGATGGGGTCATGAGCGCGCCCCCGTTGCGGGTCATGCTGGTCGACGACCACGAGGTCGTCCGCGACGGCATCAAGCTGCTCCTGGCCGACACCACCGACGTGGTCGTGTGCGCCGAGGCCGGATCGGCCCGGGAGGCGGTGGCCGTGGCCGCCCAGGCCCTGCCGGACGTGATCGTCATGGACGTCCGCCTCTCCGACGGGTCCGGGATCGAGGCCACCCGCGACATCCGCGCCGCGCGCCCCCAGACCAGCGTCCTGATGCTGACCTCGTTCGCGGACGACGAGGCGCTCTTCGCCTCGATCATGGCCGGGGCCGCCGGGTATGTCCTCAAGCAGATCAAGGGGGATGAGCTGGTCCGGGCCATCCGGGCCGTCGGGGCCGGCCAGAACCTGCTCGACCCGGCCGTCACCAAGGGCGTGTTCGACCGCCTGCGCAAGGGCAAGCACCTGCTCCGCGACGAGAAGCTGGCTCGGTTGTCGCCGCAGGAGGAACGCATCCTGTCGCTGGTCGCTGACGGCCGGACCAACGGCCAGATCGGCGAGGAGCTCGGTCTGGCCGAGAAGACGGTCAAGAACTACGTCTCCAGCATCCTGGCCAAGCTCGAGGTCGCCCGCCGGGCCGAGGCCGCCGCCTACCTGGCCCGCCACACCACCACCCCCGGCGCCTGAGCCGCGCGCGTCCGGGTCGGCACGGTCGACATGCCGCCTACGACGGCTCGGGTGTGGTCGATGTCCAACCGCCAGTTGCCGGTTGCCGAGGCACCGGGCCGGAGCCGGGCAACAAGGGGGAAACCTGGAACCACACGAAAGGAGCATCATGCGGACCCGACTGATGATCACGGGGATCGTGCTCGCGGCGGCGGCCGCGGCCATCGGGGTCATCACCCTGGTGCTGATCATGCTTGGCTGGCTGGGGTGGCCGTCGGGGCGCTTGGAATCCTGACCGCTCTCGGTGCCTACCGGCTCTGGATTCAGCCCTGGCAGCACCGCTGGGGGGCCACCGATTTGGAGGTCCGCCGGGCCATGCCCGGCGACGACGTCATCCCGGACGCCGCCAGCACCACCCGAGCGATCACCATCGCGGCTCCGGCCGACCAGGTCTGGCCATGGCTGGTGCAGCTCGGCTACGGCCGAGGTGGCTGGTATAGCTACGACTGGATCGACAACGACGGCCGGCCCAGTGCCGACGGCATCATCCCCGAACTGCAACAGCTGGAGGTGGGTGCTCAGATCCTGATGGCCCCGGCAATGGGCCCGCGAGTCCGTGAGGTCGAGCCCAACCGGTACTTCGTCGGTGGCGACCAGGAAGCTGGCGTCTGGTGCCTGGCCCTGTACCCGACCGCTGGCGGCTGCCGGCTGGTCAGCCGGTGGCGGGTGGACTGGCCGCTGACCCCGGCGACCGCCTTTTGGATCCTGCTCAGCGACCCGGGCGCCTTCATCATGGAACGCAAGATGCTCAAGGGCATCAGGTCCCGGGCGGAGGCGGTGGTTCAGGGCCGGGAATTGCGCCAGCCGCAAGCGAGCGCTATCGAGCCAGCATGAGCGTCATCAATCTCTCAGGCGAGCTGCAGCACTCAACGGCTGGACGCCGCTGCAATGCCAGAGCAGGATGGCCCGGGAGGGTGACGCTACGTGGCCAATCCGCAGCATGTTGCCTTGGTGAAGCGGGGCTCCACGGCGCTGGACGACCGGAGTAAGAACGTCTTCGAACGGCTTGACCTCTACCGCGCGCGCCTGCCCGGGGTGGACCTCGCCAAGGCGGACCTCGCCGAGGCGAACCTCGCCAAGGCGAACCTCAGCCAGGCGGTCCTCTCCTGGGCGAACCTGCGTGAGGCGAACCTCTTCAAGGCCAACCTCTCCCGGGCGACCGCCTGGGACGTGTACCTCTTCGGGGCCAACCTCACCCAGGCGCGCCTCTCGGGAGCGTTCCTCGACGGGGCGACCCTCAACAAGGCCACCCTCTTCCGATCGAACCTCACCGGGGCGCGCCTCAAGAGGGCATCGCTCTTTGGAGCGAACCTCACCCGGGCGGATCTCTCGGAAGCGGACCTGTCGGGAGCGGATCTCTCGGAAGCGGACCTGTCTGGGGCGAACCTCACCAGGACGGACCTGTCTGGAGCCAACCTCACCGAGGCGAACCTCACCGAGGCGAACCTCACATCGTGTCGTGTCTATGGCATCTCCGCCTGGAACCCGATCCTCACCGGGGCGATGCAGTCGGATCTGATCATCACTCCAGAGACCGACCCGGTCGTGACCGTCGATCAGCTCGAGGTGGCCCAGTTCGTGTACCTCCTGCTCCACAACGAGAAGATCCGGGACGTGATCGACACGGTGACCTCCAAGACGGTCCTGATCCTGGGACGGTTCAAGCCGGAGCGGAAGTTGGTCCTCGATGGCTTGCGGGAGCAGGTTCGCAAGCACGACCTGGTGCCGATCCTGTTCGACTTCGACATCCCCGCTGATCGAGACGTCACCGAGACCGTCACCCTGTTGGCACGCATGGCACGGTTCGTCGTCGCCGACCTGACGGAGCCAAGCAGCATCCCCCAGGAACTGCAGGCGATCGTGCCGGACGTGCTCGTCCCGGTGCAGCCGTTGCTGCAGGAGGGGTTCGAGCCATGGAGCATGTTCGTTGACCTGAAGCGCAAGTACCACTGGGTTCTGGAGATCCAGCACTACAGGGACATGTCCGATCTGGTGGCATCGCTGAACGAGAAGGTCATGCTCCCGGTCGAGGCCAAACGACGGGAACTCTCCACACGACCATCGACCGATTGATCCGGCGACCGTGGCATGAGCGTTCTCTCTTGATGCGGTGCTCGGCTAGCGCTCGGCGAGCTGGACCGCATACAGCTGCCACTGGTCCGGCACGCCCTTGAGCCGGTGCCTGCCACGGTCGATGAACACGAAGCCGGCCCCGGCGACCAGGTCCTTGACCGTCCGCGAGCACAGCAGCTCTCCGGGCCCGGCCCGGGCGAGCACGCGGGCCGCGATGTGCACCGCGATCCCGCCGATGTCGTCGCCCAGCAGCTCGCATTCGCCGGTGTGCAGCCCGGCCCGCACCTGGAGGCCGTACTCTGCCAGCTCGGCGCGGATGGCGTGGGCGGCGCGGATCGCCCGGGCCGGGCCGTCGAAGGTGGCCAGGAACCCGTCACCGGTGGTCTTGACCTCCCGGCCGCGGAAGCGGGCCAGATTGGCGCGCACCACCTCGTTGTGCGTCTCTAGCGTGCGATGCCAGCGCCGGTCGCCGAGCTGGGTCGCCAGCCGGGTGGAGTCCACGACGTCGGTGAACAGCACCGTGGCCAGCACCCGATCGGGATCGGGGACCGGCAGGGTGCCGGTCAGGAACTCCTGGGTCAGCGCAACCACGCTGTCCTGGTCGCCCAGGAACGGCAGGTGGTCGTCGCCGGGCAGCTCCACCAGCCTGGCGCCCGGGATCCGCTCGGCCATGTAGCGGCTGGTGTGCACGTCGATCCAGGGGTCGGTGGTCCGGTGCAGCAGCAGTGTGGGCACCCGGACGGCGCCCAGGAAGCGGCGGATGTCCACCTTGCCCAGCAGCGCGACGAAGTCGTAGGCCTCGGGCGGCGTGACCGCCGAGAGGTAGAACATCCGCCACCACTCCAGGAAGGACGGGTCGGCGGCGACTCCCGGCGTCAGCCTGGTCATGGAGGCGACGGGGTCGGGCGGACCATGACGGATGGACTCCAGGAGCGCCTCGTGCTGCTCCTGGCTGGAACCCCACGGGAAATCCTCGTCACGCAGGCTGGCGGGGTGGGCGGCAAAGGTCACCACCGCACGAGTGCGCTCCGGGTACGTGGCGGCGAACAGCAGCGCCATGCGCCCGCCCAGGTGGGCGCCGAAGAAGGCGGTGCGCTCGGAGCCGACCGTGTCGAGCACGAGGCGAACGTCGTCCGTGTCCTCCTCGAAGGTCTGGCCGCTCGGCCCGCGGTCGGACAGGCCGTTGCCGAGCCGGTCCATCACGATCAGCCGCGAGAACGACGCGAGCCCGCGCAGGAACTGGGCGAGGTCACGGTTCTCCCACAGCAGGCCCAGATGGGTCGCGTAGCCGACCAGGAGGACCAGGTCAAGGTCCGCGTCGCCGAGGACCTGGTAGGCGATGTTGTGCCCGTCCGGGCGGCGGACAAAGGCGACGGGAGGGCCGAAGCGCATCGCCAGAGTCTACGGCGACGATTCCTCGATGCCACCCAAGGGCTGGGGCTCGACCTTGCAGCGCGTGGCACGCGGGGTGGCACGAACGGCCGGGGGCCGGGGGGCGAATGGAGGCGCGTCCCGACCCCCGAAACGTTCTCCGCCGTAAGCAGGATCCTTCAGTAGGCACCACCTCCCAAGGGTGGGGCGCCCGGCGCCGCTCTTCCTCCCGGGTCGCATCGCGGAACCCGTCCTGACCCCGGGCGCCATAGCAGATTCTATGCCGGAGGTCAAGAAGCAAGAAAGCCCGTTGCTGTGGACGGGCTACCCGCCCATCGCAGCCGGATGAGTTCCGGCCGGGTCGCGCGTCTGTTCTGGTGACCGTCGTCGGACGTCGTACGATGCTGGCCAGCACGAGACGCCACGGAGGACACCATGACGACCACGCCGGACGACCCGACCACCGCGCTGCCCGGCCGCCCGCCCGTGGTCGACCTGGCCGCCTGGCAGACCGCCCGTGACGAGCTGCTGGTCCGCGAGAAGGCCCACACCCGCGAGGGCGACGCCCTGGCGGCGGCCCGCCGCCGGCTGCCGATGGTGGAGTTCGACGGGACGGTCGAGGTCGTCGGACCCGACGGCCCGGTCCCGTTCCTGGACCTGTTCCAGGGCCGCGACGAGCTCGTGGTCTACCAGCACATGTGGTACGACGACGCGCCGCACCAGGGGCAGTGCGAGGGCTGCACCACCGCGGCCTGGCACCTGAAGGACGCCGTCTACCTCAACGCCCGCGGCGTCTCGTTCGCCATCCTGACCACGGGCCCTTGGGACGAGGTGGCCTCCTACGTCGAGTTCATGGGCTACACCCAGCCCTGGTACTCGGTGCGCGACGTGGACGCGCCGGTCGGCGGGGAAATGGGGCACATCGCCTGTTTCCTGCGCGACGGCGACCGCGTGTTCCTCACCTACTCCACGAC
>Ga0075423_10001918_pt1 | contig 18686 bp, 19 predicted proteins | sample SoiMethybrSBSTD2_FD_80114 | JGI IMG/M metagenome (GOLD analysis project Ga0075423, IMG submission 80114) | Bulk soil microbial communities from a Populus tree surrounding site in Tennessee, USA - Soil MetaG P. TD hybrid SBSTD2 | ecosystem: Environmental > Terrestrial > Soil > Tree plantation...
GGGGGACCTCGCGGTGCTGGCGCGGCACCGCCGCCTCCGCCGCCGGGCACTCCGCCGCTCGCGACGTTCTTCGACGTCGGCGCTGGATTTTCCGACGGCCTTCCGTTCCAGCCATGGGCTGCCGAACTGAAGAAGCAGCGCATGGCGCTGAACAGCAAAGAGAATCCGGACGCGAACTGCTTGCCGATGGGCTACATGCAGTTCCACATGCACGGCCAGCCGCGGCGGATGATGCAATCGCCGGAGCTCGTGACGATCATCTACGAGGCCAACTACGGGCTGCGCTTCATCCACACCGACGGGCGACCGCTGCCGCCGCAAGGCGGCCCGACGCCGTGGTGGTATGGATACACGGTCGGTCGTTGGGAAGGCGACACGCTGGTCACCGAGACCAACAACTTCAGAGATGACGGCTGGCTCGACGTGCGCGGCAGCCCGCTGACCGATCAGGCGACGATTCGCGAGCGGTATCGTCGGCCGAGTTTTGGCCGGCTCGAGATCGACGTTACGATCGATGATCCGAAGGCCTATACCAAGCCGTTCACGGTCCGCGTGAATCAGCAGATCCAGGTGGACACCGAGATGATCGAGTTCATCTGCAACGAGAACCAGCAGTTTCGACGACGAGTCAAAATCGACTAGGCACGATCATGACAACGACGATGGCAGTTGAATACCGAAGCGGGGAGACCGCGCTGACCGTGGACGCATTCATCGCGCTGGCGAAGCGCATCTGGCAGCGTGAATACGATCCTGCGAAAACGGGTGCCGCGCTGAAGTCGACGATCAATGTCGGCGCGTGGGCGGGCGAGCGCCTGGTTGGTTCGGTGCGGGTGTTGACCGACGGCTATTTCTTCAACACCGTGCCGGAGGTGATGGTCGATCCGGAGTTCCGCAAGCACGGCATCGGACGCGAGCTGATGCGGCGGGCGCTCGATGCGAGTCCGGGCGGCGTGCTGTTCCTGGGCGCGCAGCCGGGCAACGAGCGGTTCTTCGAGCAGGCCGGGTTCAGACGCGGACCCACCGGCTACGTCGGGCGCCGCAGCTGACTTGATGGATCTGTCGATTCGCGATGCGACGCCGGCCGATGCCGATGCGATTGTTGCGATTCTGAATCCGATCATCGCGGCGCGCGTCTACACCGTCTTCGACGAGCCCTTCAGCGTCGAGGCCGAACGCGAGTACCTGACGCGGTTCCCCGCCCGCGGCATCTGGAAAGTCGCCGTCAGCGACAACGACCAGCGGCTGGTGGGCTTCCAGGTGATGGAGCCGTACGGACCGTACACGCGCGGTTTCGAGCATGTCGGCACGCTCGGCACCTACGTCGATCTCGAGCAGCGCCGCCACGGGATCGCGCGCCGGTTGTTTGCGGCAACCTTCGCTGCCGCGCGCCACAAGGGTTATGAGAAGGCGTTCACCTTCGTGCGCGCCGACAATCCTGCTGCGCTGCAGGCCTATCTGGGCCAGGGCTTCGTCGTGATCGGCATGGCCAAGCGCCATGTGCGGATCGACGGCCGCTACGTGGACGAGGTACTGATCGAGAAATGGCTCCAGTAGACGAGCGGACGATCACCGAGCGGCTGCGCGAGACGATCGAACTGCTCGAAACCATCGCCGCCGATCGCAGCGTGCTGAGCGGCGTTCCCGACGAGGATCGCAAGCGGCTGCTGCAGGCGGTGGCGCTCGTGTACAGTCCCGATCGCGTCGAGCGGCGGCGCATGTCGAAGATCGCCGCGCGCGAGCGCAAAGCGGCGCGCGTGCGTGGCGATCAGGACGTGCTTCACGAAACCGGAATCCGTTCGCTGCGACGAAAGCCGGTGTTTCACACGCCAAACGTGTTTCCGGCGGTCTCGATCGAAGACGGTTTCAAGCCGCACGATGTCCCTGAACCTGAGTCACGACGGTCTCAGGAGCGTCTGCATTGTTATGTCTGCAAGCAGAAGTACACCAGCATCCATGCCTTCTACGACCAGCTCTGCCCGTTGTGTGCAGAGCTCAACTTCACGAAGCGCACCGAACTGGCCGATCTCCGCGGGCGCGTCGCGCTGCTGACCGGCGGGCGCGTCAAGATCGGCTATCAAGCCGGCATCAAGCTGCTGCGGTCGGGCGCGCACGTCATCGTCACTACGCGTTTCCCGCGCGATGCGGCAATGCGTTACGCGCGTGAAGTCGATTTCGCGGACTGGGCCGATCGCCTCGAGATCTTCGGCCTCGATCTCCGGCACACGCCGAGCGTCGAAGCGTTCTGCCGCGAGATGCTCGCGACTCGCAGTCGTCTCGACTTCATCGTCAACAACGCGTGTCAGACGGTTCGGCGTCCGCCTGAGTTCTACAAGCACATGATGGAGGTGGAACGCTCCGCCTTCGCCTCCGGCTTCGGCGAGACTCGGCTCGTCTCCACTTTCGGTGAGACGAGCCTCGGCTTGACGAAGTCCGCTGACCTCTCTCAGATCCCTCTCCTTCCAGAAGACCTGGTCGGACAGGAGCTGTTTCCCGCCGGGAAACTCGATCAGGATCTGCAGCAGGTCGATCTGCGAGGACGCAACTCGTGGCGTCTGCTGCTTGCCGAAGTGTCGACGGTGGAGCTGCTCGAAGTCCACCTGGTGAACGCGGTCGCGCCGTTCGTCTTCAACGCGCGTCTCAAGCCCTTGATGCTGCGGACGCCCGAGCGCGACAAACACATCGTCAACGTGTCGGCGGTCGAGGGGCAGTTCTATCGCACGTTCAAGACGACGCGGCATCCGCACACGAACATGGCGAAAGCGGCGCTCAACATGATGACGCGCACGGCGGCAACCGACTATCACGCCGACGGCATCCACATGAACAGCGTCGATACCGGCTGGGTGACCGACGAGGATCCCATCGAGATCGCCGATCGAAAGACGAAAGAGCAGCGCTTCCATCCTCCCCTCGACATCGTCGACGGCGCGGCCCGAATCGTCGACCCGATCATCGACGGCTTCAACACCGGCACGCACGTGTGGGGACTCTTCCTGAAGGACTACCGATCGGTGGATTGGTAGGGCTGAGGCCCGATAGCGTCCTTTGTGCCTCTCTGCCTCGGTGTGTCGTCCAACGTGTGTTTTGGGCTTGATAGAATAATCGACACATGGAAACCATCAATTTCACCCGCGGTGTGCCCGCGAACGAATCGTTTCCCACCGCGGAGCTGATCGACGCGGCGACGTCTGTCCTCACATCGCACGGCGCGCAGATGCTGCAGTACGGGCCGTCGCGCGGCTTCGAGCCGCTGCGTCAGTGGCTCGCCGAGTGGCAGCGCGTGCCCGTCGATCGCGTGCTCACGAGCAACGGCTCGCTGCAGATCATCGAGTTCCTCTGTCTGCACATGGTGAAGCCAGGAGACGTTGTCTTCACCGAGTCGCCCAGCTACGACCGCACGATCGGGTTGCTGCGGCGTCATGGTGCGCGCGTGGTCGGCATTCCAGTGGAGGCCGATGGTCCCAACATCGAGGCGCTCGAGCGCGCGCTCGAGAAGCACACGCCGAAGTTCTTCTATCTGATTCCCGACTTCCAGAACCCCGCGGGATCGACGTGCTCGGGAACAAAGCGGCGGCAGATCGTCGAGGTGGCGAACCGTCACGACCTGCTCCTGGTCGAAGATGCGCCGTATCGCCTGCTGCGTTATCGCGGCAATGAGAAGCCGACCTTGTACGAGTTGGCGCCGGATCGCACGCTGCATATGAGCTCGTTCACCAAGCTGATTGCGCCCGGCGTTCGCACGGGGTTCATGATTGGCGAGCCCACCATCATCGGCAAGCTCGCCAAGATCGCCGAGGACACGTATATCTCGCCCGGTTACGTCGCGCAGGCGATCACCTACGAATGGTGCCGCCGAGGACTGCTGCCGCCGCAGATCGAGCGGCTCAAGGCGCTGTATGCGCCGCGCCTCGACGCCTGCCTCGCCGGCATCGACAAATACATGCCCGACGCGCAGGCCACACGGCCCGACGGCGGCTTCTTCATCTCGCTCACGCTGCCCGAAGGCGTCAGCACGACCGCGGTGCGCACGCATGCTGCGACCAAGGCGCTCAATCTCGCCGATGGCCTCGCGTTCTTCCCCGAGGGCGGCGGCGAACGGTTCCTGCGCCTGCCGTTCTGCGCCCTGTCGCCGGCCGACATCGACGACGGCGTGAAACGGCTGGCGGAATCGGTGCAGGCGACTCGCGCGACGGCTGCCGTGCGCTGACGCGCCACGCGCGACGACACGCGCGGAGAGCTGCGCATGATCGCTTTACTCGCCACCACGTGGGAGGACGTCAAAAACGTCGCCGAGGTCGTCAACCACGTGGCGGGAGTCATGGCCCTCGTGGTCGGCGGTCTGTGGGCGCTCAAACGGTTCGGGCTCACGCGCGAGAGCCGGACCTTTCTCGATCTCTCGAGCACGGCACGTGTCGTCGCCGCCGACGGCGACGCTGTGCTGGTTGTGGTCAGCGTGCAGATGAAGAACATCGGTACCGCGCGCATCGATGCACGCACGGTGCGCAAGGAAGACGGGGCGATCTTCGACGACGGCTACGATCGGTGTACACACGCGGCGACGCTCAAGATCCGTCGCATTCCGGATTTCCCGACGCCCGCACAATTCGACTGGTATGTCCTGCCGCACCTCCCCGCCGAGATCATCACCCTCAATCGGCGCGTGCAGGAGCCGCTCGAGGAAGTGAACTACCTCGCCGACTACAACGAGGTGAGAGAGGACGGCCGCATCGAAGTCGATTTCTGGCTGGAGCCGAACACAACCTACGAAGCGTCCGTGCCGCTTCGTCTGGCTCCTGGGAACTACGCGATCAAGACGTTCTTCTTCGGCCGCCTGCTCGATACGCCGCACGAGCAGGAGTACTGGTCGCATCTGACCGTCGTTCGCTGCGTACCGCCGACGGTCGCCCTATGAGCCGCGTCATTCTCGGCACGGCGAGATTGGTCCTGCGGGAGATGGTCCCGCAGGACATCGACTTCATCGCGACGATGATGGCGCATCCCGAGGTCAATCACTTCTACGAGCGCCGTTTCACTCGCGAGGAATCGGAGATCTGGCTCGATCGGCAGATCGAGCGTTATCGCCGCGACGGCACCGGCCTCTGGCTCGTCGTCGATCGACAGTCGCAGAAACCTGTTGGTCAAGTGGGACTGGCGATGCAGGAGGTCGAGGGGGAGCGTCTTCCTGAGATCGGATGGCTTCTGCATCGGCCGTACTGGGGGCAGGGCTTCGCCACCGAGGCGGGCGCCGCGGTGCGCGACACTGCGTTCACGGAATGGGGCCACCTGCGGCTCATTTCGCTCATTCGCCCCGTCAATCACGCCTCGCAGCGAGTCGCCATGCGCCTGGGCATGACCGATCGACGCCGCGTCCACTTCCACGGCTTCGAGCACTGCGTCTTCGAGATCACGAAATCTGAATGATCGCCCCAATCGGCGTCTTCGATTCGGGAGTGGGAGGCCTCTCGGTGCTGCGTGAGGTCCGCCGCGAACTGCCGGCGGAGGATCTGCTCTACGTTGCCGACACTGCGAACGCGCCGTACGGCGATCGCGATGCGGCGTTCATTCGCGAGCGTGCGCTCGCGATCGTGGCGCGGCTCACCGAAGAGCGCGTGAAAGCGGTGGTCGTCGCTTGCAACACGGCGACCGGCCTCGCCGTCGACGCGCTTCGCGACCGATACGATCTGCCGATCGTGGCGATCGAGCCGGCCGTCAAACCAGCGGCGCTGCAGACGCGATCCGGCGTGATCGGCGTGTTGGCGACCACGCAAACGCTGGCGAGCGAGCGGTTTTCAAAACTCGTGGCCACGCATGCCGCCGGTGTCACGGTCCTCACGCAGCCGAGTCCGGGACTGGTGGACTGCGTCGAGGCCGGTGATCTCTCGAGCGATCAGACGCGGATGCTCGTGGCGCGCTATGTCGGTCCGATCATCGCTCGCGGCGCCGATTCGATCGTCCTCGGGTGCACGCACTTTCCGTTTCTGCGTCCAGTGATCGAAGCCACGGCGGGACCGTCGGTGACGATTATCGATCCGGCCATTGCCGTTGCCCGCGAAGTGCGGCGCCGGCTCGATGCGGCGGGGCTGCTGGCGCCGGATGGGCACCAGGGCACCGCGCGCGTCTGGACCACGGGTCCGCCGGAAAAGACGCGCGACGTCGTCGACGCGCTCTGGGGAGCGCCGCTCGACGTCACTCTCGTGAACACTTAAGGATCAGAGGTCACAGAGAAACCGAGGCTTGCCCTGTTCCTCTGTGGCGAGACACCCCTCCGTTCCTCACAGCGGAAGCAGGAGAACGACAATGGTCACGAAGATCGCGAAGAGCGCTGATTGCACGTAGACCTGGCGAGCCTGCGCGCGCACGCGAGCGAGCTCGTTGGCGTCCTCGATCTTCTCTTCTCCCGAATCCATGTTGCGCAGACCGCGCTTCGCGAGGGCCACTCAAGTCTTTTCCTTGGCCTGAAACATGCCGATCGATCCGACCCAGGCCGGGAACAGCACGAACAGGCGCCAGGCGCGGGGAGCACCGTTGACGACGAGGAGAGCCGCGACCAATCCGACGATGGCGAACATCGCGATGCCGACGACGAGGCGACGGCGGCGCTCGCGAGGACCGATGTTCGGGATGCCGATCATTCAGGTCGCGCCTTGACGCGCGTGCCGTCCATCAGCGTATCCGGCGGATGGAGCACCACTGTTTGCCCTTGTGACAACCCGCTCGCCACCTGCGCTTCCGTGGCATTCCGCTGCCCCAGCATGACGGTGGTGAGGTGCGCGCGCTCGTCGTTCACGACAAACGATGCCCACGATTCGCCGCGCCGGAACAGCGTGCCGACCGGGACCTTGAGCACGTTGTCGTCTTGCCACAGGATGACGCGCACGTCGACGCGATAGGCATCGCCGAGGCGTTTTCCTGCCGCCGCTGGATCGACGAAATCGATGATGACGTTGACGCGCTGCTCCTCGACGCCGAGCGCCGACACCTTCATGAACCCCGCTGGTTCGACGCGGCGCACCTTGCCCATCAGCGGCTGACTTCCGCCCCACTGCTCGATCAGCACCGCCGCCGTCGGCGGAATGCGCACGGCATCGGTGGAGAGGAAATCGGCGACGATCTCGATGCGCGAGGGATCGCCGATCTCGACGATCGGATCGCCGACCGGCACCACGGTCTCGCTCTCGTGCAGCCGTTTCAGGATCACGCCGCTCACCGGTGCCACGACTTCGACGGCGCGCCCCGCCGCCGGTGGCGCCTGCAGCCGCGCGCGAGCGAGCTGCAGCTCGTACTCGCTGCGCGACACGGTGAATTCCGCCGCTCGAGCGGCTTCTTGCGCGGTCATCACCGCGGTTTCGGACGCGTCGAGTGCATCGCTGGCAATCGCCCCCGCCTTCATCAGCTCCTGCTGCCGGCGCAGCGTCGTTCGTGCGCGTTCGAGCTCCGCCACTGTTCGCGCGCGCTCGGCCTGCGCCTGTCCGACTGCGGCCCGAGCGGCGTCGACACCGGCCGTGAGCTCGCCGCTGGTCCGCGGGTCGAGCAGCGGCGATTCCGCCGTCGTCAGGCGCGCCACCACGGTCTTGCCGCCGACAACCGAATCGCCTGGCTCCAGCTCGACGCGCTGGAGACGACCGGCCACCGGTGCCGACACGACGAAGCGATCGCGGATGCGAGTCACGCCGTCCTCGTCGATCGTGACCTGCATCGGTCCTCGCCCGACGCGGGTCACACCCACTTCGAGGGACGAGGGCCACATCGCCGCGGCGACGATGCCCACCACGACGATCACGCCTGCGATGAGGCGCGTGTTCTTCAGGAATCGCATCACGCCGCTACTCGCGAATCTTCAGCACGGCGACCAGGTCGAGCTGATCGAGCTTGCGCCGCACGATGAGCCCCGACACGCACGCGGCGACGATGATGCCGAGAAACGACATCGCGACCGCTTGCCGGGTGACGAATATGGGGAACCGGTAGACCTCACTGTCGATGGTGTGCACCATCGACGCCGCCAGGCCCCAGCCGAACACGCCGCCAACCGGCAGCGCCACCAGCGTCAGCAAGGCGAGCTCGCCCATTAGGATGAGCGAGATCTCGGCCCGCGTAAAGCCCAGGACGCGCAGGCTCGCGAGCTCGCGGCTGCGTTCGGACAGCGACACACGAGCGGCGTTGTAGACCACGCCGAAGGCGATGATGCCGGCGAAGATGAGATTGATCAGGATCGACAGGCTCATGTTCGATGCCATGACATCGCGAAAACTCTGAAGCACGGCCCGCTTGAACGCCGCACCGGCGACCGCCGGCGTGGCCTTGAGCGTCGATGCGAGCTCCGCTTCGTGCGCCGAGTCGATGAGCAGCAGTGCGCCGTTGGCCACGTTGCCCTCGTGCATCATCTCGTGCAGCGCGCTGATGTCCATGTACGCCGAGAGCCCCATGATGTCGTCGACGATGCCGGTTACTTCGAGCGTGCGTACCGGCCGGTGGCCCTCGAGTACTTCGAGCGTCACCATGTCGCCTGGTTTGATCTCGAGCACATTCGCGAGCGTCAACGACAGCACGACGCCAGCAGGCGGCATGCGGATCGCGCGTCCCTCACGATCGACGATGCGTCTGAATCGCTGCGTCGGCGACACACCGCTGATGGCGAGATAGCGATCGTGGTAGCCGGATCGGATCCGCGCGGCGACCGACCGCTGCGGCTCCACCGCCATCACTCCGGGCAGCCGCGCCAGCGCGTACTGCGCGGTGCTGCTGTGTGGCTCGACGTAGCTGATCGTCACGTCCTGCCGTTCCGCTTCCCAGAACTGCGTGACGATCAAGCGATCGATGGCGCCGTTGAAAACGAAGCCGATCATCAGAATCGCCACGGCGAAGCCGATGCCGAACACCGACGCCGCCGCCCGCAGCGGATGGCGCGCGATGTTGCGGATCACCATCCGGCCTGCCGTGCCCAGCTGCCGCGCGATCAGCGGCGTTTCGAGGAAGGATCGGCGATAGCGCGGCGGCGCCTCGGGTCGCATCGCTTCCGCTGGCGGCACCGCGACGGCGCGCCGCACGGCCGTGAACGCGCCCGCACCCGCGGCCGCGAACGTCAACGCCAACGACTCCACGACGACGTGCAGCGGCACACCGAAGAGCAGCGTCGGGAATCGGAAGAAGCTGTTGTACATGTCGATGATGGCGCTGCCAAGCGAGGCGCCTCCGGCAGTGCCGATCACGACGCCGACGAGTCCGATCACGAATGCCCACTTCAAGTAGTGCCATCCGATCGCGCGGTTGGTGTAGCCCAGCGCCTTGAGCGCGGCAATCTGCGGCCGCTGCAGTGCGAGCGCGCGGGTCAGCGCGACGTTGAGGATGAATGCAGCGACGGTCATGAAGATCACCGGCAGCAGCACGCCGAACGTCTGCATCTGATTGAGCTCGTTCTGCACCGTCCAGTTCGACAGCTGCAGCGCGCGCGGAATCGCGCCCAGGCCGCCATACGGCTCGAGGATGCGATCGACGCGATCGATCACCGCATCAGGCGCCACACCCGGTGCGAGGCCGATGGCGACGTCGTTGAAGCCACCCTCCATGTCGAACGCCGCGGCGAGCGCCTGTTCATCCATCCAGAAGATGCCGTAGCGCTTGTCGTCCGGCACCATTTCGCCCGGCCGGATCGTGTAGACGTACTCGGGCGACAGCGCCACGCCGACGATCGTGAGATGACGAAGACGGCCGTTGATGACTGCCGGCACGCGATCGCCGGGATTGAGGTTGTTCGCCAGCACGAACCCTTCGCTCGCGATCACTTCGTCCGGTCGTCCGGCCTCGATCCATCGTCCGCGCCGCAGATAGAGGTCGTTCACGAGCGGGCGGCGGTTGACGGGAATCGAGACCAGGCGTGCGCTCGCCGGCTCCTCGAACGCGGGGAGATCCAGTGTGACGGTGGAGACGACGCGCGGCTCGACCACCGAGACGTCGGGGATGGCGGCGAGCTCGTTGACGACGCGCAGCGGCGCACGCTTCGCCGACGCGAAGACGTCGGCGAACCGCTGTCGCTGGTAATACGCCTGCTGGGTTCGCTGCAGCGAGGTGAACGTCGCCATGTACATCACGTACACAGCCACGCCCGATGCGACGACCATTGCGATGGCGATCGCCTGGCCCTTCATCGCGAGCAGGTCGCGGAACAGCTTCCGGTTGAGCGGCGTGATTCTCATGTCACCAGCTCAGATCGCGCGGCGGCACCTTGTCGGTGCGGTCTTCCACTGATACGACGCGGCCGTCGGCGAGCCGAATCACCCGATCGGCCATCGACGCAATCGCGGCGTTGTGCGTGATCACCACGGTCGTGGTACCCAACTCCGCGTTGACGCGCTCGAGTGCCTCGAGCACGATGACGCCAGTCGAGATGTCGAGCGCCCCGGTCGGCTCGTCGCAGAGGAGAACGGCAGGACGCTTGGCGATCGCGCGCGCGATCGCGACGCGCTGCTGTTCGCCGCCGGAGAGCTGGGCCGGGAAGTGATCCTGCCGTTCGCCCAGGTTCACCAGTTTGAGCGCCTCCGATGGATCCATCGGCGACTCCGAGATCTCCGTCACGAGCGCCACGTTCTCGACGGCGGTCAGGCTCGGGATCAGGTTGTAGAACTGAAACACGAATCCGACATGCTCTCGTCGATAGGACGTCAAGGCGGCCTCGTCGGCATGCGTGAGCGAGGTGTCGCGATAGATCACGTCGCCGCTCGTCGGCACATCGAGGCCGCCGATGATGTTGAGCAGCGTCGATTTGCCAGAGCCCGACGGACCCAGCAGCACGACGAACTTTCCCTCATCCAGCCGCAGGTTCACCTGCCTGAGCGCATGCACCTCGACTTCGCCCATGCGATACACCTTCGCGAGGTCCCGAATGTCGAAGAGAGCGGGCACGCGTACAGCGTACTGCACAAGTGGAAAAGTGGAAAAAGTGGAAAAAGTGGAAAAAGTGAAAAAGTGGAAAAGTGGAAAAGTGGAAAGTTGAAGTGCGGAAGTCTCGAAGTCGAGAAGTTGGACCGAGCAGTGCGAGCCACCTCGTTGTACTTTGCGACTTGATGACTTGAGCACTCTCACTTCTTCCACTTTTCCACTTTTCCACTTTTCCACTTTCCACCCGGCCTCCGTTAGCATCTCGTTGTGCCCCACGCCGCTGTCGTTCAAGTCGCAGGAATTCGTAAGACCTACGGTTCAACCGTCGCTGTCGATGACGTGTCGTTCGATGTGCACGAGGGCGAAATCTTCGGGCTCATCGGCCCCAACGGCGCCGGCAAGACCACGACGATGGAGTGTGTCGAAGGGTTGCGAAAGCCGGATCGCGGCACGATCTCGGTGCTGTCGCTCGATCCGATGCGCGATGCGCGTGCGTTGCAGAACCGCGTCGGCGTGCAGCTGCAGCAGGCGCAGCTGCAGAAGCGGATCAAGGTGTGGGAGGCCGTCGATCTCTGGGCCTCGCTCTATCCGCGTGCGGTCAACGGCAATGCGCTGCTCGATCGGCTTGGCCTCGCGGACAAGCGCAACGCGTGGTTCATGACGCTATCGGGCGGCCAGAAGCAGCGCCTCTTCATCGCGCTCGCGCTCATTCACGATCCCGAGGTCGTGCTGCTCGACGAACTGACGACCGGCCTCGACCCGCAGGCGCGCCGCGCCATCTGGGAGATGGTGCGCGGCATCCGCGAGCGCGGCAAGACGGTGCTGCTCACGACGCATCTTATGGAAGAAGCCGAGCGCCTGTGCGATCGCGTGGCGATCATCGAGCGTGGGCGCGTCATCGACGTCGGCACGCCGAGCGATCTCGTGCGGCGTCATTGTCCAGAGCAGACGGTGTCGGTGTCGACCGGCGATCCCGACGCCCGCGCTCGCTTTGACACGATTCGTGGGCTCGAGTCAGTCGCTCACGAGGGAACGACATTCACGCTGCGCGGGCGGAGTGATGACTTCGTGACCGACGTGATTCACTGCATCTCCGAGCACCGGATTCGGGTCAGCGAATTCCGGACCGGGACCGCGAATCTCGAGGATGTGTTCCTCACGCTGACTGGGCACTCAATCCGCGACTAGGCCACGAAGAACACGAAGATGCTCGCACTGAGATCGCTGGTCAAACTCACGTGGCTCGAGATCAAGATCTTCGCGCGCGAGCCGCTCGGGCTGGTTGGCAGCATCGTCATCCCGCTGGTGGTGTTCGTCGGCGTCTCGAAGCTCGTGCCGCCGGCGGCGGTGATGGGACCGCCGCGACGAGGCTGGCCGGGGGGCGGTTTTCTGCCGGTGCTCACCACCGTGTTGATCGCATTGAGCGCAGTGGGATCGCTCATCACCATCATCTCCATCTATCGCGAAGGGGGCATCCTCAAGCGCCTGCGGGCGACGCCGCTTCGGCCGGCGACGATTCTGGCGACGCACGTGATCGTGAAACTGCTGCTCACGGCGTTGACGATGGTCCTGATGTTCCTTGCCGGTCGGCGCTACGTGCCGCCGGACGCGCAGGTGCCATATCTCTCGTTCGGCGTCGCCGTCCTGTTCGCGACCTGGGCGATCCTGTCGATCGGGTTCGTGATCGCGAGCGTGGTGCCGACGGCTCGGTTCGCGCAACCCGTGGCCACGTTCGTCCTCTATCCGATGTTCATCGTCTCGGGATTGTTCTTTCCGATCGCGACGCTTCCAGCCGGTCTGCAGATGCTGGCGAAGGCGTCGCCTGTGACTTACGCCGTGTCGCTGCTGTCAGGAATCTGGAAAGGCGATCCGTGGTCGGTGCATCTCGTCGACGTGTTCGCCCTCGCGCTTACGTTCGTCGTGTGCACGGCCGTTTCGTCGAGAGTATTTCGCTGGGAGTAGTGTAGGCCGGGTCTTCAGACCCGGCGTGTCGCGATGTTGGCAGGCCCGTCGGAACCGTGATCGCCCTACCAATCCTGATCGGCCCCGCCGACCCACACCCGCCTCTTGCTGCCCGTGGCTTCACACACGTGCGGCGATTGATGAAGCACGGACCTTGCACAGCCTTGCGTCGTATCCATGGCTCTGCCTCTCGGTGCCTCTGTGCGGCGCGTGCCCCTTCCGGTCGCGATAGCGCCGAAAGCGCGCATCTGGACTGACTCGTTCGATACGACGCTGCTGGTGGCGCCGCTCGCCGCTGGTCTTGCTGCGGCGGCGCTGGTGACTGCCAATCAGCAGCTGTATCCGGTGCTGCTCGTCCTCGACTTGTGGCTGCTCGGCTATCACCACGTCGTCGCCACCTACACGCGCTTGGCGTTCGATGGACAGAGCCTTCGGCGGAATCGCTTTCTTGCCGTCGATCTCCTGCTCGTTGTCACTGGCGTCACACTCGTGGTCGCGATGAGTGCCGGTGTGTGGGTGATTGCCTCGGCGTTTCTCTATCTGCAGTGGTTCCACTACATGCGACAGGGCTACGGGATTGCGCGCATGTACTTCCGCGCGACGCCGCAGGGACAGCTGCCCGCAGCGCGCGATTGGGCCGCGGATCTCGTCATCTATCTCGTGCCGATCTACGGCATCGCGTCGCGGTCGTCGACCATGGGCACGGAGTTTCTGAGTCTGCCAGTGCGCACCGTGGTCGTGCCGTCGGGCGTGGTCACGCTGCTGGCAATTCTGGCCGCCGGCGGTGTAGCAGTTTGGATCGCGCGGACGCTCCGTGCGGCGTTGAGCGACGGCATCGATGTCTCCTACACCGCCTTCATCGCGTCGCACGTCACCATCTTCATGCTGGCCTATGTTGTTATCGCCGACGTGAACACCGGTTGGCTGGCGATCAACGTGTGGCACAACTTCCAATACGTGCTCGTGGTCTGGATGGCCAACGCGAAGCGCTATGCGAAAGGCATCGAACCGACGGCGCGACTGCTCTCGCGCATCAGTCAACCCGGGCGTGCGATCACGTACTTTGCGACGTGCATCGGCATCACGACGCTCGTCTACGGGTTGCTCAATCGATTCACCGTCCTCGTGCTCGGCGGCGGGATGGGATTGACGGTCGGGATCTACATGGGCATCAACTTCCATCACTACGTTGTTGATGCCCTCATCTGGAAGAGACGGAAGACAGCGACAGCGTAGGCCGGGTCTTGTTTTGTAGACCCGGCGTGTACGCGGAGCGCTTCGAATCAGCCGGCGGGTCTACAAAGCAAGACCCGCCCTACGACACCCAATTCAAGCTTCGTTCGACGGCTTTCTTCCAACCAGCGTACGCGGCTTCGCGCTGGTCGGCACTCCATGTTGGCTCCCACTCGCGATCGACTTTCCACTGGGATCGTAGCGACTCGAGATCTGTCCAGATGCCCACAGCGAGGCCTGCCGCGTACGCGGCGCCGAGTGCAGTGGTCTCGGCGACCACCGGCCGGACGACGCGCACGCCGAGAATGTCGGCCTGCATCTGCATCAGCAGGTCGTTGACGGTCGCGCCGCCGTCGACGCGCAGCGTGGAGAGTCGTACACCGGAGTCGTTCACCATCGCGTCGAGTACATCGCGAGTCTGAAAACAGATTGCCTCGAGCGTGGCGCGTGCGAGATGCGCCTTGGTGTTGAACCGCGACAGACCGACGATCGCGCCGCGCGCGTCGCTGCGCCAGTAGGGCGCGAACAGCCCCGAGAAGGCGGGAACGAAGTAGCTGCCGCCGCTGTCGGGAACGCTGGCGGCGAGCGCTTCGATCTCCTGCGCCGACGTGATGATCTGCAGTTGATCGCGCAGCCACTGCACGGCCGATCCGGTCACCGCGATCGATCCCTCGAGCGCGTACGTCGGCGCGCCGCCATCGAACTGATAGCCCATCGTCGTCAGAAGACCCGCGGTGGACGGGACGATCTCGGCTCCGGTGTTGAGCAGCATGAAGTTGCCGGTGCCGTACGTGTTCTTGGCCTCACCGGGCGCGAAGCACACCTGGCCGACGAGCGCAGCGTGCTGATCGCCGAGGTTGCCGGTAATCGGAACCTCGGCGCCCATCGGACCGTGGCCGTGCGTCGTGCCGTAGCAATTCCGACCCGATGAGGGATGAATACGCGGAAGCATCGCGCGGGGAACATCGAACAGCGACAGCAGCCTGTCGTCCCAGTCGAGCGTCCGCAGGTTCATCAACTGCGTGCGGCTGGCGTTGGTGACATCGGTGACGTGCAGGCCGCCGTTCGTGCCGCCGGTGAGATTCCAGATCACCCACGTATCGATCGTTCCGCAGACGGCGCCGCCGGATGCGGCGGCCTCGCGCACGCCGTCGACGCGATCGAGAATCCATCGCAGCTTCGAGGCCGAAAAGTACGTCGCCGGCGGCAGACCCGTTCGTCGACATAGCTCGTCGCGATGTGAGGACAAGGCTTGGATGTCGCGATCGGTGCGCGTGTCCTGCCAGACGATGGCGTTGTACCACGGACGGCCGGTGCGCGGGTCCCAGACGACGATGGTTTCGCGCTGGTTGGTGATGCCGATCGCGGAGAGGTCGCGGCCGCTGAGGCCGGCGCTCCGCAGCGCGCCGGCGATCACTTCATCCGTGCGCGCGGCGATCTCGATCGGATTGTGCTCGACCCAGCCGGGCTTCGGCAGGATCTGTTCGTGCTCGAGTTGGCGGCGCGCGACCTCGCGGCCCTCGTCGTCGAACACCATGAAACGCGTGCTGGTGGTGCCTTGATCGATCGCGCCGATGTAGGTAGTGTCCGGCTTGCGCCGGACCGGAACGTGCGTTGCCACGCGCCGAATATTACACGCAGGTCAGACCTTCGCGGTTCGCTCGGTCGCACGCGCCGAATCGCCGGTGCGTGTGAGCAACGGTACCAGCATCGGGACGCGACGCCGATACGTCTCGTATGCCAGCCCGTGCTCGCGAACCAGGTCGCGCTCCTCCAACTGGATGGCCACCAGGATGTAGAGCGACGTCGCGATCGCAAACACCAGATGCGACGCCGTCATCGTCGGCGTCATCCAGAAGGCAAAGAACCAGCCGACGTACAAAGGGTGCCTGACGATGCGATACGGACCGGGGGTGACGAACTCGTGCGCCTGATACGGCCGCGCTCGCAGGAACAGCCAGACGTGTCGAAGGCCGAACAGATCGAAGTGATCGATGAGGAACGTCGCAACCAGAACGAGCGCCCATCCGAACGCGAACAGCGAGTAGAGAGCCGCCCGTCCGGCCGTGGTCTCGACTGACCAGACGACACCGCCAAGCGGCTGCCACACCGCGAACAGCGTGATGAGCGCGAGGCTCGAGAACAGCACGTATGTCGATCGCTCGATCGGCCTCGGAACGATTCGAGTCCAGCGATCCTTGAACCATTTACGGGCCATGACGCTGTGCTGGACGGCGAACAGCGCGAGCAGAAGACTGTTCACGGCGAGGGCGGTCGTCCATGGTCCGACCGGCGCTCCGTCGAGCCGCGTCGGCACGGCGATGTTGCCGATGAATCCGATCGCATAGAGAAACGTGCCGAGGAAGATCAGGTAGGCCACCGCGCCGTAGGCGAAGAACGCAATTCGTTTGAACATGGAAGTTCTCCTCAACTTCCCCGCAACGGTAGAATCGGATTCGATCTCGCGCTATGGGACGACTGTCCCGCTGATGGGCGGAACGGCGCGTGACGACTGGGACGACTGTCCCGGTTCGCGTGGCGCCCGCGTCACATGATGGAAAAGGCCCTCCGCCAGCGCGTCCGCTACCTGGTTACACGGGATGGCGTGCAACTTGCGTGGTCGGACATCGGATCGGGTCCACCGCTGATCAAAGCGGCGAACTGGCTCACGCATCTCGAGTACGACTGCGAAAGCCCGGTGTGGCGGCACTGGATCGAGTTCTTCGCCGGTCACTTCCGCTTCGTGCGCGCCGACGAGCGCGGCTGCGGTATGAGCGACTGGAGCGTCAGCAATCTGTCGTTTGAGACCTGGGTTTCGGATCTCGAAGCGGTCATCGATGTCGCCGCGCCCCCGCAGCCGTTTGTCCTGGTTGGCATCTCGCAAGGAGCCGCGGTGTGCGTGGCGTACGCGGTGCGGTACCCGGAGCGCGTCTCGCACCTGATTCTCTATGGCGGCTACGCCCGGGGCTGGGCGCACCGCGGCGCCCCCGACCGCGCCCGCGAGTACGCGGCGATCGTCGATCTGTGTCGTTACGGGTGGGGTCGCGACAATCCCGCGTTCAGACAGGTGTTCACATCGCGTTTCATTCCCGGCGGGAACGATCGTCAGATGGCATGGTTCAACGACTTGTGCCGCAAGACCTCGTCCCCTGAGGTGGCCGCACGTCTGCTGCAGGCACGTGCCGATGTCAATGTCGAGGATCTGCTCGAGCAGGTGCGTGTGCCGACGCTGGTGCTTCAGGCGCGCGATGACGCCGTGACGCCGATTGCCGAGAGCCGCCGCATGGCGGCCCGTATCCCGGGGGCGCAGTTCGTGGAGCTCGATTCACGGAACCACGTCCTCCTCGAGGACGAGCCGGCGTGGCAGGTGTTCCGCGATCGCGTGCTCGACTTCGTCGGCGTCCGTGCGCCGGCCACATCGGAGGACGCAGCTTTTGCTGCTCTGTCACCGCGCGAGCGCGAAATCCTCGCACTCATCACCGAGGGCCTCGGCAACGCCGAGATCGCCGAACGGCTGTCGATCAGTGACAAGACCGTCCGTAATCATCTGTCGAAAGTCTTCGACAAGCTCGGCGTGTGGACGCGCGCGCAAGCGATCGTGTTCGCCCGCGACCATAACTTCCACCCATGATCCGCAGACTCTTTTCGGAACTGGAACCGGAACCCGGAACGCTGAACGCCGAACCAGGCGTTCGCTGGCTGCACGGCTGGCTATCGATCGCACAACAGCAGGCGCTCGTGACCGAGTGCCGCGCGATCATGGACGGGCCGAGCGGCGGCTACGTGCCGACCGTGCGCGGCGGCGGCAAGATGCGCGTGCGGATGACATGCCTGGGCCGCCACTGGAATCCGCGCACGTACACGTACGTCGCGACACGTGAGGACTACGACGGCGCACCGGTTGCGCCGGTCCCCGACGCGTGGGTCGATCTCGCGTCGCGGGCCGCGCGTGACGCAGGCTTCGAGTGCCGCCCCGACATCTGCTTGATCAATTTCTACGGCGGCGACGGCCGCATGGGCCTGCATCAGGACAAGGATGAGAGCCGCGAGTCGATCGATGCCGGGAAGCCAGTCGTGTCGTTCTCGCTCGGAGATACGGCGAGGTTTCTGTTCGGCGGATTGCGACGCCGCGATCCAGTCGAAACGATGATGCTCGAATCAGGCGACGTGTTCGTGTTCGGAGGGGCGGCGCGCCTGCGCTATCACGGCGTGACGCGCATCATTCCGGGTACGGCTCCTCCGCACCTCGCGCTCGAGGGAAGGTTCAATCTCACGTTTCGCGAGTATTGAGACGGCGGGTCTGAAGACCCGCCCTACACTGCTACTTCGTCAGGCTCGCGGCGAAGGCCCGCATTTCTTTCAGAACCTCCGCTTCGGCCGAAATGAAGACGTAATGCGACGCCCCTGGCAGTCGAACGACGCGCGATGCGGCGACGAGCGTTGCGAACGCGGTGGCGCAGCCTTCCCGGCCTCGCTCGTTATCATTCGCTGGCTCGATGCCTTCCTTGGGCGCTGCAACAAGTGCGAGCGCCGGGGACTTGATGTCCGTGTACTTCTGCGTGCCCATCTGAATCGCCGCGCCCACGTTCTTGGGGTTGTCCGACGCCGGAGGA
>Ga0075423_10001919_pt1 | contig 18680 bp, 26 predicted proteins | sample SoiMethybrSBSTD2_FD_80114 | JGI IMG/M metagenome (GOLD analysis project Ga0075423, IMG submission 80114) | Bulk soil microbial communities from a Populus tree surrounding site in Tennessee, USA - Soil MetaG P. TD hybrid SBSTD2 | ecosystem: Environmental > Terrestrial > Soil > Tree plantation...
CGTCCCCAGAAATCGCGACGGAAGCCTGCATGATCAACAACTGCCTGCAACGCTACCGGATGGAGCGCCTGCAAGAGCAGCGCACGAATCGCACCGATGAACATCGAGGCATCGGCATGTACCCGCCAAATCGCATCCTGCTCGCCGAACCAACGCTCGCCGTTTCGCCAGATCTCGGCGTGTTGCGCCTCAAAGTTCCCGGAAAGCAGGTCTCGTACGGCTCTCGCAATGCGGGTGCGCGGGTTGACGAGTGTTGTAATCGCCACGTAGCGGAGAGTACGCGTGGGTCAGAAGACCCATCGCTAGGCAAAGAACTCTGCTGCCTCAGACTATCGGCGGGGCCTTGGCTGCGTCGGGAACGATGATCCACATCACCACGTAGATCACCAATCCTGATCCGCCGAACACGGCGAGGATCAGAAAGAGCACCCTGATGAGGGTTGCGTCCACATTGAAGTACTCGGCCAGACCGCCACATACGCCGGCGATCATGCGCTGGGTTTGACTGCGGTACAACTTGCGCGGTTCTTCCATTGCGCCAGTCCTCCTCGATGCGTGATCTTGGTCTAGACAGAGGGTTGCACATGCCCCAACGCATGCGCGAATCGTCCTCAAGATTGATCGTCTTTCCGCATGACGTCATTTTCGGTGGCTACGAGCCTTTAGTCGGCATTTCTGGCGTTCGCTTCCAGGCGTCGGTCGCGCTGGCCTCGTCATAGGTCTGTGGGCTCCTGGCGTTGAAGGAAAGCGTGGCTGAGTGCCGGGGCAGACCTGCGAGGTGAAGTCGTCTGACGCTGAAGACATTCGCCAACAACCTCGACCCCTCCCCACGCACGTGAGCGAGTCCGGAGGAGCGCGCTGGCCACCGCCCCTGGCGGCACGCTGCCTGGGGAGCCGCAAGAATGCTGAGCGTCATCGTTCATCCAGCTGCGGGGCAAGAGGTCGACCTCGACCGTCCGTTGCCCCGGATAAGTGCCGTCAAGCCCGCTGGTGTACGGCATCGTCGGTTCAGCCTGTCTGCGCCTTTCGACAAGTTCGGGCCTATACGCCGGTGTATCCGTCTGGTCACGAAACCGCTCCTCTCTGCAAAGGCGCTTTACGATGAGCCGACCGAGCGCTGACCAGGAGAACTAGGTATGGCTTATCGGCTAGGCATCGACCACGGCACGACGAACACTGTCGCGTCGATTGCCGCCGATGGTGCGCCGGCGCAGCTCGGTTACTTCACCTCGATCGATTTGGACGCCGACGAGACCATGCCCGGACAGGCCGCGCCCTCGCCGTCTCGGCCGCAGGCGCCTGCGCCGACGGCTGATTCACCCGCTGTCGGGTCGAGCCCTCAAACCGGAAGCACACAGCAGCGGCCGGGGTCCGCTCCCTCGCCAGGACCGTACGGCCCCAACCTGCCGGAGCCGGGGCCTCCTCTGACTCAGCCTCACGGTGCGGGCGGGGGCCCGGGCGGCCCTGGTGATTACCCTCCAGGGCCGGCTGGTGATGGATCGGGCGGATCCGGCAGCAAGTTGATCTCGATCATCGCAAGCGCGGTGGTGCTGGTGGGTGTGGCGGTTGGAGTGGGGTTCCTGATCTCCGGGCGCGGTGAGCCCGGCAGGGCCACAGCCTCACCGAGTGGCTTCTTCCCGCCCGTCAGTCCGCCGGGACAATCGCCGACCCCCAGCGCCAGCTCATCACAGACTCCAAGCGGAGCCCCGAGCGCAAGTGCCAGGGCGAGCCCAAGCGGCACTCCCAGCTCCAGTACGGCGCAGAAGCTACCCTCGTCGGCTGCGATTCCGCAGAGCGTGGTCATCGTCCCGATGCGGTTCGATGGTGGTCCCGACCGCCCGCTGTATTTGGTCGACACCGAGCGCAAGATCAAGCAGGTTGAGCTGCCGAGCCCTGATGGGGGCAATTCGAATCCGATCATGCTGGCCAGCCGCAACACGATCATCTACGCGAACGGTGGTGTGCTGCGGGTGATGGCGGCGGACGGCTCCGGTGATCGGAAACTCTTCAATCGTGATCCGGCCGGGTGTGACAAAGTGGCGCATGCCTCATGGAGCCTCACCGATCCGAATGTGATCTTGCTGACTTGCAAGCTGAGCACGGGAAAGTTCGGTTTGCTGGTGGTCGGGCTGGATGGCAGGTTGATCCGCCGGCTGGACGCCGGAAAGAAGGTCATTGGTGACGCCGGAATCTCCCCTGACGGTCAGACCGTGCTCTATTGGGCGAGCGACAACTCCAATCAAGAGGGCGGCGCCATCTACACACTGCCGGTCATCGGGACCGGCGAGCCGAAGCCGCTGACCAATTCCGCGGCCGGCGTGGACGCAGACCCGGCCTGGTCTCCGGATGGGACCCAGATCGCCTTCCGTCGGAAGGTCCTCGGGGGCAACGAGGACGTCTTCGTGATGAACGCCGACGGGTCCGGCTTACGCGCCGTCGCCACTACGCCGGCCGCGGACTTCAAACCGATCTGGTCACCCGACAGCAAGAACTTGTTGATCATCTCCGATCGCAAGTCTGCTCTCGGCGGACCGGGTAGCACCTTCGACCTGTGGCTGACCCGTGTGAGTGACGGTCAGGTCCTGACGAACCTTGATCTCAAGGCAAGGCAGATCACTCGGCCGTTCTGGACGCAGCGCTAGCGGCCAGGGGTCCCAGCCCAAGATCAACCCACACCCGCGCCTGCTCCCGGCGCGACAGCGGCGGCGGTGTGATCACCGAGCCGCTCACAGATGCGGGCAGTCAGCTGGCTGGTTGCCGAGCCGGCCGAACAACACGCGGGACCCTCGCGGTATTTCATACCGGGCACCAGCCGCCGTCGACTCAGGCATTTGTTGGCTCCTCCGCCTGTCCTTACCTCTTTGGCTACCCTAGATCCGCTTGCGGCAGGGTCGTTGATTAGTCCCGCACAGCTGCCACCTCCCTCCAGCGGAGTTCTCATCTGTTTCTCATGAGCCGTTGGCTGGAATTGCATGTGACCTTGGCGCACTCAGGGTTCTAACAGGACCGGGCAGGCCAAATGACAAGCATGACCGTGGAAGCCGTGCAACTCACCAAGCACTACGGGGCGCGGAGCGCGGTCGAGGATGTCAGCTTTGAGGCTTCCGAGGGCGAGATAGTGGGGCTGCTGGGCCCAAACGGAGCCGGCAAGACTACAACGATTCGATTACTGACCACCGTGCTGGTGCCGACCAGCGGCGGTTTCTCGATTGCTGGGCATCCCTCGACCTCAGCAACCAACATCCGGCGATGCATCGGGGTACTGCCCGAGAGCAGCGGTTACCCGGCACATCAGACAGGTGGGGAGTACCTGCGCTTTTTTGCGAGACTCTTTGGACTGAGTCGCGGCACAGCACGCAGCGTTGCTGCCGAATTGCTGGCCATCGTCGGGCTCGAGGAGCGCGCCGAATCACCAATCTCGACCTATAGCCGCGGCATGCGGCAGCGGCTCGGGATCGCCCGCGCACTGGTCAATGATCCCGTCGTGGTGTTTCTCGACGAGCCGACGCTAGGCCTTGACCCGGCCGGTCAAGCCCAGGTCCTCGACATCATTCGCGCAATTGCCAAGGGCCGTGACGCCACCGTCGTACTCAGCACGCATCTGCTGCCAGAAGTGGAAGAGGTCTGCTCCAAGGTGGTGATCTTGAACCGCGGCAGAGTCGTTGCCTCGGGCAGCGTCGGCGAGGTGATCAGTGGGGCCTTGATCAAGCAGTCTGCCCAGCTTCGAGTGCCGCTTGATCTTGTCGAACGCGCCCGGAACGTGCTCGCCGGCTTTACCAATCTCGTTGTCGACCAGCCGGCTGAACAGCGGGATGTGCTGAGTCTTGTGGTGGACAGGCCCGGGTCTGAGACCGGTCCAGGGTCTGGCGATGTGATGAATGCTGCCCTGGCGGCCATCACCGCAGCAGGTATTCCGGTCCTGCGGTTTGAGCTGGAAGGTGCCCGCTTGTCAGACGCGTTCTTGAAGGTGACCGGCGAGGCCGCCCTATGACACTTCAAGTCGCACCGCCAGAAGTGGGTACGTCGCCAGATGTGATGGCTACTGCGGAACGTCGTCGCGGATGGCTGGTCGTCGCGGAGCAAGAGTCCCGGGATCTGTGGACGAGCGGTCGTGGCTTGATCTTGCTCTTGTTGTTCAGCATCCTGCTCAGCGCGGTTACCTATCTGACCTCGACTAACCAAGCCCTGAACTTCCTTGAACAGCGGGAGTCGGTCAACCTCGTCCTCCAGCTCGCAGTAGCAGTCGGGGTTCTGGTCACACTGGTGGTCAGCGCCGACGGAATCAGCGGAGAGCGCGAACGCGGAACCCTCGAAAGCCTGCTGGTGACGCCGGTGTCGCGACGGGCGATCATTGCCGGAAAGCTCATCGCCGCATTGACGATGTGGTTCGCCACCTTCATCGTCACGATCCCTTACGTATGGGTGCTGGCACGTGGAGTCGGGATCTTGGGTCAGGCGATGGCTCTGGGCTTGTTTGTCGGAACCCTGGTGGCCGTTGGCCTCGGCTCGGTCGGGCTGTTGATCAGCGGGGTATGCAACTCGAACAAGACCAGCATCGCAGCCAGCCTGTTCCTGCTGTTGATCTTGTTCGCGCCCACCCAGCTGCCCAGCGGGCTGCCACAGGGGTGGTTCTTCGAGGTGCTGCTGCGAGCCAACCCGGTGGCCTCTGCCTTGGCATACATCTCCTCGATGCTGGTCGAAGGCCACAGCTGGACCGAGGATCTGTCCTATCTGATAACGCCTCTACTCACGGCGCTGATCGCAGGTGGCGCACTCGTATTTGCCGGCCCGCGACTGCTACGACTGACGCCCGGGGTGAGTGCGGGATGAGGACGTTGGTCATGATCATGCTGTTGGCCGGAGTACTGAGCGGGCTGCCGGTAGCGGCCCTTGCCGATCCGCTGAACGTTCAGGTAGTCGCCCAGCCGCCTACCGTCTCGACGGTGCTCGGCGGCCGATTCATGATCACAACCGAGGTCAAGAACGCCGGCAGCGCACCGACTGGTCAGATTCTGGCGCACCTGAACGTCGCCAGCATCGCGGGCGACGTCTACGTCGACCCTGAGGATTGGTCGCAGAACCGGAGCCAGCAGTTGTCCCTCAAACCCGGCGAGAGCCGCAAACTCACCTGGGAAATCCAGGCTGTCAACTCGGGTCGCTTCGCCACGTACGTCGTAGTCGTCCCATTCGGGGATTCGGCCACTGGCAACGAGCCCGTGAAGGTCAGTCAGATGGTCACGGTAGACGTCGCTCAACGGTCAACATTGAGCGCCGGCGGTGCGCTGCCTGTCGTGATCGTGGTTCCGGTATTGATCGGCTTGGCCGCTGCTGCCGCGCTGTTCCGGGTTCGCCGTCGAAGGGGGCCGGCAACATGACCGCGACCCCACTGGCACCTACGCCGCATTCAGCAACCGCCGCGAAGCAATCCGAGAGCGGACGGCCGCCGGCAGTCTCGGTGATCATCGCGACGTACAACTCAGGTCCACTGCTCGCTGGCGCCATGGACGCGCTCGAGGCACAAACTCTACCGGGACACTTGATAGAAATCTTGGTGGTCGACGATGGCTCGACCGACGACACCTGGCGCTACCTGCGTGAGTTGGAAGGTCGGCGAACCAACATCAAGATCTTCCAGCAACCGCACACCGGCGGCCCTAGCGCTGGCCGCAACCGCGCTCTGGCGGAAGCCACCGGAGAGTACGTCTTCTTCCACGACGCTGATGACTACCTTGGTCATGACGCGCTACGCCGGCTCCTCGATTTGGCGCAACGCCAGGACGCCGACATCGTGGCTGGTCGGGTCAGCTGGATTGGGCGGCCGGAAGTAGAGCCGGGTCCGACCAAGACCGTACTCGACGCCGACATTCTGGACGACGGCGTCTGGCGCTCATTGACACCGCACAAGCTCATTCGCCGGTCGTTGATCGAAAATTTGGGCCTGCGGTTCTTCGGGGACATGGTCCAAGGGGAAGATCAAGTATTCATGGCGTCTTGCCTCTTTGCTGCCCGCAAGATCAGCATCCTCGGGGACAAGGATCTCTACCATCGACGGATGCTGCCGGACGGCAGCAACCTTTCGCGGCAACGGCAGACTCTTGCCAACAAGCGGCTGACGACCTCCCGCATGGTGGGGGTGGTGGTAGCCAACACGACACCGGGCCCGCGCCGGGATCGGCTGCTCAGGCGGGTCTTCGTCCGCACTCTTCCTCCGGCACTGAACCGCCCGTTCATGACGGCTCGGCCAGCCGAGCGAAAGGAGTTCCTCGAGGTGATGCGAGCAGAGGTCTTCCCCTATCTCCCGCATTCGGTACTGGGCGAGCTAGGCGACCAACAACGGTTGCGAGTGCTGACGGCGAAAACGGGTGCGGCTGAGGACCTGGTTGAGCTCAATAGGGTCTTGCGCTCGGGCGTTGAATATGGCGCTGGCGAACTCCCGACGTACACCCTCGGCCCTCGGCTTGATCGGCTGCTGAGCGCTGAGGACCGCCAAGTTGGCGCACCGCGGTTGGCGACGGACCCGATCTTGTGTCACGCCTCCGTGTCCCGCAACAGACTGACGCTCGTGGTCAGCCTCGAGGAGCCTGGTGTCTCGTCCGGTCAGCTCAGCCTGGCCGCCTGGCTTCCCGGCACCACTGACTTTGTTGATCTTGGATCCGCGGAGTCGCGCGTCAGGTCCACGCTGACCTTCGTGATCAGCGCCCGGCAGCTGTGGGATAAGGAGATCGCCTCACTCGAGAAGCCAGCGGACGGCAAAATCGAACCGTGTGAGTGGGTGCTGATGCTCGAGGCTCAGAAGCGGGGAAGGAGGATCGGCGTGAGTCCGATCGCATGGCCTGAGGCGCTCGCGCTGCCGGCAATTCGCCTCGACCGGGGATCACGGCACCCGCGAATCCTGCTCGGTGCCACCCCTGGCGGATCGGTCATGATCACCGTCGCGAGGCCGAGACGGTCACCGCCCTGGCACCGCCCCCGGCTGGTCGTCTAGGAGCAGCGGTCAGCGGACGACGGCGAAACCGCTGGCCGGGCCGATCTGTTCCCCTACCGCGAGCTTGATCTGGAGGAAGCCCATAGCCTCCAGCTCGCGCGCCCGGTTGAGCCAGCCGACGTCAATCGCCGCCACACCGCCAGCCTCCCAATTCGAGGTTCGCGTCTACCTGCGCGATCATCTGGGTCTGCGAGTGCTCGAAGATCGTACTCATTGCCGAACGGGCGCTCACGATCAGGGCTGGTGGGCGTACCGTCGATGTATGCAGGGCGCAGCTGAGGCCCGCGGTCGCAAGCGACGGGCCGACAAGGCTGTTGTGTCCGGGCTTTGCCTGATGGCTGTTGCGCTGCTGGTCAGTTCGTGGCAGATGGCGCCGCCTTTGGCGACGACCTTGGCCGCCGCCGTTGGCCTTGTGCTCTTCGCTTACGGCGTGAACGTGGCCTGGACCATCTTCTATGACCGGGAGCCCCCAGGCCCGTCTAGCTGAGGATCACTTCGTCAGGCTGGCGCGGACGCGTCATGCATCAGCCGCTCCACCATGTCGTCGTCGACGTCGGCAAAGAACGTACCAACGACGTCCTCGATCTCGTTGAACCCTTCCGCGCAGAACAGCACAGGTTGGTAATGCGTGATGTCGTAGGTTTGAACACCCATCCGGCCAACATCAAGCGGGCGCAGCTCGGCCTGCTCAATCTGCTGGATCTCCCCGTACGAAGAGAGCAGCCCGGCGCCGTAGGTGCGGACCGCACCGTCCTCGCGTACCACACCGAACTCCAAGGAGAACCAGAAGACCTTGGAGACGAATTCGAGGGCCTCGGTGGTTCGCACCCGCCGCGCTGCTTGTCCGGCCAGGCGATATAGAGCTGCGAAGCGATCGTGGGCCAGGCAATTGCCGTGACCGACGACCTCGTGGATCACGTCGGGCTCGGGCGTGTAGAGCGGCACGGAATGGTGCCGGATGTATTGCGTGGAGTGGAAGATTCCGTCGGCCAACGATCCGTAGAACTCTAGAAGCGGCACGAGTCCAGCGGCCGGCACGTACTGAAAACCCGTGAGTGGCCGGAGCATGTCGTTTACGTCCAGGAGTTGCGGGATGTGGTCCTCGGGCAGGTTGAGTCGTTCCTTGCCCTCGAGGTACGCGGCGCAGGCGAGACGCAAATGCAGATTGTGGAGCTCGGCGCTGACGATGCGCCAGACCTCTTGCTCGGCATCGGTGTACGTCGCGATCGGTGGGGGTGTGCCGCGCTGCCAATCCATGGCTAGTGCGGCAAGAGCGTTGCGTCGGGCCCGATATTCCGGGTCGACGGCACCTGGATGGTCATCACCCAGGTGAACGGTGACATCGTCTCCTGAGCGCGTCACCGGTGCATAAAGCTGAGCTTCTTCAAACATCGCTGCCTCCGGGGTGTCCGGACGTCGCGCAGCGCGGCGCCGTTCTGAATTCTTGGTGATCGCTTGCGCAATGCCACTCGCGATCACGAGCGTTGGCCGTCGGTTATGGGTGTCAGACCATCAGCCATTGGGCCGGTTTCGAGGACCCAGAGACCAGGTTATATGTGCCCTGAGCTTCCTATTGACATGTGCCTCGAGCTTGTCGAGGGGCGTGCCGCAATGTGCAGCGCGATGGATTCGGCATTCCGAGCCACTCTGCTCACCAACGCCGAGGCGGGTGAGGTCATCGCCAAAGGCAGTTGGGGCAGGATGTCCGTAACCCGAGAGCAATATGAACGGTCGGCGGGAGTTCTGAGGTCTGTAGTGGTTATTTCAATGAATTGTTCTGCCAGCACCTTGCCTCCCGGTAGCCTTCGGTCGGTGAGCGCGACTGAGCAGGCCGAGCTGGTCATCTCTCTACGGATGGCAGCCGTGGTGGAATCAGGGCTGTCCTTGACCTGATGGATACTGCCGCCCTTAAAGGCAGTTGGGCGAAGGTCGCGGCCGCTGGCGACGATGTCCCGCTGTACTTCTACTCTCATCTGTTCTTGAGCCACCCCGAGGTGCGCTCGATGTTCCCGATCCGGATGTCGGGGCAGCGCGACAAGCTCGTAGCGGCGCTGGGCTCTGTGGTCTCCAGCGTCGATGAGCTCGACAATGTGATACCGCTCCTGGAGCAACTGGGTCGTGACCACCGTCGCTTCGCGGTGGTGACTGAGCACTACAACGCGGTTGGGGCCAGCCTGCTCGCGACCTTGAAGAAATTCCACGGACCCTTGTGGACCCCTGATCTGGCCGACACGTGGGCCCAGGCCTACGGGCTGGTCGCCAAGGTGATGGTCGCCGCCGCCGAGCAGCACGAGGACATCGCTCCGGCATACTGGGAGGCCGACGTGGTGTCGGTCGAGCGACGCTCGGCTGAGGTTGCGGTGATTGAGATTGCGCCGCGGCAGGAGTTCCCCTATCGAGCTGGCCAGTCGGTCGCCGTGGAGATTCCGCAACGCCCTCGCCTGTGGCGCTACTTCAGTCCGGCCAACGCACCCCAGCCCTCGGGGCGCCTGCAGTTCCACATCCAACCGATCGCTGGCGGACTCGTCTCGACAGCGGCGGTTCGGCGGCTGAGCCAGGGCGAGACGGTCAAGCTGGCCGCCCCGGTCGGCGAGCAGCTCACCCTGCCTGAGAACGGGCGGGTACCGGATCTTGTCATGGTCGCCGGTGGTACCGGCCTGGCGCCGCTTCGTGCCGTCCTGGAGCAGATCGACCGCGGCTGGGGAACCGCCGGCTCCGGGCCCCGGGTGCATCTGTTCCACGGCTCAAGAATGGCTTGGAACCTCTACGACGATCACTACCTCACCCGGCTGGCAACAAAGCCGTGGTTTGGCTACACGCCGGTGGTCTCGGAGGATCCGACCTACCGGGGCACCCGAGGGCTTGTCGGTACCGTGGCTGCCAACGCCGGCGACTGGTCCGACCGGACAGCCATGGTCTGCGGCTCGCCGGAGATGGTCCGGCACACGGTGCAGGAGCTCAGGGCTGCCGGCGTTCCTGCCGCCGCGATCCGCCGCGAGCAGTTCGACTTTCTTCAAGGCACCGAGTTGGACGACACCGTGGAGATCCCGGTTGTAGCGGAGGACACGAAACGATGAGCAAAACGGACCCGCCGCGTACCCGGACCAGCCCACCAGACGTACGCCGCAAGAATTTCACTGTGCGCATCCGCGGCCTCGACCGAGACGAGGTCCGCATCTTCATCGCTGGGCTCGCCGACAAGCTCGAGGGGATCGAGGCCCAGGTTGCGACGCTCACCCGGGAGAACCAGACCCTGACCCAGGAGAACCAACTGCTACATTCCGAGCTCTCGGACACTGGGGTACGGCCAATGGAACAGGTCACCGATCAGGCCGTGAGCGTGCTCAACCAGGCACAGCAGTTGGCCGACTCGTTGATCGATGAAGCCATGCAATCCGCTCGCGACCTGCTGTTGACGGCACGGTCCCAGCAACACGACATCATGGAGCAGGCAAGGGTGGCCGCAAATGGCGCCGTCAGCCGGGCCACCGCTATCGCCGAGCGCGCCGGCAGCCACGACCCTTCGCTCCGGGACGTCGAATACATCCGGATGTTCGCCAAGGTGGCGCAGGTGCAGTTCCAGGCCGTGCTCGATGCACTCAACGAGCACGTCGACCGGCTGGGTGAGCCGTCAGGAATCGCTCAGGCTCCCAAGTCCGACTAGGAGGACCGGAGCTGCCGAAACAACCTCCAGACCGGCGGCGACACCGATCACCGAAGGCCGCTCGACCAGACCCCCGGGTGCCTGACGCCGGGCCGTTCCGGCAGGTAAGTAGAGTCCGCGTTACGCCGTACGACGTCGGCGCAGGAACGGCTCGCGAAGAGCGAGCGGCAGGTAGCCGGAGTCCTCGCGGTTGAGGGTCACCCCTGGCGGGATGATCTTGTCGATTTGATCAAGGATGTCGCTGCTCAGCGTGATATCCAAAACGCCCAGTTGCGACTCGAGTTGTTCCATCGTCCGGGGACCAATGATCGGCGCGGTGACGGCCGGATGATTGAGCGTGAATGCCAATGCGAGATGGATCAACGAGATGCCCGCGTCCTCGGCCAACAGGGCCAGCTCCTCGACGGCATCGAGCTTGGCCTGATTGCCTGGGATGCTCAGGTCGTAGCGCCTCGGCAGTCGCTGGGCACGATGCGACTCCGGCACGTCGTGGCCCTTGCGGTAGCGGCCGGTCAGCCAGCCGCCCGCAAGCGGGCTCCATGGAATGACACCCATCCCGTACTTCTGCGCGACCGGCAGCACATCGCCTTCGATGCCACGTACCAAGATCGAATACGGTGGCTGCTCGCTGACGAAGCGGCCGAGCCCGCGTCGTTCGGCGACCCACTGCGCCTCAACGATCTCGTGCGCCGGGAAGGTCGACGACCCGAAGACTCTGATCTTGCCCTGCCGCTGCAAGTCGGTCAGCGCTCCAAGTGTCTCCTCGACATCGGTTTCAGGTTCGGGGCGGTGAACCTGGTAGAGGTCGATCCAGTCGGTCTGCAGGCGGCGCAGGCTGTTCTCTACCTCCCGCATGATCCAGCGCCGCGAATTTCCGCGCTTGTTCGGATCACCACCGCCGCCGCCCATAACGACATCCATCGGGCTATGAAACTTGGTGGCCACAATGACATCGTCGCGACGAGCACCGGCCAGCGCCTTCCCGACGATCTTCTCCGACTCGCCTTGGGAGTAGACGTCAGCAGTGTCGATGAAGTTGATGCCGGCATCGAGCGCTCGATGGATGATCCTGATCGAAACGTCATGATCTGGCTCCCCCCAAGCGCCGAACATCATGGCGCCGAGACAGAGCGGGCTGACCTTCATTCCGGTACGTCCAAGGCTGCGGTAGTCCATGAACACAGCCTAGGTACGCCGGGACTCACTCGACCAAGGCCCGCCTTCGAAGCAGTTCAGCGGGCAAGTTGTGACTCCCGCTCCGGCTGGCCTGCAACGCCAAGCTGCGCGAGGAACGCCATATTGTCCCAATACACGGCGTACCGAACGATCTTGCCGCCCGAGACCGTGAACAATCGGCGAACGGGAACGAGAAGAACCGATCTGTGGCGGGAATCGTGCCGGAGGGTTCGACCAGAGGTTCCCGTTTGGGTCCCGGCGTAGCCGCCTTCGACGATCACCGTGTCTCCCGCCTCGCAGATGTACCGAATGGTCATCTTTTGATCGGAACAGCCGCGAGAAAGGCCTCACCCATCGCTTCTGAAAGCTGTGAGGCCATGGAGCACGCCATCGGGCGTCTCGGTCACGACGTCCTAGTGGAATACGTCAGTGGCTGCAGCAATGTCCCCCGCAGGGGCGGCGTGTAGTGCCTGTGCACCAGATCAGTCAGCAGGCTCATGATCATCTTTCCCTTCGTGTGAACTGTTATCTCAGTCTTTGCGGCGAAGGGGTAAAGCACTACGGGGAATACTCCCTGTCGCGAGACCAGTCTCCAGCTGCGCGCCCATCCCGAGATCTGCAGCGAGGGATACGACGGCGATCAGCTCTGATCGCCGCACTTCGGCGGCGCGCCCCGATACGGTCTTGCCAAGAGCGATGTGCGAACTCCGACCGAAGCGTGGCAACAGCACGCAGGAAGAGCATAGGACGGCCGTCAGATCAACGGCCGTCCTGTGCTATCTGAAGAATTCTGAATCAGGGATTAGGAAGCGAGAGCCTTCTGCTTGAGCTTGTCGAATTCCTCCTGGCTGATGGTGCCGCTGTCCAGGAGAGCCTTGGCGGAGGCAATCTGCTCAGCAGGGTTGCCGCGACCGGCGACGCTTTGGATGTATTGATCGGTTGCGACCTGAGCTTGCTGCATTTCTCCCGCACGGCGCTCGGCCATACCCCTACCGCGGGCGATCAAGTAGATGAGGGCCGCGAGGAAGGGGAAGATGATCAAGAAGATGATCCATAGCGCCTTCCACCACCCGCTGAGATCCTTGTCCCGGAACAGATCAATGATGATCTGGAACAGCACCATCAGGTAGCACACGAAGACGAAAGTCCAAATCAGCAGCCAGAACCAGTCCCAGAAGCTGTTCATTACGCCAACCTTCCGCTTAGGTCGAAAAAAGTGCTGGACCGCGCCAGCCGCGACTCACTTTAAGCCATCTCTGTAGGAACGGCTTGGACATCGACCCTTCTGGTGGTAACGGGTTGTGGCGTCGGTCGACATGTCTGTTCACGACACTCCCGTCCATCACCCATAGGGGGTGATCCAACCCCGTCTAGGCCGTGAGAATATCGACGTCAGGTTGGCTAGAGACACATTGCGGCGACGCAGGGACATGCACGCCAGCGGGCGTGGGAGGTGGAGTATGACTGAGCAGGACAGCATGACCGAGCAGGACAGTGAGGCCGAGCAGGACAGTGAGGCCGAGCGGGCCGTTGGACCCATCGACTATCTGGCGCTTGAATTGCCAGCAGAAAGAATGAAGGGGGAGGGTCTTGCCGCTCTGCTCGACTTGGTCGACCGGGGGATCATCACGGTCCTGGACATGAGGGCTGTCAAGCGGGAGGCCGACGGCACGTTCACCGCAGTCGCGATCACCGACCTCGACCACGACGGGACCCTTGATCTCGCCATTTTCGAAGGCGTCGAGTCCGGTTTGCTGGATAACGACGACCTGCAGCAGGCGGCGGAGCTCATTGAGCCCGGGAAGGTGGTAGCTCTGCTCGTCTACGAGAACACCTGGGCATCACCTTTCGTCGGGGCCATGAGGCGGGCCGGTGCCGAGCTCATCGCAAGCGGTCGCATCCCAGCCGACGAGGTAGAGGCGATGCTTGACGCACTCGAGGCCGATGAGGCCCAAGCCCCGGCAACGTAAGACATCGAGAGCGCAGAAAGGACAAACTATGGGACTCATTGGTGGAATAGCGCGAACTGCGGTCGTTGCCGGTACGGCAACGGCGGTGTCCAACCGAGTGTCACGTCGGCAGGCCAATCGGTGGGCTGACAAGGACCAGCAGGCCCAGGATTCAGCGGATGCAGAGGCCTACAGGCAGCAGCAGTACGACCAGCAGCAGGGGTACCCCCCGCAACAGGGCTACCCGCCGCAGCAGGCATATGCACCACCGCCGCCGCAAGAGCCTGCGGCGCCAGCACAGGACGATACGCTTACCCAGCTTCAGAAGCTCGGAGAGCTCAAGGCGGCCGGGGTGCTGACTGAGGAAGAGTTCGCCGCACAGAAGGCAAGAATTCTGGGCGGCTGACGACGCTAGCTCGCTCGCCGGGGTCGTAGCCCGCGGCGCATGACCAGCCGAGTCGGCGATCGGCGCACGACTTCCCGAAAGCCGGCGCGCTCGTAGAGTCTGCGCGAGCCGAAGAACATGAAGTCGTCATGGCTGCGCTGCGGCTTGTCGACCGGATATGCCTCGAGCATCCGGACGCCTTGCTTACGTGCATAGTCGACAGCGCCGGCAAGCAGCTTGTGTTGGTAACCCTTGCCTCGGTGGACCTTGGCAACGTAGGTGCACACGATCGACCAGACAGGCAGGTCGTCAACGGCCTTCATGACACGCGAGCGCTCGAGCTTGCGGTAATCCTCACGCGGGCCGAGGCTGATCCAGCCGACGGGCGTGCCGTCGGCGTAGCCGACCAGACCGGGTACGACGCCGGAGCGGACCAGTGCGTGCAGGTGCTGCTTATTGCCCAAGCGGGCCGCTTGGCTCACACTGACCTTGCCGCTCTTGCGGTAGTAGACGCACCAGCAGCCACGAACGATCGATCCACCGGGCAGGTCGAAGAGCTGCTCGAGATCCGCCCAGGTTTGCTCCGTCAGCATTCGGACCTCAAACATGGCGGTAGTCTCTCAGGCTGCTCGCGCGACGGCGACGCTCGCTACTTCGGGGGCAGATTTCGCAGCAATCACGTAGGGTTCGGGGCGTGAAACCCTTCCTGCTGCTCGCGATCAGAGCCGAGGATGTTGCCGCCGATGAAGAATACGCTGCCATGGTCCGCTTCAGTGGCCTTGATGAGGCACAGTTGCGGCGATTCCGGATGGAGCAAGCCGAGCTCGGCAGCGTCGATCTTGATCAGTGGTCCGGCATCATCTTGGGCGGGGGCCCGTTTCAGGCCAGCGACCCTGAGGACACGAAGTCTGCGACGCAGCGGCGAGTTGAGTCCGAACTGAGCGCGCTGCTCGATGACGTGGTCGAGTGCGATTTTCCTTTCCTCGGCGCGTGCTACGGGATTGGAACGCTCGGTCGTCACCAAGGGGCGGTAGTCGACCACACCTTTCGCGAGCCGATCAGCGGGGTCCAGATCAAACTCACCGAGGCCGGTGAACAAGATCGTCTTTTTAGCCGGGCCGGATCTCAGTTCGGTGCCTATGTCGGGCACAAGGAGGCGATCAGCAAGTTGCCCGCACACGCCGTGGCGCTGGCTTACTCGGAGTCATGTCCGGTGCAGGCATTTCGCGTCGGTACCCGGGTCTATGCGACTCAGTTCCACCCTGAGCTGGATCTGGATGGGTTGGCAACCCGTGTTGAGGTCTACAAATACGCGGGCTATTTCGAACCCGAGGAAGCCGATGCCGTGATGGCAGCGGCTCGAGCAAGTGGAGTTACGGACGTGCCCAAGATCCTGAAAGGATTCGTCGATCTCTTCGCTTGCTCATAACTGGCACGGGCACGCTCTCTAGAGCGTGATGAGCCCGGCACCGAGGATCACCACGCCGATCATCAACATCATCAACGACGTTAGGATACGGCCGTTGTTACTTAGCCAGTCGCGAGCCGCAATGAGCTTCGGCTCCACTCGTTGTCGCGCTATGAACGACGCGGCGATCGGTACGACGACGGTGGACGTGGCGATCACGGTGTAGACGCCCACAAGTGCAGCAGCTTCGCCCGGCTTGACGGAGGCGCCGTGCAGAATCAGCCCTGCGGTCATCCCAAGGAGCAGCCCTTTCGGTCGGAAGTCAAGCAACACGGCGACTGCGAAGGAGACCAGCGGGCCGAACGACCCAACTCTGGAGAGCCAGCGGGGCAGGCCTGTCTTCTCAGCCTTCGAACTTCGCACCAAGTTGACGATGCCGAGCACGACCAGAGCCAATCCGATAGCCATGAAGAGGATGGCGGTCGCAAGATCCGGCCCCAGACGCGGGGGCTTGGGAAGAGTTGATGCGAAGAGGGTGCTCAGTACTATGACGCCGGCGACCCCGGTGACCCAGCCAACGAGAAAAGGAAGGGCAGCGACATTGCGGTTGGGCGAAAGCAAGATCAATATCGTCACGGTGATAGGCACCGAGCTGAACGCGACGGCGACAGCGATGGGGAGCAACCCGCCGAGTGCCTGCCACATCCTGCCTGATCGTCCTCTGGTCGGTGAGGCGACCACGGTATCCGACGCGAGCGGGACATGGGGATTGTTGTGCTTGGGATTCGGCTCGTGGCCGCGGCGAGTTGCCCTAGCGAGATGAGCTGCGAAGCGTGAGCAACCCGTCTGGTCCAAGATCGACTCGCGACCCGAAGCGGCGGCTGATCTTGTCAAGCACCCTTCGAAGCCATCGGGCGTCACCGCTGACAGCTCGATGCAGGCGCATCTGACGAGCCTGCAGTGGTGCCATGTGCAGCTCGAGAAGCTCGCCCGATCTGGGATCCAGGCGTGGCAAGTAGAGCAGACGAAGATCGTCTCGGAACTCCTTATGGCTGCCGATGCCCTCGTAGTCATCGACAAGATCACCGCAGCCGTACAAGATCAACTTGCGCTGGTAGACCTCCAGGGGTCTTGGATGATGCGAGGAGTGCCCATGCACAAGATCGACTCCGCCGTCGATGAGGCGATGGGCAAAGCGCACCTGGTCCGTATCGACCCAGTAGCCCCAGTTCGAGCCCCAGTGAGCCGAGACAACCGTCAGGTCGCCGGGCTGTCGTACGTCTCGTATGTGGCGGCACAGATCATCGGCAGCGGCATCGGTGAGAGCGGGGACGAGGCGAACGCCAGGTAGATCGTCGGTGGCCGCCCAGCCGTACGGGATGCCGCTTGACGGGCTACCGAATGCGAAGACCAGTACGCGCCCGCCGGTCCTCGGGATCGGCACGACGGCTGGTGATCGGGCCGCACGCTGCGACGGCCCAGCACCTGCGGCTCGGAGCCCCGACGCGGCGAGCGCTTCGAGGGTTTCGAGCAAGCCGCTCCGGCCGAAATCGAGCACATGGTTGTTGGCGAGCACGCAAACGTCCGGCTGGACGGCGGCCAGCGCGGCAACGTTCGCAGGATTCATCCGGTAGTGGACAGCTTTGCCTTTGGCGTAGTCATCGCTTGTTGTGATGCTCGTCTCCAAATTGATGATTCGGGCATCGCAATCGGCGGCGGTAAGCAGCGGCAGCGCGTCTCCCCAGGGCCAGGACCAATGCACCGGATGCTGAATCCGGCCGTTCACTCGCGCCGCGAGATCGACGTAGGTGCGAGCATCGCGCACCGTGCGTTCGTACAGGACCGGGTTTCCGGGGTGCGGGAGGATCTGGTCGACGCCTCGACCGAGCATCACGTCACCGCAGAGAAACAGTGCCAGGGCGGCGTCCCGCGCTGGCCTCCGGACACCCTCGGACATCCCCTCACAGCGTAGAGCCGTGCCCGCGGAGGCGTTGCACAAAGCCGATCATGCGAAACTGAGGCGATGGATACCGTTCTCGTGACCGGGGGAACGGGCCACCTCGGCCGAGATCTCGTCACCCGGCTCAAGCGTTCCTACCGCGTACGTGTGCTGGCTCGATCGGCGGGATCGGACCCCGACGTGGAGTGGATTCGTGGCGATCTCGCCACCGGTGATGGCATCGCCGACGCGGTGACCGGCAGCCAGACGGTGATCCACGCGGCAACACTCTCGCCGGCCGCGCGTCGCGGCTACATCGTGCCTAAAGATCTATGGTCTAGTCCGAGCTCGGTTGATCGTGACGGCACCGAGCGCCTGCTGGACAAGGCCGCTGAAGCTGGCGTCGGCCATATCCTCTACGTCTCCATCGTCGGCATCGACCGGCCGCGGATCCCATACTTGCGTCGCAAGCTGGAGGCCGAATACCTGATCCGCCAAGGCCGCATCCCTTGGTCGATCGCCCGCGCGACCCAGTTCCACTGGCTCCTGGACCGCATGTTCGGCAGGATGGCTCGGCTCCCGATCGTGCCATTGCCCGACATGCAGGCGGAACCGGTGGATACGGCTGACTTCGCGGACTACCTCATCGAATCCGTCGCCAGGGGCCCGGTCGGCCGACTGGCCGACTTTGGCGGACCAGAGGTTCTCACATTCTCCGCGGCTTTCGATCAGTGGCGCGAGGCACGAAAGCGTCCCGTTCGCACGATGCGCATTCCGTTGCCAGCGGCCATCAGCAATGCTGCCAGTGCCATGTCGGTGAGCGGTCCCGGCAGCAGGAGAGGGAGCCTCACCTGGGCCAACTGGCTGCGCTCTCACTCGGCGGAGTGATCGGTCTCGCGACAATGATCTTGAAGTTATTGATCTTCACTATGGCGGAAGCGATTGCCTTGCGTGTAGCGCGACAGTAGGTTCGCTCTATCGGATGGTCGTAGAGGGGGAAACGTCGTGGGTCTGAGCGATTGCCGTGTTGGTGCCGTGATCGGGGTATCGGACATGGATCGTGCGAAGGAATTCTACGAGGGCAAGCTCGGCTTGTCCGGCGGCGAGGAGACGCCCGATGGGGGGCATCGATACCCCTGCGGTGGCGGCACCGAAATCTACGTGTACCCCTCGC